>Ga0126381_100004891_pt1 | contig 14638 bp, 12 predicted proteins | sample PanSoiMetPlot_28_FD_96465 | JGI IMG/M metagenome (GOLD analysis project Ga0126381, IMG submission 96465) | Tropical forest soil microbial communities from Panama - MetaG Plot_28 | ecosystem: Environmental > Terrestrial > Soil > Tropical forest > Bulk soil | place: Panama | collected 2016-02-17
AGCGCGCGCCGGCCAGCTTTTTTAGCTACTGGTTTTGGAGCCCCACTCCCTGAGTGAGTTGGTTTAGCGCGTTTTTGAGGGAATTCTGAACCAACCCACTCGAAAGAGTGGGTTTTTTATTTTTACGGAGTTTTAGCCAAAATGATTATTTCGATGCGACTACATGCCACGAAGCAGGAGATTGACCATGTCTGTGAACGTATCGCCGAATTCGGTTTCCGGGTTCATTCCATCGAAGGCGCGGAGCGCGTCGTGATCGGCGTGGTGGGCGTGGGGGGTGATGTTACGGCATGCCTGGAGTCCCTGGAGGCGACGCCGGGAGTGGAACGGGCGGTCCGCATCTCGGCCCAGTACAAGTTCGTGAGCAAAGAGTTCCGCCAGGAGCGCACGGTAATCCGCGCGGGCAAGGCTGAGATCGGCGGCGATCAGTTCGTCATGATGGCAGGTCCCTGCTCAGTGGAGAACGAGAAGCAGATCATGGAGACCGCTTATGCCGTCGCCGAGGCGGGCGCTAAAGTGCTGCGCGGCGGCGCGTTCAAGCCGCGCACTTCCCCGTATGACTTCCAGGGGATGGAAGGTGATGGACTGAAGCTCCTGGCGAAGGCGCGTGAGGCCACAGGGCTTGCGGTGATCACCGAGGTGATGAGCGACAGCGACGTTTCGCTGGTGGCGGAATATGCCGACGTGATGCAGGTGGGGGCGCGCAACATGCAGAACTTTGCGCTGCTGAAGTCACTGGGGCGCTGCGGGCGTCCGGTGATGCTGAAGCGCGGGCTGAGTTCGACGATCAAGGAACTGCTGATGTCCGCCGAGTACATCGTGGCGCATGGTAATTCGCAGGTGATGCTTTGCGAGCGCGGAATCCGGACTTTCGAGACGGCGACGCGAAATACCTGCGACATCACTGCCGTGCCGGTGCTCAATGAGCTGACGCATCTGCCCGTGATTCTGGATCCGAGCCACGCCACCGGAAAGCGCAGCCTGGTGCCCGCGCTCGCGAAAGCAGGCGTCGCCATCGGGGCGGACGGCATGATTGTGGAAGTGCATCCATGTCCCGAGAAGGCGGTGAGCGATGGAGCGCAATCCCTGACGATCGACGGCTTCCGGGGGATGATGCGGGATCTGAAAGGCTACATTGAATTGTGGACCAGAGAGCGCGCATCCGAGCTGGCCTTGGCCTGATCACGCTGGCGTGCGTCGGCGTGGCAGGATGGGGCATCGCGCGCGCCCGAGCATCGCGCCAATTTTTCGAACCAGCGAATCTGCTCTCCCGATTTCCGCTTGAGGGCGGCACGGCGCTCAATGTGGATTTCGCCTCGCTTCGGAAGGCGGGGTTGCTCGAGTCAAAAGCGCCGCCCGAGCCTGAGTACAAACAGTTCGTCGAGGCGGCGGGCGTGGATTATCGACGCGATGTCGATCTTCTGGTCGCGTCGTTTTCGAAAAGCGGCAATTATTTCATTGCCCGCGGTCGGTTTGATTGGAAGAAACTCCGCGAGTATGCGGTTCGCCAAGGTGGGTCCTGCTATCAGGACTTGTGCCGCGTGCAGGGCAGCACGCCTGAGCGGCGCATATCGTTTTTGCCGTTGCGCGGCGACACCATCGGCCTCGCGGTAAGCGGGAACGATCTCGCCGCCTCCCGGTTGACCAAGACAGGGCCGACCGTCGTGACGCGTCCGCCTGAGGCCCCGGTTTGGGTTTCGATTCCCGGCTCGGCTCTTCGCGACAGCACGGTGATTCCAGTGGGAATGCGGGTTTTTCTGACTGCGCTTTCGCGCGCCGAGCGCATCGTGATCACGGCGGCGCAGGGAAACGGGGGCATCCAGGCGCATATGGAGGCGACGTGCCGCACTTCCAGCGACGCGGCGGTCCTCGCGAGCCAGCTTCGCTCGACCACCGGCATACTGCGGGATACATTGATGACCGACAAGGAGGCGTCGCGCGACGAGCTCGCCCGGACGCTTGCGGCGGGCACCTTCGATAATTCCGGCGCACGCGTCACCGGAGCGTGGCCGATCGCGAAGGGCCTTATCGAAAGTCTGACCGCCGGGATCTGATGCCGGTCGTTGTCTGCGGCAATGTAGTTTTCGATATTCTCGCAAGACCCGTGGATGAGGTGCGCTGGGGCGCGACCAGCGTGATTTCGAATGTGGAACAGCAACTGGGCGGCAATGCGGGGAGTACCTCGTATACGATCGCGAAGCTGGGTGTTCGAGTGACTCTGGCGACGCTGGCGGGCAGGGACGCCGCGGGTGAGACAGTTCTGGGGCATCTGCGCTCGGCAGGCGTTGATTTATCTCTGACGCAGTATGTCGATGCGCCCACTTCGATTGCGATTTCGCTGATCCGGCGGAATGGGGAAAGGGCGCTGCTCTATCAGTTGGGCGCGGCTTCCGAAGATTTCCAGCCATTCGAGCTACCGGCTGGCGCGACCCACTTTCATCTGGCTGCGGTTTACCGGATGCGTCATCTGCGAGCGGCAGCGCCCGGTCTGCTGAGGCGAGCGAAAGAGGCGGGATTGCGGACGTCGCTCGATGCGCAGTGGGATACGGAGGGCGAATGGATGAAGGTACTCGCGCCAAGTTTGCCTTACTGCGATTACACGCTGATGAACGAGGACGAGGCGGCGCAGTTGACTGGCTCGTCGGATCCGGGGACGGCTGCAAAGGCGCTGCGAGGGCAGGGCGCGCGACATATCGTAATCAAACTGGGATCTCGCGGATGCTGGGCGGATGGCGACGAGATTCCGGGTTACCGTGTCGAGGCGATGGATACTACCGGGGCGGGTGATTGCTTCGCTGGAGGATTTATCGCGGCGCTCGAACGGGGAATGAGCATCGGGGAGGCGGCGCGGGTTGCGAATGCGGTGGGCGCTTTGGCGGTCCAGCGCGTGGGCGCCACGGCGGGAGTGAAGGACTGGGATGAGACGCAAACGTTTCTGCGGCACTCGGTCTACGATTGAACAGAGGCAGACGTATGGCAACGCTGGATTGGTCTCAATGTCCCGCTGTGGAAAGCATTCCCGGCAAACGCAGCGGCGCGTGGGTTTTCAAGGGAACAAGAACGCCTGTGTCGACCGTTTTTGAGAACATCGAAGACATGAGTGTCGACGAACTCATAGAAGAATTTGGCGTGACGCGCGAGCAGGTTCATGCGGTTCTGCAGTTCGCTGCGCACAGCGCCGAGGCCAACACAGTCGCCCCGCGCGCCTGATGCTTGTTCTTTTCGACAACGGCACGCCACGCACGCTTGCCCGGTATCTGATCGACCAGCACACGATAACGGAAGCCCGTGCGCGCGGCTGGGAGCGGCTTGAAAACGGCCGGCTTCTAAGCGCCGCGGAGGCCGCTGGTTTTGACGTTTTTGTGACGACCGACCGCAACATCCGGTATCACCAGAACCTTGCAGGACGCAACATTGCCATTGTCGTGTTGGGCAAGGGACGATGGAGCCTCGTCAAGCCGTATGTCGCGCGGATTGTGGCCGCTATTAGCGCCGCCAGCCGAGGCTGTTACACAGAAATTGAAATTCCGTAATGCCGGCGCCCGTAAAGTTTCTGCGGCTTTCTGCCGATAGCCGTTCTTAACAGGAGGCAAAACGGCATGCCCGAGCTTGACCGGACGCGGTCCGGAGGCGGCCCGGACGGTGTGGATCAGTCTGCCTACGAAGAGCAGATCGCCCAGCTCGAGCGCGTGATCGCCGAGAAAGAGCGCGCCGTGATGCGTGCGGTTCTTTCAGCCACCGAAGTTCAGCAGCAACTCGAGACATCCCAGGCCGAGTCCCGGGCGCTGATTGCGCAACTCGAGCTTGTGCGGGACAGGCCGACACCTGCAGCCCTGGGGGAAGAAGTCGGTCGAATCAGCGCGCAGTTTGCGCAAGCGCGCAGAAGCCTGGATCGGGAACGCGAACAGTCGCAGGCCGAGGCGATCGCAGTGAAAGCGCGGTTGCAGCAGGCGAGACAACAACTGGATCACGAACGGCAGATGCGCCGGGCCGACAGCGCGGCTCACAGCGCGACAATAGCTTCACTGCAGAGAGACCTGGCAGGCGCTCGCGCCCGGGCCGGCGCGGCTCAGGCCGATCCTCCGCGTTCCATTTGGGCCCGTCTCGCGGCATGCGCTCTGGCTGCGGCGCTTTTGGTGAGCCTTTATGTGGGTTGGCTGCGACTCTCGAAGCTGCCGGGACTGTCCATGGCGCGCCGGGCGCCTGCGCCGGAGGCAGGCGGCGCGCCCGCGGCAAACGATACCTCGAGTCTGCGGGCGCGTACGCCGGAGCGGCCGCACGACGGGCTGGCGCCCGCGACGCAAAGAACTCTAAAGCAGAAAACTACGGAGTGGAAGAATCCGGATCCCTCGGTCTGCGACTTTCAGTGGACAGGAGGATTGCCGACCATCCTCTACAGCGGGAAGGATTCGTTGCTTGCTATCCTGGGCCGCTGCACGCAGGCGGTTGAAAACGCCGGCGCGCAGTGACCCGGGATGGGGAGAATCAGAACTGATTCCAGAGGAACTGGTTGTAAACCTCGTGATGGAACTGCACTTCGGAGGGCTTCACAACGGTGCCCAGCAGCCGCGGACAACGATCGGCCGAGGCTTTCTTCAGCTCGATATAGCGATCCTTGACCTCTTCGCTATACATCTCTGTTGTCCAGGTTGACGACTGGAAGTCGGTCATTGCGTCGTAGATGTTATCCGGCAGGTAGCGCTTCGCGCTGCGGAGATTCTCGATGCTCGTGTCGACCGATCCGTCGAGGCCGCTCTTGAAGATGCTGTACAGCACCATGTAGGGATTGGCATCGGGCGCAACCGCGCGGACTTCGACGCGCGAACTGCGCTCATTTCCGATCGGAACACGAACCATGGAACCGCGATCGACAGGCGACGCGATGAGTTGGTTCGGCGCTTCAAAGTGCGGATCGAGTCTGCGATATGCATTGACGCTGGGATTCAGCACCAGGCAGATATCGCGCCCATGGCTGAGTATGCGATCCACGAAATCCCAGGCGAACTTGCTGATCTTCTCTTCGCCGTTCGGATCCCAGAATATGTTCTTTTTGCCTTTCGTTACCGAAACGTTCGTGTGCATGCCGCTACCATTGACGCCCACCACGGGCTTCGGCAGGAAGCTCGCCGTGAGACCCATGTTGCGCGCCACCTGGCGGCACAGGAATTTGTAAAGCTGGATCTGGTCGGCTGCCGTTACAACATCCGCATAGCTGTAGTTGATTTCGAACTGTGAAGGCGCGACTTCGGGGTGATCCTTCTCGTTCTGGAAGCCCATGGCGCGCTGAACTTCAGCTGCCTTGTCGATGAACGTGCGCAGCGTGTCGCCCGGCAGCGAATGGTAGTAACCGCCCGTGTTCACGTATTCGAACTTGCCGGTTTCGTGGAATCTTCTCTCGGCGTCGACCCCGTTGAACAGGAATCCTTCGATTTCGTTCGCGGCGTTCAGCGTGTAGTCATGTTTTTTATGCTGTTCGTCCGCGAAGTTCTTAAGGACGCCACGCATGTCGCCGATATAGGATCCGCCCTGCTTGTCGATCACTTCGCCGAACACCAGAACCTTGCCCTCGCCCACAAAGTTCGCCGGCGCCCAGTAGAATGCGTTCCAATCCAGATGAAGCCGGAGATCGCTCTCCTTCTGCGCCGTGAATCCGCGGATAGAGGAGCCGTCGAACGTGAGGTTGTCGTGGCTCTTGAGGAGAAACTTCTTGTCGTAGTCGAGCATGTGCAGGCGGCCTTCGAGGTCGCTGAACATGAGGGTCACGGCCTTGATCCGCTTCTCGTCCGTCAGATATTTGAGGCGTTCCTCCTGCAACTTATCCGCAGGGATACGCTTCGAGCGCTGCTCCTTCGCCTCGATGTTCTTCGCTTCGAGTTCCTCGTAGGGCAGGTTAAGAAAATCAGTGACTTGTGTGGACATTGCTCTCCGTAATCGATTGGGATCGGCAAAACGGAACTCTGGTAGACGAGCTGGATCTGCCGTGTAAAAACGCTAGTATCATTGAAAACAGCGCTGCCCGGCAATCGCTTATTTTTATTGAAACGATTCCCGGAATTGATGACACAGATGCGGACGTTACTACCAGTGTAATCTTGACGTAACGAATCCAACACGTCACACTTGACGGGATATGGCGGCCCTGTAGTCCTGCCTGCACTGTGCGTGCTTCGGGAGAGGACATTTGAGACGCGTTTCGTTAACCATCTGGATTCTCATTGCGCTTGTCGGGGGTATCCTTTTCGGGGCCGTCGCGCCGGAACCCGCGAAGCAACTGGCCATTCTGGGGACCATCTTTCTTCGACTAATCAAATCGATCATCGCGCCCTTGCTGTTCGGCACGCTCGTGAGCGGCATAGCTGGTACCGGCAATGTCAAAACGATGGGACGCATCGGGGGCAAGGCGATCCTGTATTTCGAGATCGTCACTACGGTCGCGCTTTTTGTGGGTCTCGGCGCGGTTAACCTGGTCAAACCGGGCGTCGGCGTCCACCTGGAGAAGGGAACCGGCGCAGGCGTGGCTGGCTCGAGCGCCAGCCTCTCGCAGATTCTGGAGCACACGTTCCCTACAAGCGTGGTCGATTCGATGGCGCGGGGCGAGGTGCTTCAGATTGTGGTATTCGCGTTTCTGTTCGGCGCAGCGTGCGCGACCGTGGGGCTGAAGGCGCGGCCGGTCGTCGAATTGTGCGAATCGCTGGCCGAGGTGATGTTCAAGTACACGGGGTACGTGATGCTGTTTGCGCCGTTCGGCGTGTTCGGGGCAATGGCGGCGACGGTCGGCGAGCGTGGCCTGGGTGTACTGGCGAATCTCGGAAAACTCGTGGCGACGCTGTACGGCGCACAGGCGTTCTTCGTGATCGTTGTGCTGGGGGCTGTCACCACCCTGCTGCGGATTCCCGTGCGGCGATTTGTCCGCTTCGTGCGGGAACCGTTCCTTTTGGCGTTTTCCACCGCTTCGAGCGAATCGGCGTTGCCGATCGCACTCGAGAATATGGAGAAGTTCGGCGTACCGAAGCACATCGTGGCTTTCGTGCTTCCCACGGGATACAGCTTCAATCTGGACGGATCGACGTTGTATCTGTCGATGGCGGCGATGTTCGTGGCGCAGGCCGCGGGCGTGCATGTTCCGTTTACGACCCAATTGGTGATGCTGCTGACGCTGATGCTGACGAGCAAGGGCGTGGCGGGCGTGCCGCGCGCTTCACTGGTGATTCTGGCGGGGACGCTGGCCACGTTCAATCTGCCAGTGGAAGGCGTGGCCGTGATTCTGGGTGTGGACACGCTGATGGATATGGCCCGCACGTCGGTAAATCTGCTGGGGAACTGTTTGGCGACGGCGGTCGTCGCCCGGTGGGAAGGCGTGGACCTGAACGCGGCAGCGAAGGAAGCGGACGCACAGGCGGAAGCCGCGGCAGCTTAATGCGGCCGGAACCGGAATGAAGATGGCCCCGGTCGATTTCAGTTAAATAGCCGACTGGCGTCGGGAACGACAACAGGCATCAAAGGCCGGACCGCTGCAGCGCCTCGACGTCACGCTCAAGTTCCTCCAGGGTGCAATCCCAGTGCACCTGGCGAGCTTTCAGAAAATCGTCAAGTTCGAAACGAGTTTCAAATCCGAGGAGGCGACTCAGGTCGGCCCTCGTGAGGTGGCCCACCCGATACTCCTCGGTCGCCCAAGCCTCGAGAGCCCGGCGCGACAAATCGCCACCGGTGCTGAGGCGCGCGGCCAGATCGTCCGGTATCTCAACTGTCAAGCGCATGATGATCCTGCCTCCTTCAGCCTACCGGAAAAAAAGCCCGCGTTGTCGGGTCAGGCAAAGGGCGTTATCAGTAAGCCCGCGGGCGGTAGCCGGGCCGTGACTGCACGCGGAAGTGCTTGCCCGTGTCGCTCACGATCTGAATACTGATTTTCCGGAAGCCCTCGTTCGGGTTCGGAGCGGGGTAATACGTGACCGTGTACGAATTCCCGAGATCTTCACGGATCTGATCGAAAGCCTCCATCTGCTTTTGCCAGGTCTTCGCCCAGTACGCTTTGCCGCCGGTGCGCTGCGCCATGCGGCGAAAAACGCTCGAAGAGATCGGATCCTTGTTGACGTCGTTCGTCGAGATGACGTAGATCGGGATGCCTTCGTCTTCGGCGACGGCGCGGACGTCGTCCGGCGCGACCATGCTCGCGTTATCAGGGCCATTCGAAAATACGATCACAACCTTGCGGCCGGGGACTTTGGAGGCGTCGCGGAGCGTGAGCAGAAGGCCGTTATAGAGCGCCGTATCGTCCCCCGCCACCGCCTTGCGGAGGCCAACAAGAGCGTTGTTGCGATCCGGGGTCAGCGTGGCGGCGCGCGAAAGATTGCGGCTGAACGTGTAGACAGCGACGGAGTCGGCCTTATCGAGGCCGCGCACGAAGTCAGCTATCGCGTCTTCGGCGTACACAAAACCGCGATACATGAAATTGCTGGTGTCGAACAGAACGAAGACATTGGTGCCGACGAAAGCATCGCCGCCGGTGCGCTCGGTTGTTGTGGCGCCAATCTTCTCTGCTTCGGGGGCATTCGGAAGCAACGGTTTCATCGAGCCGTCGGACAGAATCTGCATTGCGGGCCGGCTGCCTTCGGAGAAGGTCGCCAGTTTTTCCGAGATGCCGTCCTCAGTTACCTTAAAATCGGCCGGTTTCAGACCGTTCACGTACTTGCCTTTGTTGTCGGTGACCGTAAAGCTCAACACGACCAGGTCCACCGTCGATCTGAAAACCGGTGGCCGCTCCTGACCGAACAGCCAGATTCCGGCCATGGCGGTCAAAACGCCGGCAGCGACGGTCACACGCACAGTTCGATTGATCGTCTCCCGAGTCATTCGCTCCCTTACCCCCGCTTATTCTATTGCGTTTTTATCGACGCCCGCACCCGTCGCATTCTGAACCCTGATCTCGTCCCCCACCGATCTCAGACTCTTCAGCAGGGCTGGCCAGTCCTCCAGATGCGAGGCGAATATTCTTTCGACCACTTTCTGGGTCCACTCAGGAACAAGTACGTTCAACTGAGCGGGCTGGACGCCGATTTCATCCCCAACATCGGCCCAATAGAGAAGATTGGATTCCCAGCTTTCGGCCATTATGCGGCTCGAATAACCCATCAGGGTGGGGAAAGTCCTGATGTTCAGAAGTTCGGAGCGGTAGGAATTCGCGAGCGTCGGCTTCGGCGTGCCCCAGGCCCGCGAAATTTCGGAGTTGCTGACCTGTTCCGCCGCGAGCGACCGGTAATGTGAAATCTCGCGGGCGGCGGGGCTGTCGGATTTCGCCGTTGGCGCAAGATTGCGCGCAATCAGATACATCTCCGAGGGCGTCAACAAATTGAGCGCCTGATGAACGTCGCCCGTCTGAATCGAGTTCTTAATCTGCGCCGCGCGCCACGGGCTGGCGACCGCGTCGACGGCGTTGAAGACAGTTTCGCGCCGGTCGGGATTTACCGCAGCCTCGGCAACTTCACCTTCAGTGAATCGCATGTTCATCCCGACCCAGTGCATCTGCACGGGCGTGACGCTCCAGAACCGCGGCGCTTTGGCGGTCAGGATCATCTGGGGGACCAGGTCGCCCCAGATCAACGCCTGAGTCTGAGTGGGGACGAGGAAATTCTGCTCGGCTTCGGCCAGCGCATAAGCCAGACCGGCAAGCGAGCCGACGAGGCGTCCGCCCGCGTTGGAAGGCCAGCCCGTGCCGTAGAGTTCGGTGACCCTCCAGCTTCGGTTCGCGCCCTGCATACCGATGAAATCGTGGCCGCGAACGAACAGAGGGTTCGTCAGCAGGATTTGCGCGCCCGGCGGCGCGTAATGGATGTAGTTGTAACCGACGATCGTGTCGCGCAGGGTGGGCGCAAGCTGGCCGCGAATGTCTTTGAGACGTTCGGGATCCTTGGCCGCTTTGTCGATCATCGCCCGGAAGTTGAGCTTGCGCTCGTCATCGATGTGGCGGTCGACGTAGTATCCGAACGCCATGGCGTTTTTCTCGACGCCAGTCATCGAGCTGCGCGGCAACTGAATGTCGGCAACGCGCGCCGCGAGTCGAGAGGCCAGTTGCGCGTTGAGCTTTTCGCCCTTCGAGACGTTCTCGAGGTTATCGGCGAGTTCGAAGATCAGATCGGCGGGAAGGAGCTTTTGCGACTCAAAAATCCGTTGCTCGTCGCGGACCAGAGCGGCCCGCGGCTCGGACTGGTCCGGCTTCGGACCTCCGGCGAGAAGTTCAAGAAGCCGGTCCTGCACGGTTCCCTGCGAGGCGCCTGTCTCCTTTAACAACAGATTGAGCCCCTGGCGTCCGGCGTCGAACAGTTCTCGGTCGTTCTTGAGAGTATGGAAGGGCGCCACGATCCCGGCCAGAGTCGCATCCTGCTTCGACAACGGCACGCTGCCCTGGCGGCAGAAGATCTGCCACAACCCTGAAAGCCCCTGCATCATGCCAATCGAATCGAGGCGGAACTGCGCGTCGTGGAGGCGGTCGAGCCCTTCGGCGGCGTCCATCCACGCGAGAATCGTTTTGTCGTAGACCGCGGGCGCGTCGGCGAAGATCGTGTACTGCGCCCCGTACAGGTTCCAGCCTTTGATCAGGCGATCGACGGTGGCGGATTCGAGCGGCGCCGGGCGGTTGCGATCGATGTCCGTCAGCGCCATGAAAATCTTTAGCGGCTCGTTATCCACCGGCTTGCGGCACAACGCAAACAGAGCTTCGAGCACGTCGTCCTGGTCCTTCCACGCCGTCGCGGACTTGCTCAGTTTTGCGTCGTACTTACCGTGCGGATTGCGCGCGAAGAGATTCCGCCAGACCTCGATGCCGCCAGGGATGTGGGCCTTGCCGTCCGGTTCGATCTGAATTCGGGTCGTCAGCAACATCATGTCGGCATTCGACCGAAAAACGGGGCGCGCCGGACCGGGCGTGGTGATCTTGCCGCGAATCGCCGCATAGAAGCGCTTCATGCGCGCCGGTTCCGTAAGGTAGTCCTGCACCGGGCCGTGGATGCGGGCCAAGGCGTCGTAAAGGCTCGCAAGCCAGCCATCGTCCCTGACGAGCAGCTTGTCGAAGAAGTCCGAACCTTTATCGGGCGACACGCCGGCGAGTTCGGTCCACGCTGCAACGGTCTTTTGGCCACCGGGGACGACAGCCTTTCCATTGCGGATCTCGAAATTGCCTCCGAAGAAATCGAGAACGCTCGCGAAAGCGCGGAGACGTGTTGCGGGTATGTCTCTTTTCAATGAGTCGGCGGTTTCGGGATCGAGTTTTGACATGCCCAGATAGAAGCGGCAGAGTCCGGGATCGCCCAGAAATGCGTCGAGGAAGTCGCCTTGAGCCTTCTCCTTAGCGTTCGTCCAGTAATCCGGCGAATAGAGGACCGGAACGGGCGTCGGACGGAATTCGTACTCGAATGGCTTGTCGGTGCGGAGCGCGGATTCGAGCTGCGCCAGCGGGAAACCGGAATCGGTGGAAAGGAACGCCCGCGACGCGTTGACCGTTTCGAGAACCACCTCGCTGCCGCACCCGCCGCGCATGCGGAAGCCGAGCACGCGGAGCAGGTCATTCGTCTGAGTGGACTCGCAGTTCGGAACGCGGATCACATGGTCGGAGCCAGCCAGCTTTTCCAGTTCTCGCGCCTGCGAAATATAGCGGTGCACAAGCTTGAGATATTCGGTTTCTTCGAGTTCGTCGTTACTGCGGGAGGCCTGGAATCCGTTCGTGACCACATTGCGAGCCAGGGCCGGCAGAATGTCGTCGGGAAGGCTGTCGGCCGAGAAAGCAGCCATGCGAGCGAACGAACGGATGGGACCGGGAATGTCGATCGTGGCCTTCGCGCCGGCCGGTGAGAGCGCGGGCGTCGGAAGCCGGAGATCGGTTCCACCGAACGATTTGTAGGTCTCCAGGTCGGTCGAGGCGGCCTGGTTGTCGCCGGCAATGAGGTCAAGCAGGACGGCGCGCCGGGCTGCGGATGCCGCATTCTGTTGCTTGCCGTCCGCCTTCCATGCCGCGGCGGCCTGGCGGTAGTGGGCGCGCGCGGCGGGGTCGCGATATCGCTCCAGGAACTCAGCGAACGCCGTCTGCAGTTCCGCATCGCGCGGCGTCTGCTTCAGGGACTGGAGGAAGATTTCGCGCGCGGCGGCGGAATCGCCGGCTTCTTCGGATTTATGGGCCCGATCCAGCGCTTCGCTGGCGGAAAGAGAGAGACAGGCAACCAGGAAAAGGACCGTTGAGCGCACTGCCATTATGCCCTCGCTTTTGTGACATCACTCTAGCATGTTCCGGAAACGGATGTGCAATCCGGAACGTCGAAGCCGCCACACAAAAAGGACCGGACCGGCGCGCATTGTGGGTATCATGGCAACACCGCAGGGACGGCGGGTTGTATGGCTGAGAACAAGACCAAGACGACCGGCGCAAGCGTCACCGAGTTCATCGCAGGTGTCGAGGATGAGGTGAAACGCCGGGATGCGAAGGCGCTTATCGACCTCATGCGGCGCGTCACGGGTGAGAAGCCGAAGATGTGGGGTCCGTCGATTGTCGGGTTCGGCAGCCATCATTATCGGTACGAGACCGGGCGGGAAGGCGATATGCCGATTGTGGGTTTCTCTCCACGAAAGGCTGGGCTGGTCCTGTACGGAACGATCGGATTTTCCGGCGCGCTCGAACTGCTCTCGCGGTTGGGGAAGCACACAACCGGGAAGGGCTGTCTTTACGTAAAGCGGATGTCGGATATCGATGCGGGCGTTCTGAAAGAGCTGATCGAAGGTTCGGTGGCAGCCAGGGACAGACGCTGACCGCCATCCACGGCGCGCGGAAATTTTAGTGGGCAAACCTGCAAAACCGCTGAAGAGCAGCCGTATTTTGCCCCGAAATTAATTCGGCTTAATGGGCGCGAAATTAACGGAGTAAATCGCGCCGCATTTCTCTATCAGTTACTTGTTAGTAACTATGAAGTAATTCATTTGAAACAAGCTACCGGTAATCTGAGCCTTCACCCGTAATTTTTCTTACTCCTGGAGGCTTTGAGTGGCTCGAAGTGTATTTAAACGCTGGCGGTGTGTCGTTACTTTGGCGGTCGGGATGTTGCCGGGCGTGCTGATGGCTCAGCAGCCTGGCGCCGTGACCGGCGCGGTGTTCGACCAGGTCGCCAAATCCATTTCGGGAGCTACTGTAACCGCGAAGATGGACGGTGGAACCGTGAGGGGCGCGGCAACCACCGACGCGGAGGGCCGTTTCTCGATCACCGGTCTTGCGCCGGGAAGCTACACGGTCGAAACCACCGCCATCGGTTTTGCGCGGAACACGCGGTTGGGCGTGGCGGTCACCGCGAACGGGACTCAGGACATCTCGATCACGATGAACGTGGACGCGATATCGCAGTCGGTCACCGTCCAGGAATCGGTTTCGCTGGCGGTTGATCTTGCCCCCCAGGGAAATACTCTCGATGCCACTTCGGCGCGCACGGAAATCAGCAACACGGTCATCGAGAACTTCATGGCGCCTGTCGCCGATTTCGCCGAAGTGATTCAACAGGCGCCGAATGCATTCAGCCTGAATCCGAACGGTATCGGACTGGGGCAGGGGAAATCCTATTTCCGCGGCTTCCAGGACGGCCAGTACACGATGACCTTCGACGGCATTCCGTTCGAAGATACGAACAGCCCTACGCACCATTCGTGGGCCAGCTTCCCCAGCCAGTGGATCAGCTCGACCGATTTCGACCGGAGCCCCGGACAGGCGCACGATTTCGGTCCGACGAACTTCGGCGGATCGATCAACATGAAGTCCCCCGAACTTCAGGCGGACCCGGACATCCGGGGCACGTTCGGCTACGGTTCGTTCAACACCAAACTCTACTCGCTCGATATCGATTCCGGACTCTTCGGACCGGGCAAAAAAGAAGCGGTCCTCTTCAACGTGAACGCGATGACGTCGGATGGATATCAGACGTTTAACTTTCAGCAGCGCGATGCGGGGTACGGAAAATTTCAGCACCGCTTCTCTGATAAGACGAGCCTCAGCCTGTATGGCGGCGTAGTCGATATCTGGAACAACACGCCGAACACGACTAATCCGACGCGCGCCCAGGTAGCGCAGTTCGGCGACAACTATCTGCTGGACGACACACCTCTGCTGCCCAACGGAACGCCGGATCCGTATTACTACGGCTACAACACCTACCACGTTCAGACGGATTTCGAATATGCGGCGTTCACATCCGATCTCGGAGATGGCTGGAAGTTCGACACCAAGGCTTACACGACGCGCTACTGGAACAAGCAGTTCTATCAGAACGGCGGGACGATCAACCTGACCACGTCGAAGCCGAGCGGCGTGGACAAGCTGAACGGCTACCGTCACGCGGGCGACACGGCAATCCTGAGCAAGGAACTGAAGTGGGGCATTATTCGCGCGGGCGCCTGGTATGACTGGGCTTATACGGATCGGTATCAGATTCCGTCCAACCCGGTTACGCAGGTGGACACGCCGCTCGGGAACTTCCACGAGCATTTCATCACTCAGTCGTTCCAGCCGTTCGCGGAGTTCGAGTGGCATCCGCTGCCCAAACTCGCGGTCACGGCCGGAATCAAGGCGGCCGACTACAACATGGCCCTGAACCAGTATCAGGACAACGGGAAAACG
>Ga0126381_100004892_pt1 | contig 14636 bp, 17 predicted proteins | sample PanSoiMetPlot_28_FD_96465 | JGI IMG/M metagenome (GOLD analysis project Ga0126381, IMG submission 96465) | Tropical forest soil microbial communities from Panama - MetaG Plot_28 | ecosystem: Environmental > Terrestrial > Soil > Tropical forest > Bulk soil | place: Panama | collected 2016-02-17
TTACGAAAAGCTCCGAGCATGGATGACGTTAGGGTAGCGGAGTGCTGCTTCTCAACTCCCCGCATCATCATGCAAAGATGCCTAGCTTCGACCACAATGCCCACGCCATGCGGGTTTGATTGCACTCTCAATTGCTTCAGCAATTTGCGTTGTCAAACGCTGCTGGACCTGCAATCGGCGAGCGAATAAGTCCACCAGGCGAGGAACCTTACTCAGTCCAATCACCTTCCCGCACGGGATATATGCGACGTGCACCTTGCCGAAGAACGGCAAAAGGTGGTGTTCGCAAAGACTAAACATCTCAATGTCCTTGACGATCACCATCTCGTCGTAAGCTACATCGAATATCGCACTCAGCAAAACCTCCTGAGGGTCCTCTTGGTTCCATGCGTTCGGGGGTGTTCTGAAGGCCGTCACGCTCTGGGTCCTCGCCGAGACGGACCAGCATTTCCCTTGTCAAGTCCTGTAGCCTCGCATCGGTTAATGACTGGGGTTCAAGTATTGCTTGCATATGCGTTTCTTCGCGCAATTCAGAAGGTTTCCTCTGCGAGTTAGGATCGCTCGACAAGGTACGACGAGATAGAACGTGCCTTCATCCCATTAAGCAGCAGCAACGATGGCCGCACTCTGTTCGTGTAGAGTGTCGCTGCTTAAGACGGTCCGGCGAGCCTCGGTCAAGCGAGCGAGCACAAAAGCCGCCAAGGCTATCTCGATATCTCGCACAGCAACATCAAAGAACATGCCGGTCGAGACCAGATTGATAGCGATAGCAAGCAGCCACAACGAGGCAACGTAGGAGCCGAGACGAGTCCACTTGGTCAGAATCGCCAGTCCCACGATCATCTCAATCACGCCGACGATGTGCATGAAGGTTTGAGCGCTGAATGGCAGAATCTTGAAAGCCAAGGGACTAATGTATCCGGGCCAGTTGGCTAAGAGGTTGAAGTATTTGTCTAGACCTGCGAGAAACGGCCCAATCCCAAGCCCGATCCGCAGTGCCCACCACGCCTGCTCCAATCGTGGATCAAATTCCTTGTGCATGTTTCGCTCCTTCACGAGAATGGAGTGGGTGGCTGCAGATCGGTTACAGGCTGGCACATGAGTTCGTGCACAGAACTGCGGCGATTTCATTTGTAACGTTTATTGCTGTTGTGACTCCATCATACGGAGGGCTTGTATGACGACCTCAACGGCAACATTCACTGCCCAAGCTCCCTTTAGTGACGAGGAAGTTGTAGCCCTCGTGCTGGCCGGCGACACGAGCATGTTCGAAATCGTCATGCGCCGCTACAACCAGCTTCTCTACCGGGTGGCTCGGTCTGTCTTGCGCAATGACAGCGAAGCTGAGGACGTCATGCAGGATGCCTACGTGCGCGCCTACGAGCACCTGGACCAGTTTGCCGGGAAAGCAAAGTTTTCCACCTGGCTGACCCGGATTGCGGTGCATGAAGCCTTAGCGCGACAGCGTCGCGGAAACCGATATCAGGAGTTGGAAGCAATGCCAAATCGCGACGGAGACCCCATGGATGGCTTTGCCTCGATGGCCCTCAATCCGGAACAGGAAGCGTCGAACTCTGAGGTTCGCAGCCTGCTCGAAGAAGCCGTGGAAAAACTGCCAAACGCATATCGAACGGTGTTCATGCTGCGCGACATCGAAGAAATGAGTACCAGCGATACCGCGAATGCGCTTCAGATCTCCGAAGAAAACGTCAAAGTTCGCCTCCATCGAGCGCGGGCGTTGTTGCGCAAAAGTCTCTACGCCCGTGCCGGAATGGAACGGAAAGAAGCATTCAATTTCCATGCCGTTCGATGTGACCGAATTGTCAAGAATGTGTTTGAACGAATTCAGAAGCAGGCATCGACGAGAAACCAATGCGTGACAAGGGTGCAGTGACAGTCTGCACCTTGGCAAGGGAAGGGAGCATATGGTTGACCTTACAGGCACAATTTACGATGCTCAGCAACGCCAATTCCGCCAACGAGAAAAACCGCAGGCTTGTTTGCATTACTGCGGAGCGGAAGGCGAGGCGATGTTGATCTCGGTCCCCGGCGTGGCCCACTCGGGCCGCGAATGGAAACGTGAGACGGGTGTCATTAACGGACAGAAGTCGGCCAGACATTTAGGAACCCTGCAGGGGGCGATCTACTACATTGCCGGATCCTCGCCTATGGTCGCGGCGGTGCGCGAGATGCTGGTCGGTGCCGGCGTCGATGAGGACGACGTTCGAACAGAAGAATTTGGTGGCTATTGAGACGGTCCCCCGACGTTGAGGTTATCAACATGCTTGTGAACAGACCTAAAACCAAAATCCTCGTGGCATGGCGGCGATCCCGAGGAAACACGAAAAATCAAAGCCCTGCTTGCTGCGCGTAGGCCTTCCTTGGTACACGGATACTTGATATATGCGTTTGGAATCCACGAAAACATCTCTTCGCCGTGGGCCAGCATCTGTTCGGCGCTCATGCTGAGATCGGCGAACACTTCGATTGAAACGCCAGCGTCGCCCACCATAGGTGAAAGAGTCCGAACGATCCTCGTGTATCCCGCGCTCTCTTCGCGCGAACTCAACCGCCGCCCAGAAGTAATGAGTTGCCGAATGACAGGGTTTTTAGCAATGAGCGTTGGGTTCGTGGTTTGGCCATCGACGAAACCATCGCAAAAATATCCGCGTGAACATGACGCTGTGTTTCTCCCAGGAGCAAGCCGCCCGGTGTACGCGGCGACGAACGGTTCGCGAGATCCCGTGTATGTCTCACCCTTCGTTGGGAGGCTTGATGATCGTGGTGACAAGGGCATGGATGTAGTCAAGAACATCAAGCGCATGTACGCAAATGGTGATGGCCAAGTGCACGTTTTGGCGGCCCAGCATCCGCCATCTGGACCACTGGCTTGCTTCTCTCGCGCTGGACGTGAAACCTATCACAGCGCCAGCAAAGGTGCTCGAAGAATGGGCTGCAAAGGAGTTCCCGCTACACCAGCCCGGTTTCACCTACAAAGGAGTGGATAGCAAAGGCAGGGACTTGAAGCCAATTCCGTATGAGGAACTGGATCTCTCCCAGCCCATGGGATCGTTTCGATGTAACTCATGAGCTTACGAAAAAGGGTATCGAGAAATTTGTCTCCGACTACGAGAGCACGCTTCAACGGACCGCATAGCAGTCGGCCCAGTGAAAAGACGAGGAGAACAATTAATGTCTACCGCGGCACTTGACCTACGCGGGCGCATGTATCGTGATCGGCGGCTGATGTAGCCTGCGGAAGCCGCTGAGTTGCGCCGACAAAAAGTCGCGAACGTAACCACTCTGGATGCAAACGGTCGGCGTTACGTGGTACTACTCTTCTACATCTATGAAGGCGGCGACCGTTGTATCTTCACACCCGCCGATCACCAAGGACAGTTCCTCACCAATGTACAGAACAATCGCCAGATATGCGTTGAGGTCTAAGGAATCGGAGATCTGCATCCTGGCGAACCCTACGCCTATAACTCTTCCCTGGTGTACACGAGCGTGGTTGTGCTCGGACCGGTCCGCATTCTGCACGGTCTCGAATCCCGGGCGAAGAAACAGTAGTTTCTGGATCTGCTCTTGGCGAAATACGGACAGCTCGACTGGACGTTCGAACCTTGTGGTGAGCAGTCCTTGCTTACCACAAGCGACAGTTAGTTATCCAGCCCTTTTTCGGCCGGTTGATGCTCCAAGGGCTTCGATCCATGCGATCCTATTCTGGCATCAGTCATGAGAATCCACTTTATCTGCACCGGCAACATTTACCGGAGCCGCCTTGCTGAGGCGTACTGCGCCTCTAGATGCGGTACGGGAATCCATGTTTTTTCCAGCGGCATCGGGGCTGGATTGAACGGTGATGCCCCGATCTCGCCCTACGCGGCTGACCTCCTGACCAATTACGCTCTTGCCTCCTATGCGGTAGCGCATTGGCAAAGGACGACGGCGGCGCTCGTGCACGAAAGCGATGTCCTTGTGTTCATGGAAGCGGAACATCGCCGTTTTTGCCAGGATTGGATTGAGCCTGAGCGACAAAGAATTGAAGTTTGGGAAGTCGAGGACGTCGGATCCATACAAGCAGAGGAAATCGCGAAAAAGGTTGAACGTACCTTTGGAATTATTCGTCAGCGGACCGACACACTGCTGGCCACTCTCGCCTCGGGAAATATAGGACGGGCGTCATGAAGACAGGCGTCATGAAGATACTGCCGGGCGTTACGATTTGCATGATACTGTTTACCAGCGATCGTTCGGCAATCAAACCATGTGATTCGGTGTTGCCTCATTTCCGAGAGGATTAACGCTGTTTAAACGACACCGAACGATCGGTGCGAACCACACGAATTCTGAACGAGCCAGCCCCCTGCGCCGCCGCGCTTAACAGCCTCCACAAAGGAGTGTGAAATTTGCTGCCTTAGAGATATCAGCAAGGCCGCCGCCAGGAGACCAATGAAACTCGTGAAAGGAAGGCTCAGTTGTATCGGAGCGTTTTTTACGCCTTTTGCAGGAGTTGTGTCCGATACCTCGGGGCAAGCTCTTGGATTTTCCGTCGCAGGTCTTGAGCAGCCTCGCCCAATTTGGGCGGAACCGCCGTTTGACTTGTTACCGAAGTGCCTAGCTGCATGAAGAAGTCCTCTTGGCCTGCAGGCGAACAGATGCAAAGCATTCGTGCGGGTCTATCCGACCTGTTTTGGAATTGGTGTGGCGCGTTCGAAGGGACGTGGATCGCTTCACCGCTCCGGACGACTTGTTCCTTGCCGCGAAACGTCGCACGAATCTCGCCTTCCATCACGATAAAGGTCTCTTCGAAATCGTGGCGATGAGGAGGAGGTCCGCCGCCGACCGGAACAAACATGTCGATGAGACAGAAACGGCCTTTCGTATCATTGCCGGTGAGCACGATCGTATACGTATCGCCAACCAACCCAATGTGCGCAAGGTCGGTGTCAGTTTCGGGTCGCACGAGCCTGAGTGTCCTCGCAGGATCGTCCGGTGGAATCGCCAGCTTGGGTTCTTTCTCCAATTCGCTCATCTTACCTCCTTGAGATTGGTAGCGGGATAGTGATCGACGGCTTTGGCAAGACCGCGTCCTCTCTGCGCCGCTGGACAACAACCGCGAAGCGTGAATTGTCCCCGCACCTGGGGCTTTGTCGTCCAGAAATGAATCTTGTACCCGAGAATATCTCCAACAGCCAATGCCTTTACAGTGAATGCTTTTGATGCAGATCGCTGTAACATGGGTGCGCTGCTGGTAACTTCGCCAGGCATGTCCTGCACGTTGTATTCAGGAGTGACAACCACGGTGCCGACAGGCTTTTTTACGCGGACATATTCGATGTCGACACTTGTGTTGTAACTGGTGTAGGGGAAGCTCAGTACGGCGAAACTTTGGAGTCAGGCTTGCGAGTGTAACCTTCGCGAATGGGAGGGGCAAGGGTTAGACAAGTTACGCTTCGAGATCTTCAAGCTCTTCATGGAGCAATTAGAAATTCTCCAGCAACCACGCGTTGGAACTCTCTGTGTTTGCACCAAGGGCCAAGCGGTGGCCGTCAGGGGAAGGAGTACCGCCCATAACAGCCGGGTTGTGCCCTTTAAGCAACACTTTGACTTTGCCGGTTAGATCAACATTTGTCAGTCCCGAGCGAGTACCCCAGGAACCCCTGCCCATGAAACCACCCACCCAGACACTTTTGCTGTCCGCGGCCCAATCGATGCCGACGACGACTCTCACATCCGACACCGGAATGTATCGTTGTGAGTTGTCCGTTAGACTGAATATCCGCAGTTCGGTCACCTCGTACGGATTCTGTGACTTGCAACTTGCCAGATATTTGCCATCGGGAGAAAGGTTCCAGTTGTTCAACCCCTCCTCTTTTCTAACCTTCGCTGCCGAAAGCTCCGCTCCTTTTCCCCCTGACGGATCAAAGGTGAAGAATCTGTAGTACTCAGCGTCAATCTGGCCATACATGCACACGGTGGAGGGTAGCCTCGCACACTGATAATTCACAATTCCTGGCCCTTCCAAGACCAATTGGGAGGGGCCGCCCGAGAAAGGAATTCGCATGAGCCGGCCATTATCTGCAGGCTCACCTGGAGCAGGACGCACCAGGTAAAGCAAAGTCAAGCCGTCCGGAGTCAATCTGGGCAGCCATACATCTTGCTTTCCGCCGACTAGTAGTTCGGGTTGGGTCTGGTCGACATTTTGCTTGAAGATGTGAAGAGGTCCATCGCGATCTGAGACGATGAGGACCGCTTTGCTGTCCGGTGTCCAGGTTGCAGGGAAATCCTGCCTCTCGTCCAGAGTGAAGCGACGAGGCGTGCTCAATCCCCTACCTTGGGCCTCCACTTCTGTTAGGTACACATCCGCCTGGGACGCGGACCGGACAAGAGCCATTCGCTTTCCATCACTGGTTACGCTGATAGACGCTATCGTGTCTCGATCACTTGTAATCCGGGTGGGCGAGCCCGACGGATGGCCGGTGCGGGCATCGAGTTCTACCCACCACAGATTAGAGTCACCCTGGTTCGGTTGAGCTTCCGGCAAGGAATAGATCAGGCGCCTTGGGTTCACCCATGCGATCTCTAGACCCAATCCAGGATCCGTCAAGATCGTTTCGCTTTGCCCTTTCGTCACATCGTAAACTCCGATTTGACGACTAGCGGAATGCTCAAACATTTTGACATAGGCAAATTGCTTCCCGTCTGGCGCCCAGGCTGTTGGTCCAAAGCGATCGTTGCCGCCATCGAGAATTTTTCTGGCGGAATTTCCATCTGCGTCCGCCAGCCAGATCTGTTCATAGTCCCACATGCCCTTTAGAAACGCGATTTGCGAGCCATCCGGCGAGACCCTCGCGGAGGAGCCTTGATCAGCAAGCTTTCGTGGTGTTCCGCCCATCATCGATATGGCCCACAGGCTGGGGGGATCCTCTGCTGCCTTATCTAGCCGGGTAACGACGAGGTGAACACTGTCGGGGAACCAACTTTCCGGGAGCGCGTCGAATCCTTTTGGCAATGGAATCGAGTGAGTTTCTCCGCCCTCCACCTGTCGTACATAAAGCCCGGTTGAATCCGAATAGGCCAGGTACTTGCCGTCCGGTGAGATCACGCCAGCGGTCAGCGGCGCGTCATCAGGATTGGCTGTCAACCTCCGCTGGCTGACGGCAGGTAGAGGTCCCGAACGACGCCCAACGACGACCCGGCGGAGCAACCCTTCCAATCGGGTTCGGGACATGTAACGAGTCTGGTTAGCCAGGAATACTGTGGCCGTGACTGCCACAACGAAGAGTACTATCGCCGAAATTAGCTTCCATCTACTCTTGGGCGAAATCGGTTGAAGAACCGGCATAGGCCCAGGAGGGGCAATCGGCACAACACTGTGCAGCGCATGCTTACTTGCTGCCTTGGCCACCCACTCCACGGGAGCGATGAAGCGATAGCCGATTTTCGGTAGGGTTTCAACGAACTTGGGATTTTCGGCTGAGTCTTCCAGCGCCTGCCGCACCTTCTTCACGGCGGTGTTGACCCCACGCTCAAAGTCAACGAAAGTGTCCTTTGGCCACAGGGCGGTGCGCAGTTGCTCGCGGGTTACGACTCCACCTTCCGCCTCCAGTAGGAGACGCAGCACCTGGAACGGCTGGTCCTGGATCGGCACAGGCGTCCCGGAGCGAAGCAATTTTCCGCTGCTCAGGTCCAATTGGAACTGGTCAAAGCGAGCGCCTAATAGACGTGAACCGGAGGTAGCCACCCAAAACCTCAAGCAACTTGGCGTAGCAGTGTAGCTCAATTGTCTCGCTGTAGGCCAATCCCCTGCCTGGGGCACGGGAACTGGATAGTTCACCTGCGCCTAACTCCAGCATTTCTAGACAGTTCCGCAGTCCACATGCAGTTCACACCGCGAACACACTCCGTCCATTGATCCCCGTTGCAAGCAGTGCAAATGTGCAACCACACCGGGTGAGGGGCGCCGGACTGGCTACCTTCAGATGTCAATCCCGGTTCCAGGGAGACGAAATGAAACGCGTTCTGTGCCTTGCCCTAACAGTTCTCGCGATTAGCTACATGACCACCACCACCCAGGCCCAAAGCGGCAGCCTGAAGCTGCGCTTTGACGTGCCCTTCGCCTTCACCGTCGAAAACGCCAAATTTTCCGCCGGTCAGTATGAGGTAACTCAGCCTGCTCGATGGATTCTGATGGTACGCAACATTAACACTCAATCCTCCGGCTTTGAGCATGCCCGGGCTGCCCATTCCTCTAAGGAAGCGGATGGAAGGGCACGTATGGTCTTCCATCGTTATGGAAATGTGTACTTCCTCGTTGGGGTCACCGATGGATCGATCGACTCGACCTATGACTTGGGCGAGTCGAATGAAGACAAGAAACTGGCTGACGTAAGTCCTAGAGCGCAGCTCAAAGTCGTTTGCTTGCTTGCCAACGGCACAATTCAGGCCTCCGACTGAGGCGAAGGTTAATCCTTGCAACCGATGCACACCACGAGGGGGATGCCGCGTCCGCCTTTAACTCACAACTCGGTGTTTGCTCAGCTCGACTCTACCGGTTGTTAACAACTCGGAACCAATCGAAGGGATTCCATAAACCATGCAATTTGCCCCAGGCCTGAAGGAGGTCTTTTATGAAAAACAATTCGATCACAATTATGCTTGGTTGCTTGCTAGCTCTAGGCGCTTCTGCCGTGGCTCAGTCCACCAAACCGGAGTCGGGCGGCGGGCATTGCTCGAACCGCAGCCTTTCCGGCACTTACGGATATTCAGCCCAAGGGCAAGTACTGCCGGCACCCGGCCTTGCGTTTCTTTTCAGCTCAACGGGCATGGCAACTTTCGACGGCATAGATAACGTGTCGTGGCTAGAGCACACAGTCATCGGAGGCGCGCAGAAAGGAGACGATTGGACCCCCTCCACCAGTGGGACCTATAGGGTCAATTCGGATTGCACCGGAACAATGGAGGTCATCACCCCCAACAGTCCTGTTCCGTTGAAAATCTTTATCTCGCTGGTCCAACAGGGCAAGCAGTTCTACAGCGTAGTCAACGGAAATGCGATCACCGGCGTGTGGACCAGACTAAACTGACGCTTGGGAGGCAAGTAAAGCACAGTCACCGCCGTTTTCGTTAGAGTCAATTGAGCACCAACGATCGCCTGAGCGTAGTTGAAGTGCTGACGTTTTGAACAGCGGGGCTTCCTCACCACCGGGGCGGCCCCGGCATTTACTCCGCCATTTCTCTCAATTTCCTTCCCTAACGACCGCTCTAGAAAGCGAATCGTATGGAACTCATCACCGCGAACGGGCTGCCCGGTGCGATACGACTGCGCCAGAAGTCACCGCTTGCCTCAAAATAGTTTCGGTTGAGCAAGTTGTGAACGTTCACCTGAAGGGCAAGATCCGACTTTCGCAGGTGGAAGTTGTAATTCACCATTGTGTCCACTGTGGCGAATCCCGGTAGCAGGTAATCGTTCATGATATTGCCTTCCCGCACACTCCGCGCGGTTACCCCTGCGCCCAGGGTCAGCCGTTTGGGTTCGCCGCCCCAAAACGAATAGGTGGTCCAAACCCTTCCGCCGTTCTTAGGAACGTTTGATAAGCGATTGCCGGCCGTGCCGAGATAGCTGTCATTGACGATCTTTGCATCCGTGTAGGCGTAGGCGACGAGCAGGTTCCAATGGGGCAGGATGACGCCAGCGAGATCAAACTCTAGGCCGTGGCTGTTGGCTTTACCAACTGGCAGGGCGTGCCGGCCGTCGTTGGGGAACAGCGGATCTGGTGTTGCGATGTTTTCCTTCGTAAGGTCGTAATAGGCCAGAGTCCCCAGCAAGCGTCTTCCGAAGGCCACTTTCAGTCCGACTTCCCACTGTTGAGCAATTTCCGGCGGCAATGGCATGTTGTTGCGGTCAACAAGTTCGCCATTCGAAGCGCCGAAATTCTCGACGTAGCTGCCATATAGCGACAGCCGCTCGCGTGGTTGCCACAACACTCCCACGCGCGGGGTGAGCTTGTGATCGCTGCTTCTACCGGTGCCGTACTTGCTGCTGGCATCGTCGCGGGCGCGGTCGTAGCGCATGCCTGCCAGCACAAAGAAGTGATAGGGAAGTTGGACCTGGTCCTGTAAATACAATCCGTACCAACTCGGGCCTCCATTGATAGTAAAAGCGAGAGTTGGATCGACCGGCCCGATCGTCACGCCGTGTATGGGTGCAAAGATGCTGATGTTGTCAAGCAGTAGGCCGCTAATATCGCAGCAAGTCTGATCAGCGGACTGCCGATAAAAATCTCCTCCCAGAAGAAGGTTGTGTTTAACGCCTAGGGCATGAAATTTGCCCAACACGTTGATCTCGAAGGCGTAGGTCGCAACGTGGGTAAGAAACTTAAGTCCGATTTCACTCGTCTCGATTGTGCGGGGCAGGATCCCCCGATTGACGTCCTCATCGGTAGAAAAATCCGCATAAGCGCCGCCGCCCTTCTCATTCGTGAGCGCGAAGTTAAACATAGCGTCCAAGTGCCAATTTGGGTTGAATAGGTGGGAGAAAGACGCATGGGCTGTTTGTTGCGTGGCATTGTGAAAGTCTGTGGGTTCGCCCAGGTTTCGCTCCCTGGGGAAGTTCTGGAGAACATTGCCGACACTGACTAGCCCACTGAGAGGACGATCGCCATAAGCAATCAGTCCGATGTTGTCGGGCGTCGTTTTATTGCTGAAGTACTCCCAATCCAGGCTCAACTCCGTGGCTGGAGAGATCTTCCATTCCACCACGGGAGCGATAAACCAGCGTTCATCGCCAACAAACTGTCGGAAGGATGCATCATGTTCATAGGAACCGTTCAAGCGATAGGCAAGCTTGTTCTCTGAAATGGGCCCGGTCGCATCCAGCGAAGTACGATAGGAAGAGTACGAACCGAACTGCTGTTCCACGGCATAATGATTGTCCGGCAGCGGCTTCTTGGTGGTGTAGTTGATCAGGCCTCCCGGCTCGATGCGGCCGTAGAGAATCGATGCGGGCCCCTTTAGGACTTCAATTTGTTCAATATTAGCTGTCTCTTGTTTGCCAGTATTACCCGTATCTATGCGAAATCCGTCACGGTAGACCACTTGGTTGCTGAGGAAGCCCCGAATCACGAATTGATCGGCAAAGTCGCTAAATGCCACCTTGGTTTGATACACATTGCTGACATTTCGGACCGCTTGTTCGATCCGGGTGACTTGTTGATCCCGGAGAACCTCCTGGGGCACCACCTGGACCGAAAGCGGCGTTTCGAGAATAGGAGTATCTGTTTTGGTGGCGACCGTCGTTGCCATAACGGAGTAGCCTTGTGATCCGACAACCTCTACAGTTTCTTTCCGGCTACCCACTTTCATGACGATTTGGAGTTCTACGGGCGCCGTCTCAGCGGAAACAAAAACATCTCTCCGCGAGGTCTCAAACAACATGCGGTCGCTTTGCAGCACGTATTCTCCCGGCAGAATTCCGGAGATTGAAAATTCGCCGGCGGAATCCGTGACGGTTCTCGCCTTTATCGCGCCCCTTGCATCGCGTAGCGTAATTTGCACGCCTGACATCGACGCACCTGCAGAGTCCTCGACATGCCCAGTAATGGTTACGGAGTTCGTTGACTGTTGTGCCATCGCCCATCCACTTGCAAAAATGAGACACAGGCACATGAGCGTGGGGGAGCGAAAAATGGCCGGAGAACACACTGTCTGTTTCATCCCCAATGCGTCGACCTTACACGGCCGCCATTCGGCACGAATCGCGGCAGATGGTTTCATGTTTGCTCCACTATAGACTCTTCACTACCCTTATGTCGGCGAACAGGGATAAATCGATCGATTCCGAAAAGTCAGTTACCGTCTCCCCCAGATGGATCTTTATCAATCTGCCACTGTTGTGTGTCCTCCGACCTGTCACTCGTTAGATGGTCGGCGAGTCCGGAAATGAAACCTGGCGGGAGGTAAGCTTTGCACGAACGTGAAGAACTCAACAAGGAAGACACATGCATCGTGGATCTTCGGGGCGAGGTCTCTCGCGTGAGTTCCAAATCCGCGGTATCAGAGCTCGGCATATCAAGCGGCATCGAAGCATCGTCGCGAGGGCGGCAACTACCGCTTCATCTTGACGGAAGGCATTTCAGCGCATTGATTTGGACTCACTGAACCCACTTCGAGTATCCCTGGCTATCCATTCGCTAAGTACCCGGCGTACGAACGTCACGACGATGACCCCTTCTCCCACCGCCGAAGCGCACCGCTTTACCGATCAGTGCCATACGTCGCCCGCGGCGAATACAACCGGGACGCTCGTCTCCAGGCAATTCGTCGCGCGGTCTAAATTAAGCGCCAAACACAGCCAGTCGAGATGGCCGAACGCAGCATGCTTCACTGAAGGGCGCCGGCCTCATCCTGAACGAACACCGCGCCTTGCTCCGCGCGCACAGCCCAGACTCCCTCGCTGCCGTCCCGCTGTGCCGACAACCGACCAGACTAGCTTTGGCGATTACAGCATCTCGGGCCAAAGTCACCTATCATCCACTTACAGCGTTGCGATCGAGGGTTGAGGGCGGCGCACAGGCCGACGGTGATCCGTCCGGGGATGTGTTTGTGGACTGTTGCCGGGTCGAGTTCCAGCGGCTGGCCGCTATCCTTATTCCTAGGTTGATAGTGGTAGGGTCGCCCTGTTTCCGGGCGCGGGTTTGCCCGCTGGCGGGTAAGGCTTACTTTTGAAGAATAGGACCCACCAGTCGCTGACATTTTCGTGTGTGACCGGAACGATGGGCGGTTTTGGCCTGGGAAGATTCATCCCCCGAGGTGGGTTGGTGGTGACGCTCATCGCTCCGCAATCCCTCCTTTCTGAGCGAAGTGGGGGCAGTTTTGTGCGGATGCCGATTCCCGTCAAATCCGACGGCTACCTGCTTGTAATTCGCTGATTTGTGAGGGCTCACGGCGGGAAACATGCGCTGCTTTTAGTAGCATTCGGCGAAGCCAAGGGGCCAAGTGTCGGCGATTGGGTACATCGGCGGGAAGAGTGTAACCGCTAGTCCACTAAAACTAAATTGGGACTGACATCAAAACACCGGCCAATCACCCGCAAATTTCACGGACGCCTGTTGTGACGGAGACAAGTGACCGGTCCGTTCAAGACCGACACTCACCACAACAAAACTGATTGAATGCGTGCTGGCGTCTGGAAACGATGTTACATTCGCGTCACTTGTGGGAGAGGTCGGCTACACTTCGGGCTGGTGAATCACGTCGAAATGCGTTACGAAATCGTCGAAGGATGTCAAAACGCCTCGGGCGTCTGGCTCGACAACGGCCCGATCCGGTTCGGGTCCGGCGAATTTTCGTACCGCGTCCATCGATTCCCAAAGTGTCAGCACAACAAGTTCAACCCTGTCGCCTGCACTACGCCGAAGCAGGTAGGCTCCTCGATGTCCTTCGATGGCGTGCAACGCCGGAACAACCTTCGTAGTGGCGTGCCGAACGTATTCGTCAGCTTTTTCGATAGTTGATTGCGCCCGCCACATTCGCAAGATCATGCTGCCTCCCGAGCTGAGACGATTCTCTTCCAATGTACAGGCTGCTTAACGGTTGCCGCGGCAGACGTAAACATGCTCATTAACTCGGCCAGCGCAAGCAGTTTTGGATCGTCTGCGCGAATGCGAGTGGAGAGCAGGACGTGTCCATACTGGCGTTTCGTGGGCCAGAAGATGAACTTCGTAAACAGTCCCGCTTCGTGGTCCTGCCCCCTTGTTCGAACTACGTCTTCTTTTGCATCCGCCTGCTGAGTCTCTCATAACGGTCCAGATTTGTCGCTGTCGTGGCGGGCTCGTTCGCGCGCTGTTTTACCACGATTCGGCTATGACTTCTTCTTCATCGCCAACTGCTCCGCCATGCGGTGCAGGGCGGCTTGTGTCTCCTGATTCCACCACCAGGAACCGACTTCAGCCAACTCATGATCAATATCCCGTGCGAACTCTCTGATCAAATCGGCCCGGGCTTGTCTGCGAGTCAGGTTCATCGCGGCCTGAGGAAGTGCGTGCAGATCCTGGCACCACTTTATCGCCCGCTCCACGACTTTCTCCGCAGGGACCACCTCGTCCACCAACCCCAAGATCGCCGCGTCAATTGGTGATACCAGCCGGCCGGTCACGGCTAGCCGCTCTGCCGGACGGGCACCCACGAGACGGCGCAACGCTGAAAAAATGACCGGCGGTAGAGGCAAACCCACCTGTACCTCGCTCAGTCCAATCCTGAAATCCCCCTCCGCCGCGACTCGCCAATCGCAGAAAAGCGCCAGCACTGTCCCGCCCGCTGGAGCGTGTCCTGTGATAGCAACAGCAATGGGAATGGGCGAGGAGGCAAGAGCGTTCATCAACGCATAAAAGTCACGCCAAACCGCGTCCATTGCCGGCCGATCGAGCTTGAGCAGAACGGGCACGTCGAGTCCGGCCGAGAACATCCCCGGGGAGCCTGAAAGCACGAGCGCGCGCTTGCCTTCCCGCGGAGCCATCTCGACCGAGTGCAAAAGTGCCGCAAGCAACTCAGGCGCCAACGCGTTCACCGGTGGCCGATTCAAACGCAGTTCCCTAACCGCTCCATGCTCGAATGTGAGAATCATCCGTAAA
>Ga0126381_100004893_pt1 | contig 14636 bp, 12 predicted proteins | sample PanSoiMetPlot_28_FD_96465 | JGI IMG/M metagenome (GOLD analysis project Ga0126381, IMG submission 96465) | Tropical forest soil microbial communities from Panama - MetaG Plot_28 | ecosystem: Environmental > Terrestrial > Soil > Tropical forest > Bulk soil | place: Panama | collected 2016-02-17
AACGAGTATGGCGCGGTCACCGAGATCGCCCCGGCCAAGAGCACGGGCACCCCCACCTCGCCGGCCACCACTATCTACGCTGGCACGGACACCGGCAAGCTGTGGAAGACCGCCAACGCCACCGCCAGCCCGGCCAGCGACGTCGCCTGGACCCAGCTCGGCGCCGGCGTCCTGCCGCAGCAGTGGGTCACCGCCATCGTGGTGGACCCCGCGAACGCCGACCACGTGTACGTCAGCTTCTCCAGCTACAAGGAAGGCGACCTGGCCGCCAACGTGTGGCAGACCACTGACGGCGGCGCCACCTGGGTCAACATCAGCGGTAACCTGCCCGACGCGCCGGTCTGGATGCTCACCTTCGACCAGCCCCGCGGCCAGCTGTACGCCACCACCGACTTCGGTGTCTTCTTCCTGAAGAACGGCAAGAAGAACTGGGCCCGGCTCGGCAGCGGGCTGCCCAACGCCCCGGTACTCGACCTCAAATTCAGCGGAGACGGCAGCACGATCTACGCCGCCACCTTCGGCCGCGGCATCTACCGCCTCCCCGCGCCGTAAACCGCGGCAGGCTTCGGCGCGGAGGGCGGAACACGGTTCCGGTGGCCGGGATATGGTCTTGTTGCTATGAAGACGGCAGATTCCCACCACGGCCGGACCATCATGTCGGTGGAACGAGCGGTGGATGTGCTGTTGCTGTTCGCGCGAGCCGGATCCCGTACGCTCGGCGTCACCGAGATCGCCGATCAGCTGGCCATGTCCAAGGCGGGCGTGCACCGTGTCCTGACCTCACTGAACAGCCGCGGCTTGATCGAGCTTGACCAGACGAGCCGGCGTTACATGCTCGGCCCGGCGGTCATGACTCTGGGCCTGCGGTACCTGGCCTTGCAGGACGTCCGGCAGCTAGCCCTGCCCGAGCTGAGGAGGCTTTCCGAGGCGACCGGTGAGACGGTCACGTTGTCGCTGCGCACTGGCCATACTCGCGTCTACGTCGATCAGGTGACTCCGTTGCGGGAGGTCATCATGTCGGTATCCATCGGCGTGCCGTTCCCGCTGCATGCCGGGGCTTCCTCGAAGGCGTTCCTGGCGTTTCTCGAGGAGGAGCAGGTCGCGGCCTACCTGCGGCAAGAGCTGGTGCGGCTGACAGACAACACGATCACCGACGCCGGGCGGCTGCGGCGCGAGCTCAACCGGATCTCAGAACGAGGCTGGGCTGAATCGTCTGGGGAACGTCAGCCGGGCGCGGCGTCGGTGGCCGCCCCGGTATTCGACCACCTTGGCCAGCCGGCCGCGGTCATCAGCGTGTGCGGGCCTGCCGAGCGCTTCGCCGGCCGGGCCCGCGAATGCGCCGCGGAGCTGATGACGGTGACCGGGCGCGTGTCGGCCACGTTGGGCCACTCGGGAGAGATGACGTGCCGCTGAGCGCCGCCCCCCGCAGCTATCTTTACGTGCCCGCGGACCGGGAGGACCGGCTCGCCCGCGCGGCGGACCGGGGTGCCGACGCGCTCATCCTGGACCTGGAGGACTCCGTCCCTGGACCGGCCAAGGAGGGTGCCCGCCGCCTGCTCGCGGGCTGGCTGCGGGCATCGGGTGATCCGGGCTGCGAGCTATGGGTCCGCATCAACGGAGCGGCGGCTGAGACGGACATCACCGCGGCGGTCACGCCGCTGGTGACCGGCGTGGTGGTGCCTAAGGCGGAACCCGCGCTGCTGGCGCGCGTTGACGAGCTGCTCGCCAGCCGGGAGCGGGAAATCGGCGTCCGGGCCGGCCGCATCCGCGTGCTGCCGGTCATCGAGACCGCGCGCGGCTTGCTGTCGGTGGCGGCCGTGGCGGCGGCGCCGCGGGTCGCCCGCCTCGGTCTCGGGGAGGCCGATCTCGGTGCCGACCTGGGGCTGGCGAGTCCAGGGCCGCGGGAGCTGCTGCCCATCCGCTTGCAGGTTGTCATCGCCTCGGCCGCCGCAGCGACCTGGGCGCCGGTGGGGCCTACCTCGACCGACTTCCGCGACCTGGCTGGGCTGGAGGACTCGACCCGTGCGCTGCTCGCGCTCGGTTTCCGGGCCCGCACCGCGATTCATCCGGCGCAGGTACCCGTGATCAACTCGGTCTTCACGCCGTCAGAGACGGAGATCGCCCGTGCCCGGAGCCTGGTTGAGGCCCTGGCGGCGGCCGAGCGCAGCGGTTCGGGCGTGGCCATCGGCGATGACGGCACGATGATCGACGCGGCGGTGGCCCGCTCCGCGCAAGAGGTGCTCGCCCGGGCGAGCGATCAGAGCCGGGCGGGCCGCCGCAGGTAGTGTCCTCGCGGCGGCCCGATGACGGCGCCGTCGCGCAGCACGTGATGGCCGCGTACGAAGGTGTCGGTTACCCGCGCCGACATCTCGAAGCCCTCGAACGGCGTGTACTCCTGCGCTGACTCAGAATCCGCCGCACGGACGACCCACGAGGCCGACGGGTCCACCAGGGCGAAGTCCGCGTCGTAGCCCTGCGCGATCGTGCCTTTGCTGTGCAGGCCGAAGCGGCGGGCCGGGTTCCAGGCCACCAGCTGGGCCAGCCGGCGATAGGTCAGCCCGCGCTTGCGGCCCTGCGTTATCAGGCCGGGCAGCAGGTACTCGGTGCCGCCGAAGCCTGACTTGACGGCGAAGACGTCATCGCGCCGCTCGCCGAACTTCATCTCGTCCTGGCAGCAGGCATGGTCGCTGACGACCCAGTCGACCTCGCCCGCGAGCAGGTGGGCCCACAGCGCCTCGACGTCTTCTGCGGCGCGCAGCGGCGGGTTCACCTTGCCGCCGAGGCCGTTCGCGATGCGGAAGTCGGCGAGCAGGTGCCCGACCGTGACCTCGCGGCGGAAGTCGATGTGCGGGAAGGCCCTGGCCATGGTCAGCGCCGCCTCGAGCGCCTTGCGCGAGGACAGGTGCAGCAGGTTGATCGCGGGCAGTCCGGTTTCGTGCGCCAGGTACGACGCGATCGTCACCGCCAGGCCTTCGGAATGGGGCGGCCGTGCCGCGCTGTAGGCCTCGAGGCCCGTGAGCCGGCCCTGGTCGCGCACGAGGGCAGTGTAGGCGCGCATGATCTCGGCGGTCTCGCAGTGCAGCGACAGCGAGATATCGCTCGCCAGGTCAGGCAGCTGCTCGCGGGCGGCCTGAATGCCCCGCATGACGAACTCGAAGTGCGCCAGGTCGTAGGACTCCTCGTCGGGGATCATCAAGAACTCGCGCTGACTGGACGAGGCGCCGTGCAGCCCGAATCCCCCGTAGAACATGAAGATCTTGAACGAGACGACTCCGAACCGCTCGATGAGCAGCGGCACCTCGGCGATGTGGCGGCTCATCATCGGGGCCACGTGAAAGCCGTAATCGACGTAGGACCGGCCCTGCGCCGCGTCCAGCACCAACGGCATGAACTCCTCGTACGGCCCGGACCGGTTGAGGTAGTACTGCCCGGTGCGCAGGTAGGTGAGGCTGGTCGTGACGCCGCCCTGGGCGCACGCCCGGCTCTCGGTGCGGGCATCCTCTTCGAGCGGGCGGTAGATGCCCCAGTGCTGATGGGCGTCGACCACGCCGGGGAACGCCAGGCGGCCGCGGCCGTCCATGACCGCGGCCGCCGAGCTGGCCGGGATGTTTTCCGCCAGGCGTGCTATCCGGCCGCCGGCCACGCCAATGTCGGCGCCGGGGAGGTCATAGCGGTCTGGCCGGACGACGCGGACGTTCTTGACCAGCAGGTCGAGTTCGGGCATCACAACCTCCCAACGCGCCCGAGCGGCCCCAGTGGTCCGAGAGGCTCGAGCAGCTCATCCAGGCCGGTCAGTTCCTCGAGCCGGCTGACCGCCCGCTCGACGTGTTCCCGCGCCGACTGGCCGAGCAGGTCGCCCGTGTTGTCGCGGAACTTGGTGACGAGCTCGGCGTGGCTCAACGGCCGGCCGGGACCGCCGCGGTTGGTCATGACCTCGGATACCAGGTCGCGGCCGTCGGTGGTGCGGACCCGGAGCACGGCGGGGAACTGGTGCGGGAACACCGCGGTGCAGCGGTCGTCGGCCACCACCTCGACGCGCGCCATGAGCGCCCGCCTGCCCGGGTCATTGGCCAGCTCGTCGGTGAAGTCGGCGAGCCCGGCGCCGAGGCCGCCGCCGCCCCACAGGCCCGCGGCCACCGCGTAGGGGCCGCTGAACTGGGCCATGTAGCCCGTCCGCGGGGTTCTTTTCACCTCGATGGGCTCACCGATCGTGCGCACGGTCGGCGCCGCGACCCCCAGCGTCGCCGACTCGACGTCGGCGGGCGAGATGCCGCGCCTGCGGAGGGCAATGGCGGCGTCGATGGCGGCGTGCGTGAAGTGGTTGGCGGGATAGGGCTTGAAGAAGATCCGCGGCACCGACCATTGCGCACCGAGACCGCCGGAAATGGCGGCGGGATCGAACTGCCCGCGCAGCCAGGCCTGGAAGAACCCGAACCTGCCCTCGAGCACCGTGGGCGGGCCGGTGAAGCCGTGCCGGACCAGCTGCGCCGCTGATACGGCGGCATGCGCGGCCCAGCCGCAGTGCATCCGCTTGACCGTGCCGCCAGTACGGTTGGCCTCGAGGATGCCGCTGGCCAGCGACGAGGCCACGCCGAGTGCGTTCGTCACCCCGGCCGCGTCCAGCCCGAGCAGCAGCCCCGCCGATACCGCCCCGCCGAGCGTGCCGCAGATCGAGGTCGCGTGCTGACCGTGCTCGAAAAACGTGGAGTTGCGGGTATGCGGGTCGTACCCGGCCATGCCGGTCCGAACGCATACTTCCAGCCCGGCCGCGATCGCGGCGATCACCGCGCGGCCGTCGGCGCCGGATACCTGCCCGGCCGCCAGCGCGGCGGGTATCACCGCCGCGCTCGGATGCAGCACCGACGGCAGGTGGGTGTCGTCGTAGTCAAGGGAGTGCGCGAGGACCCCGTTCACGAACGCCGCGAGCGCGGCCGGCACCCGGTGGGACAGGCCCACCGCGCGGGCCTGCGGCGTGCCGCCTTGTTCTCGTACCCAGGCACGAGCCGCGGCGCTGGTGCGCAGCGGCGCGGCGGCGACGCAGATCCCGAGGATGTCAAGTACCCGCATGCGGACGCTGTCGATGACGTCGGCGGGCAGCTGCTCGTAGCGGCTGGAGTGCGCGAACGCGCCGACCTGTTCGGCCAGCGTCAGCGGGACATCAGGCCGCCCAGCATCAGGCATCGGGCACCACCGCGAGGGGCCGTACCGGCGAACCCGTAGCGCCGATGAGGTTCAGCGGAACCAGCACGAAGGTGAACTCGTGCACTCCCGCGGCGGCGAGTTCTTCGAGCGCGAGGCTTTCCACGATGTAGATGCCGTGCTCCACGAGCAGCACCCGGTGGGCAGGCAGCGTCGCGTGCCCGGCGCCGGGCGCGAGCCGTTCGAAGGCGATCGTGTCGGCGCCGGCCGCCCGCAGGCGGCGGCTGGCCAGCCAGCGCGCGCCCGCCTCGCCGACGCCGGGCACGCCGGCGGCGTGCCCGAGGTAGGCCTGCGCGCCCTGGTCGAACCTGCGGCCCCAGCCGGTCCTGACCAGCACGACCTCGCCTTCGCCCGGCTCGGTGCCCTGCCGTGTGCTGGCGGCGGCCAGGTCGCCGGGCGTGATCTCATAGGCCGGCCCGCATTCCGCTACGCCCAGCACCGCCGGCACGTCGAGCAGCACGCCGCGGCCCAGCATCGGCGCGATCGTGTGGACCCCGTGCTCCAGGTACCGGCCTCCCCGGCCGGCCTGCGCCGCGTCCGCCCCGCCGTGCAGCCGGCCCTGGTGCGAGACGTGAGCCAGCGCGTCGATGTGCGTGCCGACGTGTGTCCCGGTGACCAGCAGGTCGCTGGCGGCCGAGCCGCCGTCCGCCCGCACCATGTCGCCGTGCCTGCGCGGCAGCGTGTGCGTGAACGCCGGGTGGTTGGGCGACTGGGGCATCCCCTGGTACATCGGGCGCCCGAGATCGAAGACGCGAAGACCGCGCCGCACCACGTCGAGGAGCGGATCGCTCACCTGATCACCCCCGCCGTCCGCAGCCGGGTTACCTGCTCCTGGTCGTATCCGAGCTCGCCGGTCAGCAGCGCGTCCGTGTCGGCGCCGTGCGCGCGTCCGGTGAACCTGATGGCTCCGGGCGTGGCCGACATCCGCCACATGACGTTGTGCATCAGCATCGCGCCCAGGTCAGGATCGGCCACCTCGGTGATCATGGCGGTCTGCCTGATGTGGGCGTCCTCGACGATGTCCCGCGCGTCGTAGACGGGCGCGATCGCGGCGCCCGCCGCCTCGAACGCGGTCAGGACGTCGGCCCGGGTGCGCGCCGCGATCCAGTCTCCTACCAGCCGGTCCAGCAGGCCGGCATGCTGCGCCCGGCCGCGGCCGGTGGCGAACCACGGCTCGGCGATCACCTCCGGGTGGCCGACCAGGCGCAGCACCCGTTCGGCGATCTGCTGAGCGCTGGTGGACACGGCCACCCAGGAGCCGTCGCTGGTCCGGTAGGTATTGCGCGGCGCGTTGTTGGCTGACCGGTTGCCGTGCCGCCGCTCGGCCACGCCGAGCTGGTCGTAGATCGTCGGCGCGGGGCCGATGCAGGACATGATGGGTTCAAGGATGCTGATGTCGACGACCTGCCCCTCGCCGCCGTTGACCTCACGGTGGCGCAGTGCCATCAGGGCCGCCGATGAGGCGGCGATGCCGCAGATGCTGTCCGCGAGACCGAAGGCCGGAAGCGTCGGCGGCCCGGCGCTCTCCCCGGTGAGATGCGCGAACCCGCTCATCGCCTCCGCGAGCGTGCCGAACCCCGGCCGCCGCGAGTAGGGGCCGGCCTGCCCGAAGCCCGTTACCCGGACGAGCACCAGGCCCGGGTTGACATCCCGCAGGCGGTCCGGGCCCAGGCCCCATTTTTCCAGCGTGCCCGGGCGGAAGTTCTCGACCACGATGTCGGCGGTGGCCGCCAGCCGCAGGAAGATGCCGGCGCCCTCGGGCGCGGACAGGTCCAGGCCCATCGTCTGCTTGTTGCGGCCGATCTCTTTCCACCACAACGGCACGCCGTCCTTCTGCGGGCCGTGTCCGCGCATGTTGTCCGCGGAACCCGGATGCTCGACCTTGATCACATCGGCCCCGAAGTCGCCCAGAATCTGACAGCACAGCGGGCCGGCCAGGATCGTCGACGCGTCGATCACCCGGAGCCCGTCCAGTGGCATCATCGGCTCTCCGTCTTACGCAGTGTTTCTTGAAGCGAAACGTCGTTCCACCGACTCTAACGGGCAACATGCATACATAGCTACGCGAAAAAGTTGTCCATCGCGGGCAAAACGCTGGCTATTGACAGGACGAGCTGCCCTCATGTACACAATCGCTATGCTCCACCCGTTGCCAAGAGTTCTGGTCCCGGCATGACAGGCGGCCCGGACTCCGGCGTGAACGCCACCCAGGAGACGCTGGCCACAGCGGCGTCGCCGGGGCCGGCGGTCGCGGGCCCAGCTGCGCGGCGGCTCGATCCCGTCCGCCTCGTTGAGCGCTACGGGCTGGTGCTGCTGTGGGCGGTCATCGTGGTGATCTTCTCGCTGGTCGCCCCGAACTCTTTCCCCACGGTCTCGAACTTCTCGACGATCTTCGGCACCCAAGCTGTCCTGCTGGTGCTCGCCCTCGGCCTGCTCGTCTCGCTCTCGGTCGGCGAGTTCGACCTCTCGGTCGCCGCGACGATGGGCTTCGCTACCGTGCTGGTCGCCTTGCTGTCGGCCCAGGATCACTGGCCGCTGCTGGCCGCGCTCGCCGCCACCATCGCGGCCGGGCTGATCGTGGGCGGAGTCAACGCGCTGCTCGTCGTGCGCGGCGGCATCTCGTCGTTCGTCGTCACCTTGGGCAGCGGGACGCTGCTCACCGGCCTCGGCTACGGGATGAGCAACTCCCAGACGATCGGGGGGGTTCCGGGCGGCCTGGTGAGCGCGGCCAGCAAGCAGTTCCTCGACCTGCCGCTGGCCTTCTACTACGGCCTCGCCCTGTGCCTGGTGCTGTGGTACCTCTTCAACTACGTGCCGCTCGGCCGTCACCTCATCTTCGCTGGCGAGGGCCGCGAGGTGGCGCGCCTGTCCGGCCTGCGCGTACAGCGCATCAGGGCCGGTGCACTCATCACCTGCAGCGTGATCGCCACGCTGGCCGGAATCCTCCAGGCAGGCGTGGTCGGCGCGGCCGATCCCAGCGGTGGCCCGACCTTCCTGCTGCCCGCATTCGCGAGTGCCTTCCTGGGCGCCACGGCGATCCGGCCGGGTCGCTTCAACGCCTGGGGGACCTTCGTCGCCGTCTACTTCCTTGTCACCGGCATCACCGGGCTTCAGCTTCTCGGCTACACCGGCTGGGTGCAGGACGTCTGGTACGGCGCCTCGCTGGTCGTCGCGGTTGCCGTCGCCAGGTTCGCCGCGGTCCGCCGCCGGGCCTCAGCTGGAACCTGACGGCCGGAACCCGACTGCGCGAAGTTGAATCCGATCCCCGGTCGGGATCGCAAAAGGAGTGAACATGTATCCCACGAATTTCCGGGATGTCCGTGCTACCCCCCGTGTGACCCAGATTCGCCGCGCCGCGCTCGCGGCCGGCCTGCTGGTGCCGGCCCTGGTCCTCGCCGCGTGCTCATCGTCCTCTTCCTCGGCCGGGTCAGGGACGACCCCGTCGGGAGGAGCCTCCGCCAGCTCATCAGCGGGTGCCACGGGTGCCACCGGCGCGGGTGTCGATCTCGCCAAGAAGGCGGTGACGCAGATGGAGCAGCCGCCGACCTGGCAGGGGCCGGCCGACACGGTGAACGTCGCGTCGGCCAAGGGCAAGACCGCCGACCTCATCAACCTCACCGAGGAGATCCCCGCGCTGCACGAGTGGGCCGCCGTCGCGCAGGCTCAGCTTGAGAAGCTCGGGGTGAAGGCCAACATCTGCGACGCCAAAGGCACGCCCGAGGGGATCACGTCCTGCCTGACCCAGGACATCGCGGCCAGGCCTAACGTGATCGTCGCCATGGCGCTGGACACCTCGTTCATCCACGGCTACATCCAGCAGGCCACCGCGGCCGGGATCAAGGTCATCACCGCGCAGACCGGCACGCCTGGCGTCCCCCAGGGCACCGGTGCCGTAGCCGAGGTCACCTTCAACTATCCCGAGGTAGGACAGATGCTCGGTACCTGGTTCGCCGCTTCCTCCGGCTGCCAGGGATACCCGCAGATCATCACCAGCACGTCGAGCAGGCAGCCGTCGGCGGCCGAGGTGACCGGCATCCAGGCCGCGGTGAAACAGTACTGCCCGTCGGCCAGTGCCTTGTCGGTGCAGAACGTGCTCATCCCGGACTGGGCGACCAACCTGCCGACCGTCACCCGCTCGCTGCTCAACTCCAACTCCGCCATCGACTACATGCTGCCGCTGTATGACGGAATGACCATCTACATGGTGCCCGCCATCGAGCAGCTTCACCTGAGCCACCAGGTCCAGGTGGGCTCGTTCAACGCGACACCGGTCGTGATGCAGAACGAGCTGGCCAAGACGTCCCCGCTGTCCGCTGACGTCGGCGGGCCGAACGACTGGTACGGCTACGCGCTCACCGACGAGATCCTCCGCGTCCTGGCCGGAGCGCCGGTCGTCGCGGACGAGCACGTGCCGCTCCGCCTGTTCACCCGCGACAACCTCGGCTCGATCAACTTGTCGGCCAACGAGTCGACGTGGTACGGCACCGTCAACTTCGCGTGCCAGTACGACAAGCTGTGGGGCCAGGCGTGCCCCTGACGGACACGGTAGCGCTTGAGGTCCGCGGGCTCTCCAAGTCCTTCGGCGGGGCGCTCGCGCTGCGCGGGGTGTCGCTCCAGGTCCGCCGGGGAGAGATACACGGCCTGGTCGGCCGCAACGGCTCCGGCAAGTCGACGCTGATCAAGGTGCTGGCCGGCTTCCACGCGCCCGAGCCGGGAGCGTCCCTCACGGTCGGCTCGGCCACCGTTCCGCTGCCCGTGCCGCCCGGGGCCGTGCAGCGGCTGGCGCTCAGCTTCGTGCATCAGGACCTGGGCCTGATCCCGGCGCTCAGCATCGTCGAGAACATGCGGGTGAACCGCTACCAGCCAGGGTTCGCCCGCCGCATCAGCTGGCCCGCCGAACGCGCCCGGGTCCGGCAGGCGCTGGAGCGCTTCAGCCTCGATCTCGACATCGACCGGCACGTGTCCACGCTGTCGCCCGTCGAGCGGGCGCTGGTCGCCATCGCCCGCGCGCTGTCCGATGCCAGCGGCCACGAAGGCGGCGTGATCGTGCTGGACGAGCCGACCTCGTACCTGCCGGCCAACGAGGTGCGGGTGCTGTTCGAGGCCATGCGCCGGGTCGCGCAAGCCGGCACGGCGGTCATCTTCGTGAGCCACCGGCTCGAGGAGGTGATGGCGGTCACGGACCGGGTCACGGTGCTGCGCGACGGCGAGGTGGTAGGCACGGTGCGGACCGCGCGGGCCAGCGAGGAACAGCTGATCCAGATGATCCTCGGCCGCGCGATCGAGCAGCTCTACCCGGAGGTCCACCCGCATCCCGGCGAGGTGGTGATGTCGGCGCGCGGGCTGGCCGGCGAGGTGGTGCACGGGCTCGACTTCGACGTGCACGAAGGTGAGATCGTAGGGCTGGCGGGCCTGGTCGGGATGGGGCAGAACGAGGTCCCTTATCTCCTGTTCGGCGCGTCGCGCGCCGCGCATGGCGACGTGGCGCTGCCGGGGCGGTCCATGCCCGCCGCGGCGATGTCGCCGCAGGATGCCGCCGCGGCCGGGCTGGCGCTGGTGCCGGGTGACCGCCTCGGCGCCTCCGGCGTCGGCCATCTGTCCGTCCAGGACAATGTGGGCCTGCCCGTGCTCAGGACGTTCTTCGCTCACGGCGCGCTGAGCGCGCGCCGTGAGCGTGACCACGTGGCGGGCCTGCTGGTGTCCTACGATGTGCGGCCGCCCGCGCCGGAGCGCCTGCTCGAGACGCTGAGCGGCGGCAACCAGCAGAAGGCGCTGCTGGCGAAGTGGCTGCAGCTGGCCCCGAAGGTGCTCCTGCTCGACGAGCCGTGCCAGGGCGTGGACATCGGCGCGCGCAAGGAGATATTCGCGCGCATGCGGGCGGCCGCCGATGCCGGGACGTCAATCGTGATGGCCAGCTCCGAGTTCGAGGACCTGGCCCACGTCTGCGACCGGGTGTTCGTGTTCCGGCACGGCCGCGTGGCGAGCGAGCTCGCCGGAGACGCCCTCACCGAGGACCGCCTCGTCGAACAGTGCTACAGCTCCTCGGCCGGCCGCGGCGCGCCATCATGACCGGCAGGCGCGTCGCCGGCCGCGCCGACCATGATCGTGCGGGTGGACAGGATGTGCACGCGCATGACCGCCTCGGCCCAGGCCGGGTCGCGGGCCGTCAGCGCGTCGAGCACGTCCCGGTGCTGGCGCATGCTCAGCCGCATCCGCGGCGGAGAGTAGAGCCGGTAGGTGCGCGAGACCACCGGCACGTGGATGAGCGAGCTCATCAGCTCGGGCAGCAGCGAATTGCCCGCGGCCGTGACGATGGCGCCGTGGAAGGCCCCGTTGAGCTCGGTGATGAGGTCGATATCGGGGGTGATCCCCTCCTGCGTGGCGGCCTCCATCCCGGTCACCAGCTCGTTCATGTAACTGAGGTCGGCGTCGGTCACCCGGGTGGCGGCTCGCCCCGCCGCGTGCCCCTCGAGCAGGGCACGCAGGTCGGAGATGTCGCTGAGCTCGCTGGCGGTCCAGGTTCGCACCCGGGCGCCCTTGTTGGGCGAGGTGGAAAGCAGGCCTTCGGAACCGAGGCGGCGCAGCGCCTCGCGGACCGGAGTCCGGCTCACCCCCAGCGCGTCGGCCAGATCCACCTCGCCGAGCCGGGTGCCCTGGGCGTACGTGCCGTCCAGGATTCCCTGCCGCAGCTTGGCGTATACCCGGTCCACCGCCGCCTGCACGGCTTCACCTCCCACGCGCCCATGATAGGGACCTCGCCGGACTCACCGGGTCACGGGAAACATCCCGGCCCGGCCCAGCAGCGCCGGGTTGGCGTGCCCGAGACGTTCCTCGACGTAGGCCGCCGCGCTGAGCAGCAGATCCATGTCGATACCGGTGCCGATTCCGCTGCGGCCGAGCGCGTACAGCAGATCCTCGGTGGCGATGTTGCCGGTGGCCGCGGGAGCGAACGGGCAGCCGCCGATCCCGCCGCTGCTCGCGTCGAGCGCGGACACGCCGGCCTCGATGGCCGCGAGGGCATTGGCGTAACCAGTATTTCTCGTGTTGTGAAAGTGGCAGCGCAGCGGCACGTCGGTCGCGCTTCGCACCTCGCCGGCCAGCACCCGGACGTCGCGGGGAACGGCCACGCCAATGGTGTCGGCGAGCGCGACCTCGCTCACCCCGGCGGATACGCAACGGCGGACGATGCCGGTCACCCGTTCGGGCCGTACCTCGCCCTCGAAGGGACAGCCGAACGCGGCGCCGACGGTCAGCGTCACCCGCAAGCCCGCGTCGCGCGCCGCGGCGGCGATGCCGGCCGTGGCCTGGACGGCCTCGGCCGTGGTCATGCCCTGGTTCTTCGCCGAGAACGTGTCGGTGGCGACCACTACCATGTTGATCTCGTCGACTCCGGCGGCCACGGCCCGGTCCATTCCCCGCCGGTTCAGCACCAGGCCGCTGTAGCGGACGCCTTCCGGCCGGGGCACAGCGGCCATGACGGCCTCGGCGTCGGCCATCTGCGGCACCCGGGCGGGGTGAACGAAGCTGACCGCCTCGATCCGGCGCAGCCCGGCCCGCGCCAGCGCCGTGATGTAGGCCACCTTGGCGGCCACGCCGAGTACCACGTCCTCGTTCTGCAGGCCGTCCCGCGGGCCGACTTCGACGATTTCGACCGAGCTCATGGCTTCCATCATGACCGAAATTTTGCATGCAATCAAGAAAATGAACGTACGGTGCGAGCCCTTGCCCATGACCCCGGCGCGTCCAGCCGGTGGAACACAGTGCACCTTATGGCCGAGAACTGGGCCATGATTACCTGTCAGGGGCCTTGTCGTCGCACCCAGCTCATCGATAGATTGCATGCAATAAGGGTGAGGTGAGGATGACCGGCGAGACCAACCCAGTGTCCCAAGACGGGACAGCGGCGGGGCCGCTGGCCGATGTTCGGGTCATCGAACTCGGTCAGTTGCTCGCCGGGCCGTTCTGTGGTCAGTTGCTCGGTGATTTCGGAGCGGAAGTCGTCAAGGTCGAGGAACCAGGGCACGGCGACCCGATGCGCCAGTGGGGCAGGGAGAAGCCGCATGGGATGTCGCTGTGGTGGCCAGTGGTGGCGCGCAACAAGAAGTCGGTCACCATCAACCTGCGCGACCCGCGGGGCCAGCACCTGGTGCGCCGGCTCGCGGCGGGCTCCGACGTGCTGCTCGAGAACTTCCGCCCGGGCACGCTCGAGCGCTGGGGACTCGGGCCGGACGAGCTGTGGGACATCAACCCCGCCCTGGTCATAACCCGGGTGACCGGGTTCGGCCAGACCGGCCCTTACGCACCGCGGGCGGGGTTCGGTTCCATCGGGGAAGCCATGGGCGGCATCAGGTATGTCACCGGCGACGCCGACCGGCCGCCGTCGCGGGCCGGCGTGTCCCTCGGCGACGCGCTCGCCGCGACGTTCGCGGCGCTCGGCACCCTGGTCGCGCTGCACGCGCGCCAGCGCACCGGCCGGGGGCAGGTGGTCGACTCCGCGATCTATGAGGCGGTGCTCGCCATGATGGAATCGCTGATCCCGGAGTGGAGCCTGGCCGGCTACCAGCGGGAGCGCACCGGCGCCGTGCTGCCCAACGTCGCGCCGAGCAACGTCTACCCGACCGGTGACGGCGAGATGATCCTCATCGCCGCCAACCAGGACGCGGTGTTCCGGCGGCTGGCCGCGATCATGGGACGTCCGGGCCTGGCCGACGACGAGCGGTACGCCACCCACGGCGCGCGCGGCGCCCACATGGCCGAACTGGACGATCTGATCGGCGCGTGGACCGCGGCAGGCGACGCGGAGGAACTGCTGAACACGCTGCACGCGGGCGGAGTGCCCGCGGGCCGCATCTACCGGGCCAAGGACATGGTCGCCGACCCGCACTTCGCCGCCCGCGAGGCCATTATCCGGATGGCGCACCCGGGGCTCGGCGAGGTACCGATGCACGGCGTCTTCCCGCGGCTGACCGGCACTCCGGGCCGGGTCCGCCACCCGGGCCCGGAGCTCGGGCAGCACAACGAGGAGGTCTACCGCGGCCTGCTCGGCCTCGGCGACGACGAGATCGCAGAACTGACCGCGGCCGGGGTGATCTGACCGTGGCTATCGAATTCTGGGAGGTTCGATGACATACCGGCTCGGTGTCGATGTCGGCGGCACCTTCACCGACGTGCTGCTGATCGATGAGCGGACCGGCGGGACCTACCGCGCCAAGACGGCCTCCACTCCGGAGGACCAGTCCGTCGGCGTGCTGCGCGGGATCGAAAAGGTATGCGCCTCGGCAGGGATCACGCTCGCCGACATCACCCAGGTCCTGCACGGGACCACCATCGCCACGAACGCGATACTCGAGGGCAAGGGCGCCCGGGTTGGCCTGGTCACTACCCGCGGGTTCCGCCAGGTGCTGCAGATCGCCAGGTCGTTCGTGCCCGGCGGGCTG
>Ga0126381_100004894_pt1 | contig 14634 bp, 9 predicted proteins | sample PanSoiMetPlot_28_FD_96465 | JGI IMG/M metagenome (GOLD analysis project Ga0126381, IMG submission 96465) | Tropical forest soil microbial communities from Panama - MetaG Plot_28 | ecosystem: Environmental > Terrestrial > Soil > Tropical forest > Bulk soil | place: Panama | collected 2016-02-17
CCGGCGTACGTGGTCGAGAGCGGCCCGATCGTGAATGACGACGCGGTGCCACTTTGGTTTACCGGCGTGCCGTCGATCGCGGCAGCGATCGGCGCGCCGGCCCCCACCGGGTTCGATCGCCAGCTGAGCAGCGCCCGCCCAGAGAGGAACAGCGCGTTGATTACGGTCCCGCGCGCGACGGCCTGTAATGACGCCCGGGCGGCGAGAGCAAGCGCCTGATAACTCGCCCCCCGCCCGGTCGCCGTGGACGTCGCACGTCCTGCCAGTGATGTTGTGCCTGAAAATGTCAATTTTCCAGTCGACGCGGCAAGCGTCCGCGCGCCTGGATTGACCGTTGGCGCCGCACCGACCCGGATGCTCGCCTTGGCTAGGCTATAGAGATATTCGTTCCAGGCGGCGAAGCCGCGCACTTTCGCCTGCGCGGCGGTCCGTCCGGAGAGCGCCGCCGAGCCCGAGAACGTCACCCGCGAGCTGTTCAGGGTGAGGACTCGACCGCCTAAGCCGGCGGTCGGAGCGGCCCTGATCTGGGCGGACGTTGAGGCCCGAGCCCACGGATTGACCGTCGGCGCGTCGCCGATCCGGATGCTCGACTTCGTGAAGGCCCCGAGACCGGCGGTCGGCGCGTCGGTTAGCCGTATGCTAAGAAGGGCCCGCGCGGTTAAGGCGGTCGTGCTGGGAGCGGCGGACGGGCCCCAAGCCGTCGTGATCATACCGTAGTTGGAAGCGTCGCCCGCGCCGCCCGTATTCGGCGAGCCGGTGGCCGTGATGGTGACCGACCCGGCCGTGGTCGTTGAAGCGCCGCCCTCCGATATGGTGATCGTCGCATGGTTGATGCGAAAACTTTGCGTGGCGTTTGTCCACGACCACGTCTCGCTCGCATAATTTACGTTGAACACGAACGCGAGCTGGCAACCGCCGCTCGGCGTCGTGAGCGTCGTTGATGACGGCGAGCCGGCGGGATCGGTGACAGTCGCCGAGCTCGTCGGCCCTCCGGTCGCGGCGCCGGTCAGGTACCAGCAACAGACGCCCCACACATCCTCGGTGCTGGGAGCGCCGAAGGCGAGAAGATCGCTGGTTCCCGCTGGAACGTCGGCGTAATAAATCCAGCCGCTGTTGCCATTGTTGGCGCACTGCGTCATCGTCACGCCGCCGATGGTCAGCGACGTTGGCGGGAAATTTCCTTGATCAGATATGCCGACGACAACTTTGCAGGCAGGGAAGTTGACGTTGCCATTGACGTGAATATTCATGGTACCGGCGACGAAGCCGGTATTGAAAATTAGGGTAGTGGTAGTTCCGTTGACGTTGGTGCCGACGTTGACGGTGATCTGACCGCCGCCGGCGGTGCTGATGTTTGGAAGCGCGGTTGCTCTCGCGAGAGCGCGGCCGGTGAGTGCGACCGTTCCTGTCAGCGTACCGCGCAGAGTGATCTGCGTACCGACATCAGGCGAGTATAGCGACGCCACAGTTAACGGCGGCGATGCCGGCGTCCGCGGCGCGCGAAGCGGATATCGCCACGGGCCCTTGCCCGGCCGGAAGATCGGTGCCATCAGCGGCTGTTGCGCTGCCACCGCCGGCGCCGCGCTCCAAGCCGCAGCACAGCCACCGTAGTTGAACGTCGAGCCGCCTGAGCCCGTCGCCGTTATCGTAACTGAGCCCGCGGTAGCCGTGGTCGCTACCCCGTGCGCGAGCACGGATCCGGCCGGTCCTTGATTGAGTATTTGGAAGGTGGCGTTCGTCCATGTCCACGTTGCGACCGTGGGGTTGCCGGCCTGCGAGCTAAAAGCAAGTGCAGTTTGCAGGCCGCCGGCCGGCGTGGTTAACGTGGTGACGACGGTCGTGCTGTTAGCGCCGAACGTTGTCGACTGCGTCGAGGCTGGAGCGCCCGACGCTGCTCCGGTCAGGTACAGACACGAAGCGCCATAGTTACCTGAATTGTTTCCTCCGTTGAAGGTTAAGCTATCGCTGGTCGCTGACGCGACGTCGGCGTAATAGATGCTGCCGTTGCTGGCGGAGTCGCGAACCGCGAGCGTGAGAGTGACACCGCCGATCTTCCAGTTAGTGCCCGGCGTGCCGCCGGCGTTTTGGACGAAGATGACGATCTTGCAGCCAGCCGGGAAATTCGACCCGCCATTCAGACCGTTGATCGTGAAGGCCCCGGTGCCGAAACTGGTAGCTACCCAGAGCGTTCCGCCGGCGCCATTGACGTTCGTGCCATAATTAGCAACAACGGCCATGGCCGGACCTCCGCGCGGCCGACTTAATTGGTCAGTTCAACGCCTCGAAGGTGAATTCTTGCACCTGTATGCTCTCAGCCGTTGAACCGCTGCGCATAAATTGTGGACTGAGGAAGAAGTTTTGGGTGAGATCGACCGTGACCGCGGCCGGGACCGAGGCCGGGATCATGACAGGCTGAAGCGTACTCCCCAGGACGGCGACGTTTGCGTTGAACATGCCGAAACCGATCAACGATCCCGTGGCGCCAAGAGAGCGGCATCTGACAAGCATATCCCATTCCCATGTCAGATTTGTTTGCGACGCCGTCAGCGCCACCGCTGCGCTCTGTGCGATGACTGTGCCGTTCGCCGCGGCGTTGGTGCCCCAATAGAGTAATGCCGTCATATTGCCTGGAGTCGCTGCGGTGGTGATGCGACCCCACAAACGCATCCGCACAGCCTTGCCGACGTAGTTGAAATAGTTGCTCCCCAACACTGGCAGGTTCGCGCTTGGGAGCAATGCGAGCGCAGTCGTCAATAGCGTAACCGAAGCCGCATCCGTGACATTGAACGGCGCTCGCGAGTCAACGTAGAACGGACCGTCCATTTGGCTAAGCTCCGGAAGCGGTCAGCGAAGACGCTGCGAACGATGCGGTCACACCCGAGGGAATTGATTGCTGGACGATCTTGCGCACCATGCCGCTGCCGCTCGCCGTGGCGTTAACGCCAACGTTGAATGTATCGGTTGCGGAGCCGGCGACCGTAAGCACGCCGGTAAAGGTGCCGCCGGTCATGATCGTACCGCCGAACTCTGCCGTCAGCACGACGGGATCGCCGTTCGCGTAACCGTGCGCCGGTGCGGTAAGCACGCTAGGCGAAGCCAGAGTCCCCGTGAACGGCCTCCAGGCAAAGTTGCCGAGGTAGTCCCACAAGAGCAAATTGCCCGCGCTCGAAGCGTCGCGGAGCTCGAAGGCGATCACGGTGCCCCACGAGACCGTCGCTTGCGGGAAGGTGATCGCCGCGCCGTTCGTGATGGTCGAGGGTGTCGTGCCGCTCGACGGTGAGAACGCTGAGAACAATAGGTTGTCGGTCGTGCCCTGGCTGGCGATGGCCGAATTTGACGTGAGCACGAGCGCGGTGCCGCTAAATGTGGATACGGTACCGACTTGCGCGCCAGGCGAGGGCGTCTTGGTGAGATCCCAGACGTTCATACCCGGGACGATCCACCCGGGATTTGTCGTCATGGTTATGTTAGGCGAGCCGGTCGTGAACGACGCGGTTGCCGCGAGCTGTCCGGCGACTTGGACTCTAGCGTAAGCGCCGCCCGAGACCTCCGTGCCGCCGGTGCCCGCATCAATATCAACGGCCGTCATCAGCGCCATGAACACGTTGGGGACGGCGAACATCGGCGCGTCGCCGGTGAACTGATTGAGCGCTGCGCGCGAAGTATAGTCCGACATCCCGACCATGGTCAGGTGCTCCTTTTCGTCAAATTGTGAGGGGAGGAAGAAGAGTCTTACGGTTGGAATTGCCGGGCCGGTACGCCCGGTGGCAGTATGATTTTTTGTTGGTTAGGACCGAGTGCTTGGATCATCGCTTGCATCTTACCGATCAGTTCCATTGCGCCCTGGATATCCAAGCGAATGCCGCCGTCGGGGATCGGGTGCCCGTCTTTGAGGATCACGAGCTCGACGGTGCGCAAGGCGAAGTTCGCTTGCGTTGCGATCCCCATGTTACGGTGCGGCGCGATAGGATATGGCTGCATACTTATGCCCCTTGTGCTGGCAGTTGAGGTAAGGCTGTCCACGAGTCGCTAGGAAAGTCGTAGACGTAGATGTTGTCGTCGACGCAGAACGCGAACAGACTGCTTGCGACCGTGTCGCGAGCATCTATGGCCGTGGCGGTCGACGGCGGCGCAGTGATCGAGCGCCAAACATTGGTCACCTGATCGAGGAACCAAAGTGTATCGTCGGTTGCGTAGACGAAGAGGGAATGCTGTACGCCGTCAGATCCGCTCGCGATCAGAGCGGGGATCCGAGGCGTCGGCGCGCGTTCGTCGGGCATCAGTTGTATTGCCCTCCAGTCGCGGTGAAGCCTGGGGCAGTACCGGGGATAAAGTTCACGTTGCCGGTGTTGGTGTTAAGCACACCGTTCAATTGAACTTGGTAGCGTGTTCCGCTGCACGAACCGGAGAAGGCGGCGCCGCCAGTAAAAACAAAGATGCCGCCGGAAAACGCTTCGCACACCGCATTCGTGAAATTCGGGCTACCTGCAAAGGTAATCGTTGTTATATTAACGGAGATCGACCCGGCCGCTGCCAGTATTCCATAGCCCGCATTTGCTTGGATCGTGATCGGCCCGCCGATTGCGATGCTTCCGCCGGCTTGCGCATTTATGACCGCGAAAGTGTTCGTTCCTGATGGCTGCGTGAGGGTCACGTGGTCGAGCGTGATCGAGCCACCAAAGTTCGTCGTTACGGTATTGGTATTGCCGGTGTTCGCGATTGTGACGCCTTTCAAAATAAGCGTCGCGCCGGTGACCAAAATAAAACCGTTGGTCTGCCCCTGAACTGGGACCGTGCCGGTGATAATGTACGAACCCTGCGCAGCGATATCGCCTTGAACGGTAACGCTACCGACGGATGATCCCAGTACAAAAGCGTCATAAGTCCCGGGTATTCCTAGCTGGATCGTTAGGATCTTGCCCTGCAGGTTCCAGATATTTTGCGCCCGAGCTATGGCGTGCTGGATCGTGCGCCACGCGCCGCTCGGCGAGTTGGTAAGGCCGGTGTTGTTGTCGTTGCCGTCAGTGCGGACGTAGACGGTAGGGTTACCGACCGGGATGCTTTGCACCGTCGCCGGATAGTTGACGACTTGAAAGTTGGTACCATCGAACGCCAACAACGCGGCCTCGCCGGCCACAATATCGCCTGGGAATAGCTGAGATCCATCCTCACGAATGACGCCAACCGGTGCCAGAGCATTGACGGTGATCTGCGTCGTGCCAGTGTTGGCATTCGCAATCTTCACCATCACCAACAAACCGAAGGTAAGCGACGTGATGGCTGGGCTGAATGAAGCGATGATATTATTGGCGGTACCGGAGTCGACCGCGGACGGGATGTTGACGGATGTAAAGTTGTTGACCGTGCTGGATGTCGAAGCAACGCCGGTATAGTTGGATATCTGCCAAAAACTGCCGTCGAATTCCAGCGCAACGATTTGGTTTGCCTGGATATCGCCGGCGGCAAGAGCGAACCCGTTCGCGCGATGTATCGCGACGGCTCCGGACCCGTTGAGATTGAATGTCGCCGCTCCGGTATTGGTGCTCGCGGCCTTGATTTGGATTGACATGCCGAGCACAGGAGCGGTCGACGGTACGACGGATCCCGCATAGGCGTTGGTCGAGAACGCGATGAGGTCGCCGCTCCCAACCGTGGCGTTGACGTTCCCGGTTAACGTGACCGTGGTTGCGGTCTTTGACTGAACAGTTTGGCCGCCGGTGATGGCGCCAGGTGTCGTCGTATCGTAGGCGCGCATGCCGACGGCGACCGTGGCAGGCACACCGCCCGAGAAATTGAGAACCGCGCTTGCGGTAGTCGTGGTTGCGCTTGTAGCGATCGGCGGACCGCCCGGACTGGAGTCCGGACAGAACGTCCATGTGCTGTCTTGCACGCCGAATGGGATTTGCGGCAGGTAGCCGTTGACCTGTAGGAATGGCGCCTGCGCTACGGTAGCGATCATGCCGGCGCTGATGGCGGTCGTTCCCTGCGGAACGGTGACCGTGAATATCCCGGTCCATCCCGCGTCCGCTGTCGGCGTAACCTGCGTTCCGGTTGGTGCGGCGATGCCGGCCTTGACTTGCGAGGCGACGATGCCCTGTCGGATTGTGTTCTGAGCTTGCCCCGAATTACCGGGCCCCATGAATGGCGAAGCCGGGTTCGCCGAATTGAAATAGGGTAGCGTCACAAGGCCGGTGTCGAGATCCTGATACTGTACCTCGATCAGAAACACTTGGCTGTAGCCTACCGCCGCTGGCGGTGTGATCCCAAACTGGACTACGCCAAGTTGGATCCCTTGCTTAAGTACCGTATAGACAATGTTCGCCGGCAAAGACGACCATGCGGTCTGCTCAAGATTTTCAAGTTGATAAATCTCGCCGGGGGTTAGCTGTACCGTAAGCCCGGCAGGCGAGGTCGGCGTGCAGGTAAAGGCGTTGACCAGCGTGTTTGTACCGAACACGCCGGCGGCGAGCTTCGCGAGGCCCACCATGGCGTCCTGCTGTGCGGAAAGCAGGTCCGTTTCCAGCGGCACCTGACCAAAATAGATCGTTTGTCGGTCCAAGGCCCGCACTCCAGTTTTGATTGTAAGGAAGATCGATTAGGTGATGTTCTTACCGTAGCGGAAACCCATGCCCGAATATCCGATGTAGCATTTCTGGTAGTTGTTCATGTCACCGGATAGGCAGTCAGGCGGGATATTATGCCCGCCGTCCCAGTAGCAGGCGCGCGTCCAATTGTTGCCGCTGACGCCTAAATCATTCGACCGCCAAATGCCCCACTTCTTCGTGACGCCGCCGGGACCGACAAATGCGTAGACCCAGAGAGTCGGAGTGGTAAAACCCGGATAGGGCTGTCCGAACCCGAAGCACCAAACATCTTGCACGTTGGGCACCTGTGTCCACGTAGCGCCCCCATCGGTGCTGTACCAAAAAGCGTTGGCGGTGCCGCTTGACGGAAATAAAACGGAAGCATTCGTCGGATAGCTGTATCCAGTTGTAATAAACAGATATCCGGTTCGACCCGGAACCGATCGTAAATTCATTGCTCCCATGTTGGAGCAAATATCGGTACGCGTGCTCATATTTGAGAAGTTGGCGCCGCCGTTCGTCGATCTATAGACGCCGCCCGGATTGAAGTAAGCGTACATATTGCCGCCGGCGTCATTGCAAAAGTTCACGTTGCGCCGGAAGAAGCCGGACCATTGACCCGCCGGCAATCCGCTACATGCCTGCCAGGAAGATCCAGCGTTCGCCGTGTAAATTGGTGTGACGCCGGCTGCGTTCGATACAGCGACGTGATGATTGACGTCCGTGCAAGTAATTATGCCCCCATACGTTCCACCGTTTCCACCTGGTCCGCCGCCGCCACTAGGCCAAGGCGCGGTAGGAAAGAGAGTCCATGTGGTCCCGCCGTTGGTCGAATAACCTGACGCCGTTCCGGCGTTCACATAGTATCCGTCAGCTAAGATCGTGACGAGTCCCGGTACCGACTCGGACACGTCCGATCCCCACGCAGAGGCATTTGTGCTACGCGACCGCGGCGACGGGCTGCCCTGTGCCGGAGGTAGATCGGGATTGGTGATCTGAAAGACTTGCAGATCATCAACAAACAGTAGCGGGTAGGGGTAGCTAGAGCTGTTGATCGAACGGGCCATGCTTCCGTCCGTGCTCTCCGTTCCTCTCGCGATTGGAGTAACTTGGACCCAGCTACCATCCGCCGCGGTCTTGCTAGGAAAGTCGACCCACAATGGCGTATAGCCGCCCATGATCCATAGGCGCCCAGCACCAGAGGCGCCCGACGTGGATGTATCAAACGCACAAGACGAGTAGGCACCGAGACCTGCAAAACCAATATCGACCATCCATGGCGCATCGCCTCCGGTGCTCACGCTGGCGCCGGCGTATCCATAGTGACCATACCATGTGAACCCAGATCCGTTCCAAATCCCCTGATTGAAGCCGCCGCCGCCGCTTCCGTTGCATACAGCGATGTGCGTCGCGTCATTGGGATCGAAATCAAAACCCGAGCATCCCTGCACGCCCTGACTCGTCGGAGTTACGTCACTCCATGTGGTCCCCGAGAGCATAAAGAGTTTTTCGCCTTGATTGGCGTTGTAGCAAGTCGAGACGAAGAGACGTGTTGACCCGCCGACCGCATGCCACATGGCGTTCGCCATGCCGCTGTTATTCCCGCCGCTATCGGCGACTTGCGTGGGACAACCGGGCGACAGCGTGAACGATGAGCCCGCATTCGTGGATATGTAAACGCCGTTCTCGGTACAGACGCAGATACGACTGGTGAAACCTCCGCTGAGTGCTGACGTCGTATCATAGTCGATGCAGCCACAGGCATTGCGATGGCTCGGTGTCGGAACCGACGAAATCGCAGTCCATGTCGACGAGGCGCCGCTCAGTCCATTTGACGTTATGTAGAAACCGTTCGCGGGCGTAGCGACGATGACGCGGTTCGCGTTAGCGGGATCAATGCGTATTCGTTTCTGTGCGAACCGCGACTGACCATTCCCGTTGGCATCGCCGCTGTAATTGGCCGTCGGGAAGTTGGAACATACCGTCCAAGTCTGCCCGGAATTGAAACTGACAATCACATACCCCAACCACAGGGCATAGACTGTTTGACTGCCGTAGCCGTTTGCTGCTGTAGTTGGCGCTATCTGACAATCGTAGATGTCGCCGCTTAAACCATTAGTTCCGGCAAGGACCCACCCGCCGCCAGTTTCGCCAGCCGACCATCCCCATGCAGTCCCAGGCAAGGGGATGTTGTTAGTGGTCAACATCATCTTCCAAGTGTCACTGCCCGCTCCGGGCGAGGTCGTACGGTAATAGGCCGTGCCGCTATCGTTGTGGATCATCATGATGCCGCCGGGCAGCATCTGAATTCCACTGAAGTAGCCGCCACCGCCGATGACCACTTCGCCGAATGCCGACGTCGCGGCGGCCGCCCAGCTGATCGGGATCGTCGCCGGATTGCTGGTGCCCGCAGAGTTCGTGGCCGTTACCGTAAGGCTTTCCGATCCCGTCGTGGTGACATTCACCCGAAGCGAGATTACGCCCGTACTGCTGATCTGGAAAAGATTGCCAGTGTCACCGCCGGTGATCGCCCATGAACTCGGCGTATTCGTTGCCGATAGCGTACCGACGACGAAGTTGGCATTCTGCGGTTCGGTGAAGTTGAAACTCTGTGCCGTGATGACCGGGACGGCCGGGATAGCAGCATTGATCGTCGCCGTTCCGGTGCCGGTTCCCGCAGCATTCGTAGCGGTCACGGTTAGCGCATAGGTTCCTGTCGGTTCTCCTGTTTGGGTTACGGGTGCCGAAGTTGTGGGAACGTAGGGCCCGGCGCTCGCCGCTTGTTCGAGCTGTGCGCCCCAGGCGTAGAACCCATAGGTCGAGCCGCCGCCCAGATAGTTGTAATTTTGCGGCTGTGTCCCCGAGTTCGCGTCGCCGCGCATAGTGACATAGACCGGGCTGCCCGAGCCCGCTTGGCCCGTGAGCACGCAGCGCCGCCAACCGTTGCCGACATCTTGGATCGAGGCCGACGTAAAGACGTAGCCAGATCCGAAGGCCGCGCCAGGCACGCCGATTTGGTTGCCGGCAAGATCGAACACGACGAAAACGCCGTTGCCGCTGCCGGCGCCGTCGTCCATTTGCAGCAACATTCGCGAGCGCTGTTGCGCTTTTGCGAAAACCGAAGCGGTGTAAGTAAGCCCCGCGGACGCTGCAATATGCTGCGTGATACCGTGTGTATTTGTGCTTGTGTCCTCGCCGATCAGCGCCGCGGTGGTCGTTCCATCCGGCGCCACCGTCGCATTTAACGTAACGACGGCGGTCGCTCCGCCGGTGGTTGCCCCCGCCCAGGCGGCGGATACCATACCGTAATAGTAGTCGCCGGCGGTCCCTACAGGTGTGGCAGTGATCGTCACCGACCCTGCCGCGGTAGTGGATGCTCCGCCGAGCGTGAGGTTCTGACCGGAACCGCCTTGGATGTCGAAACTGAAGGCGGCGCCAGTCCAGTTCCATTGAATGGTGTTGCTGAGATTGTTATAGACGAACGCCGTCTGCGCACCGTTCGATGGCGTGGTCAGCGTCGTTGATGTTGCCTCGAATACCGGGTACGACGCGAAGGCGCTTGAAGTCGGACCGCCGGCGGCCGCACCGATGAGATACCAGGCAGATACGCCATTGATCCCAGCTGGATTGCTTCCGGACGGCCACGTGAGAGAAAGCAGATCGCCGGTTCCGGCAACCACGTCGGCGTAAAAAATGAGTCCGTTTTTAGCGTCCGACACGGCCTGCGTCATAGCAACGCCGCCGATCGTGATGGTCGACGCTATTGGCTGCCCGCCGCCGACATTGCCGAAGAAGAACGCCACAACAACTTTGCACGCGGGAAACGTGCTGTTGTTGTTGATGTGCATAGTGTAAGTGCCGGGCAGAAAATTAGTCGAGAAAATCAGCGCGCCCGCGGCGCCATTAACATTGGTGGCGACGTTGACAGACGCTGCAGTGCCGGTGCCGCTCTGCGTTGGGTTCCATGCGGTCATGACGTGAAGCCCTGACTATAGAGCAGCAAGTTGGTCGCGGTCGCGGTCGCCGGTGCCTGTGCCGTTATGACTCCCGTGTTGCTGATAGCGTAGTAGCCCTGGTAATTTCCGTTGGTGATCGCCCAGGCGAACGGCGAGTTGGTCGCTACCATCGTCCCAACCGTCGCGTTCAGCGTAGTCGGCAACCGTTCACTGAATGTGGCCGGAGTGACGACAGGTGCGCCGAGGAACGTGCCCCACATGGATATCAGCGTGCGGCCGCCGGCGAGCGGTTGCCTTCCAGAGAACGCCACTCGCATCGAGGTTTTTAGCAGCACGCGCCCCGAGAGGAACGCTGTCGTCGTTGTTACCGTAGCCGCAATCCGCGCGGTAACCTGAGTCCGTGTGCGGGCGGTCAGCTGCGCAGACGGCCCCGAGGTCACACCGATCGGCGTTCTCAGGCTGAGAGCCAACCGTGTACGACCGGCAAGTGGTGCGACACTCGCGCCGCCCGCAATCGAAGCCCGAAGGCGCATGCCGAATTTAATGCGTCCGCCGAGCGGTGCCGTCTTCGGCGCTAGCTTGGTCGTGAAGCTGCCGACGATAGAGACCCAGGCCGTGGTACCGGCGGCGATCACTTGAGAGATGCGCGCGTAGATTTCGGCGAACGTTACGCCACCGACGACTTGCGATATGTCGGAATAGACATAGCTCGCGCCGACCGAGCCATAGGCGCCGAAGTTCGGCTTGCCGTAGCCGCCGACGTAAGGGATGCCCGAGCCCGGCGGCGCAAGCGTCGTGACGAACACTTGGTTAGGAAACTGCAGCGAGCCGTAGCCGTGGCCGAGCCCGTAGGCACATCCTGCCGCGGGGATACCATAGCAACCCCAGTCCTGCGGGTTCCACGCTTCTTGGATCTGCGGCGGCGTCCCGACTAGGTCGGTCACCATCTGACTGATGGCAGCGCGAGTCTGCCGAGGTCGCAAGATTTCTTGGATGATACGCTTCGACCACGAAGCGTCGGGTTCGATATTGGATAGCGTACGGTTCGATACGGTAACCGGAACCACGGTCGTTGCGATGTACGCCGTGGGCGTGGCGCTCTGCTCAAGCTGCGCGCCAAACACAAGTATCGTCGTGTTCGACGAAGAGTCCGTGCCCTCCAATACGTTGTTAGAACTCAACCCGGAGAAGCGGACTATCAGCCCGGGATCCGCGGTCATCACGCCGGAGATCGAGCAACGGTAGTAGCCGTTCGGCGCCGGCGTGATCGCCGCGTTGATGCTCGTTACCGTCGAGGTCGGGGCGACGGTCGGTCCTTGCGCGATCGTCCCGGTCGCGAGATTGAACGTGCAGCGTATCGTATCGGGATCGCCGCCGCTGTCCGACATGGACAACGCCAGGAAAGTTCCGGTTCCCGGCTTGGCATATAGGCTAAATGTCCAAGGTGCGATCGTCGGCGCTCTGGCGATCGTCCCCTGCGTGAATAGCGCCGAGCTCGTCGAGCCCCGCTGCCACATCCAAGCGTCGCCTGTGCCATCCGGCGATAACGCTGCGGCACCGGTGACCGTCGAATTCGTGGGGATCCACGAGGCGTTCGAGAACGTATTCGACTGCAACACCACGTTGGTTCGTGGCGTCAGAATGCTTTGCATGCGCCGCGTGAAGCGCGTCCCGAAGAAATCCCAGGCTACTAAGTCCAACCATCCGCCGGTTGCGGTAGCGATGCGCGTCTGCAACGAGGCGAATTGCAAATACGAGTAACAGAACGCGAAGCCGTCGGCGATCGCAGTGAGTACCGAGTTGAGTACGGGTGCGGTCGATAGATCAGGAAACCACGGCGCGAGCGTCGCCCACAGCCGCTTGACCATATCGGCGAGCTGTCCGACCCACGAAGGATTGCTGCCGATCGCGGACATGGCCCCTCGCTACGAGATAGCCAGCACGCCGGCTTTGATTGTTTGACCCGGGCCCGGGACGACGTCGACTGTTCCGTTGTTTAGTGTATAGGCGGAAACGCTGGTAACGCCTGGAATGCCCATCGCGACCGCAGAGACGCCGGAATAGGGGAGCGTGTTGCCGAGACCAATGCCGTTTATGTAGGCGGCGATCGCGGCAGTCACTTGCGCGACGACGGTCGGGTGCAGAAACCCCGTCGCCGTCTGGATCGTCATCGTGACGTAGCCGACGAGTGTCGTCGCTGCGAAAACGCCAACGCTCACGCCGGCGGCCCGATAAGCATTGACCGCCGCTGCAGCTGCGGCCAACGTGGTCGGCGGAAGCGCGCCAGAACCGTCATCAACGTAAACCAGTACCGACGGCGGATAACCGTATGCCATCGGGTTCGGGTATGACGCCGGAGGCGGGTAGGCGAGCGCTGGAGGCGCATTCTCAATAATCTGATATTGCAAGCCTTGCTGGACGCTCGTGATCGCATAGCCGATAGCGCCTTCGGTCCCCTTGGCGAGCGAGTTGATGTACAGTATGAAGCGCGTCCGAACGGCTGCGTCACTTTCTACGTCAAAGCCATTCGTAAAAGCTGCCTCGTTGGTGACGCTGTCGATGCCAGACATTCCCGTCTGGATTAACGTGATCGAATTGGGCTGAACGTTTCCAACGGAACCGGGGATCGTGTTCTCGACCGGGACGTTCAGGCTCGTGACCTGTGCCGGCAAGCGATAACCGGGAACTCCTGGCCCGCCAGCATTAGCGCTGTAGGCGGTGTTCGTTGGATCAGCGTAAACCTGAAACTGCTGCGAACCGTCCGAGGTTTGCACCAAAGCCCCAACGGGGATAACCGCGGGGTTCGTCGGGATGATACGCGAAAAGGTGACGATGCCGGTCGACACGCTGCCGGGCAGGCGCGTCATGTTGAAGTCGTTGACAAAGGAGTCGACGTCGGAACCTTGCGAGGTCGCGAGCCTGGTCACCGTAAGCAGGTTGAGCGTCAAGCCCTGCAGCCATAGCGAGACGCTCGCTTGCGACTCGGCGAGAGCTCTAAGGATCGATCCTTTCGTGAAGTTGAGCGAGATCGCCGGATAGACAACTGACACCGCAGTCTGACATACCGCCGCCCATTCCTGTACGAGCGAGGTAAAGTTTTTCGTCGTCAGCGATGCCATGTCGAGTCCTAAGCATTTAAGTCAAATCCGACGGTGACCTGTTTGCCGACGTTGTTATCGATATAACTGATGTTGACGTTGATCCCGTTGAGGATCTTTGTCGCCACGACTTGCGGCAATGGATCCTTGGACACCACGTCTTCGAGCAAAATTTGCGAAATAATGATTGCCTGGATCGCGTCGAGTTGCGCCGGCGAGCCGACGAACCCGGGCAGGCCCGCACCGTATTCGGGATGCCAAATGTATTGTCCCGGTCCGGTCAGTAGCCTACGCAGCACGCGCTGCTCGCCCTCGTCGGTGGCGCACCCGGGCATGATCGCTCCGGTCTTGGTCGCGCCGCTGCAAATCAAAAGGTCGCCGTCGGGCAACAACGCAAGATCCTGTTGCCACCATTGAAAAAGATCAGCCATTGTACCCGTATACGGCGATGGTGCCCGAGAGCATGTTATTGTTTGCGGTGTTGGTGAAGAACAATTGATACCCGTCTACCGCGCCGCTTCCATTCCAACCGCCAGCGCCGAGCACCGGAAGATAGATGGTGCCGTTCGCATGGATCATATGGGCGACGACTTCAGCGTTGCTCACGCTCGGATGATAGATACGTATCGTTCCACTGATGCCGCCACCGCTGTTGATTGTGTTCGTTTGTGATAATTGCAAATAGTTTGTCGGTTGTGCTGCCGACGTCGTGCCAGTTTGCCCGAAACAAGTAACCGATCCCAGATAACTACTCGACAAAAACGCGCCGCCCTGGTGAAATTGCAAGCCAAAGGTCGGCAAGTTGCTCGCGGGTTTAAGCTGCGTAATGACGATCTCGTAAAAATGATAGCCATCCGCGAAACTGCTGAGATCCTGAAAACTTGCGTTGTTGTTGGCCGTGAATGAAGTAATGAGCCAACCGGATGGCGTCGGTGGATATGCCCAAACGGGATTTGCGTTCGCCCCCTGGTTCGCATACAGAATTTGATATGCAGC
>Ga0126381_100004895_pt1 | contig 14633 bp, 8 predicted proteins | sample PanSoiMetPlot_28_FD_96465 | JGI IMG/M metagenome (GOLD analysis project Ga0126381, IMG submission 96465) | Tropical forest soil microbial communities from Panama - MetaG Plot_28 | ecosystem: Environmental > Terrestrial > Soil > Tropical forest > Bulk soil | place: Panama | collected 2016-02-17
AGGCGGATGGTGCGCACATCGAGTATCTCCGCGGGATTGAAAATCCGATAGGGATCAAAGTCGGCCCATCAACCACCCGCGACGATATCGCGCGCTGGCAGGACACGCTCGATCCGGACCGCACTCCTGGACGTCTTACGCTGATTCACCGTTTCGGCGCCTGCCGCATCGCGGACGGCCTGCCCGGGCTTATTAACTCGGTGCGCTCTGAAGGCGGCAGGGTGCTATGGATCTGCGATCCGATGCACGGCAACACCCAGACCACATCGCGCGGCATCAAGACCCGGCGCTTCGAAGATATCTACGCCGAGGTGGAGCAGGCCTTCGAGGTGCACCGCGCCATGGGCGGTCAACTCGGCGGCGTGCATATTGAGCTCACGGGAGAGAACGTAACCGAGTGCACCGGCGGCGCGAATAACCTGAGCGAAGCCGATCTGGATCGGGCATACGAATCGCAGGTAGACCCGCGGCTGAATTATGAACAGTCCCTTGAGCTGGCGTTCTTACTTGCAAGAAAGATGAAAAGCGCGATCGCCTAGTGACCGAAAGATTTTTACTTTCGGAGGACCGTTCCTTCCAGTCGCAGCCCGGATCGGAGCCGCGACTGAAAGTAGCGATTTTACTGGACAATCAACGAAATCACGCGGTCGAAGACCTGGCCGAGTACTACAACTTCCGGCGTCTTCTGTAACTGGAAATTCACGGTTCCCGAAAATTAAAAGCTGGTATTGTGGTTTTGCTTCGGCCGAAGAGGCGACGACCGTCCGTAAGCAAATCACATTATGATGCCCGGTAACCGTATCTCCAAGCACGCGTGTGCGACATTAGTTCCGTATGCGTGGCTCGTAATTGCACTCGGAGTTGGGAGCCCTCCTGGCTTCTCACAGATCCAGCTTTCCACAAGTACGCCTTACACTGAGGACTTCAGCGCGACCGGCACTTCCGCAACCGCGACCCTGCCGGCGAATTTCAAAGTCGACCGGTCCGCCACGTCCACGTCCTCCGATGTCCGCAAAGTGGGCACCTTCTCCGCGGCTGGGACAACCACGACGCAAGTGGGCGGCGCCAACCTCTCCACCACGGCGTCTAATGGAATATATAACTTCGGGGACGGGACGACCGCTACCGGCAGCAGCACTACCAGATCGATAGGGTTCCTCGCTTCCGGTACCGCCACAGCCAGCGGCAACCTGTATGCATGGCTGAACAACACGACAGGCGGCAATCTTACAGGCCTGCAAATCTCTTACAACGTGAAGAAGTTCCGCAACGGAACTAACGCTGCTGGTTTCCGCGTCCAGCTCTTCTACTCGACGGACGGCACTAACTGGACGAGCGCCGGCAGCACTTTTTTGACTGCTTTTACAGGCGGGGACGCATCCAATGCCGGTTTTAACCCGGCTCCCGGATCGACAGTATCCGTTAGCAACAAGTCGCTTAATGTAAGCATTCCGAGCGGGAGCGATTTCTATCTCGCCTGGAACTACTCGGTGACCACTGGCACAACGGTGACTAATGCCCAGGCGCTATCCGTCGATGACATCTCGATTCTCGGCGTTGCCACGACAACGAATCCGACCGGAAGCGGCTCGGCCACACCGAGCCCGGTGACACCAGGCGGCTTGCTTACCTTGAGTGCTACCGCTTCGCCGGGCTTAAACCCGTCCTCGACCGGATTAGTCGTGAGCTGCGATCTGACGGCCATCGGTGGAAGTTCCACCTTCTCGCTGGCATCTCAAACGGCGACGACATTTTCTTCGCAATACACTCTGCCGGGCGCGGTGGCGCCGAACACCTATTCGCTCCCCTGCGGCATCACCGACGACCAGGCGCGTTCCGGATCCTTCAACATTTCGGTGGTAGTGACCGCTCCTTTCACCTGCGGTGCGCCCGCAACCGCCATTCATACAATTCAGGGGAACGGCGTGACCAGTCCGCTGGCTGGGCAAACCGTGGACGTCGAAGGCATTGTTGTGGGAGCGTTCCAGGGTACCACCAGGCTCCGAGGCTTTTACCTCCAGGAGCCGGACGCCACCTGGGATAGCGATCCGGCGACTTCCGAAGGCATTTTTATCTTCGAGAGCACCACCGGCCCAGCGGTCAACGTTGGCGATCGCGTTCGCGTAAGAGGAGCCGTAACCGAGTTCTCCAGTTCCGGGTCTTTCCTGGGAAACACGCAGACTTCGTCACTCACCGAGATCGGAATGACCAGCGACGTGGTTTGCAGCACCGGCAATACCTACACGATCACCCAGCTCACTCTGCCAATCGCAAACCTTGCCGATTGGGAGCGTTACGAAGGAATGGCCGTGCAATTCACGCAGCAGCTCAAAGTCACGGGCAACTTCAGTCTGGGGACACAGGGATGGCTTGACCTTTCTCCATCGCTTCTCTATGCACCCACAATCACACCCAATCAGGCGGCGTGGCCGACGCAGACCGACTTAAACGAGCGCAGCGTTATTGCCTTGGACGATGACAGTACACTGACCAACGCGAACCTGTATCCGACACTGTTTCCGCAGGGCGGCCTTAACGCAGCCAACACGGTGCGAGACGGAGACCTGGTCAACTACATTTCCGGCACGCAATCCAACAGTGCACTCGTCGGCGTGCTCGATGATCGGTTTGGCGAATACCGCATCCAGCCCACCACGCCCGTTACGTTCTTCAATGCCAACGTGCGCCCTCCGATCGCACCCATCCTGGCAACCGTGGGAGGACGTTTTCGAGCAGTCAGTGCGAACGTATTGAACTTTTTCACCACCCTGGGCAGTCGCGGCGCCCAGAACCAGACCGAGTTCGACCACCAGAAGACCAAGGTGATTGAGGCACTCTATGCGATGAATGGTGATCTCTATGGCCTCAGCGAAGTGCAGAATTTCGCTAATGGGAATACGAACGGCGGGACCTACACCAACGTCGCCCTTCAGTCGCTGGTAGACGGGCTGAATTGCAAAGCCTCCGGCATGAGCCCCCTTTGCACCACCCCTTCGGTTACGCCATATGCGTTGATCGATACCGTGCCGCTGGGAGCCAATAATGGTACCGACGCTATCCGGAGTGCGATCATTTATCGAACGGCCGCCCTGGTGCCGGTCGGCGGACCGGACGAATACTATCAGGGCGATACAAACCGTCCAACCCTGGCTCAAACCTTCCAGCCGGCGACTGGGACAAAGCCCGCTATCCAGACGTTTACGTTCGTCGTCAACCATTTCCGATCCAAGAGCAGCGCTTGTGGCGGCGCATCGGATGACGTGTACCAAGGCAATTGCAACGGTCTGCGCTTAAATATGGCTCAGAACGTTGTGTCGTGGCTCGCCGGCAATCCGACAGCCGACCCGGCCGGGGTCAGCCGCCGCATCCTTCTGGTCGGCGACTATAATGCGTACTACGGCGAGGATCCGATCCAGTGGTTCGGAACCCACGGTTATACCAACCTCATCAACACGGTCATCGGTCCGGCTGCATACTCCTATAACTTTGGATCCCAGGCGGGCTATCTGGACCACGCCATGGCGAACAGCAATGCCGGCGGCATGAATTGGCTGGTGAAGAGCGTAGCGGAGTGGCACAACAACGCAGACGAGCCGAGCTCGCTTGAGGCGCTGAACAGTTCCAGCAAGAGTGCCGCCGCCCAGGTAGCCTACTATAGCCCCGACCCTTGGGCAGCCTCCGACCATGACCCGATCGTCATCGGCTTCAACACGCTGCTGGGAGATCTCAACGACGACGGCGTCGTGGACGCGAAAGACCAGGGCCTGCTGAGCGCCGCGATTGGCAAGAGCGTATCCCAGGTAGACCGCCGCATGGACTACGACGGCGATGGAATTATTACCCTGAACGATTATCGTGTTTGGGCGAGCTATTACCAGGCATTCCAACGGTAGGTGAAAAACACTATGAAGATATCAAGCACGCTGTTACTCTTGGCTTCGGCCGTATCCGTTTTGCCCGCTCGCGCCGAGCTCCTTACTCTCGGAGCACCCGCCACATCAAACGGATTCTTTGATGTTACGGTCGATCTCACCGATGTCTTCAATCCCCCCCACGATAACGACTTTTTCCTGGGCTACGGATTCGATGTTTCCTTCGACAACTCGATCGTTTCGTATCTGGGGGAAACCCCAGGAGCACTCTTTATGGATCTGTCAGGTAATCCGGGAATCGGGGCCCAGGTTGCGGGGATTGCGAGCAGCATTCTGCTAGGTCCGGGCGATTTCACCGAGCCGTTGAACCTGGCTGTACTGCATTTCGGAGTCGTCGGACTCGGCCCCACCACGATCAGCATCGTCGGTGACACATCGAACCCGGATCAGGGCCTGATCTACCTCAGCGGATCGGACCCGATTTCCGCATCCGTATCGTTGACGGCAGTACCCGAGCCCAGTGCAGCGTGGATGCTGGGAATCGGAGTTGCCTTAGTGCTGGTTAGCCGGTTCGCGCAGTACCGCCGCGTCTAACTTCGCATCCGCAGAAGCAGATAGGCGCCAGCCAGCGCGAACAGCACGTCCGGCGACCACGCGGCCATCGTCGGCCAAAGCAGACCCGCGTCTCCCAGCTTCTCGAACAGGATGCCGAGGCCCTTGTACGAGATGCCGATGGCGAGGCTGACGCCGATTCCTGCCATGGCGCCGCGGCTGCCCACCAGAAACCCGAACGGCACGGCGATCATCGCCATAATGAGCGCGAACAGCGGCACGGCAAACTTGAGGTAATACTGCACCTGCAGCTTGGCCGTGCGGAAGCCGCGCTCCTGCAGACCGTGGATATAGCGGTCGAGCTGAAGGAAATTCATCTGCTTTTCCTTCATGACTTCCGTGAGGAAGTATGCCGGCTCCTCTGTCAGGTCGGCGAACGTCGCGCTCTCGGAAGCGAAGCTCTTATAGTTCGAGCACGATTGCGTCTGAAACTCGCAGCTCCAGCCGTTCTCGAAAAGCCACTTGCCGATGTAGGGGTCCCACTGCGCACGTTCGGCCACAATCTCCCGGCGGAGGCGAAACGTTACCGGGTCGAGATCGAACACGTTGATGCCGGCCATGGTGTTACTGGTGGAGTCGAAATAGACGTAGTAGTAAATGCGCCGCGAGTCGTGGCCCATGATCCACTTGTGGTCGAGCCTTAGATACGTTTGCTTCGGCTTGCCTTTGATCTCGTCGCGCAGAGCATCCTGCCGCACATTGGCGTTCGGGACATACGAATAATCGAATGCAAACAGGGCGGCGCTGAACAGCGTACAGCCCAGCAGCACGGGCGCGGCCAGGCGATAGAGACTCACACCGCAAGCCTTGAACGCCGTGATCTCGTTCTGCTTGCTGAGTACGCCGAGTTGGATGAGCGCCGCCACCAGAACGCTGAACGGCAGCATCTCGTAGATCATTTCGGGCGTGAGGAAGAACAGGTAGGTGAACATCTCCGCCAGCGGAATTTTATTGCGGATCATGTCGCCCATCAGCTCGAAGAAGTTGTACACCAGGATCATCGACACCAGGCTGGCCAGGACAACCACGAGATAAAACACAAAGTTCGACAGGATGTAGGTGTCGACAATTTGCGGCAGCAGCGGCAGGCGGCTGAACCGGCGCACCCTCCGCGGCTTCGCGGTTCGCCCGAATGGCGTCGTGAAAACCTTCGAAAACCTGCCGAACCAGCGGCTGAACGATCCGAGCAGGTCACGGTCGCCCGGACGCTCCATGCGATACAGAAGGATGAGGCCGGCGACGAAAAACGCGAAGTTCGGCAGCCACACGGCAACAGGCACGGGCAGTGTCTTCTGCTTGGCGATGCCGATCAGCGCCACCGACGACAGGTTGTAGCAGAAGAAACCGAGGAAGAACCCGATCACGTATCCGGCCGACTTGCCGCCCTTACGCGTCGCGATGCCCAGCGGAATTCCGACCAGCGCGAGCGTGATGCAGGCCAGCGGCAGCGCGAAGCGGCGGTGTAGCTCGATGCGCGTTTCGGTGTAGTCCGGCCCGTTGCGCGGGTAAGTCATCAGCCCGCGCGTGTTCATCGCGATGGAGCGCAGTGACTCCTGCTTGGGCGGCGACGCGTCTAGCGCCTGCGTGCCCGCCGGCGCTGTAGTGTCGTTCGCCACCATGTCCTTCCCCATCTCATGGGTCGAATAGTCATGCAGCGTCAGCTCAATGCGGTTGTGGCGCGGATCGGAGACTGCAATAGCTTCGCGCGCTACCGTGATGAGCGGCCCCATCGCTTTGTCGCGCATGCCGGCCTGTCGCTGCTCCGGTGGCGTAATGTCGGCGATGAACACAGGTTTCCACTTGACCACCGGGCCGGTGCCTACATCACCAACGTAGAGGATTTTATTGGGGAAATCTTCGTTGAAAACGCGCGGCTCGATTTGTGCGGAGAGCTGCGTTTCCGCCAGCTTTTGCACGATGCGCGCGGTCTCGCGCATGGACAGCGGCGCGAGTCGCAACGAAGCGAACCCGGCGAGCGCCATGCCGAGCGACGCAAACACCAGCACCGGTGCGACTACTTTGCGGCTGGAAACTCCGGCAGCACGCATCGCGGTGATTTCGCCATCGCTCGCCATCCGGCCCAAACCGATCAGGATGCCCACGAGCACGCCGAACGGAATCGCCAGCGGCAGAACCGGCGGCATAGCCCAGAGAAACAGCTCCAGCACGGTGCGCGGAGCGACGTTGTTGCTATTGACCAGAACCTCGAACAGTTTGCTGGCCGCTTCCTGGAGGAAGATGACGAACGTAGCCAGCAGCGTACCCAGAACCGCGCTGGTCAGGATCTCGCGGAAGACGTAACGGCTGAGCAGGCGAAACACGGCGATACTAACGCAACGACGGCGGAGCGCTCACGACCGGCAGTTTCGGCTGCTCGTCATCATTGGGCTGAAGCTCCACGTCGTCGACGATGATGGACGGCGCCACCACGCAGGTCTCGGCGGTGAATCCGCCGGCGCCGATCATGGCATAAGGCGCGGCGTTGTTCATGAACTCGAAGACGGTGCTGTCATTGCCGGCTGCCAGGATGTCTTTGAAGGAGCGCACGTTTACTCCGTGCAGCCGCATACCGCGCACCAGTTCTTCGTGTCCATCGGGGAACACTTTGTAAACCAGAGTCGGCGCACTCACCGGATGCATCGCGCCCTGCGATGCCGCCAGCAACCTCCGCAGCTCGTCGGTAGGAGCGCCCGAGGGAAAGTCGAGCTTGCGTACGATCATGCCGTACGGTTTGTTGCGCTGCTGGATCAGCTCGATCAGCTTCTTTTTCATGTCGCCGGCGGGGATGGTTTCACTGGAGGTGACAAACAGGTTGCTGATTCCCGCTGTCCCGGCGCCGAATCCGCCATCCATGCGCGCGCGGCCGTTCGAGCCCGAAAATCCGCGAATCGGCGTACGGGTCAGAAGGTACGATTTTAGAACGCCGTTCTCGACCAGGCGCAGCGGCTTGGCGGGCACGCCCTCGCGGTCCACTTCGTAGCTGCCGAACAGCGGCCGGCCGCGCCACTCCTTCTGGGTGGGATCGTCTACGACGGTAAACGAATCCGGTAGAATACGCGCTCCCATACGCCCTTCTAGCTCGCTGGTTGGGCCCGAGCCGCCACGGCCGCCTTCCGGACGCCGTGCTGGGGCCAGATTGTCGCCGAGAACCTGAGCGAAAAGCTGCGGGCTGGCAATATCGTCGAACAGCACCGGGCCGCTATAGCTTTCGCCCTTCTGAGCCAACGCGAGATCCGTAAGATGCGCCGCCATATCCTTAACGCCGCGCTCCAGTTCCGATGGCGGCGGCATGCGCGCCGCGTCGAAAGAATGATAGATCAGGATGTCGCGTACCGGCATACCATCCAGCGCCTGGGCCATGGCGCGCACTCGCAGGATGACGACGTTTTCGGGCGACTTGACCTCGGTTCCTTCGGAGTTCACCAGGTAGGTGCCGCCGAAACTGGCCTCCAATTCCACCCGCGAATCTTTCACTGCCGGGTAGTCGTTGAAAATCGCCGAGAGCGAGCGCACACGGTTCGTCCACGCATCGCGGTCGATCACCAGCGGCTGAAAATCGCGGATCGAGTGGACCGGCTCGGCGTGCGCCAGATCGTCGGGAACGCCAGTCTGCTCGACATTGCGCAGGGAGGCGCGCTTGCGGGAAATCGTTTCGACCGCGCCTTTGTAGGCAGAGTCGGTAGCCAGCCAGAGATAGCGGCGCAGAACGGGATACGCGCTCTCGAGCGGAAAGCGGCCGAGATCATAGCGCGAAGCAAAGCCCATTCCGACGAAGTTGCTGTTGTCGAACTTGTAGTCGCCGACGCGCACTTGCACTTCGGGCTGCCGGAGATGGTCGTCCCGAACCGACAACAGTCCGCCCAGGCTGGCGCTGGCTTCGAAAACCTGCGCCTCGTCCATCAGGTATTGAATGAAGTAGGGCGCTTCCAGGTTGGAGACGGTGAGCTTGCGCGAACGCTCGATCTCGTCATGCATCGCACGCAGCACCGGATCGTTGGTTTCGGGCTGGGGCTGCGCCACGAGTGCCGCCACACCGGCGGCGAACGCCGCGGCGATCAAGATCATTCTCAGCTTCACTCGGCGCCTCCCTTGCTCTCCATGGAAGTCGGCTCGGGAAGCAGTGGCGGGCGATTATTCGATTTCGCTTTCTTCTCGATTTCGATCTCCGAGACCAGAATCGAGGGCGAAACCGCAGAAACCGGCACGCTGCCCGATTCGGCGCCGCAAAATCCGTTGAAAACTTCGGGTTTGTCGCCTGTTGCGAGAATCTTCGAAAAGCTGGCCAGCGGCGTGCCCACGATGTCGGCGCCACGTACCAACTCGTCGGGGCGGCCGTCTGCATACACTCGATACACAATCACCGGGATGACCTTGAATGCCTGCATTCCGCCGCGCTGCGTAGTGGTGAAGCCGCTGGTAATGTCCCGGAAAAAGAGACCGTACGGCTTGTTCTGCCGCTTGATCTCGGCAATCAGCATCTGCCGTAGGGTGGCTTCCGGAACAGCCTTGGAGGATTCGACGATCAGATTCGATTGGCGCGATACCGGTTCCAGACCCGGTTGGCGGCGTCCGTGACCGTTCGAGTGATCGACTCCTTGTATGGGTGAACGCGACATCAGGAACGTCTTCAGCACGCCGTTTTCGACCGCGAGAACAGGCCGCGCTTTGACGCCTTCATCGTCGTAGTCGTACCAGCCGTACAGGTCTTCGCCGCCGATGCTGTGTTTCGTGGGGTCGAACAGCACCGAAAGGAAATCCGGCAGCACCTTGGTGCCAACGCTCTTGGTGAACGTCTGGCCCTCATTTTCATCTTTTTGCCGGTGCCCTTCGACCCGATGTCCGAAGATCTCATGGAAAAAGACGCCGGCGGCGCGGCCGGAGAGGATCGCCGGCCCGATAAACGGCTCGGCCTCGGGCGCCTTCAGCAGGTTGGTGACATCGTTGGCGAGCCGGTCGATGGCCGCCGTGATCGTCTTATCGTCGGGCAGGCCGGCGGCATCTTCCGCCTCGAAACTGTCGAAGGAGGCCACGTCGGTACCGTCGGCGGCACGCGACGTCGCGGTGAGAAAAACCCGGGCGTAGCCGCGGCCGTGCTCGATACGGGAGCCGTCGGTGTTTACAAAGTAGCGCGTATCGGTCTGCGCCGTGATGGTGACATGCGAGGTGAGGACGTTGGGGTAGTTGCCGAACCGGGCGGAAAGCTTGCGCGCCCGCTCATCCCAGGATGCAGCATCGAACTTCAACTTGGGCGCGGGCTCCTGGGCGACCGACGGCGGCTCACTCGAAAAGTCGTCTGAAGTGTCCTGCTCGGCCGTGCGGACCTGAGTATTGGTCTTGATTTGGATCAGGCGCTCGGCGGCCATGCGGTAGGCGCGATCCGTCTCGAGCCACAGGCGCCGCGTAATGGAGTTGGCATTGTCTTCGAACGTCACCAGCGCGCCGGCAGTGAATTGGGCGGCGCCTCCTCCGCGACCGCCGCGCACGTGGTGATAATTGTCGAGCTTGGGCGATCCGACGCGCGCCGAAACATCCAGGACACGCGATTTGCCTCCGCCGCTGAAATCGATGGACCCAAGCGAAGCGGATACCGACCGGTGCTCTTCTTCGGTAATCTCGTAGCTCAGAAAATAGGGAGGTGGATCGCCCTTTTCCTTGAGAACGTTGTAATTGCGATTCAGCTCGCGGGACATGATGTCCAACAGGGCCGGGGACTGCGCCGACGCCGCGGACAGCAAGGCCAGCGGCACGGTAAAGCGAAGAGCAAATAGACGGATCAAGATCCCAGGATATCAGAGCGATCGCCGCCGGCGACTGCGGCGCCGCCGCCGCCAACTACACCGCCATTAAGGGGAGTAAGCCTTTTCCCTTGAGAGCAGAAACGACCAGGCCGTAGCGCCCGTGGACACCGGTCTTCTCGAAAATGTGCTTCAGGTGGATCTTCACGGTGCCGACGCGGATGCCGAGCCTGAGGGCGATCTCTTTGTTCCGCATTCCCTGCTGGATCAACTCCAGAACCTCCGCCTCGCGGGCGGTAAGCGGCGTCTGCACCGCGCGCGACTGCCGGCCGGCCTCCCGCAGCATGTCGTCCTCCATCCAGCTTCCGCCCTCGGCTACCGTGTGCATGGCCTGCAGAATCGAACCGAGTGGTGACGTCTTCCGGACAACGCCGCCGGCGCCGGCGTGCAGAAACCGCAGCGCTTCCGACTCGGAGATCGAGCTTCCCCACACGACCGCCGCAGGCGGAGAGTCAGAGCGCCGCAGCACGAAGAGGAAGTCCACAATCGCATGAGTCCCGAGCGCCTTATCTAGCACGATCATGTCCGGAGACATTTCGCGTATACTGTCCATCGCATCCACAAGCGATCTCTCGGCGGCGATTACACGCAGCCCTTCGTCCGATTCCATCAGGCTGCGAAGCCCTTCCATGGCGATTGGTTCCGTATCACAAAGCAATACTGTACGCAAAGATTTACCTTGGCGGCAGCCATACCGCTGCCTGCTCGCTCATGTTTTTGATCGGCGGAAATTTGGAATTAGTTTAGTGTGCCGTCAGAGTCAGGGCAGGGCTCTTTAGGACCGCGCTTCCGAGAACGAGTGGTCCATACTGGCGTTCCGCAGAAAGGCTTCCCGGACAATCGGCTCCGCAATATCTCTCAAGGCCGTCCAATGCAGTGAGCTGCCAAGTTCGCTATCACAACCGGCTGCAAGGTTCGAGCCGCCCCAGATGCGCGTGTGCGGAAGATCCTCCGCCGCCTGGAAGGCGTCGAGCAGCTTCGGTATCTGGAAGACATCGTCATCGTACGGCGACCCGCGGATGACGCTGTACGTGTACCGTCCATTCGGCCGGGTCGCTACGAGGCTGATAAAGTTGGTGTATCCCTGTGCGGCCAGCACGAGACGCGAATTGGGATCTCCCTTCTCATCCGCGATGACAAACCCGTATGGCGAGATATAAAGGATCTCCGGCACGGCCGTGATGGGAGTAACTCCGGCGCGGCCATTCACCAGGTCGAGCATCCGCGCGCAGACCTCTCCGATTACACGCTTGACCAGGTCCTCATCATCAGCCGTCTTTCCGAGCGCCCGCTGCTGCATGTACGGCTCGAACACCCATATATAGTGCTCCCGCACCATCTCATCGATGTCGACGGGATACAGGCCGCCGCACACGTCCAGCAGGTTATTGAACTGGACTACTTTTTGAACGATCCGGCAGGGCTCGGGTTGTTCCAGCAGTTCATGGTTTTCCAGAATAAACGACGCAAGGCAGACGTCCTGATCCGCATTCCACACATACACTGGAATTCGTTTCCGCCGCGTCAGCCACTTCTCCATCAGCCGGCCCTGACGCACCGCGATAAAAGCCTGCATCGCCGCACTCATCGTGGCCTCGCGCACCACTCCGACATGGTGATCGAAATGGACGTGATGTCCGCGATGGCCGGGCGTATCGTCAATGACTTCCAGACCGATAGAATATTCCGGAGCCGTTTCGACGAAGTGGTCCCAGCTCGTGAAACGGTTCAACGGCACTCGCAGCTCAATGTGCTTGAATTCGACTCCGCTCATGCCCGCTCCACTACCGCCCGGAGGTCGGGCCGGCAACCCGGCGAGCTAGAGAGGATCGGGACCCGGTTCAGCGTACAACCCATGCGAGTTCTATCATAACCGAGGTGGCCGTGACCTTCGGACGGGCCCCCCTTCTTCCGGATTGGCGGCCGCTTGTCTCAAGATACCGAGTACTATGGCCGTAAGACGCAACCACGAGGCGCCGGTCTCCTTGGTACGCTTTAGTAAATGTCCAATGACAGGGATGCCAATCCGCTTCTCGGGGTTCAGTTTCATATTCCGTTTGATCGCATCAGGGCCGAAGATGTAGAGCCTGCCGTTACGGAGCTGCTGCGGCAGTCGCGCTCGGACCTGGCGGAGATCGCGCGTCAGCCAGGGCCGCCAGGTTACGAAAACACACTAGGCGCTTTAGACCTTGTCACCGAACCGCTCGACTATGCGATGGCGGTCACGCGCCACCTGGAATCGGTCGCCACGTACCGGGAGTTGCGCGCCGCCTTCAACGCTGTACAGCCGCCGGTGAGCGCCTTTTATACCGGAATCCCCCTGAATTCGGAGCTTTGGCAGGCCATCAAGACTTATGCCGCCAGTCCGGCCAGCGCAGAGCTGACGGGCGAACACCGCCGCTACCTGACGAAGACGATGGATAGCTTCCGCAGGCACGGCGCCGAACTCGACCCCGCCGGCAAACGGCAGCTCGAGGCACTCGACGTAGAGCTCACGCAGCTCACCACTAAGTTCGCCGAGAATGTGCTGGATTCCACCAATGCTTTCGAGCTGATTCTGGCGGACGAACCGGATCTTGCCGGCCTTCCTCCCACTGCCGTCGAGTCCGCACGCGAAAGCGCGGAGCGTAAAGGGAAGGTAGGCTGGCGCTTCACGCTGCAGGGCCCGGACTACTTCTCCGTGATGACGTACCTCGACAACGTCGCCATCCGCCGGCAGATGTATGAGGCATACTGCGTGCGCGCAACCGAGAGCGAACGCGATAATCGGCCTCTGATCGCGCGAATTCTCGAGTTGCGCCAACAGAAAGCGACTCTGCTCGGTTTCGCCAACTTCGCCGACCTCGTATTGGAAGACCGGATGGCGCACAATTCCGCGCGCGCGATGGCGTTTCTGGAGGATCTGAAGTCCAGGACCGAGACGCGATTCCAGGATGAGAATCGTGAGCTGATCGAGTTCCGCCGGTCGATTGAAGGGGCTGCTGCACCGGAACTCCAGCCGTGGGACGTCGCCTACTACGCCGAAAAGCAGCGAGCCGCGCTTTACGATTTCGACGAAGAGGCTCTGCGGCCATACTTTCAGCTCGAAAACGTCGCCGCCGGCCTGTTCGAGCTCGTGCGTCGTCTTTATGGACTGCGCGTCACCGAAGAGAGCGGAGTGCCCGTTTGGGACGCGCAGGTGCGCTACTACAACGTGCACGACGAGTCCGGGGAGTTTCTGGGCGGCTTCTACGCCGATTGGTACCCGCGCGAAAACAAGCGGGGCGGCGCCTGGATGGAAGCGCTCATCACCGGCGGGCCGTCGGATCCGGGTTTCCGGCCGCATCTCGGCGTGATCTGCGGCAATTTGACGCCGCCCGCCGGCGGCAAGCCTTCCCTGCTGATTCACCGCGAAGTGGAAACCATTTTCCACGAGTTCGGCCACCTGCTGCATCACCTGCTAAGCCGCGTGGAAACACGCTCGCTCGCTGGCACGGCCGTAGCGTGGGACTTCGTGGAGCTGCCATCGCAAATCATGGAGAACTGGTGCTGGGAGCGCGCGTCGCTCGATCTCTTCGCTCGGCACTACCAGACGGGCGAGCCGATTCCCGACTCGCTCTTCCGGAAGATGAAGCGCGCCCGGAAATTCCGCGCGGCCAACTCGCAGATGCGGCAGCTCGGCTTCGGCTTCGTGGATCTGTTGCTGCATATCCGCTACTCACCCGAGCGCGACGGAGATCCGGTGGCGTACACGCGCCGTATCATTCAGAAGTTCAGCCCCGCTCCGCTGCCGCCCGATCATGCCATGATCGCGGCCTTCACACACCTGTTCGCCAGCCCGGTGGGCTACGGCGCAGGCTACTACTCTTACAAATGGGCCGAAGTCCTGGATGCAGACGCATTCACGCGGTTTCGCGACGGCGGCATTTTCAGCCGGGAAGTGGGCAGCGATTTCCGCACCCATATCCTCTCGCGAGGCGACAGCGAAGATCCCGCAGAGTTGTACCGCCGATTCATGGGGCGCGACCCCGACCCGCGTGCCCTGCTGGAACGTTTCGGCTTAGCGGAGGTCGGCGAGCGGCAAACGGTTATGGAATCGGAATGACTTCCATGACGCCTTTGCCCCAGACCGTCTGGCGTCCGACGCCGGTCCAGTAGGCCGCGCGCAAGACAGGCAGGAATTCGGCCACAGGGCCCGTGTACCGGACCTCGCCGACGAATCCCCCCAACGGATGCACCTGCCCGGTGCGGCTGCTGCGACGCCGTACGTCGACCCAGCGAAGATCCGAGCTTACGACGTCCACCGATGCGGCGCGCTGTGTCATAGAGCGGAAATCGATATCTTCCTGCGCAATGAAATCCGTGTACATCGCGG
>Ga0126381_100004896_pt1 | contig 14633 bp, 6 predicted proteins | sample PanSoiMetPlot_28_FD_96465 | JGI IMG/M metagenome (GOLD analysis project Ga0126381, IMG submission 96465) | Tropical forest soil microbial communities from Panama - MetaG Plot_28 | ecosystem: Environmental > Terrestrial > Soil > Tropical forest > Bulk soil | place: Panama | collected 2016-02-17
GGAGTTGCTGGAAGGTAGAAACCTGAAGGACGTCATTCAGTCGGGCCCCCTCTCACAAGAACAAATTGTTTCCATGGGCGTTCAGATTGCGGAAGGCCTGCAGGCCGCCCATGATCGAGGAATCATTCACCGCGACATAAAGCCGGCGAATTTGTTTCTGCTCGATCGAGAACGGATCAAGATCCTCGACTTCGGACTCGCCAAGCTGACCTCGCGCGAAAGAGGCGGCCACGGGGAACTCGAGATTGCGCCGGCGGCTGAGCCTACAAAACAAGACATCACAAACAGCGGTGAGTTTGTTGGCACCGTTTGCTATATGTCTCCGGAACAGGCGCGGGGCAGGGTACTCGATCACCGAACGGATCTATTCTCTTTCGGCGTCGTATTGTACGAAATGATCACGGGAATCCCACCGTTTCGCGGTGACACTTCGGCAGTGATCTACGAAGCGATCCTAAATCGGGCTCCGATGCCTGCTCGAAAAGTCATCCCTCAAATTTCATCGGACTTGGACCGGATCATCAATCGCGCGCTGGAGAAAGCTCCAGAGATGCGCTACCAGTCTGCTGCTGATTTGGGCGCCGAGCTTCGTTGCCTTGGTTCCCGCGCCGCGGTCTCAGTGCCCGAGGTTGTGGAACCACAGACCAAGGCAGGCGAACAAGCAGTGGTGCTGCTTTATAAACGCAACGCGCAGCCGGATGAGGCGGTCATGCTAAGTCTTCTGCAAAATCTGTCCGCGCGCGGCTACAACGTTTTTGTGGATCGTCACCTCATGACCGGCGTCGATTGGGCTCGGGAGATCGAGCGCAAGATTGGCGCTGCGGACGCGGTGATTCCAATATTGTCAGCAGGATCTGCGAGCAGTGAGATGCTCGGCTACGAACTGGAACTGGCTCGCTCATACGCGGAACGCCAGAATGGCAAGCCGCGGCTGTTACCAATTCGAGTTCGCTATGAAGGTGAACTTCCAGACGCGCTCCACTCCATTTTGGATGGAATTAACTATTCTCTTTGGCAGACAGAGACTGACAATGACCGGGTTCTGGAAGACCTAGTTCGATCTCTTCAGGCGCCGCAACAATCTTTCCGCCACAAGCCTCGTCTGGAACCGGTTGGAGGAGCATTAGCTCTTGACTCGAAATTTTACATAGTCCGGCCGACGGATGAAGAGTTCTATGCGGCGGTCGCACGCAATGACAGCATCGTTCTGCTGAAGGGCGCTCGCCAAATGGGAAAGACGTCTTTAATGGCGCGCGGTCTCCAACAAGCACGCAAAGCTGACGCTCGTGTTGTGCTCACCGATTTTCAGAAACTCAACTCGGATCACCTGCAATCAGTTGACACACTGTTCCACTGCCTGGCCGAAGCATTGGCTGAACAACTGGATCTCGAAGTCTCCGCCGATGTATGGAGCCCACGGCGCGGGCCCAGTATGAATTTTGAGCGATTTCTCCGGCGAGACATTCTCAACAAGGTCTCGGGGCGGCTGGTGTGGGGAATTGACGAGGTCGATCGCCTGTTTGCCTGTAGCTTCGGGAGTGAGGTCTTTGGGCTATTTAGATCGTGGCACAACGAGCGATCACTCGATCCGTCCGGACCGTGGCAAAAACTCTCTCTCGCAATTGCTTACGCGAGCGAGGCCCACCTCTTTATTACCGACATAAATCAGTCTCCCTTCAACGTCGGAACGCGGCTCGTGCTTTCCGATTTCACACTGGACCAAGTTCGCGAACTTAACCAGCGCTATGGATCCCCGATTAGTAACGAGTTCGAAATGCAACGTTTCTACTCGCTGCTGGCAGGGCAACCTTTCCTGACGCAACGCGGCCTGCATCAGATGACCGAGAGAAATCTCTCATTTCAGGACTTCTACGCTGGTGCCGCGCGGGACGACGGCCCGTACGGTGATCACTTGCGGAGAATATTCGTCTCATTGAGCCAAGACTCTGGGCTTTGCGAAGTGGTGCAAGGCGTGATCGCGGGGCGGCATTCTTCGGGGGCAGATTCTTTTTATCGACTGAGAAGTTCCGGGATCGTGGCCGGCGAGTCCGCTCGCGACATGAAGCTGCGTTGTCAGCTCTATGAGCAGTATCTCAGCCGCCACTTGAGTTGACTTCATGCCAGAGACAGCGACTGCCGGCTTTTTTGTGGTAGGTGGAACGCTCCGCCGCGACGCACCTTCCTACATTTTGCGAGCTGCCGACCACGCGCTATACGAGTCCCTGCAAAACGGCGAATTCTGCTACCTGCTGACAGCTCGCCAGATGGGAAAGTCGTCGCTTATGGTGCGGACTGCTGCGCGGCTGCGAGATCGTGGTACGCGCGTTGCGGTCCTCGACCTTACCAGCATTGGACAAAACCTCACCACAGACCAGTGGTACAACGGCCTGGTCGAGCGGGCCGGGCAACACTTTGGATGTGAAGACGAAATCGACGAGTGTTGGCATCGCTTTCCTCAGTTTGGGCCCATGCGACGCTTCATGCGAGCGATCTATGACTGCGTGTTGTCGCCGCGCGGCGAACGTGCCGTGATTTTCGTTGACGAGATCGACGCAGTCCGAAGCCTGCCTTTCTCGACCGACGAATTTTTTGCCGGGATTCGTGAATGCTACAACCGGCGGCCGATCGATCCTCAAATGGAACGCCTCACATTTTGCCTGCTGGGTGTAGCGACACCATCGGATTTGATTCGGGATACCCGTACGACACCATTCAATATCGGCCGTCGCGTCGAGCTTCTAGACTTCACCGAGGAGGAAGCGGCACCGCTCATCCAGGGGTTGGGAACCGACGATGGAGTTGGCAACGCCGTGCTCCGTCGCATTATCCATTGGACGGGCGGCCATCCTTATTTGACGCAACGCCTATGCCAAGCGGTGGCACAAGAGGGAGGTATTCAGAGTCCCGCGGTCGTCGACCGTCTCTGTGAGCAGCTCTTCCTTTCTAATCGCGCTCGCGAGCGCGACGACAATCTTCTTTTCGTGCGTGAGCGGATGTTGCGCAGCGAAGTCGATACGGTGGCATTGTTGAACCTCTACGAGAAAGTCCGAGACGGTAAAACCATTCGCGACGATGAAGCGAATCAACTGATCCCCGTGTTGCGGCTTTCCGGAATCACCCGCGTCGAAGATGGCGTGTTGCGCGTACGCAACCGGATCTACAACAAGGTATTCGACGGCGACTGGGTAAACGTCAACATGCCCGGTGCCGAGATTCGCCGGCAGCGAGCTGCTTACAAACGAGGACTCAAACGAGCGCTGCTAGTCACCGTTCCAGTTCTTGCTCTAGTCCTTGGCATTGCCTATCGGACGACATACCTCTCGAAAACAACGATAGCGATACCGCATCGCGTACCGCCACCGCCTCCTGCATTTTGGGCGTCGTCGAGGATGCAGAGTTCCACTGCAATCCCGGAGATTGGCGGTATTTATCTTCGGACCGGAGAACCCGACGTCGCGGTGTTTGTCGACAATTTCGAATACGGGCGCACAGCCTCGACTGGGGACCTACGGATCCCATTGCCTGCCGCTGCATATGACGTTCGCCTGCAGAAGCCTGGATTTCAGTCTCAAACGTTTCATGTGAATGTTGTGAAGGACCAGGAAACTCAGCTCAGCGGGAAGCTGCAACGTGAAGTCATCGTGGCAACATCCTTTTCGATTTCTGGTCCCCCCGGTGCAATGGTTCGATTGGATGGAAGAAATCTAGGCGCTATCGACTCAAGCGGTACATTCACTTCCAACACTGGCGCGGGCACGCATACGATCGAACTCGAGAAGACAGGGTATTTGCCAGTCCAGGTTCAGAAGACGTTCGCCCTGGGCAGTCGAATCTCGATTGACGGGACGATGCAAGCGGATCCTGTAGCGGGCGCTTATGCCGCTCTCGCCAGCACCTCGGATCCCAGTCGTCTCCGAGAATTCATCAGCAAGTACCCCAACAGCAAATACCGCACTGAGATCACGGCGCGCCTGCAAGAACTTGACTGGAACAATGTAAAGAAGGCTGACCTCACAGAACTGGACAGCTTCCTGCAGAACTATCCGCAAAGTCCTCATACCGGTGAAGCTCGGCAACTGGTCGCTCAATTGCAGAAAGAGCAGGGCGAGGCTATCGCGGCAGTAGGAAGTCAGGACATTGCAACGATGCAGGCCTATTTGGCCCACTATCCTCAGAGCCAGTTCGCAGACCAGGTCCGGACTGCCTTGACGCCCCTACTCGATAAGCAGGCCGTATTGAAGGTTCTCCACAATTACCAGGAGTCCTACAATCGCCAGGACCTCGCGACGATTCTGAAGCTATGGCCCTCTTGTCCAGACAAAACGCGAAAAGTACTGCGGGATTCCTTCCAATCACCCGATAAGCAGACGTTGAAGCTAGATCTTCAGGGCGACCCGGACGTGAGAGGCAATTTTGCCAACGTGAAATGCCGTGAGACTCGCTCAGGGTCGTTGACTTCGACGCTCAACGTCACAATCACGCTGGTCCGGCAGAACGGGGAATGGTTCATCCAGTCCGGCAACTTCTAAACCTAGATCAAACCTATTCATGCATTCTTGAACGCACCCGCGAGAGCGGTGGATTCGCTCACGCGGGCGGTTCAGAAGTTGCGCGTTCGTCAAACTCTTATGGCTGACAGGTCGGAACCTTAGCCACTGGCGGACACACCGGCGGGAACGGCGTGAGCGGCCCAGCACTTGGATTCCCACCCTCTCCCAGGAAGAGGAATGGCTGCGTATCAAAGTTGCTTGGGACGATCGGGAAACCCGGGGGCGCGTCTGGGTACTCGAATGTAAACATAGGTGCGTGATACTGTCCGGAAATCAGTCCACCCTGCGGCGGTTTAATGTTGCCGTGCTGATTGGGTACCTTGACTATCCCGTGATGGCTCTGCGCCACGTACACCCTGGTGGTTGGCAGGAAATTGCCCTTGCCCACATCGAAACGGAAGCGACCCTTATTTCCCCTTGGGGGATTACCAAGAATGCCCGCTTCCGGAAGGACTGTGCCTAAGAGTCGGTGCGTTTCCTTGCCGCTGACAGGATTGATATCTGCAGCGAAGATGTCCACGAGCTCTGTCGAGTCACTAACAAACCCAGTTACCGTGATGTTATTGCGTGGGTCATTTCCCGGGGTTGCGCCGCCCGCAATGCCCAGTGTTGCATTCGGCAGAACGACCAGACCAGAGCTGCCAGTTCCGATCACCATTCTTGCGAGCGACATGTACGCCGGACCGACATCCTTGACACAGTTTTCCTTGCCCGCCGGGCATGGAGCGGTATAGATCGCCACCTTATCAGCGCCAACGGTGTTGGCGGAAATGTAAGTCTGCTGGTTCAACGGAATCGCCGGATGGAGCGGTGCATTCGGATCGTTCTTGTACGTCACGCCAGCGTAGGCCACAAAATCGCCAATCATGAATGGCGCCGGTTTCCATGGGTCTGGTTTCGTTGACCCGGCCTTGGAAGATGGCGGCATAACAATAACCTGCAAGGGCGCCCCTGCTTGGAGGAATGGATCCTGGTTCGCTCCACTGGGATTCAGCGGTCGGTTGAAACTTGGACAGTCAATATCCAGTTTTTTCGCCGGATCAAACCGCGGAATGCACATCGGATAGCCGTCCCCAGCCGTGATGGTCGGGTTATCGGCATCCACGGACCAGCGAGGGTCTGGACTGTGTGCCCATCCGTATCGGCCCAGTGGATCGTTGATCTCGACTACAGTTCCAGTACCAGGCGTGTTCAGTTGGCCGCCAACTTCGAATCGTCCCTTGGAATAGTCGATGAACGTAATTGGACCTGCACCGCCATTGCCCAAGTCCTGATCGATTGGAAGGATGAGTCCGACGACGTACGTGTCAGCACCGAATCCCAGCGAACCCTTTGTGTCGATATTGCCCAACACGTTCGCATTGAATGGAAGATATGGGCTCAATCCTTTGGTCTGCGCCGGGTTGTCGAGCAGAGCCAGTCCTGTCGTGCCGGCTGTGATGGACAAATTCGGTTCCACCGGCACGCCGCTCGTGTCATAGACAGGACTGTAGACGCTTGGATTAAACAGGTCCGCCCATTGCAATGTGTTTGCTGGAAACTGGATGACGCTGTTAGCCGGAACAATCATCGTAATCCCGTTCATCGTCAGCGTGCCTCCACCTGTCTTGGGGTCGAGCGTAGCTGCCTGGATGAATCCGGCTTGGCCAAACCCTGCTGGCACGTTTGTGTTGATGATCGTCAGTTGGGCATTGCTTGCGCACACGCAAAAGAAGGCCACGCAAACAATCAAAGCCAGGATGATCTCAGATTTCCTTCTCATCATGTTCCTCCATCTTGTTTTCGGCCCCGTTGAACTCGTGCTCAACTGGATGTTCGTGGTCAGTACCGGTCAGGTCGGAATGTAAATCCGTTATCGTCACAATCCGGCTCGTCACGGTTGTTGCGGATCCAATCCCAGGAACGTAGGGAGTTCCGAACCTCGCCCCTCCCTGCCAACGGCGGGGATGTGAATCATAAGATCCTTCGACGAGTCGTTCGGGGGAGACCCATTGGGAATATTGAGTTCGGGATGATCGAACGGTCCTTTCTCAAAAGCGACTCGATCGTCCTTCAACCCTTCTGACAAGAAATCGACGAGAGCTTCAATGTTTTGCTCCGCCGTCGGATTGAACTCGGGGAACATGAACGGCGGTATGCCTTCCACGTCCACGGTCTTGTCGTGCAGGTTGGTGTTGGGAAAATTGCCGCCGCGGGTGTAGAACTCGACAACTTGACGGAGGGTAGCCGAGTCGCCGATGTGGAAGTACGGGCCACTGAACTTGATGTTCCGCAGGTTCGGAGCCTTGAACGCGCCATTGGTCACGCGCCGCGGCAGGATCGGCACATCCGGGATAAACCTCGCCACATCAGGCGGCAGGCATCCCACGTGTGGAATCGCGTTTCCATCGCAGCTGTGATCTTCCCGCAGTGCCGTTAATTCCACCAGCGATAGTGGAAACGGTTTGTTGTTCAACGGATTGAGAAAAGCTGGCTTATTGGGTGCCGTTGCGCCGCGTCCTTTATCCTCGTTGTGTGCTGGGCATGTTGTCTGGTCGATTCCAAGAATGCAACTGCGACGCACGCCGATGTTATACATCCCGTGATCGTAGTTGGCTTCTTCCTCATTGTCTCCCATGATCATGAACTCAATCGCTTCCCCCGTGCCCACATCAGGAACTCCTTGCGAGTTAGGCTGATAATCGAGCACCGTGTGGCCGGTCGTAACAGGTGGGACGTGACAATCCAAACAATGCGTACCGGTATTCGGATCGTCGTCCAGGAAAAGGCTCAGACCTAACCTCTGTCGCTCGGTTAGAGCGTTCGGATGCGGAGGGATTGGGGTCTTCTGGCGCACTGGGTGAGGTGCGCCCATGAACAGATCAAACGGCGTCTTGTCAGAAACCAGAGTCGCCTCGTAAGCTTGCACCGCCAATCCGAAAAAGAGGGAGAAGTTGAGTTCCATTTGCGTGTATTGGGCGGTCTGTAACGCACCGTTCGCAGGAATGGTCCCAATAGAATGCACCTTGCCCAGAACTTGAGAATTCGTATGACCGTCGCTCACCTCAGTCGCAGTGGTAGCGGCGTTCTCCTTTGGATCAGCGTCCATGACAAAAGCATTCGGACTGTTCCACCACTGATTCTGAAATGCAGCCTTGACCATGTCCGCATACGTTGCGACATTCAAGCCTTTCTGTCCGCTTAACGTTCCATCCGGATTCAGAATCGCTCGCGACCGTCCGCCCAGCAGGCTGTCGTGTGGATGGACAAACTGCTTTGCTAACGGACGTAAACTCACCATCTTCTTGCCCACATCAGGGAAACCACGTCCATCAAAAGACATCGCGATGTTGCTCAGCGGCGGCCCCACCGCCACTGACGCCAGGCTTGAGTTGAGGATCCGCACGAAGACATCCGTCAACACGCCGTTGATGTTTTCCTTCAAAATGCTGGTCCGATCGCGGAAACCGAAACTGTTCACTCCGTTGAAGACAAAGCTGCCTCGGCCCTCCCACAAATTGTCGAAGTTGAAAACGGCGTTGATAATGGTCGGGGAATTTCGCGGCATCGCTCGACGGACCCTTCCATCCGTATTCAACACACCTGGAGTGATCGTGTTGAAAATGTCCTTCTTCGGCGTTCCTTGGTCGACCGCCTTGCCTGGCTGCACCGCAACGAACTGCGTAAACCGGACTCCTTGCGACGCCATGATGTCGTTTGTGTCGCGCGAGACATTTGCAAATTCTTCAAAGAGAGTGACTCCATGCCCCCGTGGCGTGAGTTGCGTCGGACGGAACCAGTCGTTAAGAGGGAAGTCCGCGCTGGTTACCTGGTAGTTCGGAGCGAATTGGGGAAAGCCGAGCACATTCAGTTGCGCCGGCGGCGGTTCCACGGGTCCGGGCGGGTTCGGAGTATTTGGATCATTCGCGGTGTAGGGAACGGTGGCTTCTCCAAAGGTGTTGTCCCCTCCGAGCGAACTTCCGTTCGGAGGATTATTGGCGAGAAAGTTCGTGTCGCTCAGGTTTGGAGAGATCTGATTCTTGGAACGAACGTCAGCACCGGCGCTGAAATGGCATGTGGCGCAGGCCTGAATACCGTCGCTGCCAACCTGCATATCCCAGAACAGGGCTTTGCCAAGACTCTCAAGCGCTCTCTGGTTCTTGATAATGCTGGTAGTCAACGGCTGAAAGTTGAGATTGGTATCGGGTCCCGGAATCGGTCCGACAATGACGGCTGCCATGGGCTCCGGCACCGGCACTTCCTTCAGAGATACGACCTGATCGACTGTGACTCCCGGAGGATGCGCTTGCGGGTTAAAGAAGTGGTTGCGTGCATGCAGATTTTCTTTTCTCGTTTGTCCCGGCTTGTCCGCTCCCGCTGTCGCTGCGATCAGAATAAGCGCGAAGCAGCACACTACCAATGCGGCTATCTTCGCCAACGTGATCACGTCGTCATTGCGAACACTTCTCTGTATTTTCGCTGAGATTGTCGTCATAGGAGTCCTTTTGCTCGTTCCGAATTAGCCGCATTCCAGGGACAGAACTCTGACGTCGCAGATTCGAAGACATGCGCCGAGCAAAAACGACTATCCCGTTTATGCAACGGAGTTCAGAGTCCTTTACCGGGGCCCTAGGGGTCGTTGCCGTGGCAACATCAGACGTTGTGGGGTCGATACCTACGAGAAACCAGGGTCTGCAAGCGGGGCCGATTCTCCGTCCATGCGTGCGAGACGAAGATCTATGCGATTGGCGGCGCCACGCGAATCGGCATGTCACCTTAACCAAACGACAGTAAAGACAACAAAAAGTCACTACCTCAAACGGCAATGAACGCTTTGCACAAACTTGGCGGCTTAGGGAAGACAACGAAGTGCGCGCACGCCGCGAGCAGGGATTGTGAGATCTTCACCGAGCGAGAGGCTCTCGGCTATCGCTTAGTCCCCAAGCGATACATCGCGCCTTATTATGCGCAGGCCAAATTGATTGTCAAGAGGAAAATCGGCCTACCTCCCGCGAGACGGGCGCATAGCAGGCGTTTTGAACGAAACAATCTTACGCCTCGTTCAGTCCGGTATTTTTCTGAATCCGTGCGACAATTACTCGGTTAATCGGATAACCATAGAGAAAAAGTCCCCCGGTGCGAGCCAATACACTAGTTACGAAAATTCTTGAACTCGCGCGCGAAGACCCGCGGCATCTGGAACAGCTGGAAAGATTTCGGCGGACCGTCACGGTAATGTTCACGGATATCAAGGGTTCTACCGAATACTTCGAAACCTTTGGCGATATTGCCGGTCTGGCGATGGTTCATGAATGCAATGATGCGCTCCGACGCGAGATCGAAACCTACCAAGGCCGTGTTATCAAGACGATCGGCGATGCCGTAATGGCGGTATTCGAGGACGGCAGTCAATCCGTTCATGCCGCAATAGCAATCCAGAGGAGGCTGCAAAACCGGAACAGCCGGAGGAAAGGAGAGGAAATACTGGTGCGGGTCGGATTGCACCACGGGACCGGAATCGTCAAGACAGACGATGTCTTTGGCGATGTTGTCAATGTCGCGTCTCGCGTTCAGAGTGTCGCTGAACCGGAACAGATTGTTGTCTCCGATTCGCTCCATAGCATTGTCTCGCCAAGCGAGTTTGATCTGATTCTTTTGGGAAGATTTCGGCTCAAGGGTAAGAGTGAAGAGCGCGATCTCTATCAGGTTCGGTGGTCCCAGTCGATAGCGCCGATCCAGACCCCTGCCGCGCATACCACGGTTGCCCGTCCGGCCTTCAATAGCGCAACTCTGGAACTGCTCAACGCAGAGGGCTCTCCCATCAACAAGTATCGAATCTCAGACAAAGGAGTAACCGTCGGGAATTCGGAGTCTGGCCCGTCTCCCTTAAAACTAAGTGTGGTTCAAGCGCGGTTTTCAATGGTCGACGGACAGCCTGTGGTGTCCGATGTGGGCAATACAGGCCGGATCTTCATACGATTGATTGCCAAGTACATGCTGGAAGATGGCGAGATCGTGGCCATGGGCAAGCGGATGTTCAAGTTCGTGTGCAGGTCGGAAGTGATCGAGGCGGCAACGACTCTTGGCAGAACGATCTCCAGCCTTAGCGACCTGCTTCGCGAGCCTGCTGCCGAATTCGTAGGGGTCTCCCCAGACGGATCGGAGCGCGATGAAAGATATGAATTGCGCGATGAAGAGGTCACTTTTGGCCGCGTCGGCGTAACTTATTCTTTCGGCGACGATCCACTCATGAGCCGGTCACATGCTCGCGTCTACCACCGCGGCGAAGATTTTTTTCTGGAAGATCTCTCAAGCCGCAACGGTACTTGGGTTATGGTTCGCGAAAAGGCTCCCGTTCCTTTCGGCGCATATGTTTTGGTTGGAGGACAGGTCTTCCGCGTGGTTCGCTAACCAATTTCGAACTTCCACTCATCCACATCTGCACTCGTTGTTTCGAGGGTAAGGTTCGATTTAACCCTGCATGCGCCGGGGTTCCGACACGATCGTGGGGACGTCTTCGGCGCTGGCAATGATTGTCTTGTCGTTATCTTCGGGAACATTGTGCATCCGCTGATCAATCAAGGTCTGGAACATGCTGCGCAGCGGAGGATGACTGGCAAACAAGGCATCGAAGGTTGTGCGATCAATACTCAAAAGGTTGACCTTGCTGACGCTACGTGCTGTCGCCATTCGGGGGGTCTCATTAATGAGCGCCATTTCACCAAAACACTCTCCTGGACCTAAACGCGCCAACTTCTGCTCGCGTTGTTGCCCATCGTGCCTTAGCATCTCAACCTCACCATCAACCACGATGTAGAGCCGGTCCCCTCTGTCACCCTCTCGAAAGATAATCTGGGACGGCTCATAGTGTTCTCTGAGCAGACTCGTCGGCTTCTCAAGCTTCAGCTGCACGATATCGGGCGGAAGCAATAGTTCGAGAAACCAATCCGTAGCGACTCGCAGCTTGCGATCAAACCCCGGTAGCTTCATCAGATAGATTCCACGCCACAACAACCAAGCGAGGAAACCCGAGACCTTAACACCGAATACTTCGGCGACCGCAGAACGATGCCCAAGTGACGCCAACTTGCCTAGTGCCTTAAACGAAAATGGCTGCTGCTCGGTCCCATGCAGGGCCGCAACCAGGTTCTTCGCCAGGCAGGCGGCCTGTCGCGTCGCGTGCTGCGCTGTGGGTGGACATGGCTGCCATGTCTCCTGATCGACAACCCAGGCACAATCTCCTAGTGCCCACACACCGGGACAACCCACGACCTCGAGATGCTTGTTTACAACAATTCGTCCCTTCTCTTTCTTGCACGACAAATTAGCGACCAAAGGATTCGGGGCGGCAGGCACAGTACTGACGAGCGTCTTGGTTGGGATCCGTTCATTGTTCTCCAGCAGCGCAGATTCTCCGGTCGCCCCCGCTAGTTTGGTGTTCAGTCGGATCTCCACGCCGCGCCGCCGTAGCAGCTTTTGGGCAAACTGCGCGAGGCTCTCGGGCAATTCCGGCAAGATTAGAGCCCCAGCGTGAAGCAGCACGACTCGAATTTCATTGCGATTGATACGCCGGAAGCTTCGTGCGGCCTTGCGAACAAAATCATTCAACTCGGCAACAGCTTCGACACCGGAAAAGCCTCCACCCGCAACAACAAAGGTCAGAAGCGCACGACGGAGATCGCGGTCCCCCTCAACATCTGCCTCTTCGAGCGCATGGATCACGTGGTTGCGCAATGCCAATGCGTCCCCAATGTACTTGAAGGGAAGGGCATGTTCGCTGAGTCCCGGTTGACCAGCAAAGCTCGTGATATTTCCAACAGCGACGACAAGATGATCATATTCGAGCTGAAACGGCCTAGGTCGGAAGCCTGCACTCATCGTGACCGTTTTGCTTTTCAGATCGATCGATTCAACCTCGCGAGTGTAGAGATTTGTTTTGGGGCAGAGTCTCCTGATGGGAGCAATCGTGTCGACAATACCGATGCTTCCTGAAATCACCTCCGGCAGCATCGGTTGAAATACCAAATAGTTCTCCTTGCTGATCAAGCCCACTTCGACGTTCGGATCGTGCTTCAGAAGCTTTTCGAGCGTCATTGCCGTGTAGATGCCACCGAAGCCTCCACCGATGATGAGTATCTTCGTGCGCTTCTGTTGCATCTTCGGCCTCCTGACAACAAGCAATGCGAAATTCTTAAGGTTTCATAGCGGCAGTTCGGCTCGATGTGGCGTTTGTCCGATCAAGACCATTCAGAAGAGTACTCGAGTGCTCGAGCAAGTACCTTTGGATCTGGAATGATCAGTTTGTTCTTTCCGAGTTCGATCAGTCCCTCTTCTTGGTAGCGGTGCAAAAGCCGACTGATTACCTCACGGTTGGATCCGACCATCGCAACCAGATCGTTCATGCTGCAGTTTTTATTGACCAAACATGAGCCATCAGCTGCAACTTGGCCGTATTTTTCCGCTAACTGCGAGATCGCCGCCAGCAGGCGATAAGGCACTTCGCGGGACGACATCTCCAGCATATCGGTGCTTGTCTTGCGAACCCGCTCGCATAGCGATTCGAGCACTTTCCATAAGATCTCAGTGCGCGTCGAGACAAACTCACGAAAATCTTTCCGCGAGATCGATGCCAATTCGGTCGGTTCGCAAGTTGTTACTGTGGCCGAACGAGGATGTCCGTCGAGCATCGCAAACTCACCAAAGATTTCTCCGGGCCCGAGAATATCCAGAATCTTCTCTCTGCCGTCTTCGGCGGCCTTTGTCACTTTCACGGAGCCCTTAATCAGTATGTACAAGGAATCGGACGGATCGCCCTGAAAGAACACCGCGGTATCGGCCCCATACTTTCTGGCGGTCACAATTTTTGTGAGTTCTTCGATGTCAGATTGGCTGAGTTTCGAAAAAATTGAGACTCGTGCGGTAGCGCTTACCTCTGACACGCGCTCCAGGTGTTCGGCGCTTGTTGGGTTGAAGACTATATAGGCCCCGCCTTTGGCGCCAAATTCCACGCGGTCATTGGAATTTATGGCGCGCCGGTCGATCTTCTCTCCGTTCACGAACGTGCCGCCACTACTTCCGTTGTCAACAACCAGAAAGAGACCACCTTCATTTTGAATCACTGCATGGTCGCGCGAGACACGCGCGTCGGTTATCGTGAGATCTTTGTCAGGCTTGCGTCCGATGGTGAAAGGCACGTGGTCGACCGTAATTCTTTTCTGCTCCGCGCCGTTCACGAAGACCAATTCTGGCGAAGGACGAGGAGTTGCGGTAACGGTTGAGGAAGCAGTGTTAGCGGACATCTTCATCTCCTGATATAGCGACCAAATTGCACCGAATGTAGTCCAACCAGCCAATTCGCCGGTTCACTGGCAATTCGCGTAAAAGATTTCTGCGACCCACCAGGTTCCTCGTAGCTGAACCAAGACTGCGGCTGGGCTCTTGTTTCTCCAAGTTGGATGTTCAACGCCCGGAAAGCAGTTCCCGCGCCGCCGCGAGAACACTTTCGGATGTGAACCCGAACTTCTTCTGCAACTCCTTCAATGGAGCTGACGCTCCGAAAGTCTTCATTCCGATCGCGCGACCACTCAAGCCATGATAGAGCGCCCATCCCATCGTCGAGCCCTGCTCAACCGTGATTCGAGCGGTGACGCTTGCTGGGAGCACACTGTCTCGATATTGGTCGCTCTGCTGCTCGAATAGCTCCCACGATGGCATACTCACTAGCCGTACTGCGATGCCTTCTTTGGCTAGTGTCTCGTAGGCACCGGCCGCCAATGACACCTCGCTCCCGGTCGCAACCAACATGATCTCAGGTTTCTTCGCCGAAGAATCGGCAAGGATATAGGCCCCATTGGCCAGACCTGAAGCAGATGCATACTTCGTCCGGTCGAGAGTGGGTAGTGCTTGGCGCGAAAGAACAAGCACAGCAGGCTTGTGTCGCAATTGCATGATTACTCGCCAGGCTTCGACAACTTCGTTTGCGTCTCCCGGCCTCAAAGTGATCAGATTAGGAATCGCCCGCAGCGAGATCAACTGCTCAATCGGCTGGTGAGTCGGTCCGTCTTCACCGACACCGATCGAATCGTGGGTGAAAATGTAAATCAC
>Ga0126381_100004897_pt1 | contig 14632 bp, 15 predicted proteins | sample PanSoiMetPlot_28_FD_96465 | JGI IMG/M metagenome (GOLD analysis project Ga0126381, IMG submission 96465) | Tropical forest soil microbial communities from Panama - MetaG Plot_28 | ecosystem: Environmental > Terrestrial > Soil > Tropical forest > Bulk soil | place: Panama | collected 2016-02-17
ACGCCGTCGACCACGCCGAGGCGGTAGCAGTTACGGGCTTACAGCCAGAACTTGGTTCCGAAGAATGGGAGCGAGAACAAAAACGCCGTCACCAGCTGAATGTTGCGGCTGTGTTTGGAGCCGAGACGGCGAATGACGACGAGCGAGGGAGCCGCTCGCGGTCCGAGACCCTGATCGGCGACCAGGGTAGCCCATCGGCCGTGCCGGGTACCTTGGAAGAGGAAGAGATCGATGAGGAAGAGGCCGATCTGGCCTCGTATGTTGAGGAGCTGGAGGAGGATGTAACCTTTGAGGAGCTGGAGGAGGAGACCCACGCTGCCGCCGATTACTGCGCACCGGCTATTCCGCAGCTAGTTCCTGGTGACGACACGGTAAAGGCAGTGCCGTTTTCTGCCGAGCCGACTTCGGAAGAGGTGATCGAACTCTCTCAAGCAGAAGATGAAGTCGACGAAGCCGAGGAAGAGGAAGCCGAGCTCGAGCAAGCTCAGGCCGAAGCTGAAGCCTTGGTGGACTCGGTCGAGGCTGCGAGTGCGGGGCTTGATGCTCGGGCCGAGGTGCGGGCTCCATCGGTCACCGTAGGTTACACCCAACGCGCCTATCGCCCCTCTTTTGATCGTGAACGGCGTGGTCCACGGCGTCGCGGGCGGCGTTTCCGCCGGCAGGAGTCGCAGAACTTGCCGCAAATCACCGACCTTTTAAAGGAAGGCCAAGAGATTCTGGTGCAGATCGCCAAAGAGCCTATTGGGAAAAAGGGCGCGCGCATCACCAGTCATATCGCGCTGCCCGGGCGTTTCCTGGTCTATATGCCTACGGTGAACCACACCGGGGTCTCGCGCAAGATCGCCTCCGAAGAAGAGCGCCAGCGTTTGAAGCGAATCATCCAGAGCGAAAGGGAGAATGGCCACGGAGGTTTCATTGTGCGCACCGCGGCGCAAGGCGCCGATGAGCAGGAGCTGCGCGCCGATATACGTTTTTTAAAAGGGTTGTGGAACGAAATCCGCACGCGCGGGGAGAACAGCAAAAGCCCGGCGCTGATCTATCACGATCTGAACGTGGTCGAGCGCGTGTTGCGCGATCAGGTCACGTCGGATTTCGCGGCCATTTGGGTGGACAGCGAGCAGGAATACGAACGCATTCTCCGTTTTGCCAATCGCTTTCAGCCCTCGCTGGTGCGACGGGTGAAGCTGTATACCAAGGAAACTCCCCTGTTTGAGCAATTCGGGCTGCGGGAGGAGATTGATAAGGCGCTGAAGTCCAAGGTGTGGCTGAAAAGTGGCGGATACATTGTCATCAATCAGACCGAGGCATTGGTGGCCATCGATGTCAACACCGGCAAATACGTGGGCAAAACCGCGCGTCTTGAGGACACCATCGTTAAGACCAATGTGGACGCCATCCGCGAGATTGTGCGGCAGATTCGGTTGCGCGATCTCGGCGGGATCATCGTCATCGACTTTATCGATATGGACGAGCGGCGCAATCGGCAAAAGGTGATGCAGGCGCTCGAAGAGGCGCTGCGCAGCGATCGTTCGCCGTCAAAGGTGCTGCAATTTAACGACTTTGGCCTAGTGGCGATCACCCGCAAACGGGTGAAGCAATCGCTAGAACGTACCATTGGTGCGCCCTGTCCATACTGCGAAGCCACAGGTTTCGTCAAGAACGTGCATACAGTGTGTAACGAGATCTACGTTGAGATGCGTAAGATCGCAAAGCAGCTAGAGCACTCCGACGTCATGCTGCGGGTCAATCCGGAAGTGGCCAAAACGCTCAAGGCAAATGGCGGTCGCTGGCTGAACGAGCTCGAAGAGCTCACGAAAAAGACCATCATCGTCAAAAGCGATCCCTCACTGCACCAAGAGCAGTTCGACATCCAGTAGTTGGCAAAAGGGCAAAGGGCAAAGTCGGGAGTGTTGGCCCGTCTTTTCCCAATCGTTATTGCCGTTTCTGCGCTGGTTTCTCTTCACCTTGCGGCCTCTCTTCCTGCGGCGGGCAGTGGACCGCAGCGGGTTGCTCCCCGACGTGTTTTAATGATCCAGAGGTCAGCTGGCGCCAGAATTGCCGGGGTGGTCCCGCCTGTAGGCTGAGACGAGGAGCAATCCAGTTGCATCTAAAGGAAGAAGAAGTGCTTCGAATCGAGGGATTGAGCAAGGTGTTTCGGTCCGGGGCCTCGGATTTGGTGCTCTTTGAAAACTTATCCTTTTCCGTGAAGCAGGGGGAGATGCTTGCCATCGTGGGCGAGTCGGGTGCGGGAAAGAGCACTTTGTTGCACATCCTGGGAGCTCTTGATAGGCCTTCGGGAGGTGACGTATACTTCGCCCAATTACAGCTGAGCTCGCTTTCCGAGAATGAGGCTGCCGATTTTCGTAACCGCGAAATCGGGTTCGTTTGGCAGTTTCACTATCTATTGCCGGAATTTACGGCTATCGAGAACGTCGCCATGCCGTTGTTTGTGCGGGGACGGCCCAAACCAGAAGCAGAAAAAGAAGCATGGCAATGGCTACGGGAAGTGGGGTTGGAGAAGCGGGGCCACCATCGCGCCGGAGAGCTTTCCGGCGGCGAGCAGCAGCGAGCCGCATTGGCTCGAGCCCTCATCACCCGGCCAAACATTCTGTTGGCCGACGAACCAACTGGTGATCTGGACAGCCGCACCGCCGAGACGGTGTTTGCGTTGATCTCCCGGCTGCATAGCGATTATCGGCTCTCTTCGCTTATTGCTACTCACAACTATGGCTTCGCGCGGCGCTGTCACCGGGTGCTGCGCCTGGAAGGCGGCCGAATTGAGGAGGTGGTGCCTGAGACCCTGATTGGTTAAGGACGCAGGCAAGCACGCGAATTAAGCGAACCAGGCAAGTTAGCAAAATGTTGGTAATCAACCGCGGAATTGCGATAATCAGTGTATGGTTCCTTTAGTAACCGCGGGTAAGTAGCAAAGTTGAGGCAGACTCCCGATAATGGAAGTAGCGGGGGCAGGAGAAGAATGATTCAGCTGGTCAGGATGCTCAGGAGCGCTAGGCCGAAGTCTTCCGTTCCTGATTGAGGTCGGGGGCTATATGTTTGAGCGTTATACAGAAAAAGCAAGGCGCGTCATCTTTTTCGCTCGGTACGAAGCCAGCCAATTTGGTTCTCCTTATATTGAGACCGAGCATTTACTACTGGGACTTCTTCGCGAAGACAAAGCCCTGACGAATCGGTTTTTACGTTCCCACGCCTCGGTTGAGTCCATCCGCAAACAGATCGAGGGGCATACCACGATCCGAGAAAAGGTCTCGACCTCGGTCGATCTGCCGCTCAGCAACGAGTGCAAGCGAGTGTTGGCCTATGCCGCCGAAGAGGCCGAGCGTCTGTCTCACAAGCACATCGGCACCGAGCATCTGCTGTTAGGTCTATTGCGAGAAGAGAAGTGCTTTGCCGCCGAGATTCTGCATGAGCGCGGACTGCGCCTGTCCGCCATTCGCGAGGAGCTGGCGCGCAGCAGTCAGGAAAAGGCCCAGCCGCAGCGGCAGCGCGAGTCCTCGCTGCTCAGCGAATTTTCCCGTGACCTGACCCAGAATGCTATGGATAGCCAGCTCGACCCGCTGGTGGGACGGGAAAACGAACTGGAGCGGGTGGTGCAGATTCTCTGCCGTCGTACGAAGAACAACCCGGTGCTCATTGGCGAGCCGGGCGTCGGCAAGACCGCGATCGTCGAAGGTCTAGCGCAGCGCATCGCCGATGGCGAGGTCCCATCTTTTCTCGCCGACAAGCGCATCTTGGCGCTTGATCTTTCGTTAATCGTGGCCGGCACCAAGTATCGTGGTCAGTTTGAGGAGCGGCTGAAGACCATCATGAAAGAACTGATGGAGTCGCAGAACTGCATCATCTTCATTGATGAGCTGCACACGCTGGTGGGTGCCGGCTCAGCCGAGGGTTCGCTAGATGCGGCCAATATTTTGAAGCCGGCTCTATCGCGCGGGGAAATTCAATGCATTGGAGCCACGACTCCGGCTGAATACCGGAAATCGATTGAAAAAGACCGTTCCCTCGAGCGGCGTTTCCAGGCAGTGAAGGTTCCTCCGCCCAACGAAAGCGACGCCACCAAGATTCTTTTTGGCATCAAGGATCGTTACGAGAAGTTTCATGCGGTTACTTATACCGACGACGCCATACATTTTGCCGTCGCGCACTCCAACCGCTACATTCCCGATCGCTTCTTGCCCGATAAGGCCATTGACCTGGTTGACGAAGCCGGAGCCCGGGTAAAACTGCGTCAGACTTCGCTGCCCGAAGAGATTACCGAAGTGCAGAAGCGGCTGAAATTCATCGTCCACCGCATGGAAAACGCGGTGGCCAATCATGAATTCGAAAAGGCCCGCTTCTATTCCGACGAGGAGCGTAAGGAACGCGAGAACCTACGCGTATTGCGAGAAAAATACCATCTGGACGAGTCGGCAACCGGGGTCGTCAATCGCGAGGACATCGAGGACGTAGTCTCGCGCTGGACCGGCGTGCCCATCGCCTCGATCAAAGAGGAAGAATCGCAGAAGCTGCTGCGTATCGAAGAGGAGCTGCACAAGCGGGTGATCTCGCAAGATAAGTCCATCAGCGCTTTGGCGCGGGCCATTCGCCGCAGCCGGGCGGGACTGAAGAACCCGAATCGCCCCATTGGTTCGTTCCTATTCCTGGGCCCAACAGGTGTAGGCAAGACCGAAGTGGCGCGGACGCTGGCCCAATTCATGTTCGGAACCGAGAAATCTCTGATCCGCTTCGATATGTCGGAATTCATGGAGAAGCATTCGGTGTCGAAGCTGATCGGATCGCCTCCGGGATACGTGGGCTATGAAGAGGGTGGCCAGCTGACGGAACGAGTGAAGCGGGCGCCGTATTCGGTGGTGTTGCTTGATGAGATCGAGAAGGCGCATCCCGACGTGTTCAATATCCTGCTTCAGGTATTTGAAGATGGGCAGTTGACCGATGGGCTTGGCAATACCGTCGACTTCAAAAACACCATCATCATCATGACCTCCAATATCGGAGCCCGGCACTTGCAGAAACGCGAAGGCCTGGGATTCCAATCCACCAAGGAAGACATGATTTCTGACAAGGTGGAAGAGCTGGTCAAGAACGAAGTCAAGCGCACCTTTAACCCCGAGTTCCTGAACCGCTTGGACGAAATCATTTTGTTCAACGCCCTGAACGAAAGCGACCTCATCCAGATCCTGGAACTCATGGTTACCCAGCTCAATCAAAACTTGGCGCAGAAGTCGATTACCGTGACGGTTGCCGATGAGGCGAAAAAGTGGATTCTGAATCAGACCCTTACGGATCGTAACTACGGTGCGCGTCCGCTGCGCCGAGCCTTGCAGAAGTACATCGAGGACCCGCTTTCGGAAGCCCTGATTCAGGGGACCATCAACGTGCGGCCTGCCTTTATCGAGGTCTTCCTCGAAGGCAACAAGTTGTTCTACCGCCCGGTGGACTCGAAAGAAAACGAAGGCGTCTTGTTGTACGAGAACTAACCCAAAGCCGCGCTGGCCCGGTTGCTGACGCACGCACCGGGCCAGCATCGCCCGCCATCACTTCCCCCGCATTTTCCCCACCACAGATTTACTTATCAACCTCTCGGGGTTTGGCGTCGCCGCAGCGATCGAATTTCCGGTCTGATCGGCGTGGAGGCTGGACAAGCAAACGGGGGAGTTTGCCTTCGATGTCTTCAGCGCCTGAGGGATCTGTTTCTCGGGGTCTTACTTGCGACCTTCCTTTTTCCGCGCCGCTTTAGCCGCGCCGCGCGCCGGGCTGGGATCTTTTTCCCCCGAGCTCTTCAAAATCCGCACCACGGCGAGTATCGTGTTCCAATTGCGTGTCGTCGCCGGTGCGCCGAAGAGCTTATCGATCTGGCCCAGATATCCGATCGTCTTCATGTGGCGGCGATACACTCCACAGACGAATCGTTGCTTCGAGGCAATCACGCGCACGAACCATTCGCCGTCCGGCGGAAGCGTAAAAGGGATTGCTTCGGGGCAACGGCCGGCTTTTGACAGGATGCTTACGAAACGAACCCTATCGGGGTGCGCCGGTTCGATTCCAAAGGGATTTTGTCTCGCCAAGTGCAACAGGTCGCGGCCGTCGCAGAGCGCGGCTTCCGCCTCGAATGGCAGCTTCCGAAGCAGTTCAGCCCGGAATTTCGCGCCCGATCCGGGGCGCCGCACGACCAGCGTGCCGGCGGCGCCAACGTTCACGGCATCGAAGCCGCTCAGTTCTTTGGCCAGGATGCTGGGGCGAAACCTCCTATGCCCGCCAACGTTGATGCCCCGGAGGAAAACGACAAGAGCCATGTCTGTCATTCAGTCTATCGCGGTCTCAGCCGTTGAAGTCCGAGTCGGGAACTTAAACGCTGAGCCCCGCCGGGCAGGATCCCAACGCAGAGCTCGATTCTCGATGGGCAGCGCCTGCTCGTGGCTCGAGAGCCTGGCGTAGAGCGCGGCGCAACCCGGCGAAAGGCCAATTCGCTGGCCACCTCGAACTCCGCTTCCCCTGCTCATCGTCGTCCTCCTCGCCTGTTTCGGCCCGTCCGACATCACCAACTAGGTGCCGCGATTTCATGCTTCCCCGGAGGCTCACCAAGTTTCGTCCCGCCTGAGGCTTCACCCCGCCTCTTAATGACCCGTCAGGGGCGCCCCATATTCTCGATCCGGAGATGTTGACAGAGCAGAGATCGTCCCAGTATTGTTCGCGAGATCGGTTGCGAGTCTTACAATCAGCCTGCTTGGGGCGCATACTTCGCCGATCGAAATCGTCTCGGTGAACTTCGCCGATGGGTCACAACCCAAACAATGGGCGGTCGTAAGTGACCTGGGCGGGAAAGCTGAAGTCGCAGCAACATGCCCCGTGTATGGTGGCCCTTATTGCATCTATCCGTGGTGCAACCGGTTTCCACTTCGGAGTGGACTTTCCTGACACTATCAAAGATTACAAACAGGCAGATCAGTTCCAGCAGACACCGCAATGCGGTGGGCCTTTTGGGCCTAATTCCACGTACTGTGATACGGTTCTGAAATAGTCGACGGCAGTTATCCGAAAATCTCGCGCTTGGCCAAAATGCGACTGCAGATCTCTCGTATGTCTTTGAGCAGCCGCAGCTCGTTTCTCGCCTCGCGAAGATAGAAGTGGTCGCCGGGAAACTGCTGCCGGATAAATCCGCTTCGGGTCTGTTCGCGCCATGCCTCGAGCTCGCTTTTGCTCGCCCATGGATCTCGATCGCCGCCGTAGGCAGCAATAGGGCAGGAAAGCGGTGGTTCCGATACGTATTTGTACTTTTCGACAATGGTCATATCCGCCTTGAGCACTCGTGCCATAAGCTCGATAAGCTCCTGATTGTCGAGTACTTCTTGGGGAATGCCGCCAAACAGCTCTGCCGCTCGGTGCACCAGACGACTGCCCTCAAGATGCGAGACGCGAGGAACGTGGGGCTGAAGCTGGGGAGCACAGCGACCCGAGACGATTAAAGCGGCGGGAAATTGGGTGCAGACGCGACGCAGCTGGCGTGCCACTTCGAAGGCCAGAACGGCGCCCATACTGTGGCCGAAGATGACAAACGGGCTCCGGCCCGCGGTAGCCATGGCCTGCGTCACGGGTTCAACGATTTCTAATGCCTGTGATGCGGGTGACTCCGCGAACCGGTTTTCGCGCCCTGGCAGCTGCACCAGATGTATTCGAATCCAACCGGGCAGATGTTTGTGCCAACTGTGAAATGCTCCAATGCCGCCACCGGCATAGGGGAAGGCGAACAGTTCGATTGTATGGGGGCGCTCCGGATGCAGGGATTTCAGCCACCGTCTGGTCTTATCCATTCAGGTATGGGCGATCGCCGTCTTGATCGATTGTGGCAGGACTGCACCAGTAGCGCTAGTTCTTAAGTCATCTCGGCAGTCCCAAAATGCTGGCCGCAGTCCGTTCTGCGACCGAATCCTAGCTTAAACCTTACCCAGCGCTAGCCCTGCCGCGCCGCCAATAAGTAGCTCGGCCCCTGCCGCTCTAATGGAGATGGCGGTTCGATATCAAGTTTGGATGCCCACGTCCGGGCGAAGACTTCGCCGAATCAAGTCAAATCCCGGCCAAACTCCCACCCTGTACTGGACATGATGACCGCCAAGATGGGTGACTGAAAGGAGGCCGCAAAATCCTTGCGACGGACCGTAGAGGCCCGGCATCTGCATTAGGCGATATGGAAAAAGTGAACCTGGCAGAAAAATTCTCTCGCATCCAGGAATTCTGGAAACCTTACGTTGCCGGCGAGTTGAACGGTCAGCTGGTTAAGTTAGACAAACTGAAAGGCGAATTCTTATGGCATCACCATGAGAAGGAAGACGAGATGTTTCTGGTGGTAAAGGGACGATTTCGCATCGAGTTCCGGGACAAAATCGTCTGGCTTGAAGAAGGCGAGTTTATTGTAGTCCCGCGTGGGGTCGAGCATCGTCCCGTTGCCGACGAAGAAGCCTGGATAGTGCTGTTTGAGCCGGCATCAACGTTAAACACTGGCAACGTCGTGAATGAGCGTACTGTGTCCGAGCTAGAAAAAGTCTGATCCGGTCGATCCGACATAGAAAAAAGCGAGGGGTCCGTGTCCTTCAATGCAGGCCATGGGTTCGCGTCATCCCACCTTGCCGGCCGGCCGGTTACGTAAAAACACTTCGATCAAAGCAGTATTGATCGAAAATCCAATGCAGAACGCCAGGCCGAAGAAGTCCCTGGGCGATAGGTGGGTGCGTGTGCTCGTCGCGAAGAACACGCCCATCACCGGGCGGGCGGTTGCGATACCAAGAAGAACTCCAACTGCCCGCGTCATCCATCTGCGCGTAGCAGCAGCTTCGCCCCGACGATGGAACTTAAACGACATCCCCAGTGAGACAAGAAACCAGGTATTGAAGACAAAAACTGCGGTGCGCTCGATCCAACCGCCGATCGCGTACCAACTCATCAAATACGCTGTCAAGCCAGTGACGCCGCCGAAGGCGTACAGTGAACGCAGGGTAAACGTACCGCAGTTTCGCCGAAAGTAGACGACGGAAAGGCAGACGAAGACGGCCGCGGGCACAATATGAAAACATGTCAACACCGCGTGGGACGAGAACACGGCGTCGAGCGACCTCATTTCTGCGGGGCCTCCAATGGATGGGTGAACCAAGGCCGTCAACCTCCGCAAGACCGCCGCCAACGCGATGATCACGCTGACCACGAATGCAGTGGAGATCCATGCAGGATAGCCGCGTTCGTTCGCCGGCCCGGCCTGGGTACGGACGTCCTTCATGAGAGTGCTCTCAAACTTTCTGCGCGACTTCAGCCACGCACATCGCCCCGCCCCTAGAGAACCCATTGTCTCGTGAGCCTCGCGGTCTGCCTCCCTTCAGTGCCCGGATACGTTCAGTGTATTTCGTCCTGCCGCCGTCCTGATCGTCGCAGGTCAGAACTACGCCGGCCTTAGTCTGTTTCGGCCCTGAGTAATGCAGGATGCGAATGGCGATATCGAGGTTTTGCGCGCCGAAGAGTAGCATAGTCTGCCTTGTACAAGATCGCTCTTGCGTAAGGCCTTCGGCGAGACCCAGATCAGGTACGGCAAGACCCTTGAGGCCTGGATTGGCCAGACTGCATCCGCGTGGTGCGATGGACATCGCCACCAGCCTACGGCTGTCCGTCGCACTAGGTTAGCTGGCAACCGCAACTGTCTGCGGCGCCTCACAGCTCGCCTCACCCGGCTCGTAGAGCTGGCGCAGCTCGCATTCCCCGTCTCCAGCAATGGTTAGGAATTGTCTGGCTAATGCAATGGCCTCTTGCTTTGAATTGGCCTTGAGTATCGCGAAGCCACCGACAAGCTCTTTGGTTTCGGTGAACGGCCCGTCGGTGACGGTGATCTTGCCGTTCGAGCGCCGGACTCGCGCGCCAAGTGGGGACGGTAGACATCCTTCTGTGGCGAGCAACCACCCTGCCTGCATTCCCTCCTTTACTATCTTTCCCATGGTTTCCATTTCTTCTGCACTGGGCGGGCTGCTTCTTTCGACTGTCTTATAGATACTTAGAAATCGCATGTCTTTCTCCTTAGCATATTTATTTCAGTTGGGAGCAGGTTTCACGCCGCTCTTTCCTCGGCGTGAGGCCTGGCTCAATGGATATGTCGAACAACGGGGCACCAATTCGACAGCAAAAATATGATTTTCGACGACTCCACTGTTTGGCGTGCTAGGGCATGAGCCTGCGCGTTCGGGCCGTGCCCAGGTCAAGCAGCCCCGGTTCGGCCGGCCGTTTACCTCCGCTTTTCTGCCCATGGCATGAGCCGTTCGTCCTCCTCACGAGTTGGTTGCTGAGTCTTTCAACCTGGAGATCGTTGGCCAATATCAAAGTTTAAGCAACTCGGCAAGCTTGTCCCAAACCGGGAGAGTCTTTCCCTCCAGCTGCGCAACGTCTAGCGCGAAATCAATGTTCAGTGTCCTTCTCCCGTACGGGTCTTGGGCGCGCGCCTTTTGATCTTCATTTCGAACGGCCGGAAACACATTGCGGTTCATCCTGGTTAGGGGGATGTCGTCACTTGAGAACGCGCAGAGCTGCCTTGTTACCTCCGTTGTGATGCTTTGGTACCGGTGCTAGTTAATACCAGCTCACATAGACTTGCGATGGAGTGATCAGGGCCAGCAGTGCCAATCACGAGTGATGAATTCAAAACGTTCAAAAGGAGAAACCTTGAAGAAGCCGCAGTCAGCCGTTCTGTTCACATTAATTTGCGTTTTTGGGCTAGGGATCGCCGCTCGGGCTCAAGATGAAGGAACTGTCGTTGCCACCGTGCCCTACGACTTTGTCGCCGGAGGCGCGAAACTTCCTGCAGGCACTTACACCGTAAAACGTGTAAATACCTTTGGGGCCCCCGAGCTACTAGTCCGCAGTTCCGAAACCGGTGCGGGCGGATACTTAATACCTACTGCATTCAACCACATTCCGGCGCAGAATGCACAAATTAGCCTCCTGTCAGTGGGAGGCAAGTACTTTCTTAACAAGATTCAGACGTCAAAGGGCGTCTACACCATAGCTCTACCCAGTTCAGCGGCCAAGCTTGCCACAATAGAACAACACGAGGGCACGTCTGCCTCTGGAGGCAACTGAATCGGCCAAACTGCTTGATGTTTGCCCAGGGAGGGAGATCGATAGTCTATCGTTCTCTCTCTGGCTGGACCAATCCTGGGCCGTTACTTAGCACCTCGCCCTGTTGTTCTGGGGTGCTTGTATGTAGAGGGGGCGTTCCCGCCCCCAGTTCGTGAGTTCTCAAGCTTTCGCCCTAATTGCGAGATGGGCGAAAACAGACGGAATCAGAACACTGCCCTGATCAAGTAGTTGCTTTTCCGTGCCCAATCTGCCGTCCATTTCTCACCGGATTTGATCGAAATCGTTTCCTGGTCTCCTGGCGTTGACGGCGCCAGAAAACCTGGTAGCCGGTGATGTAAATTCGGGAAATTGATGTCTCTCTAGTCAGGTTCGTTGCTTGGTGCTTTGCCATAGTACGATTCTTAGAGGGGGCAGCCGAGGCATGGGGAAACTTATTTCTTCGATTGATGATTCCATTCGTGAATTCATAGCTGCACAACCTGTATTTTTTGTGGGTTCCGCTCCACTTCGAGCAAACGGTCACATCAATGTCTCTCCCAAAGGACTCGACACCTTTCGCATTCTCAGCCCAACGACCGTGGCCTATCTGGATATGACCGGCAGCGGGATTGAGACGATTGCACACGTCAAGGAGAACCGTCGCATCATTCTGATGTTTTGTGCGTTTCAAGGACCGCCGCGGATTTTGCGGCTGCACGGAATGGGCACGGTGATTGAGCCTCACCAGAAAGAGTTTTCCGAATTGCGGAGCCACTTTCCTGATCACGAAGGCGCACGGGCGATTATCTTGGTTGACCTGACGCGCGTCTCGACCTCATGCGGATTCGGCGTTCCGCTGCTGCGTTATGAGTCCAACCGCGACCAGCTTGAGAAATGGACAAGGGCTAAGGGACCGGAAGGGCTTCGGATTTATCGAAAACAGAAGAATGATCGCAGTGTTGATGAGTTGCCGGGCCTATTCGAATAGGACCTCCGATACTCGCTTTTCCGTGCGGCGCTCGCGCCAGCTCGTAGCCTAGCTGCCGATCAAAAGCACGCCTTCTCGCCCGCGCGTGGTTCTTCCCAATAGCGTCTTTCTCGTTTGCGACAAAATCCCGGTAGCGCTAACCCCCTTTTGGCGAAAAATCCGTTAGTGCCATATATGTCGATTCAACGTTTATGACAAGCTTTCCCTTCTCCTCGGACTTGTCTCGCACGCTCTTCCATTCCGGATCGTCCTGGAACGCCTTCCAGTTCGCCGCCGCCGCTTGCCTGCTCGCATGCTCCAAGATGTAAATCAGCGTGTTACTTTTTGCCGGCTCATCCACCGGCACCCAGTAGGCCACGTTCTTGATCCCATGCCGCTCGAACAGCTTCGTAGTATGGTCGCGAAAACGCCGCAGCAGATCTTCCAGCTTGCCCTCATTCGCTTGATACACCCGCAATTCGTAGACCGTCTCTGTGTCTGCGCGGGCAGGCGTCGCTTGTTTGCTAGCACCCTGCTCCGCCTGGGCAGACATTCCGCCTAGTACCTTGATCTTGCCGTTGAAATCAGCCCAGGCCGACACCGGGATTGCCGCCACGCCGGAAAGAATATGCAACAAGTTTCGCCGTTTCATAGCTCGCGCATTCTAACACGTGACACAGTGCGGCTCTCGGGGCTCCTCAGGGACTACCTCACTGCAACAGGGTAAAGGGTGCTAGCGCCGTGTGTCTGGCCAGCGAAAGCTCGAGTTATAGTCATTGCGGACACAGGATCTGCATGACGGTACCGCCATTTCCGTCCGGCAAAAAACCGGCCTTGCCGAGGCCAATATAACTGTGCGCCCGCAGGACCCAGACATGATGGATGGGGAGGACCCAGAGCGAGCGAGGAAGCAGTGCCGTTCGAATGGTGTTCGGCACTGGAAATCCGCAAGCGGCTTCCGCCTGCACAAGGTCTCGGAGGACTGCAAGCGGACAATTCCCGATCTCGCCCTCGCTAATGACGGGCCATCACCGAAAAAACCGGTGATCGAAGGGGAGCAGACGCGCTGAGGAATCTATTGTCCCTTTCCGGTGAGCGGTACGAAGTGCGGGTTTTCGGAATCGGAGGCGACGATCTCCACGATTCCCGTTCTGTCTCCCTGGATTAAAGGTTTGAATCGAACCTGAATGGAGCAGCGCGCTCCCGCCGCCAACTCCGTCTTGCAATCGTTGCTGGCGACAAAGTCGATTCCTGAGGCGATGATTTCGCTGAGCTGGACGCTTTGACCCAAATCGTTGCTGAGGGTAATGGTCGCCGCCGGACTCTCGGAGTTTACCGCCTGCACGCCGAACTCGACTTTGGCGGGAGTGATCGTGAGCGAAGCGGCAAGGGCGGAGTACGGGATGAATAGCAGAGATGTTCGAAGAGCAAATTGCCGTACCGTCACTCGTCGCTCCGGGCGGATTTTCTTTCTCCAAAAATAGCGGTTCCTACCCGAACAGAGGTCGCGCCCTCTTCAATGGCGATCTGGAAGTCGTGCGACATTCCCATCGATAAAGTCTCCATCGCCAAGCCTTCGAGCTTCAGCCGGGCGAGGCGCTCGAACAATCCGCGCATTTTGCGAAAGTACGGTCGGGAGTGATTGGGGTCATCATGGTAGGGCGGTATGGTCATAAGGCCGTGGAATTCAAGCCCGGCGAGCTGGGGCGCGGTACCGAGAAGTTCCTGGAGTTCTTGAGAATCGGAGAGAACTCCACTTTTTGCCTCTTCCCCTCCGATATTGATTTCGATCAGGACCGGCAGTCGCCGAGACAGCTCCCGAGCCGCGTGGTCAAGTTTCCGCGCGAGTCGCAGGGAGTCAAGGGAATCGATGGCATCAAATAGCTCCACCGCGCGAGCTGCTTTGTTCGTCTGCAAATGACCGATTAGATGCCACGTCGCGTCGCGCAGCCGAGCGAGGCCCGGCTTTTTGGCGGCAAACTCCTGCACCCGATTCTCTCCAAACAGACGAATGCCGGCATCGTAGGCCTCTGCAATGCTTTCAGGCGGGAAGTTTTTGCTAACCGCCATGAGAGAGACCTCTTCGGGGTGGCGCCCTGCCCTATGGGCAGCGGCGGCGATCTCATCCCGCAGCCGCGCGATCCTATCGGCGATACTCATCGGCCAACTCAAAGGCGAGCGCCAGGCGGCGACATTTTCTACACGATCGCGGTTGGCGGTGCAGGTTCGTTGGGGTCGCCGGCGCTGGTCAGCGGCAAAAAGATCAAAAGAACGGCCAGGATCGCCATTACACCGAGTCCCGCCAGATACGATGGGAGGGGGAAAATTTGCGGCGACACTTTGGGCGCTGCCCAAATGGAAGCTCGTAACCCGGCAAACAGCAGACCCATGAGCGCTTCACCGGCAATTAAACCGGAGGCAGTTAGCACACCCGCGTTTTCCACACGCGCACGCTGCGCGCCATTAAAGCTGCGACGTTTTACGATCCAGTCTCCCAGACTGCGAAATATGCCGCCTACGAAAATGGCGAATGTGGTTTCAAACGGCAGATACATGCCGACG
>Ga0126381_100004898_pt1 | contig 14631 bp, 21 predicted proteins | sample PanSoiMetPlot_28_FD_96465 | JGI IMG/M metagenome (GOLD analysis project Ga0126381, IMG submission 96465) | Tropical forest soil microbial communities from Panama - MetaG Plot_28 | ecosystem: Environmental > Terrestrial > Soil > Tropical forest > Bulk soil | place: Panama | collected 2016-02-17
TCAGCTCCCTGCGGGACACTTCAATTCTCTTCCGCTGGATCATCAATGAATATATCCTCTAATCTTACAAATAACATCCCAGCTCCAAGATTCAATCCCGGTCCCGGAGCATTCGGATATGCTGATATCAACGTTATTACAAACCTAAATCAAGGAGCACAGTACTGGAATGTGATCTCTGGCAATCTCCATTGCTGGAATGGACAAGCATGGGTAACTTGTTCAGGATCTGGCAATCCCGCTGGTGCTCCTTTGAATGCTGTACAATTCAACAGCAACAACAGCTTCGGTGGTGATTCTGGGTTCACGTATAATCCCACTACTCAAACCTTGAATATTGCTGGTTCTACGATCTCAGGGTCTACTACCTCGAAGATTACTGATAACGGAGGACAGGTTTACAATCTCTACAGCTATGGTGCCGTAAGCGATGCTTCCTCAAGTGTCCAATGCTGGTTCGGCCCAGATTTACCAGTTCCTACTGGAACACGAGCAAATCTCCGCTGTACAGATGCTCCATTCAATTGCACATACATCAATGCTCAAGCGGCAGCAGGTACTCCCTTGACAATATCTATCCAAGGAGGATCTAGCGCAACGATCCAGTCTCTAGTCACAACGATATCTTCTTGTACAGATTCTAGTAATATTGTCCTAGCAACAGCAGGTACAGCAACTCCTACTGTATACGGAAGTATCCTCGCTGCTGGAACAGGAAACGGTACGACTCCGAATAGCACTGCAAATTCTGTCTGGAGTCTAACAGGAACAGTTGTCACAGGTGCTACAGCTACAGGAGTGGCAGGACAGTATGTCACTCTCTCAGGCTTCAACAACGGCTGCACTGGAACCACAGCACAGGTTGTTTTGACTGGTACGAATACCATTCCCACTTACAATGTGGGAGCCATCAACAATGCTGTCTTCAACGGTGGTACTGGTTGCACAGCAGTTCCTACTTCCGCCACTTGTAGTAACGGCACAGCCACTTGTACCGGTACAATCACATGGACAGGAGGAACGTTACAACGAGGAAACGGATACTACACCGGAAGCTACGTTACTACAGCCACAGGCTGCTCTCCCACTACTAACGCAACTCTGAGTATCTTTGCTACCCGCGAGAACGGAGGCTCTGTATGGTATGGAACTGATCTGAGATCATTCATTGCTAATGAGGGGGCAGGTTATACAGTTGGCTGCCAGGTCTACCCCACTGTCACTGGTTCTGATGGCTCTGTGTACTTCACTGTAACGTCAGTATCAGGAACCTGGGCTATCTGGGGCACTGACAACTACACTGCTATGTCCAACTGGATGGCAGCTTGCGGGGGAACGAGAAACTGTCTCATTCCTTATGGAAATTTCCTAATAAACGTACAAACGACAGGAGTAAATACATCAACTCATCAGATTCCCGTTCCTCCCAATACTAAAGTCACAATGGACCGACAGGGAACGATCTACTGGGTCGGGAATGGACACCAGAGTGGTCAACTGTTTAGTATGAATGCTGGGAGTAACATCGAATTCGAAGGTATGCACTTCGTCGGAGAGAGCCGACTCAATCGCATACCAGATTCAGGAACTTTCGGAAATTCTAAGCCTATCTTCGGTCCTAATGCTACTTACAATATAACAGTCAGAAACTCGACCTTCGAGTACGGATTCGGGCATGGAATCCAGACTTTCTGTAATGTCTGCTCCGGTATGACCTTCGTGAACAATCGCTGTCATCACAATAACAATACGTGCGCTAACGTTAGCATGGCTGGGCAAGTAGTAGCAAATAACATCTCGACACTAGACAATGGCTTTGAAGTAGCTGGCTACAACACCAAAGTCGATAACAATCTCATTATAGCCGGTGGCGGCATTAGCATGGGTGGTCAAACAGCAGGTGGTTCTTATTCTTGTGGCACCGCTACGAATAATATGATCCAAAATAATGTTAACTCTAACGTAGCCTTTATCACCTCTGAGGGTTGTGTAAATCTCGTAGCTGCTAACAACACGATCCAAGGTTTTTGGCTTCAAGGTTTCGAGACTGGATGCCAAGGCTATGCCTCTTGTCAAAATACTTCCTTCATCGGTAACATAGCTTGTGGACGACAAGGCTCTGGTGGCGGATTCACCATGCTCGGAGGATACAATCACAAGCTTCTCTCGAATACAACGAGTCTTCAGTGTGGACAGGGATTTGGTTTGTATGCAAATACTGGTCCTGTAGTCTCCGTAGGTAATGTATGGGCAGGAACGAGTTACGATATTGAACCTAGTACCGGAGGAATGGTTCAAACGATCAATGACACAGCATTGACTGGAAAATGGTCTACGGGAGGAAATGGAATTTTTATCAGTCCATCTACTCTAATCGTTCCTGGCAATGCAGGTAGTGCTACTCCATCTGGAGGTTTGGTCTTTCTGAGTGGTAACGGAACTATAGGCCCTGGACCCTTTCTGACTCCAAAAAGTGTTAATCAAACATTCGGCTACAACAGTATCTTTATGCCTCAGGATTTTCCCACTAGCCCTGCTACTTGGACTCCAGCCGCCGTAACAGCCTCTACCTGCGCAGAGCAAACTGTTTCTGTTCCCGGATTGGTGGCTAACCACGCCGTTACAGCAGTTCCTCCAGGTATACTCTCAACCGGAAATCATGTATGGATCGGTGGTACTCGTGTAAGCTCTACTGGTAACGCAGCAGTCCTATTCTGTGCAGATGCTACAGGCGGAACCCCAGCAGCAGGAACATGGCTATTCAGACAATAAATATGCTATCGGAGATGCGATGGTGCGGTCGAATTCGTCGCGGAACTCCTCCTCAACACCCCTTCTCCGATAGCTCCAACTTAGGAGGTTTTACAATGAAGAAGATGATGATCCTTGCATTTACCTTGGCTCTCGGTGCAAGCACCGCAGGTGCCACAGCTATTAGTGGTAACATTGCTATAGCAGGAGCAGATACCTATACTGGTTCTGGGATTCACTTTAATAGTCCAGCGGTAGTACTTATAGGAACAGGGAACTTCCTACCATTTGTAGGTACTACCTTTCCTATTGTTGGCCCTTCACATCAGTTAAATTTCGGAGCTGCTGGCGGGATTACATTGTTCTCAGCTAGTGGTATCAGCATGGACTTGCTTACTCTCAATGTGATAAGTCAGAGTAATATGTTCCTTAACATTGTAGGAACAGCGAACATGGTAGAGGCTGGGTTTGACACAACTCTCTACGATTATACTCTCACCGCTACTCGTCCTGACGGCGTTAGCAGCTACACTCTCACAGCCGCCCCTCCTGCTCCAGTAGCAGAAATCGGGACTCTAATCCTTGTCGGAACAGCTCTTGTAATCTTTGCTCTAGGGGGATTTGCTCATAGACGTTCACAGAGCAAAGCTCTGAAAGGTTATCCTCTCTCTGGTAAACTAGGAGCAGAGGTCTAAGACCCGAAAGGGTGAAAGTAACTTCACGAAAGGAGAATCCCTGATCGAACTCTGAGAGTGTAAGACTTTTCTATGAGAGTATATTGATCTTCAAATGATCTTCGGATGTGTTCCTTTCCCGGCTACTATTCTCACATCACTCTTCTAGTAGCCGGGCCTTTTTACGTCTGTGCGCACTCACTCTTTTCCCTTTGCTTTTGCTGCAATACGTGCTTTGCGTAGTGCAACTCCTGTAGCCTGTCCTTCGCTTTTCCCACGTTCTTTTCCACGTTCAATGTTCTTCTCAATGATTCTCTGGCTCTTGCCAGTGCCTTTACCAGTTCTCATCTCATTCTCCCTTCGGTGCTTTGCGCTTGGATTTACGTGCTGTAGCCATCGCGATAGCAATAGCCTGCTTCTGTGGCTTCCCGTGATGCATCTCAGTTCGTATATTCTCTGAGATAGTTTTCTTACTAGATCCCTTCTTTAGTGGCATTTTCTTGCTCCTCCGGTTTCGTAGCAGCGAGGATCATGCGAGCGTGATCTGCGTATTTATTGGAAATGAGTAGTAGCTCTAGAGCGTTGCGCAGTTGGAGCACCTGCGTTTCGAGATCAAATACTCTAGCAAGCCCATATCGCCTATCACGATCTGCTTCGATGCTAGAGAGTTCTTTCATATAGCGTTCGATTTCTTCTTTGTCCTGAGGAAAAAACTGTCCGTTCATTTTGGCCCTCCATCTGCATAGAAAAGATCTCTTGCTTTTATAATCGCATCCCACGCAATCCACATATCTGCATATGGCTGTCCATGCGTTTTTAGTGCATCTTCGTAATTCGTGAAATTATTAGGCATCTCAATGCCTATGAGACTTGAGGCAAGGTGATTACCACCTATTAGAATTTTCTCAAATGCTCTCCATTCCTCTATTCTCATTCTGCCTCCTTGTCCTGTAAAACGAAGTCAAACTGCCCTAACTCATTCGCCCCCTCGATAGTAGCCCACACATTGTTCCAATCGAGAATCTTGAACAGTAGCCCAGCCTTTGTAGGAATCATCTGTCCCGCATATGGCCCGAAGAGAACTCGTGATCCGATCGCATATGTAATCTTCTCTGGTTTGACAAGATTTCCGATCGATACAACAACACCCGTCGTGGGAAGATTCTTTGAAGAATCTGGTAAAACCAGTACGGCACCAATACCCTTACAACTACTACAGACTTCGGTCTTTCTCTGTGAAACATAGTCCCCCTTACAATCTGGGCAAAGCAATGAAGCTCGTGCATCAGCAACAGTGCTTCCTAGCTCATGTCGAATTGTTGCTATTTCATTGTCTGAGTAACGCATTCCAGGATGCTCTGCATATTCACAAGAGCATTGAGTCTCGATCTTCCTCTTCCCCTTACAAACTCGACACTCATAGCCACTCTTGAAAATATCTATCGAAACAATGATCTTCTTCCCCTCTGCTTCAAAGATGTAAGGGTATCCAGGGAATTTTATCTTGTTCGAATTATCAAGTACAAGCTCTGTCGCACTCTGTGCCTCTTCCTTAGAAGCTTGCCTCTCCATCAACTCAAGAGCACCCTTGTTCAAATTTTCCTGTGTCATGGCTTAACCTTCCCATTTCCGTTACTAGAACCAAAATGCGGATTGATTTTATACATCTGCACTCTTCCAGAAGTCACAGGTGATAAGAACTCCATCTCACGTAGAACATAGAGCACACGATCTAAAACATCAGGATTCATATGCCTATGCAAAGCAGTAATCAGATCCTTCCGTGAAGCTACTCCTTTGGCTTCTAGATACTTCGAAACTTTCGAAGTCGCTAGAGCCAAATCAGAATCCCCAACTCCCTCAAATACCGTATCCACATCCCTCATTACCTTGTGGACAAATCCTATTGCTTTATCTATATCAACTTTGTCAATGATCCTATCATCATGTCGTGAAATCGCTAGAACCATTGCGAGTTTCAACACATGAGTATCTCTACGAGATTTGAAATTCGAAACCGCTTCTGTGTCAAGATCATGGTAATCCGTCTGATCCATGAAATTCTCAAGAGAGAGTTTAGCCTCCGGCGAGAGAATGTACTCTCCATCTGGAAGACTCGCGATATATGCTAGATCATTCTTAATCGCATTGAGAATTCTCGTCGAAGACGGACAATCTTCTAGAGGCTGTAGGTTCTTCCTCTTCGGCGGCCTATCAGAGTAAATAAACAAACACCGAGACGAGAATCCTCCTTTCACAGACATATCCTTAGCACGATCAATATTCCTAATATGTTCCGGTACTGTCGCTCCTACCATTGAAGTACACATATCCGAAATATGTGCCTCTCCTGCATTCTTCGTGAGATAAGTGTAATCAGATCGATCCCATACATCTACTAAAAAAGTCATCATCTCATCTGTGCTCTTGAGAAGAGACTTCAGCTCTGGAGAGAATATCGTAACAGTGTGATCCTTTGGCCCCATTACCAACTGCTGCCCCATAGCCTTCGGCGCACCTCCCCATCCCACTGCGATCATTTCTATAACTTTCTCCGTAGTGATCCGATCCGGTATCACATTCGCCAGCATCGGTTGTCCCTTTCTTACGAGATCCCACACAAAATGCAGAGAAGTTCCCTTTCCAACGCCCGGACCACCGACTAGAATAATATACTGATTCGGCATGATTCTGTAAACAGACTGTTTTATATAAAACTTCCTCTTCATCACTCCTCCGATGAGAGAGAAACAACACCATTGAAGAAAATTTATCGGAGCATCCGTGTGGGGGTAAACGCAATCTACGAGGGACTCGTGAAAGTACTTCTGCAACTGACGCGGCATTCATCTTTTCTCCTATAGACTCAGCGATATCTGAGCTTTGCTGACTTTCTTTGTTTTGTCTCTTAGGAGATCCATAGCAGCTTTAACTCCCTGAAGAGTAAAGCTCTTGATCTTCACCTTTTCAGCGAATGAGTATCCCACTTCTGCTTCAATCGGGATCTTGATTTCAATGCCATTATGAAACCTAATCTTTCTATCAAAAGCCAAATCTGTTCGCAATAGAGCTTCATAAACCGCGTCGTAAGTATCTGGTATATCCTGAACAAGTGAGTCATGTCCCTCTTGTACGATTCTCCGCTCCTCGGGTGGATAACGAGTCTCCAGCTCAAGCAAAGCAAATCCGGTATTATCAGCGACTGTACTTTGAGGAATGTGCGCAAAGGCTTCTTTAATTTTTTGCGAATGTCCCCCCTCTGTGGGTCGTATGGAGAGGAACTGTCTCTCTCGAAGAAAGGGTTCGGGGGTAATGAGGACTCGGCTTCGCGAAAGCGTATCTCTGACATATTTGTGAAACACTCCTTTGATCGAAGGATCAGCTCTGTCTACTCTTTCTAGAATATCCTTACACACAGCGAGAGAGAATGAGAATTTGAAAGTGGGTGGTTTTTCTTCCTCTAGAACATCGAAGAATCTTGGATACTCCATATCGTAGTTTGTAGCATGTCTCGCTTTCTTCCCTATGAATCTATAACTATCATGTTTATCCTCGTCCCACTCTGGGGCACTCTTAGAAGGGATGGGGATCTCGAATATCAGAGACGCTAATTTACTATGTCTATCCACCCCACTATTCAAATCCTTGAGAGCCTGATAGTTCTCAGCTAAAGCTGACACAGGCCAATCTTCTGCTTGAATCTGATCTACGAAAAGGAAGACACATCCTTCTCTGGGGACGAGACACTTTCCAAATATATGTGCGATTGATCCATGTTTTGGCAAATTTTGTTCATTGCCCCCATAACCAAACGGATGTCTTCTAGAACTCCGTCTACCTGATACGGTTCCAGCGACGTTATACACACAGACAAGGTAAGCAACGTCCCCTCTTCTGACAAATCTAGCGTTGAGATAACCTGTTTTAAGTTTGCTAAGTGTCCGCACTTGCAGAACTGCCCGGATAGCCTCATCTCCACCTGGGTACCCGAATTTATTCTCAGCGAGCATTTTCTTGAGTGCAAGCTCCCCCGTGGAATCTTTTGTTTCATACTCACCTTCAGCAGATTTCTTTGTAATCTTCGGTACATCATACCCTAGAGCTTTCAATTTCGCGAGTAATGCATATTGCCCTTGCGTTGCATTAATATTAACCGCTCCTCCTGTAAGAACTGTAGTATCTGATCCATTAGTATCTCCGCCGTCTCCAGCTTCTTCCTCATCTTCCTCGTCTGGATTATTAGCTGCACCAATGAATACAGGACAGCCCCATTGATTAGAAGCAATCCCCAAGTTTCTATTGATCTCAGCATCTACGTACCTCCTTGCGTACTCTAGCTGTGCTGTGTCAACACGAATTCCTCTCGGGCCGATGCTCCAGTAAGCTGTTTGTAAAGCATGTTCGTAAGAGGAGCTAACGTGAAGCGTCATAGCATCTTGTCCTTGATTGCTCTCAGCCATGCTAACTGCTTTGGACTCACAGTAAGAGCCATTTTCATCTGATCAAGGAACTCCTCTTCCTTTTGAGAATAAGCATCCCAAGATGGACCCTGAGTTTCGAGAATCATTATGATCCTGTTCTTCTCTGCTAGCCGTTCATCTGGCGTGAGCTGAGAGCATTCCATGTCAAGTGTCATGCTCTACCTCCATCAACTCGATCAAGAGCAGCTTGTACTTTGATCTTGTCTTCTTCGGTCATAAGATCAGATACTTCCACAATCTCAGAAGCTATCCGAGCCAGATGGCGAGGTATTTTTTGGCCTCTGGTAACAATTGCTACTATCGGCTTATCCATCAGCAACGCTGCACCCATTTCCAAACACATCTTTGGATCAGGATCCACTCCTGGAATTAGGGCTGCGAATACTGTAGATTCCTTGATATCAGGAAGCACAAGCTCTTTGAATCGTTTGAGGTACGCTCTTACGTTTGGTGAATCCAGAATGTCATCTTTTTCTTTCATTCTGCCAATTTCTCCAAAGTTTTTACTATCTTCTTGATATTCTCCACAGATACTTTGAGAGGGATTAGATGCTGTGTTATTGGTTGATTTTGTATCACCAACACATTCAGCTCTAGCTCATGAGCTAAATCACGAAGTATCTGCTTCTCAATTGTGAGAATCTCATTCCGTGGGATTGATCCATAGGGAATTTCTCTAGCCACGCGATTCACTCCTTGAAGGGGACCACCCTAAATACCCTGCGATAGCTGTTACAACAGCTCCTATGAGTCCCACCCAGAAAGAACCCATACGAGAGTGAGAAGGTTCTAGCTCGTAAGCTGCAAAGCCATCGATTATCCCACCGATAATCGAGAACAGAAGCCACCGAAACTGTGTGAGAAAATTCATACATTCTCCTTTCAGGTTGCTAGTTAGCGTAGATGTGGTCGCTGCATGAATTCTTGCTCTTGTCCGAGCCATACTTCAAAATCAACTGTGCAATCTAAGCAGTTATAATGCCGTAGCTGTTGCAGTTGCTTAATATTCCAGCTCTTTCCCTCATCCTTGTAATACGGTTGTCTAGTGTACTGTCTCGTCAAGAACTGAAGGGAGTGCGGGAGTTCGGGCCAAAGAACATGGTGGCGAACGAGGGTATCACTTATCGATTCCAGAGGAATCGCTATACCATGCGCATACGTAAAGTAGGAGTCAAAATTGTAGAAGTTCTGCCCGATGATCGTACGCTCTGGGATGTGCAACTTATCCAGCGCCCTGAGCACTTCAATCGTCCCTTCAGTCGTAGGTCGGAAAAGAGAGAAGGATATGCCAAATATAGGACTCGTGGCAATTCCATAGGTGACGATAACGCCGGGGTGTTCTCCGTAGTATTCCGAATTCTTTCGTGGATATATTGTCTCAATATCTTCCGCGAGTATAGGCTCCTTCTGAAAGCTGGAAAGATAGGAGAGTACTTCGCTAGTATCCATCTCGTGCGATAGTAGAGTCCTTTGGGTATACGGCTGAATCTTTGCTTCTCGGCGCCAGTAGCGTAGCTCCTCTGATAACTTGTTGATATCCACATAAGAAACTACGTTCCTCTCTGCCCAATCTCCCATGAGTGATTCAATATCAGGGAGTGGCATACACCAATGCTCATGTGCGAAATTAGGAGAGCGTAAGAGAGAACCTACGTATTTGTTGAGCTGAGTTTTATAGCTTTGCTCGCCTCTCGGGATGAGATCAGGGAGAAATTGTTTAGCAACCTCCCCTACAAGAGCAATGAACGGAGGTTTATACATCGATATAAAGTTCTCAACAGAGGACGCAGCATGAGGGGAATCAGTGTCAGGGTATAGAGCGAGAACATATACCTCTCGATCACTAATCCCTCCTTCCTGAAGGATTTTGTTCAATGCATAACCCATCCCTCCACTAGCTATCTCTCCACGTGGGATATCAGAAGAGAAAGGTCGATCAAGTACTATCCACACAGGAGACTCTGGTCTACCGCGAGGATTCATGTATGGCATTATCTTTTTCTCCCTTATTCCATGATTCCGGTATTACTGCGCGATCGACCCATTTATACCCTACTGATTCTGCATGTTTCGAACACACATCTATAAACGTGAACGGATCTTTAGCAACGCCAAGAGGATAGAGCCGATGCTCTGCTTTTCCAGAACATCGGACTCCCTTCCTGTCAACGTATTGGCAGAGCCAACTCACGCATTCTTCCTTCGCAGATTCGTAGGATGCTTGATCTGGCAACCCGGAACCACGCACTTGTACTGGGCGATTTTATTACTCTTACGCCCGTTGTACTCATCTACATAAAGCTCAGCCTCAAACACCTGATTGAGCATTGGTCCTTTGTAGTCCCATTTCTCCGGATTATCAGGATACTGATCCATCCCATCGAGTATCCCCGGCAGCTCCCAGCCCCCGTCTCCATTAGAAGATGGAACCTCTGATTGCCCCGTGGCGTGTACAAGAGCAAGGACAATGGATTGAGCATAATCACCATTCGTAGACCCATTATCCCACACTTTCTTTCCATCTTCCGTGTTGTGATTCACGATCTCAAGTTGAGGATTAAGATTCACAGTCTTTGGCTTGTTCGGATCTTTCGTATGAGCCGGTTTAAAACCCTTGAAAATCAGTTGATACCACCCATCCGGTGCTGGAGCCGGACCTTCGAGAGATTCTTTGGAAAAATTCATTGGACTCATTTCTCACTCTTCTCCTTTGCGAGACGTTGTTTGTGTTTTGCTATCATTGCTTCAAGGTTTGGATCTTCGATCTTATCAAGAAGCATGGACGTACCACAATTGAAAGTCTGAATGGGTTTACAATTTACTTTATAGTTCCCTGCATAATCTATGTATACTCTAAAAACATCATTCAGGAGAGACAGAGTTTTTGCTAAGTACTGAGGATCGACTGTTATGTCCCCTGTGTACTTCGTCACACTCTCTGTCGAAGTAGCTGGATCTTTCTCTTTGCGCTCGTGATATACGAGGATGATATTCCCGAGAGGTGCGAACTCTGCTATGAGATAATCCAATGCTCTCTGCACAGCATTTACACCGTCCCATCCACTTCGTATACGCAGGGCTTGTGCTCCCACTTTGAGAGTTCGAAAAGTCCCCGCGTTCTGATTGAAAAACTCATCCTCTATCGCTCGCGAGAGAAAATTTACTGAATCAAAGAGCCACGTCCGGGGATTCAGATGTGCTTTGCCTTGGAGGACATTAGCTTTAGCAATCGAAAGCGTCTGCTCTACATCCTTCCATGTAGCTTTCTCTTTGATCTTAATCCCCGGTTTCCCTGCCAGCGAAGCTGCTCGCCCGTCGAAATCAAAATCGTAGATCGGCTTCGGAGCTGTAGCAGCAAACCAACTCTTCCCCGCGTGGATCTCCCCCACGATGGCTATCTTGAGTTTCTCTTCTACTGCAAGGCTCTCAGACTCTACGCCTGAGAACCCTGCGAGTAAAGGAGCCGCGTTACCGTTTCCCTGAGCCTGCTCCTGCGGTGGCATTTTCCTCCTCTTCTTTCTTCACCTTCGCTTCCTCATCCTTGATTCTCAGAGCTTCGTACTTTGCTCTCTGAGCCTCTTCAGGAGCTACGGGCATATGTTGTAACGGTAAATTTCCCGGTTCATCAGCCCCTAGCATCTTCTGCTGTTCCTCATCTACTGATTTTCCACTTTTTGCTGCTGCTTGCTCTGCTTTTTCAAGGATTGTTTTATGGACGTTACAGAGTTGCTGAGGTTGAGGTAATCCTGCTGCTCCAGTAGATGCTCCAGCGCCTTCTTTGCTTTCTCCTGCCGTTCCGCTAGCAGGACCGACCGATTGATGTTGTTGGGGAGCATTAGCCGTCTGCTTCCCCTTGTCTTGCTGATCCTGTCCACTTGCTTTTGCTCCTCCCGCTTGCGCTTGCGCTCCTCCCCCTCCTGAGGGAGTAACGAGCCAAATTGCAGTCCTTGGACACTGCATCTTGTTCGCCATTACTTGTTCGCAAATCTTCACTGGTAACTCTGGATGATCAATCAGTTTCTCAAACTTCGATCCCATACAGCACCTCCGGTGCTATGAGTCAACGACAATAGCGTATGCTATCTCTGCGAATGGAAAAATTCCCACAGTAATAACATCACCCTCATCGTTGTTTTTGGTGAAGTTTATAGAAATCGCAGCGGGATCTTCTCCCCCTCCGATTTCTATATGCATGTCATCAGCATCTACGAGCACAGGCTCGTGCTGTGACCGGATTCCGTTGGAAACCAAAAACACATTGTATCTCATCCCTCTTCGTTCATCCTTTCGGTGTTCCATATTGGAAGTGCTACAAAACCGTTATGAATCGTCTTCGCTTCAGCATCTAGTGACTGCTGGCGATGAATGTCGTAGTAGGGACATTCGTAGAAGTACCAATTAGTACAAGCCGTTGTATTCCTCTGAACCTGCTGTCCTCTAATGTACTGCTCCAGATCAGAGATAATGTTATTGCACGTAGCAATCTGTCTCTGACGATACATTTCTAGAGCTTCGCTTGATTTGAAGATAGGGAGTCTCTTGAACGGAGGCTCACCCTTTGGAGGATCTCCCTTACATACGAGGCTCATCAGAATGCTATTGCATGTCCTGCGTGAGAGTAGCTCTGCTCCTACGATTGTTGGGAGTATTTTCTGCATAGCAAAAATGTACCCAGCGGGACCATCATCGACAAGAAATCTTGCCAATGGGTCACGACGAAAGGAATTGAGAGTCTTATGATCCATTGGTACGAGTGCAGTTCCATCATCAAACAGCAAATCAATGCGTCCAGAGAGATAAATGTCACAGATACTCCAAATTCCCTGCTCTTCCTGCGGAATGTAAGTGTAGATCGGAACCTCACGGTTCTTCCCGAAAGAGATCTCCGAAGCAACCCATTGGAGTCTCTCATTCTGTTTCGAGAACATATTCGCATACCCTACGAGGAGCACTGCGAATCCCATAAACCCGCCGATTTTCTGACACTCTGGATGGTTGAGATACTTATCCATCTGCATGATATCCCAGTTTCGCTTTGCGGTATCGACAGCAAAACCCTGAAGAGTAAAACCGTGGGATCGAAAGCCTGTGACGGGATTGTAATACTCTTCCATCATCTTATGCCAGAGGATTCCAAAATCTAAAAACCATTCTCGGCGTTCGCCGACTGGAATAACTCCCGGAGCCGTAGGTGTCGGTTTTGGCCGTATACCCTCTACTGCGTAGAGCATAAAATACGCAGGGCACTGGCGATATGTAGAGAGTAAGTGATTATCAATTACAACCACTACTCTCCCGATTCGATCATCGTATGAGATCCACGGCAACTGTTTCTCAATGATCCAATTTACTAGTTGTGTTGTCGGTTTAAGCAATGACTTGTTGTCCTTTCTGCTTGTATACGTTTTTCTGCTCTATCTGCATCTCAATGTACGCCTGAGACATTGAGAAAAAAGGACCGTGGACGGTCCCGTTTACTATAAAATGCCATAGCAAACGAGGACCATCCTGAGCCTTTAGAGAAAACACTTGATCTGCTGGAGTTTCCTCTGGGAGAATCATTGAGTCATCCCTCCCACATGAACATGAGAGTGAGCTTCTGTGTTCAGCTTCTCAGCATGTCTCCTTAGAGCAGCCTCAGAGATCTTTTTCTTAATCTCTTTCTTCATTTTCTTCCGTGGACCACCCCATGCTTTCTTAGCAGAAGTACTCCACTTAGCCTGCCTCCGTCGCATTTCATTCTGTCTCTGCTTCGGAGTCATTTTCGCCCAATAGCCTTTCTGGGCTTTACCAATATTAGCCTTGGTGGTCTTTGCTTTATGCAAAGGTTTAGCCGTAGGTGTGCTCCGTATGCTTTCCAGCGAAGCCAAGGTGGAGTCCCCGGTTCTGGAGTCCAGCCGCATTTGTCGCACTGTATCCTGTGTTTGTTCTCTCCTACCCGCTTGAAGTACTTCTCCAATCCTATTGGCAAGTATCTCGAATAAGACTTCCGCCGCGATAGTAAGAGACTCGATCTCATCCTCGATTCGTTCACGATTCATCCCCTTTAACTCCTTTGTTTGCTCATCAAGAGCATTAGCTGTGCTAGCTCCGCTGGAGATAAAGTCCCCATCAGTGCTGCCGCTTGCTCTTTTTTCTTCTCTGTTGATACAACCTTGGTTTTTACTACCTTCGTCTCCTTTGTCACTACTACAGGAGCCACTGTTCCTAGCGTAAGCTGCGAGGTCTTCTTCGCACACTCTTTATGCCCTTTTTCTACTCTCCTCCTGACTTGTTCTTCTCCAAGGAGATTTAGATATCCTCTGTGAAACTCTGTTGATAGCTCTAGCTCCTCGTCTGATAACTCGTAGATCCTTCTCTGAGCAAAGAGCCAATCATCCCCAGCCATTCTGATAATCCGTGGCTGGTTCTTCCGAATGATCGTGTTGACGCTGTCAGTACGCGGATTATAAACCTCATACGAAGTAGTCTGCCTCTCGGAGAACAGAGTCAGATTGCTCATACAGTTCACACAATACTCTAGAGGCGAAGCCTTCGAAGCATAGTGTACACAGAAAAGCCCTGCACATTTAGAGCATCTCTGTATCCCTACAGCACGAGAGAAATTCTCTTCAATGCACCGATCACATACAGTCACATCAAGCGGAAGTACTTCTTGTCCTTGTTCAGATCCATTGGTATCCACTCTGGTTTTCCTCCTTTTCTCAATTTCAAATACCCAAGGA
>Ga0126381_100004899_pt1 | contig 14626 bp, 13 predicted proteins | sample PanSoiMetPlot_28_FD_96465 | JGI IMG/M metagenome (GOLD analysis project Ga0126381, IMG submission 96465) | Tropical forest soil microbial communities from Panama - MetaG Plot_28 | ecosystem: Environmental > Terrestrial > Soil > Tropical forest > Bulk soil | place: Panama | collected 2016-02-17
CAGCTTTGGTTTGCCAACAATACCTCGTGCGCACGGCGACTAACGAATACCAGATTCGTCAGCCAAAACCCTCTGAACAGGCCATTCTTCCGGCCAATACGCCAATCGAATTCACGCTGGACAAAGACAAGATGAAATTCAAATTGAACGGCAAGAAATATGAGTTCCTTATTGTTGGAACGTCGGCGATTCAGGCTCAGTAGAGGCCTGTGGTGCAACAAGGGCGCTTGGAAGACGCACCTTTCGCTCCGGACAATGTCGAGACCTGTGGAGAGGTGACCACACTATGATTTCGCCTGCTACCGTTCAGCTGTTTTCGGGCCTTGATGCGAACCAGGTCAAGGCGGTCAAAGACGCCGCAATAAGACGAGTATTCGAGGCGTCCCAAATCATAGTCATGGCCAACGAAGCGGCAAACAGATTGTTTCTAATAGAAACGGGCTACGTGGACTACTACGTGACGAGCGACGGCGGACAGGACATCCTCTTGCGGCGCCTCGCGCCCGGAGATGTATTCGGTCAGGCCTCTCTACTTTCCAGGCCAATCGGTTACCTCGGGACCGCTAAGGCGGTTCAGCATATCCGCGTTCTGGAATGGAAGGACCGAGTGATTCAACAGCTTGCGAGGATTTATCCTCAAATCATCGAGAATGCCCTGCGAACTGCATTACGATACCTTGCCTTGTACGCCAAACGGCACATCGGACTCGTTGCAAACAATGCGCAGGAAAGGCTTGCATGCGCATTGAGCAGCTTGGGTACTCGTACGGGTCACGCGGTTTCAAGTGGAGTGGAAGTTGATATTAAGAATGAGGATCTAGCCTCGCTCGCGGACATAAGCGCCTTCGCGGCATCGCGCATCTTGAAACGTTGGGATCGCGGAGGAGTGGTCGAAAAAAGCCGTGGCAAAGTCATCATTCGGTCTCCCGAGAAGCTTCTTGCGGCCGAGCTAAACGTCCCCGAACCCCGCAGAAATGCGACGCCGAATTTCCAAAGCCGCCATAATTCTTCAAACCTTATCGGCTAGCTCTGAATGGTCTATTGCTGAAAAGCCAATGGGGGCCCGCCGACTCGATTTACCTTCAGGTCCACAGTCACCTCGACACGGTCGGCGATTTTGATGAAGGGAATACCGCTATTCATCCCGTATTCCTTACGGTCGAAGGCCATTGTTCCTTTAACTTGCCCTGAGCCTGTCCCTTTGCCGGATACCGTTAGATTCAGCGTTTCGGGCCTGGACACTCCACGAATCGTGAACGTCCCCTGCACGTCAAAAGTGTTGGGACCGGTCTGCACAATCTTGTTGGAATGAAACGTGATCAACGGATCCTGCGCGACGTCGAAGAAGTCTTTGCTCTTCAGCTTCCCATCTTTCATACCGCTTCCAGTGTGCACGCTGTCGGCCTGAATCTTGATGTCTACCACTCCAGTCGCGGGATCTGTAGACGTCACTGTGAACGTGGCGTTCCACTTGTCAAACGTGCCGTCGAGAGCCACCGATGCCTTCACGTGGAACTTGATCGAGCTTTCTTCCAGCGGAATAGCGAAAACGGGAACAGATTGAGCCTGGCTTGCAGTTGAAAACGCTATAAACAAAAAGGGAAGAAAACAAAGGGTCGCTGGATGCCTACGAGATCTATGATTTTTCATGGAATCACTCCGCAGTGGCATTGGTCACACTTCTACCTCTGTTTGGGCGGGTAGTTCTTCAGCAATTTCTGCATGGACTTATCAAGATTTTGTTGGTTCTTCTCCTGGCTCTTGCTTGGATCGATTGTTTTCGTCGCATTTCCCGTCCAGACGAGCTTCTTTTGAATCGGATCGTACATGTCGAGCACGAGAGTCCCAACGTTGATGGTCGAGCTGGTTGCGGTCGCCATGCCGCCCCAGCGCATGCCGCCACCCATGCCGTAACCGTTCCACTGCTTTTCTTGGTCCACTGCTACCTGATAGCCAACGTAGACGTCGGCCTTGTCGCTATCCGTCTTCGTCAGGCCTTTTGCGACTAGCTGCGCGTCAACCGCCCGTTTGATTTCCGCATCCACAATCTGGTTGGGATGCTGGCCGCCTTCAATTGTCACCCACTTGTACGTTTTGTACTTGGAGAAGTCGGTCCCGGGCATGTAGTTCGTTTTGACGTCTTGCGCCAATAGAACGGTGCAGACGAACAGGACCCATATAAGCGTCGGACCCATCTTAATCGCGGTACTGTGGTTCAATTTGCGCATCGATTTTCTCCGTTCTTCATGCTTGTTCCTCATGCCGTGAATGTTCCTCACTACCTGGGCGAAGAAAGGTGGTAAATCCTCATTGGCAGGCACCGTCGTCTACGAATTGCTTGGCAGCAGCCATAGCAGCCAAGGAACGACCACAGGCAACAATGCTTTGCTCCAAAGGATCCGATTGCAAAGAATCGGGAGCAAAATATGTCCGAGAATTGTTCAGTTGGACGTATTTGTCCGTAAGCGCCTTCAGTTTATTGAAGAAATTGAGGGCCAGAGAGTAGGCACTCCTGTCCGAGTCCGTGCTCATGGCAACTGAGACTAGATTCAACGATTCCCGAGCTTGCGCTTGGTAGGCACCCAGCCAACCGGTGTTAAGCGGCACGCCGCGCTCAATCGCCGTCTTCAAAGCAGCGTGCCATTCGCGAGCCCGGGCCATGGCTTCGATTCCAGCGGTAAGGAATCCCTTGGAAAAACCTGACGATTGCGGCGAGGCAGTCTGACCATCTGCTGCGCCGGGGAGCGTGAGAATAATATGATTGCTTTGGTAACGAACGCTACCGTTCGTGAGTTGCGCTAAGCCTTCAATATCCACATAATTACGGCCCTGAACCTGAACCACTTTCGCTGTGCCTTGCTGTCCAGCGACCATAAACGACGTGCTCTCCTGCGCCGCCACCACGACGCCCAACGAAAGAACAGCAAGGGACATCCGGAGAGTCCAACATTTTATTTTGTTACCTGAATTCATTTTGGCGCGCTTACATCCGACAATCCTAGACCCATTTCGCAACTTGGACACTGTCAGAATCTCCAGTTCGCGATGAACGGTTCAACTATTTCAGATTGAGGATGATTCCAAAGACGACGCCGGCACTCGTGGCATTAAAAATGACACCGCGGCTGCCGTGCTTATCGACATTCAAGTAGCGATAACCTGCTTGCAGCGTCCATCCCGCGTTCACTCGGTAACCCAACACGCCAGCCCACTGGTATTCGAGCTCCGATCCGGTCCCCCACCCGCCTACGTCGCCCAAGACGTTGATCACGATTTTCTGGGAAAGTGCCGTGTCAATTCGTCCGCCCACTAAGGGGTCCACGAAGTCTTGCGACCCGGAAAAATTGATGCCAAGGACAGATGGGTTGAAGCTCAGGCTTTCGCCAAGATGCCAGTAACGCGCTCCTGTTAGAGCAGTGACCTTGAATCTTTCCTGATCGATCACTCGCACGCCGACTTTTGGGGTCAGGAAGAATTCCGTGGCTTTGATGGTTGCGCTGGTTGCCAACACTCCAGGGAATGGGACTGCCCTGTCATCCTCAAGCCGGACCCAGAGCAGGTCGCCTGTTATAACGAATCGCTTGTGGCTTGCTTCAGCGGCCCCCATTAGTCCAAAACGAAAATTTGAAAGAAGATCGCCGGGACTGGCGTGGAAGTTCAGCCCACGTCCGTTCGGACCCGTGGCCGTGCCATGCACTCCCGGAAACCAGAGATAGGGGCTCACAGCAAAATGCCACCCATTGCCTGGGTCCACCCCGCCCCCTTGCGGGGAATCTGCTGTAGTGGAGTCGGCTGCTACTGGCTGACCAATGATCGCAGCAGGAAGCACCGCGGTCGTGTCTGCGCCGCTGGTCGCGAGCACGTTTGTGTCATCGGCAGGGCGTGCTGCTTGGGCGCGGGACGGTGTCGCGCCAACCAGCAAGAAAAGGCCGAGAACGGACAGGATTTGAATTGCCGCGGATCGTCCATACCCGCGGGCATCTCTCACGACTGATTTCCTCGAGGACCCGTTGCGCATCTTAGTCTCCCAATCCTGTCTGAGTGATGATTCCAAGCTCCGGCAAGACGGCTACGGGAGCAAACTGGTAGAAGTAGCAGTTATCTAGTTTCTTCAAGTCAGAAATCATTTCAAATTGGAAGCGCCGGTTTAACTTGAGTGCCACAAGAAGGCTCAGTGTTGATGGCCTGCGCGGAGCTAACGCGCTAAATCCTAGCAAGGCTCTGGCAGCGTGAGAGGTTGAGTCAAAGGACTAGCCAGATGGCCCTTTACCGCGTTGAACAGAGAAGGAGCGGATTCATGATGCCCATGGCAAGAAGAACCTTGGTCGCGGCAGCGTCGCTTGTAGTTCTTGGCCTAGCACTTTCACCGTTTGCCTCAGCAGAAGCCAAGAAACCCAACATCCTTGTCATTTGGGGTGATGACATTGGCCAGTCCAACTTGAGCGTTTACACAAAGGGGCTGATGGGTTACAGGACTCCCAACATCGACCGGATTGCCAATGAGGGCATGCTCTTCACCGACTATTACGGCGAGCAGAGTTGCACGGCGGGGCGCTCCGCGTTCATTTTGGGCCAAAGTGTATTCCGCAGTGGCCTAAGCAAAGTCGGAATGCCGGGCGCCGCGCTGGGTATACGCCCTGAGGACCCTACCATTGCTGAGCTCCTGAAGCCGCTGGGTTATGCCACAGGCCAGTTCGGCAAAAATCATCTTGGGGACAGGGACGAGATGTTGCCGTGTATGCACGGCTTTGAGGAATTCTACGGAAACCTTTATCACCTCAACGCCGAAGAGGAACCGGAACTCCGTGACTATCCTCCCGAAAAAAACTTTCCCAACTTTCGAAAGAATTTCGGGCCGCGCGGAGTGCTGCATTGCTGGACCAATCCCGACGGCACTCAGAGAGTTGAGGATACCGGTCCACTTACCAGGAAGCGAATGGAAACCATTGACGACGATATCGTCGGTAAGTCGATCGACTTTATTAAGCGGCAACAGAAGGCCGGCAAGCCGTTCTTCGTCTGGGTCAATACCACCCACATGCATTTCCGCACACACGAGAAGCCAGACAGTGTCCTCCAGGCCGGTCGCTGGCAATCGGAGTACCACGACGTGATGATTGACCACGATAAGAATGTAGGCCAGTTACTGACGCTGCTTGATGAACTTGGCATCGCCAACGACACTTTCCTCTTTTACAGTACGGACAACGGGCCACACGAGAACTCCTGGCCCGATGCCGGCACGACCCCATTCCGGAACGAGAAAAACTCTAACTGGGAAGGGGCGTTCCGCGTTCCGGCAATGGTGCGCTGGCCAGGTCACATTAAGGCCGGATCGGTGTCCAACGAAATCATCAGCCACATGGATTGGCTGCCAACTTTCCTAGCCATGGCCGGTGATCCAAACATCATCGAGAAGCTTCTAAAGGGCTATCAGGTGGCCAAGAAGAACTTCAGGGTCCACCTGGATGGCTACAACCTCCTGCCGTATCTCACGGGCCAAGTCGGAGAGGGCCCGCGGAAAGAGTTCTTCTACTTCTCAGATGACGGCGACCTTATGGGCTTGCGGTACGACAACTGGAAGATCGTGTTCGCTCAACAGCGTGTAGAAGGGACGTTGAATGTGTGGAGCGAGCCGTTCGTGAAGACGCGCGTCCCCTGGATTTATAACTTGCGCACCGACCCTTACGAGCACGCCAGCGTCACGTCCAATACCTATTGGGACTGGTTGCTTGACCACGCGTTCGTCTTGATGCCTGCGCAGGCCCTAGTGGCCCAGTTCCTAGGCACCTTCAAGGATTATCCGCCGCGGCAAAAGGCAGCTAGTTTCACCATCGACGAAGTGCTGCAGATGCTCCAGCAGCCGCATCACGGCAGCAACTGAAGCGGCTTTGAGACCAATTTTGAATTCGCATCTCGTGAAGTCACTGGGATGAGTCGTCGACGGAGAACCAGACTACTACAGCCGGTCTCACCGCCCATTGAAGGCGGAATGCGTCAGAGCATTGCGATTCTAGCGATGATCGTGCTGAGTGCATTGGCCGCTTACCTGGCTTTCCGGGTGCGTTCCTCACGGCCTGTTGAGAGCCCATCGGTGCGTCCACGGCCAGTCGTCGACAATGGCCAGAGTGTCAACTCGCCGCCGATTGGATTTCAGGCAACGATCGAAAATCACGACACTGCTCCTCCGGCGTCTCCAAAAGGGATGGTTTGGATTCCCGGCGGAGAATTTTCCATGGGGGCGAACGATCCGCCCAACCTGGATAGAGTGGGAATGAGAGCTACATTGGATGCTCGTCCCATTCACCGCGTTTATGTAGACGGCTTCTATATGGACAAGACCGACGTCACCAACGCACAATTCGCCGAATTCGTGAAAGCGACTGGCTACGTCACGGTGGCGGAACGCACACCACGCGCAGAGGATTTTCCAGGGGCGCCACCCGAGAATCTCGTCCCAGCGAGTGTTGTTTTTTCCTCTCCTGATCACGCGGTGCCCCTCAATAATCACTTCCAGTGGTGGACGTATGTGAAGGGCGCCAATTGGCGCCACCCGAGCGGCCCCCAAAGCAGTATTGTGGGCCGGGGGAATTATCCGGTTGTCCATGTCGCCTACGAAGATGCGCTAGCTTACGCAAAATGGGCAGGCAAGCGTTTACCCACCGAAGCGGAATGGGAGTTTGCTGCGCGCGGCGGGCTCACCGGCAAGCCATTCGTGTGGGGGGAGGAATTTCGTTTGAAGGGGAAATGGATGGCAAACACATACCAAGGCCACTTTCCGGATAGGGACACCGGTGAAGATGGGTTTATCGGTATCTCTCCTGTGGCCTACTACCCTCCGAACCCCTACGGCCTGTACGACATGGCCGGAAACGTATGGCAATGGACTAGCGATTGGTACCGACCTGACTACTATAAGCAACTCGTTTCGCTGGGACGCGTCGCCCGAAACCCGCAAGGTCCTGCAACACCGTTTGATCCTAGTGAGCCGAACGAGCCCAAAAAGGTGCTTCGAGGAGGATCGTATTTATGCACCGACCAGTATTGCTCCCGGTACACTGTGGGCACGCGCGGCAAAGGTGAGATCACCACCGGTACAAACCACCTTGGTTTCCGTTGCGTTAAGGGCGTACAGAAGTCCCGGTGAAGCTGCTTAAGTGCGCGATTCCGCAATAGCCAAAGCCTGATTAAAAAACGGCTACCAATTTAAGTGGCGGGCGCGACCTGTCAGATTTGACAGTCCTCCCCTCTGCAGTAGGACGGGTACATTACGGAACAGACTTACCAAAGCCTATGTAATGCGAGGAGTTAAGATGAGAGTCAGCGCTCACCGTGAAACGGATTCAAACAGGAGACAGTTTCTTCAGACCTTTCTTTCTACCGCGGTCGTCGGCGTGGCCGCACAAACTGGAATCGAGCTCGCAGCTCCTGAATACCTTGGCGCGCAAACCACCATGAGTCCTGACGCTGCTCTGCAAGAATTGCTCGCAGGCAACCTGCGTTTCGCTGCTAATCAGCTGACCTCGATTGAACACGACTTGGCCATGCTGAAAGACAAAACGGTGGCGAAGCAAGAACCCTTTGCCGCGGTGCTCTCCTGCGCAGACTCACGAGTACCCGTAGAGTTGGTTTTCGACCAGACGATTGGCCATATCTTTGTCACACGCGTGGCCGGGAATCTCGTTACCCCAGAGATCATCGGGAGCCTCGAATATGGTGTTGCCGTGCTCGGCGTCAAAGCTCTTCTCGTGCTTGGCCACAGCGGTTGTGGAGCAGTGAAGGCTGCGATGAAGGCCGATACCGTCCCTGGCCAAATCAGCGCTTTGTACAAGCACCTTCGGCAGGCCGTGGAACAGTCTGGCGGTGATTTCGACAAAGCCATCCAAGCCAATACAAAGATTCAGGCCGACTTGCTGCGCACTTCTTCGACTGTCATCCGAGATGCCGTCAAGGCAGGTAAGCTGAAAGTAGAAGCCGCCGTTTATGATCTCGGTACGGGCAAAGTCACTCTGAGCTAAGTACGCAAAAAAAACGGAACGAGTCAGCCCGCGTGTTTTTTACCTCGTAGCCCTGCCCGCTCCGTCAGACCGTGAGAGAACTCAGGTGTACATTCAACGCTACTTGCGACACTTCCCTGCTGCGGGCGAGGTCGTAATCTTCGACCGGAGCTGGTACAACCGCCTTGGGGTAGAGCGTGTCATGGGCTTCTGCACCGAAGAGCAGTACCAGACTTTCTTTGAAGACTGCCCGATCTTTGAGAAATATATCGTAGATGCCGGAATGCTAGAGGCCACAGACAGCGAGCTTGCTCCGTGGTGTTTAATCCGGTCCGATGACAAGCGCAAGGCACGGCTCGACTGCATTTCCCACTTGCTGGGGAAAATTCCATACAAAAATGTGCCACGAGAGAAAGTTAAATTGCCAAAGCGATCATACAAACACAGTTACGATGACGAGGATCCACTTAAGAGGCGTAAGTTCGCTGCAGAGAAGTATTGAAGAGGATAAACCTCTGCCATCTGGGTACCCCTTGGCAATCGCGTTCGCCCTGCTTCCCCTGCCTGTTAGATTTGACAGTCCTCCCTCATGAGTCAAACCCCTATTTTTAGGGGTGGAGTTACCAAAGGTTTTCCGTACGTTCCCGCCCAATCTGGCTTTGAGATTGCGGAGCTTGGGTGCGTTTGGACCTGCATAGTCTTGGCGCTAATCGTTTTGGGTGTTCGCATAACACTGGGCTCGTTGCTCTGTCTGCAACCGTTTGAGTATTCCCTTCGATCACCGCCGTTCTTTGCGGGCTTCTGCCACACAGAACTTGGTTGGGCATTGTTGTGGGTGAGCCTTGGGATCTTGCAGGGACAAGGCCCGTTATTCGAGTTCAGTGCGAAAGGAGCGAAGTAAAATGGCAAGATTCAAGACCGGAATCGGGTTACTCGGCGTCTTCTGCATATTGGCACTAAGTGGACGCATGGTTCATTCGCAAGGGAAAGCCGTCCCTGGAACAGTTCAAGTTCACATGGTGATTACGGACCAGGCATTCAACGACAACAGCGAGGTTCCCGTTCTTCGGCAAGACAATGTGCAGGTAAAGGTGGGCAAGGATGCCGTCAAAGTCGAGCACCTGATTCCTGCCCAAGGCGACAGCGCGGCCTTGCAACTGTTTGTGCTGATTGACGACACGTGCGAGACCGCCTCGCTTGGCAACAACCTCAACGACCTGGGTGATTTCATCAATGCTCAACCCTCATCAACGATGGTGGGTGTCGCCTATTTGTCCAACTCGACGGCCCAAGTTGCCCAGAATCTAACCGTAGATCACGCTGCCGCAGCAAAGGCTCTGCGCCTTCCCCGCGGAAATTCGTCAGCCATGGATAGTCCATACCTATCCCTCATTAGCTTGGTAAAGAGTTGGCCCCAGCAGAAGGTACGGCGGCAAGTCCTAATGATATCGGACGGAATCGATCGGCTTCGAGGTGACAACACTGGTTCGACGGGTACCTTTGGTCCTCCTCCTAGAGCGGCGCGGGGTGGCCGTCCCCCTGCTCCTGCTTCTCGCACGACCATGCCGACTATAAGCTCAGATGCCAACACCGCAAGCACCGCGAGCCAGCGATATGGTGTAACCGTGCATTCGATTTATTCTCCAGGGATCGGGCGGCTGGGCCGCAACTCCTGGGAGGCGCAACTAGGCCAGTCTGGCGTAGCAAAGATTGCTTCTGAAACGGGTGGGGAATACTTTGCGCTGGGAACTCAGGCGCCTGTCAGCTTCAAACCCTACCTCGACCGCCTACAAAAGATTTTTAACAACCAGTACTTCCTCGTCTTCCAGGTTGCACCGCGCAGAGGGGGAGGGCTGCAACGAGTCCGCATCTCAACTGAAGTCGCTAATGCTGACATCGCGTCAGCGAATAGCGTCTGGGTTCCTGCTGCAGGAGACTAGGTTACGACACAAACGAGAGCGTCGACTTTGTCGAGGTAATTGACGACGCCATTCGTTACTCAGCCGATTCCTTCAGGGCACTGCCTGCCTAAGCGTCAAACAATCGAATCGTTTCGCATGACAATGAGAATTCATGGCATCAGCAAACTCAGCAAGAACGCCTTGGTGGGCCTGGACTTGGCCGATCCTAGCCCTTGTCATTCTAGGTGTTCAAGCAGTCTTCAACCCGCGTTTCCCATTTCCTGTAGCGGAAGTCTATGCCCTAATCACCACCGTTTTTGCGGCCGTCTATCATGCCGAAGTTATCGCCCATCGTGTCGGCGAGCCGTTTGGGAGCCTAGTGCTCGCCATGGCCGTGACCATCATTGAGGTGGCGCTCATCGTCTCGATGATGATTACTGGTGGAACGGACACTTCCGGGTTGGCGCGCGACACGGTGTTCGCCGCAGTCATGATTGTGTGCAACGGTATCGTTGGGCTAAGTCTCCTTGCCGGAGGCCTTCGCCATCGCGAGCAGGGCTTTCACCGCCAGGGCGCAAAGGCCGCACTGACTGTATTGACTGCGCTGACAACGTTGACGCTGATCCTCCCTAATTTCACAAGAACCACGCCAGGACCGACACTCAGCCAATCACAACTGGTCTTTGCCGCAACTGTTTCGCTGACCCTATATGGCTCTTTCCTATTTTTTCAGACCGTGCGCCATCGCGACTATTTTCTCCCCGTTGGAGGCGGCAGTGAAGAAACGCATGCGGCGCCTCCCCCGACGAAAATCGCGCTCTTAAGTGCCGGATTGCTGCTGGTCTCATTGGTTCTGGTAGTGGCCCTGGCGAAAGCACTCACGCCGACTGTGGAGCACGGCATCGAAGCAGTCGGCGCGCCGCGGAGTGTCGTGGGAATTGTAATCGCCGGGCTGGTCCTACTGCCGGAAGGACTGGCCTCTTACCGCGCAGCGAAGGCGAATCGTCTGCAAACCAGCGTGAATCTGGCCCTCGGATCCGCACTCGCGACGATTGGGCTGACTATCCCGGCGGTGACCGGCGTTTCGATCCTTCTCAACAGACCCCTGACGCTGGGCCTAGACAATGGAGAGGAATTGCTACTCGCACTAACGCTATTTATTAACGTTCTTACCTTGGGGACCGGTCGCACAACTGTGCTGCAGGGGATTGTCCACATCGTGCTGTTCGCCGTTTTTCTCTTTCTTGCCTTCGTACCCTAGCGAAACCCACAGAGACTGTTAAGCCGATAATAGTAAGAAAAGACTGTTCAACTGGACATCCCAAGCAGTAGCGCTTAAATCTGAAAAACCTGCGAGTCACTTTTAAGGAGCAACGGGAACTGTGGATCAGAAGCTGTTCAGGAAAGGCTATCGACAGTACTCCCACAGTTTTCGTTGCCAATTTGCCAGCAGGAATTGCGATCAGGGAAAAGCGAGGGTGTTCATCCTCTTGGGGACTTCTCCAACGGGTATTACGGCTAGGAGTTTGCGAGTCACTACATCAATCGCGGACACCGACCTCGCGCCCGAGTTGGAGACATAGAGAAATCTGCTGTCGGGAGTAAAGGTGATCCACTCGGGCACGGAGCCCGTGGGGGCATGATTGGGAGGATAGACATTAGGCAAGGAGCAGTACCCGACCAGCTTGATGTCGGGCAGTGAATACTCAAAGACGGCATTGGCCACGGTGCTCCCGACCCAAAGAGATTTTCCGTCGGGAGCGACTTTAATGCCGTGTGAGGGAGTGTTCAAGCGCACTTCGGCGGCTCCGTAGCCGCCGGGATGATCGGGGAATCTCACGCGAGCGACTTCTACATGTTTGGCGAAATCGACAACGGCAAACCCGTTGAGGTTGGAGAGCTGCACGAAGATGCGCTTCGTGGAGCCGTCTGGATTCGTCTCGAAAGCCATTGGACGCACGCCATTGTCGAACTTGACTTCCCATGCGGCCTTGTCCGTCTGGAGGTCGATGACCGTTGCGGATTTGGATTCGATGGAGCCGGCCACAGAATATTTACCATCCGGCGTAACGTAAATGTTATGGATGCTCCTGTTGATGGGAATGGTTTTTGCGAGGCTTAGAGAAGATGTATCAACTACGTCGACGGCCCCAGGGAGCGTGCGGATGCCAATAAGCACGCGGCGCCCGTCCTTGGCTATGGTGAGATTGTTTGGGCGGCCGCTGAGCCGAATTTTCTTGAGGATCTCTCCCCGCTCGCGGTCGATGACGTCGAGCACACTCTCTGACTCATCGCTTACATAAACGCGTGATCCGTCCGGTGAAAAATTGACGCCGTGAGGCAGTTCGATGCCGCGTATCACTTGGACAACGCTGTTCGTGGCTGGATCGATCACGTCAACTGTGCCCCCAGCGCTATTGGTGACGTAAATGAGCGCGCCGCCGTTCAATTTGGAGTGTGGAACAGTGTGAGCACTGCGGACCCAATCAGCGATTGTGAGCCAGTCAGGGTCGTTTTGCGTGGAAAACTGCCTGCCACCAGAGTGAAAAGCGTCTCCTCCGGCTTCCGGCGCCAAAGGGTGTATCAAGAGCAGGCTGGAACGAGGATCTCCCGGAGCAACAAGTCGCGTTACCGTCTCAAAGTTCTTTCGCGATTGTTCCTCGGTCCATTCCTTGGCACCATCCGGCAAGCGCTCAAGGTGAAAAAGCCTGTTCGGATCCGAGTGGCAAGCGTAGCACCGAGAGTGCCCGGCGCGCTCCTTTAGGAAAATAGGCTCGACCTTCGACTTGAAAAAGTCGAAGTCAAATACTTCCTTTGAAGAAGCAGCAGCCGTTTCCTGCGATTTACCAGAATTTGCAGCTTGCGGCGCGCGGACGGCATTTTTTTCCTTATTGCTACCAACGCTCGCCAATGAATTCATCCCTGGACGCAGGCCTGCCATAACTGCAATCACAAACCATGCGAGCCCAGCTTTGCGAGGATTCAGCATTTTCAAAATCCCTAGTTTCCTGGCCGGCTTATCTTAACGTAGTCGAGAGCTAACCGGTCAGCGCCCGTAGACGAGCAGGCGGAATGTTCCCGAAATTGGCGTAGGTTGCGGATGCGGTTGCTCCGTCGTCGGCTCGGGGGTCGGTCCGAAGTCCGCCGTGTCAATGAAGACGCGGTGGGTTTTGCGGTCCAGAGCCGCATTGCGCGCGCCAAACTCCGTTTTGACTGTTTCGACGATGCTGAATCTATCGGGAGCATCCTCATGGAAAATATGCAGCGTCCCTTCACGCGTTGCAGTAAAAATCAGGTCGGTTCCAGGTTCAAAAATGTTGGTATCTACGCCGGAGCCAATAGGAAACGTCTGGATCACTTTGCCCGTATCAGCATCCATAATCGCCAGAAGCTTGTTGCGGCCTCCGATAAAGAGCCGGCGGTGCTTCATATCCATGTCCACGGCTGTGGCTTCTTCCGCGGGTGCGATGGACCACCGGGACTTAATCGTATTTGTTCGTGAGTCGAGGCTGACGACTTCGTTCTTGTCCTCGATGTTGTCGTAAATCATTCCCTTGCCGTCCGCGACGGCATATTCGGGCCGCCCGCCCATGGAAATTGTTGCAACCACTGAATCGGTAGCTGGGTCGATCACAGACGAATCATTGCTTTTGCCATTCATGGTGAAGACGTGCTTCGATGCTGGATCGTAGATAATGCAATCAGGATTGCCGCCGGTTTTAATGTGACCCGAAACCTTCAGCGATTTCATATCAAAAACCACAACTTCATCGGCCCCACCGTCGCTGATGAACCCCTTTTCGAGATGCGAAACAAGGGCAATGCCGTGGACACGCTTCAGGTCGGCAATACTGCCAACGATTTTGCCAGTATCCGCTTCGACTACCTTGACCTCGGTGTTGTGCGAAACATAGAGACGTCGCGAAGAAGAATCAAAAGTAATGTAGTCCCAATACTCTTTTCCGCCAGGCGCCGCCCCGAGATCATACTTCGTGAGCAAGTGATAAGCGCCAAGAGGTGCGGCAGCGAGCGCCACAGCAAGACTAACCCCCAACAAAATGGTTGCTGCCGCCGACTGATGAGCGTCAAAAAGCTTCACGCAAGCACCTTGATAACTCTTCAGGATGTGATCTGATCACTAAAAGATGAATTTGATTGCGAATTGAATCTGTCGCTCAGGAACAGTAGTCCTCAGTAAGACGCCCGCTGTGCCGCCTTGAACTATGTTTGGAGCAAGCGTTGCCCCTGTAGCGTCAAAGATGTCCGTGTTGCTGTCGCCAGGACCCGGTGGCGCGAAATTGGGATGGTTGAGAATATTGAACATTTCTACGCGGAACTGGATATTGAAGTTCTCGGAGATTTTTCGAATGCGATTGTTTTTGAAAACGGAGAAATCCAGGCTGGTGATTCCGGGGCCGATCAAGATGTTGCGCCCCGCGTTGCCGCGAAGATTGAAGCACTGCAAGGAAACGGGATCACCGCCCAGACAGTTGGCATTCCAGAAAGCTACGTCGGGCGCGGTGGGAATCGCGAAACATTGGGTCTTGATGTAGTTCTCAGGATGGCCGGGATTCGTAAGAGTGCTGCAGCCCGGGCCGCCTAGTCGGTTGGGAAAGGCAAAATCGTCGCTGCTCAAAGTGTTCGCAGGGTCACCGCCCGTGCCCCACGTCGCAGTGAACGGGACGCCATCGCTGAGAGTGAGAATCGTACCCAGCTCCCAGCCGTCGG
>Ga0126381_100004901_pt1 | contig 14625 bp, 14 predicted proteins | sample PanSoiMetPlot_28_FD_96465 | JGI IMG/M metagenome (GOLD analysis project Ga0126381, IMG submission 96465) | Tropical forest soil microbial communities from Panama - MetaG Plot_28 | ecosystem: Environmental > Terrestrial > Soil > Tropical forest > Bulk soil | place: Panama | collected 2016-02-17
GTTTGGAAGCGGCGAGCCGATCGGGATGTTTGGGAGTAGCTCATCTCCTGCGCGGCATTTCCACGTGGTAACAGCTACTGTCGTTTCTGTCGGCCCGTACCAGTTGTAAAATTCGCAGTCCGGTAATTTGGCGAAAAAGCGCGCGACCAAATCCGCAGGCAGAGTTTCGGCCCCACAAAACACTCGCTTCAGCGAGTGACACGAATCTGCATTAGGATGCTCGAGAAATAGGGCTAAGGAGGACGGAACAAAAGTAAGCGTTGAAATCTTCTGCGCATTAATTAGCGCGACCAAATAGTCCGGATCGGCTTCGAATCCTGGGCGGGCCAACACCACCGCTGCGCCTGTGCCCAAAGACCAAAAGAGTTCCGGGATCGAGGTATCGAACGTGTAAGCCGCCCTCTGCATGATGCGATCTTCTGGGCGCAAAGGATAAGCTTCCTGCATGCGGCACAGGAAGCTGTACACCGCGCGGTGCGGGATCATTGCTCCTTTGGGTTTCCCGGTCGAGCCGGAGGTATACAGGACATAAGCCAAACTTTCCGGGCTAAGTTCGGCAAGAATCGGGCGCCCAAGTGCCGGGGATTTCTCTTCAAGCCCGAGAATCGGGATCTGGAGTTCGGAAGGCAACTTTCTTCTGAGCTGATCCTGTAATAGGATAGCGGCGGGTCTAGCCTCCTCGATGATTACCTCAAGTCGTTGCATCGGGTCTGCGGGATCTAGCGGTAGGTAGGCTGCACCGGCTTTGAGGATGGCTAATATTCCAATAACCATTTCCGGGGAGCGTTGGGATGCCAGAGCAACCAGGGCGCCGGGTCCGACACCCGCGGTCTGTAAACGACAGGCGACTGCATCCGACGCACTATCTAATTCCTGATAGCTGAGCGGCTGGTCCTGGTGGATTATCGCTATGTTTTCCGGCGTCTCAGCAGCCTGTCTGGTAAAAGTCTGATGAAGCAATATGCCGGTTGGCGTAGCAGCTTTGCACTGAGGGGTGTCAACAGCTAGTAAACCGGTAGATGGTTTCATCGCAATACTGTTTCCTTGAGTCGGCGGGGCGGTTTAATCGCAGTCGCAGCTCCCATTTCCAGGGGCCGGTTTGCGGTTATCTGGTCATAGATCCAGCGGTAGGTAAGCTCCAACCCGTCTCGCAACGAGGTGGACGGTTCCCAGCCAAGCACCCTTCGAGTTAACGTGTTGTCGCTGTTGCGCCCGTTTACACCTTTTGGCGCCAAAAGGTTGTATCTTCTCTCCAGCTTGACCCCTGCGACATCCTCCACGATGTCGACTAACTGATTAATCGAAACTAGTTCGCTACTACCTATATTGAGCGGATCAGGGAAGTCGCTTTCCATCAGCATCCGGCTGCCCTTCACACAGTCAGTGATGTACATAAAACTGCGCGTTTGTTGGCCGTCGCCCCAGATCTCGATTTCGGGTCTAGCAGAAAGTTTTGCTTCGATCACCTTTCGACAGATGGCCGCTGGAGCTTTCTCGCGTCCACCCTGGTAGGTTCCATGCGGGCCGTATACGTTGTGATAACGCGCCATTCGCGTAATTAGTCCGTAATCCTCACGGAAATGGCGGCTCATCCGCTCGCTGAAGAGCTTTTCCCACCCGTACCCGTCCTCTGGTAAAGCGGGATAGGCGTCTTCTTCTTTAAGCGCGGTTACGTTCCAGTCCTTCTGCTTATCACCGTTGTAGACGCAAGCTGAAGAAGAGAAGAAAAACCGCTCTACACCGGAGTCCTTCGCCGCAATGAGCAGGTGCGTATTAATCAACACACTGAGCATGCAAGCGCCCTTGTTTAGCTCGATGAAGCCCATTCCTCCCATGTCTGCGGCAAGATTGTAGACGAGCGCGACGTCTTCGGTGGCTTGCCGGCACGCGTCCAAGCTCTTCAGGTCTAGGGTTAAGTTTTCGGCGTCGGGAAACAGCTGGTACCATTCCGAAAACGGCTTTATGTCTACGGCCCGGACATGTAAACCATCGTGGCAAAACGCTTTCACAAGATGGCCGCCGATGAAACCACCAGCACCTGTTACCAGAATCCGATTATTTTTGTTCATTTCTTCGTTCGTCTTTTTGTTAGATCATAACCTGCCTACTGGGAGACCTAGTCGTCACATTGTGTGCCTCTTAAAATCGCGTGGTAATCTTTGCTGGGACCGGCGTTGAATATCCTCTACTGATTCTCATGGCGTCACTTAGGTGAGTGGTAGATGGGCGGCAGCGATTCCGATATGAAGGTTGCGCCCATCCATATCCAAGTTGTCCGCAGAGGTGGTGATGGGGGATTACGACTATCAATCTGCGTTCTTATGTTTGAGAAAGGTGAGAAGCATCGTCTGGAGATCGAATAGCAGGTTCCAATGCTCGACGTAATAAAGGTCATAGGTGATTCGTTCTGTTAAATCCGTGTCACCACGAAGACCATTCACTTGCGCCCAGCCGGTCATTCCCGGTTTCACGGTGTGTCTAGCGTTGTAATGAGGAATCTCGTGCTTGAAGTTGTGAATAAGTTCCGGGCGTTCTGGCCTGGGCCCGACAAGGCTCATGTCGCCTTTTAACACGTTCCAGAATTGAGGGGTCTCGTCGATGTTCCACCTCCGCATGAACTTGCCAATTCGAAGGCGGCGAGGGTCGTCTTTGGTAGACCAACCAGCCTTGCCGTCTTGTTCGGCGTCCAGTCGCATGCTACGTATTTTGAGCATATCGAATGGCTTACCATTCCTGCCGGAACGTCGCTGCCGGTAGAAGGTGGGTCCCGGCGACTCAAGGTAAAGTATTGTGCCGAAAACCGCGATTAGCGGTAAGGACAGCAACAGTCCGACTATACCTCCAATGATATCAAACAGGCGTTTAACCACTCTGTTGAACAAGCGATCGAGAGGTAGGCGGGATACGCTGAGAATGGGGATGCCGTTGAGCGTTTCCAGATATAGTCCGGAGACAAGGATGCTGAAATAGGAAGGTACAACCTTAAATTGAACCAATTCCATCTCGCAAAGAGACGCTAACGAATCCAGGTGTTTGACGCCCAAGTTGGGATCAACAATGAGTACGATGTCGATCGCCAGGGTCTTGATGAGGTCCTGAATGTCGCTGTAGCGACCGACGTTTGGGAGATCGTCCGGTGGTTGCTTCTGAAACTCGCCGTCCGGAATCGGAACACAGCAAACTACATCGTAAGGATGGGACGCATCGCTTTCGATGATTGCACGCAATCTTTGAGCATACGCAGTCCAGCCGACGGTGAGGATCCTATGCCGGTGCTTGCGCACGATAAATTCCCTTTGCAAGTAAGTATAAAGGCACCTGCGCCAGGCATAGAGGCCGACAATCGCCGTCGTGGTCGCTAACGCGACATAAGCTCGGGATATGGGAGGCCGGAAGTTAAATAGGAGAGAAAAACCTAGGAACCCGGCTCCCCAAAGTAAGCATGGAGTCACTACCTGTTTGAGCCGCGAATGTCCCTGAAGCAGCCAGCCGGGATCATAGGTTTGTTTCTGTGCGAACAAGAGGATTAGAGAAAGCGATCCGCAAATGATGTAGTTCAAATAGTCGCCCAACATTATCTCCTGCGCGTCTACACCGAGTGCGCGCAAGGGGGTATGAAAACGTAGCCAAAACGCGGCGAGTTGAGATATAAAAGCCACTCCGGCATCGCCGGCGAGGCAGAGCAAAGCGATCCGGTAAGGAAATTCCCTGCACTCCTCGGTTAAACTATGGTCAGCCAGGCTTAGTGCGGGCGGTAGGAATTCTCCCACCTCATTCTGGCACGCGTCTTCCAAGACTTTCATTGTCGTTTTGCAACTATATTATTCTAATCGATGGGTGGCTGAACGCCTGTCGATTGCGAGAGCTCTGGCCGGGCATCTCACAGGCGCTCGCGTTGGCGAAAAGTGTTCGAGCGGGTCGTTGCTGTTAGTTACAACCGTTTCAGTGTGATCTAACGGCGACCAGTGATGCAGAAACGCTCAGTGGTTAATATTAAACGGTCACAAGTTTACCTGTCGCGTGTCCTAATCGGGTTCCCGAGCGTTCGATAGCCCGCGATTAACCTCGATTAAGAACCGACGCCGGGTACAAATTGTTATGGAGGTCGCTCAGGCATGGTGGGGGAAGCAATTCGCTTAGGAGTTAGCCGTATAACTATTGCCGAACTATTGTTAAGCTCACGAGAGAATCGTTTGAACGGATAAAATTGGATTGACTATTGCTGATGTCTTTCGAATTATTTGTCAGTTCAAGGCAGCTCTGCAGCACAAGCAAGCGTCTAGGGCCGCCAGATGGTATTTGAAGCTAATATGCTTGTAGGAGACAGCAACGAGGTCTCCATCTCTAAAAGCGTTAGGAGTTATGCCCTAACGGATTGGGTAGTTTACCTTAGTCGGGCAGCTGCAGCGCAGAGCTCAACCGTAGTGCGGACGAGTTCCTGCACGTCCGTGGAAGTCCGCGTGGAGATCGAAAGAGATCCGTGGAATAGGGTGCGGCCAATGTTCTAAAGAACGAACAGGGACGAGGGGGAGCTCATCCCTACGGTTGTCTCAACGCACTTCGTGATCTTCTTGTGTCGAGTTCTTGGGAGGCAAGGCCTGTCGGCGTCACCCGCCTTGTACGCCTTAAATCATCGATGGCGGCAGTTGGGACAATAAGGACCGAATTGCTCCGGGGCATGGTCTATTCCCCGACAACAGAAGCACAATGGAAGGAGAGCAATCGGGTGGACGGAGCGCATACAAGAGATCGCCGGGCTTAGACAATTCGACTTGGTACATGGGCAATCTCATTAGTCAGATGGCGGGGCCCGCAGACAACGGCCGGGCTTTCGATCTCATTATCTTTAAGATGAGACGGGGCAACGAACCACCACCCCATGTCCACTCGCGAGAAGATGAGTTCTTCTACGTTCTCGCAGGTGAGATGAAGGTGTATGTCGAGCGCCGAACCTTCGCAGTGAGGGCCGGCGAATGCATGTTTCTTCCTCGCGGAAAACCTCATGCATTTCTGGTTACGTCTGAGGAGCTCCAGAATCTCGCGTTAATCAGTCCTGGCGGCTTCCTTGACGCAGTTAATAAGATGAATGCCCCGGCAGAGCGGATGGAGGTGCCGACTGACTTCGATACCATAACCTATGCGAACGCGGATGTGACGGATATCATCAAAGTGTTTGAGCAGTACGGAGTGCGATTTCTGAGCGCAGATGAGATCCGCGCGGAGATGCCGGAATATCCACGCTAAGACTCATCTCGGATAACGACCTTGTCCATTTGTTTAGCAGTCACTCAAAAGCGGCGACCCGTAAAACCGCTCTTGATCGCGGAAGCAGCGACGCACCAAAAGGTTGGACCTCACTCCTGGCATAACAGCGAGTGGGGGACTTAGCTAGAATGGGCAATTGTGGCTCTCCGCTGGTTTGTGTGAGTATCGCGTGCAGTAGAAGGGTTGGTTTCAGGCAGACTTTTGATTTGAACAGAAGAGCAGAAAGGTGACAAAGGATGTCGGATTTGATTGGGTAGGTAGCCGGCTCGGAAACCCGAATCACGACGCGGCACCGACCCCGTTGCCTCCAGGGGTGCTATCCGCGCTGCCCTTCAATAATTGAAAAGATAGGCCGAATCGTGAAGTGCTCAAAACTTCTATATTGAGTGCTATATTCTTTAAGGCAAAATTTCTTCGAGACCCTTTGCGGCCTTCTGTTCAAAGCTTCTTTAGAGTCTCCTGTTCCTCCTGGCCGGTACGCACACCAGACAGCGAGCAGCCGCAATTGTAGACTTCCACGCTGCGTGACCGTGCCCCGAAGCTCAACTGACTTATTTAGCTGCTTTGTCTGCGCAAGTCAGAGCTCGCTGTGGGACAATCGACGAGCAATAGGTCTTGTCGGCTAGAAAGCCAGAAACCGGTGGCGGATCCTGCTCCGTGGTTCTGGTTTTGCATCGACATCGGTAGACGCAACGTGCTCGGAAAGGACATCGATTGGCGGCCTGATCGGAGAAGCTTTGTTCGTCGTTGTTCACATCAAGACAGTCCTGCATAAAGATTCTGAGTGTAGACGCGGCGCCAAAGCCCACCGCCGCAAGTACTACCTATCGGCCGTTAGATATATTCCCTCGATCCGATTCGCCGATTTTTTTAGCCTCCGGGAATAAACTCACCTGGATCCGGGTATCCCTAGTTATGCTGGGGCGTTCCGATTACGCGAGACGATTTGTTCGCGCAGAGTTCGAGCCATTATCCCGATTAGCTAGAGCGGGAGTCGGTTCAGAATAAGAAATCTATGATAGTACATTCTGGGACAACGTTAGCCGAGCGTTTCTTTGCAGGAAACAGTGCCACCTATGAACGTATAGCCAATTTATCCTCACTCGGTCTCGACCATTGGTGGAAGCGTAAAATCGTTAACAAAATACCTCAGAATCCCAGTCGAATTCTGGATCAGGCATGTGGTACCGGTTTGTTGACCTTCCGAATAGCCCAACGCTTTCCTCTCTGCCGCATCTTCGGCGTGGATTTACAGGGCGAATACCTGAGGATTGCCAAACAAAAGGCACAAGCTCTCCAGCTTACGACCGTCAAATTTATTCATGCTAGAGCGGAAGATGTCGTGTTGCACGGGGATTTTGACTGCATCGTGTCTTGTTACCTGGCCAAGTATGCTGATCTACATCTTTTAGTAAATCACGCATACGACATGCTCCGCGAAGGAGGAACGTTGATGATGCACGAATTAACCTATCCAACTAGACTAGCTGACGCGTTTTTTGGCGCATTCACTTCAAAGTCTTGCAGGCCTACGGAGACTGGAAACATCCTGAGTGGAGAGTTGCATTGCGTGAACTGCCCGGCTACCTGAAGGAAACCGTCTGGCTGCATGAACTGATTGATGCGCTAAAGGCAAACAAGTTTACGGATATTAACGTTGAACATCTCGCCTTTGGCGCATCAGCCATAGTTTCGGCCAGAAAGTAACGAAGCCGTAAGCTAATCTGGTGGCATTTTCGATGTCCTTGTCCATGATTATTTAAAAAGGCATACGCGCTCTTTGCCTTCTCGATACTAAACGCCCGTGCTGCTTGGTGACTGTCAGCTAAGCGACGCGATAATTTCAACTGCGGCAAAGCGAAGAACCTATAGACGCTCTCTAAATGCCAAGATGCTGGGCAAAGAAGTCAGCAATAAATCTGTTCGCCTCCTGAGACTCCGGCAGGTCTGGGTTATGCCAGAACGCGTGAGGCAATGCTTCAAAAGCGATTAGGCGAGCGTCAACACCTGCTCGAAGGAATGCTCGGTGTAGAATGGTGGTCGCGCTCAGTACGGCGTCTCGAGTGCTGGTTATGAACAAGGTCGGAGGAAATCCGCTGACGTCTGAGTAGAGCGGTGACAAGACCGGATCTCTTGGGTCGGCGGAGCCGATATAATCGGTGTCTATATCGTTCAGCCCTGCTGGATCGATCGCTTCGGATAGACCTTTTAGATCAAATAAGGCCTCAGAGTCTCCGGCCATGCTAGCGTCGCCGCCGGCGGCGAAAATTCCGAGTGCACCGGGCAAGGGCAATTTGAGCTTTCGAAGCTGCGCGGCTACTTCAGCGGTCAGTGCCGCACCGGCGGAAGTGCCGTAGATGCCGATCCTGCCCGGTTGGTAACTCTTTATCAGCTCTTTATAAACCGCGACAGCATCGTCGACCGCTGCAGGAAATTTATAGTCCGGTAATAGCCGATACAGAACGGAAACAACCTTGATACCCGAGAGGTTGGCGATCGGGATCGATTCAGACAACGATCCGGCGTCGAATCGGAAGCCGCCGCCATGAAGATTGATCAAAACCTTAGAAACGTTTTCTGGAAGTACTGTGCCGGGAGTTATTACCCGGACAGGAATTCCTGCGATTGTGTCGGTTGCGGTCTTGGCCGGGTAAAGCTTTAACGAGTTCGCGCCCATTTCAGCCGCCCATGTCTCCATCGCTGTGCGACGCTGTTGAAGAGTTTGTCGGGAAGGGGAGTCGCGGCTGGTCTTCCTCAAATACTCCTGTGCTTCCGCACTGATGGTCTTTGGAACGGGGACCATCCGCGCTACAATAGCCGTTCCGTCAGGAGCAACTTGCACGGAAGGGGAGGGCGTCGCTTGAGAGTTTTGGGAATAGATTGGCGATGCCAGCAACAGCAATTGAATCAGGAGCAGAATATGGCGAAGGAGCGGAAACATGCCCACACTAGAGGCAGAAATCTGTGCCCGAACAAATGTAATCGGACGACTGGCATTTAGGGCGTGACTCTCCTTGGGTTCATAGCTGGGCGGGATGAGAGTTTCGTTAACACCTTCGGTAGCAAATCGGTCATAAGAACTTTGAGTCCTGCTCCTATTAGACCGGTGACTGCGACCGTAACCAAAGCGAGATTAACTTTTCGGCGAAATGCAGCTTCCTTAGTGCTGCCGATCAAGTGACAGACGAAAGCGAACAGACTCAGGACGCGATTTGAGCAGTACGGCATCCCCTCAGACTAAGACTCAAGAATCGTCGTGTGGGCATGCCGAATATCCGTGGCTTGATCGCGCCAGAACGAATCCTCTCCAATATTCGTTGCATGGTCGCCGATTCGTTCAAGAGCCCGGCTGATGAAGATCAGGTCCAAGTACCCGGGCACGTTCTCCGAGTCAGTGGTGGCCCGGATCATCAGCTTTTCGCCAATATCGGTCGTGAGTGCGTCTAACTTCTTGTCCCGGGGTTTTAGGGTCCGTGCGAGTGCGCAATCACTTTCTGCAAAAGCGCGTATGCTATCGTGAAAAATCCCTAGTGCCAGCCGGTAAGGCGGCTCAAGTAAAGCGACTTCGGTCAGCGAGAACCTGCTGTTCAGACGTTTCGCTCTCCGGGCGATGGTCACGGACTGGTCGCCAATCCGTTCCAGGTTTGTGCTGACTTTCATCGCGGAAACCACCTGCCTCATATCGGAGGCAACTGGTTGAAATCGAACTAACAATCCAACTCCGTCTTGGTCGACCTGCTTTTCAAGCATGTCGATCTGCTCATCTTCAGCAATTACTTGGTCGCAGATCTCGTTGTTGCGAGTTAGAAGCGCTTCGAAGGCGGTCTGAAGACTCCAGTCGGTGAGGCTAGACATCATTAGAACATCGTTCCTCACGCCATAAAGAGCAGTATCGTAGCTGCTAAGGATATGCTTTGCTTGCTCCGGCATTTTGTTTTTCAAAATTAATGTATTTTGACGCTTTTACAAAGCCATCCGTCGCGCTGCGCGCGATCTAGGGAAGGGTGTTAGAATGTTGTTGTGGTAGGCTGCGGCCTTCGGCTGTTGCCGTTTTGTCCCGGTTCCGCCATTGACGTTTGTTGCTTAACAGAAGCATGCCCAAGGTCCCGACCAAAGCCCCTAGACTGCGCCCGACCAAAGAAGTCTCGGTCATGGCCTGGATTGAAGATCCGGTGAATGGGGTACTGCTTGTGCGCCAGGCCGCAGGATTTAAGTTTTGGACGCTTCCAGGCGGTAAGGTCAAACGAGGTGAATCACTGGTCAGGGCACTCAAAAGAGAAGTTCGCGAGGAGACGGGGTTGCGAATTGAGGTAGGATCCCTCTTGGGAGTGCTGGATCGGCGGGATAAAGATGCAATCACTTTGCTTTTTGCCGCAATTCCCGGCAAGCGCTCGAGTAAGACTAACCAGAAGCAAAAGGAAATCAGGAAAGCGGCCTTTCAAGTATCCCTGCCAAGCAAAGCTTCGCCATCTGCTAAATACTTCTGGTCTGCGAGGAGAGGTCCAGTCGAGAAGGCGCCAAAAATTAGAGCCTCAACGCATCAGCTTCCAACGCTAGCCGCATACGGGCGCCACAAATAGCGCGGGCGTCACTCCGCAGAAAATCGGCCTAAACGAACTGGCACTGGCGCCAATTGCTGGAGCGCGCCGGAGATCGCCGGTCGCTGCTTACTCTAAATATCTTCTTTCAAGAATAGGCAGAGTTTTTCTACGGTGCAGAAGGTATCTCGGAAATCGCGCTGGTCCGCTGATGTAATTGTGATCGACGAAATGTTATAACAGCCGGCAAGCCAATGCAGGAATCGACGGACGAAGCCCAAGAAAGCTCCGCAGTGAGCCAACCACCCACGCCGCCCCCCGGCTATCATGGGCACGATCGCTGGCTACTTTTATTGGCAGCGCTAATCGGTGTCGTGGGAGGCTTGGCCACGGTTGCCTTTCATGAAGGGATGGCGTTTACCGAAAAAGTTGCTACCGGCCATCCCGGAAGCCTCGTGAGCGCGTCCGAGGCATTGGCCCCTTGGCGGCGCGCCATCACGCCGGCCCTAGGCGGCCTGGTAGCGGGAGCGGTTCTCCTCCTGACACGGCGGGTAACCAAAGGAAAAAAACAACCTGATTACCTTGAAGCGATCGCCATCGGAGACGGCCGCCAAGATGTCCGCGGAACCCTTTTGCGGAGCGCATCCTCACTTTGTACCATCGCATCCGGTGGCTCGATTGGCCGGGAGGGCGCCATGGTGCAACTGGCTGCCGCCACCGGCTCCTGGGTTGGCCAATTGTTCCGATTCCGGGGTGATCAACTAAGGCTGCTGTTAGCCTGCGGCGCAGCTGCCGGCTTTGCATCCGCTTATGACGCCGCCATATCCGGCGCAATTTTTATTGCGGAGGTGGTCTACGGCACTCTGCTCATACGGCGCCTAGGGCCGCTGATGGTGGCCTCGGTGACAGCCAATGTCACGGTTCATCAAGTCCTCGGTTATGAACCGGTTTACCAAATCCCGGCACTCCACGTGAGTTCGCTGTGGGATTTACCGTTTTTTTTGTTGTTAGGAGGCCTGCTCGGCGCCTTGGCCCCGCTCTTTATGGGGTTGTTGGACGGAACCCGGCGTTTGGTTAGCCGGCTGCCAGTTAACCTCCCGTTCAAGCTTGCTCTGGGCGGGTTGATGGTGGGCCTAATCTCGGTCTGGCGTCCTGAAGTTTGGGGCAACGGGTACAGCGTTGTTAATGGGGTGCTGCACACCCCCTGGCCGGCAACCTTGGTGCTCTGGGTTTTGATCGCTAAGGTTTTTGCGACCGCCGCAACTTCAGGTTCAGGGGCAGTGGGCGGTGTCTTTACTCCCACTATTTTCGTGGGAGCCATGCTCGGTCTTTTGGCTGGTGATGTTTTTAATTGGTGTTGGCCCGGTTCCTCATTGCCTACGGTCTACGCCGTGGTAGGAATGGGTGCCTTTCTAGCCGCCACGACCCATGCGCCGTTAATGTCGTTTCTCATCGTGTTCGAAATGACTCTGGAATACCAACTGGTCCCGGCGCTGATGCTGGCTTGTCTTACTGCTTACCATGTCTCCCGGGCCATCCGCAGCAAGTCCATCTATCACGACGCACTCCATCGCGGGACCGCTATCGAGGAAGAATTCTACGTGGCGCCAGGGCCGCCACCGAGTTGAACGCGAAGAGCCGAGGAATAGCCGCAAAAAGGCACGAGAAGCTCAAGAACAACCGCGAATCGACACTGAGAAGAAACAACCGCAGATGTACGCAGATATGGTTCTAGGCTTCGATCGCGGGGCTGGTCCCTGACCACCACTAAAGCCCTTAGCGATGTCTTTCGGGTCTTGGCAACTGATCAGTCTGAAAGCTATGCAAAATGATCCCTGGGTCATTCCTATCTGCGTATATCTGCGTTAATCTGCGGTTGTTGTTTTTCTTCGCGTTCATTCGCGTCCTTCCATTCGTGCCATTCGCGGTTATTCTTCTTAACGCTTCGCTTTTGCGCGGTTGAAAGGTCTAATGAGCGCGACTCCGGCAAGCCAGAAAGTCGTAGAACATCCTTCTGTGGACTCACCCGGTGAGCTGCAGCTCAAACGAATTTTGGTCCCAACCGACTTTTCCGAAAGTTCGGAACGTGCACTCAGGTACGCTGTCCGCTTAGGCGCACCGTATAAAGCGGAAGTCGTACTTCTCCACGTTTTCCATCTCAAAGAATACCTGGGGCTATTGTCCCAAAAAGAAGACATCGATTCCGTGACGGCGAATCAAGTGCTGGAAGCTTCCAAAAACGGGGCAATGGAGAAACTCGAAGACCTTGTCCGTCGCGTTGACGGCAAAGAAGTGGTGGTGCTCCCGATCCTCTTAATTGGCGTCCCGTTCGAAGAGATTGTCAGATACGCCGGCGAACACGAGGCCGATCTGATTGTAATGCCAACCCACGGTCGAACCGGGTTGGCTCATTTTCTGTTAGGGAGCACTACTGAACGCGTGATCTCGCACTCGGTTTGTCCGGTTTTAGTTATCAGAACGCGACCGGGCGAAGGTGCCTAGCCGGTGGTTCTCCCGTTCAACGGAAAATCCGGTAGATAGTCTTGGATGATCTGGAGCATTACCGCTCTTTAGCCGTTTATCGATACATAGAGATTCGGCTCTGGGCTTCTTTCCACTGATTTTATGCCTAGCTCCGTAGGAGCGAAATCCTTATAGCGTTGATCGGAAAAACAGCACCAGCTCCGTAGGAGCGACATCAAATTGGGAACTACGCCCGATGTCGCTCCTAGCGGAGATGGTAGCCTTTTACGTCGTTGTTGCTATAAGGATTTCGCTTCTACGAAGCTGGGTATGAAATCGGCTTTTTCAACAGCCTGCGTAACCTATTGAGTCACATTCAGGATTATGCGCCTATAGGACGTCATATTTGGTGTTCCATTGTCTGTGACGGCTAGAATGACATGGAAGATGCCGGAAGAGTTTGCCGTGACAGTCGTGGACAGATTGCCGGCAGCGGAAACCGTTGCTGTAGGATTCTGCTGCAAAATAGGGCGATAGCCCGCCTCGTTATAAGCAATCCATTGAAACTGCAGTTGATTCCCGTCGGGATCGGAACTGCCGGCGGCACTCAGCGCTACTGGCTGTCCTGCAACCGCGTTGATACTAAGAACGCTCTTACCTCCGACACCATTAACTACTACGTCGGGAGGATGATTTGCATGTGCGTAATCGTTGATGGTCCAGTCCATACGCGCAGCGAAGTCGTTTTGAAATTGATCTCTCCATCGCCAAATCGTCGCTTCAGCGGAGGAGTAAGTTTTGCCGTCGATTCCTGCGACTGTGTCGGCGGTAGCAAGCCCTTGGGTCCAAATCGGGCGTGACTCTCCGTAAAATATTCGCCACTCATATCTTCCTCCCCAGCCACCCCAGCTAGGATTCTGGAACGAATTCAAGCCGTTATTCACTAAGCTAAACCATGAGGGCGTATCACCCTCCATATTGAACTCGATCGGCGGATAAACCGCTCCCAATGGTCCTTTACTGCGAATGTTTGCATCAAGCCACGCTTCCGATATCTCTGTGGTATCCGCACCGGTTCCCTCATAAAATCCCTGGCTGCTAATTCCAAGCCAGGTGGCTGGCAAAAGAAGGAAGTCTTCCTGTGAAAACGGGGTGCCATTTGAGTTCGAGGGAGTCACAATGTAGAAGAGATTCGGAAACTCCTGCCTCATCCACGGACCGGTATCGTCCTGATCGGAAATGGTGTAAACTCTCAGCTTATTAATGAAGGCCGCCAAGTCGTGAGATGACCGCGTTTTCTGCACATAATAAAGCGCTTCCGCCAGCGTATTGGCCCCACCTCCGACAGATACCCATACTGGCCGTGGGTCCTGGCGATCGACCGCTTGGATAATTAGCTGGGCTCCAGGTGATAATCTGCTGTTTCCCAGAGCCTTTCGGCCGAATACAGATGGACCGACCGCGACGATTTTTCTCAAGTGATCTGCGGTGGGATAACCTGGGGCATTTTTCAGCAGATTGGGTTGCACCTGCTCGTATGCATCAATGATCGAATAAGCAAAATCAGGTCGGACCGTATCGGTTTGGAACTCCGCCGTTGTGGGAATGATCCCCTCGATATCAATCTCATTCGAATAGAGGAGCAAACGAACCAAGTACTGTTGGTTGTCATTATCGTCGGTGCCAAAATCGTTCATGGCGATGAGCCTTGGCTTGCCGAAGAAGTTATCCACCTGTGCATACGCCGCGGTTATTTCCTGCTGGGTAGGTGGACCTGGTGGAGGCGTGGGTGTCGGGTTTGCCTTTCCATCGGATTGCCCACCCCAGGCGCGCCCGAATGTCAGTAGCGCTAGAGTGGAAGCGCAATAAATGAACAGCTCGCGATAAGTGGGGGACCGTAGACGGGGAGTCGATGCCGAGAGACGACGGAGATTCTCTAAACTGGGCGGTATCAGATCGCGTAATTCCATGCGATAAGGCATATTCATTCCTTTGTTGCTTGGGGGAGGTAGTTGATATGGAAGCGGTGCAGAGGGCGCCGCTGGTAGGATTTAGAGCTGGAGTTAGAGCAGTAGTCAAGCAAGAAACGATTATTTATTGTACAATGAATAAATAATCATCACGGACTTGAACGCCAATCATTCAAGGCGATCTCCGAAATCGAACGTACCTAACCAGGGTGATTCCGTGGCGAGATGACGCCGTTAGTTTTGTGATCTTATCCGGTTGTGCGAATCGAGCCGGGCAACAAGCTTTTAAAACTCGAGTCGCTCAGTGGTCGCTCTCACTGATCGGCAAGGCGAAAACGGCGCCCTTGGGCGCGTTGGCACTGGCCCAAAGGCGCCGCCCGTGGACATGA
>Ga0126381_100004903_pt1 | contig 14623 bp, 13 predicted proteins | sample PanSoiMetPlot_28_FD_96465 | JGI IMG/M metagenome (GOLD analysis project Ga0126381, IMG submission 96465) | Tropical forest soil microbial communities from Panama - MetaG Plot_28 | ecosystem: Environmental > Terrestrial > Soil > Tropical forest > Bulk soil | place: Panama | collected 2016-02-17
CTCCCTGCGCACGAGGTCACACCCGAACGCCTCGAACGCGTCAAATTCGCATACGTGGGTACGGCTGATGACGTGCGGCGCGAGATGGACGCGATGAACGAGAATGTCCATCCGGAATGGTTCGTATGGCAGGGCGATCAGGGCTTCCTGCCCAAGGAGGAGGTCAGAAAGCAAATCGTGACCTTCGCCAAAGAGGTCATGCCGCGCTACAAATAGTTCCGGAGAACGGCGGCAGGAACGCGGGTTGCGGCGGCAAAGTCACGTCGCGGCGTCGCGCAACTGGCGGCGCAATTCACTGCGGCGAATTTTGCCGCTGATGGTTTTGGGCAGCTCTCCGACGAAGTGGATCTCGCGTGGATACTTGTATGGCGCGGTGACACGCTTGACGTGGTCCTGGAGTTCGCGCGTCAATTGCTCGGAGCCTTGGTGTCCGGGCGCGAGGATGACGAATGCGCAGACAATCTCCGTGCGTTCGGGATCGTGCTTGCCGACCACCGCCGCTTCCATCACCGCAGGATGCTCAAGCAGCGCCGACTCGACTTCGAACGGACCTATACGGTAGGCGGCCGAGGTGATGACGTCGTCGGCGCGGCCCTCGAACCAGAAATAACCGTCCTCGTCCATCCAGCCTTTATCGCCCGTGTAGTACCATCCCTGGCGGAAGGCATTGTGCGTCGCCTCGTCGTCGCCCAGATAGCCGGAGAACAATCCGACGGGCCGCGGCTCCGTACGCACCGCGATGTTTGATACCTCGCCAACCGGGACATGCCTGCCCTCATCATCGACGATCGCAACTTCATAACCTGGCACCGGCTTGCCCATCGAGCCCGGCCGCACCTCCATCGCGCGATAGTTTGCCACCAGCGCCGTAGTTTCGGTCTGACCGTAGCCGTCGTAAACGGTCAACCCGCCGGTGCCGTCGCGCCACGCCCGAATCACCTCCGGATTGAGCGGCTCCCCGGCGCTGGTGCAATGCCGCAGGCAGGACAGGTCGTGCACCTTCAGATCAGCCTGCACCAACATCCGATACAAAGTCGGCGGAGCGCAGAAGGAGGTCACGCGATGCCTGCCGATGATATCGAGTATGGTGCCCGCGTCAGGCTTGCCCAGCGCAACCTGCACCACGCACGCGCGCTCGTGCCATTGGCCGAACAGGCCGCCCCAAGCAGCCTTTGCCCAGCCGGTGTCGGAAATCGTCCAGTGGCGATCGCCCGGGCGCAAGTCGTGCCAGAAGCGCGCGGTCGCGACGTGTCCCAAGCCATACGCCTGCGTATGCAAGACCATCTTGGGGTACGACACGGTTCCGCTGGTGAAAAAGATCAGCATCGGATCGTCGCGCCCGGTCGGATCCGCCGGTGTCTCGCCGTCGCCGGCGCGATCCAAAATCCCATCGAGGTCGCGCCATCGCCCGTGCTCGTCATGCCCCGCGGACCAGCGCACGAAATGCCGCACCGTATGCAACTGGTCCGCGACTTCATCAACCTTTGCCGCGCCCGCGCCGTCGGTGATAACGGCAATCGCCTCCGACGCCCTGGAGCGGTAGCTGATATCCCTTCCGGTCGAGAGGTTTGGCGTGGGTGTTGGAATCGCACCGATTCGAATCGCGGCGAGCATCGCCGTGTACCATTGCGGCACGCGCGGCAGCATCACCAGAACGCGATCGCCCTTGCCGACCCCAAGCGCCATCAGCGCGCGCGCCATCCGCCGCGACTCCTTCGCCAGGTCCGCAACACTTTGCTCGGAGATCAGCTCCCCGCCTGCGCCGATCGAAATAAGCGCGGGCACGTCGGGGTCCTGCGCGCGCCATCGTTCGATAATGTCCAGTACCGGGTTGAAACGCTCCGGCACGTCAACGCGGTAGCTGGCGCGCTCGGCTTGGTAGGATTTCATCCGGGGCTCAGCCCCGCGATCTGGCAGCTTAGCCAAAGTTCGCCTCTTGTCTGTCCCCTATCATAGGAGAGATTGAGGGAAAGGTTCCACGGCGCGCGTTCCGTCAACGCCGGCTTCAAGCGAAAATCCGGCCTGGGAATGCATCAGTCATTCTTTCGCTGAACCCTCTCGCACGGAAAAATTGAGAGCGAATCAGCGCCGTTCACACCATGTATGCGCCGCCGTAACAGTGCAGCACCTGCCCGGTCAGGATGTGGCTGGGGTTGGTCGCGGCGTACACGACAACGTCGGCGATCTCACTCGGCTCCAGCACGCGGCCCCACGGCATGTGACGGATCATCCGCTCCAAATCCTGTGGTTCGGGAGCGCCCTCCTTGCCCATCGCGGTGGCAGTGGCGCCCGGAGCTATGACCGTGACTACTATCTTGTCGCGTGTCAGCTCTCGCGCCAGCACCCGGCTGAGCGCCACGACGCCGGCTTTGGTGGCGGAATAGATGGTCTGGTTGAGCAGCGGTTGATAGGCCGCGCCCGACGCAATGTTGACGATTCTGCCGCCTCCCACTTTGCGCATGTACGGAATTACCGCCTGGCAGGTCAGCGCGGTGCCGCGCAGGTTGACGTTGATCTGCCTGTCGAAGCCGTCATCGGTCATCTTCTCCAACGGCTCGGTGATAATTATGCCAGCGACGTTGGCCAGCGCGTCGACGCGTCCCAGCTCTCTGGCCACGCGCTCCACGCCGGCATTGACGCTGGCGCGGTTGGTTACGTCGGTCTTGACGAAAACCGCGCGCCGTCCCGTCTCGGCCGCGATTTTGCTGGCCGACTCGTTGCCCCAGTCTTCCCTGAGATCGGCGATTGCGACGTCCAGTCCCTTTTGAGCCATCCCGCGGGCGACGCTGAATCCGATTCCCCACGGACGCGCCGCACCGGTTACGATTGCCACCTTCTGTTCGGCCATGTGTGCCTCCCTCGATGCGAAAGCGATTGCCGGCTGCCGGGCGGCAAAGCTAACGCGCCCGTCAGGCCGCGGTATTATATCCGAAGTGGAGCGCGGTGCTATTTCCGCCCGGTATCATCGGGGCGGAATTCAATCAGTTCCAGCACCGTGCCATCGGGGTCTTCAAAACAAACAAACAGTGAGCTTCCACCGCGGGATTGCAACACCTGCGGCTCCGAATAGAATTCGATTCCCTTGGCCTTGAGATACTCGTAGGTCTTCTGAAGATTCGCGGTATGCAGCGCGATTCGCGCGATCCCGGCGTGATTCAGGCGGGGATAAGCGCGGCCCTCGGTGCGCGGGCTCAACCATTCAATCAGGTCGAGATTGATCGCGCCGGGGTCATCGCCCAATTTGAGCAGCCTGCCGCGGGCGCGCGGGCTGGGGATGCGCAAGCCCTTCTCGAGTCCGCCGCTGCCGCTTTCTCCGATGTCCGAGACGTCCCTGAAACCAATTGTGCGGTAGAATTCCAACGACCGTTCGAGGTTCGTGCAGTTGACGCTAAGTCCATAGATGGCGTCAGCCAGCGGCTGCGGGGCGCTTGGCTCCGGCTGCACCGGCCGCCTCATGCGAGGCCACCATTTTTTTCTTTCCGTCGGCACCGCCGCTCCCCGATTCAACCGCCGCAATCATGGCATCCCGGCCATGACCCGTCCATGAGGTTGCCGCCTTTACCATTCAAACGATCGAAGGAACCCGGTCCACCCGCGTGCGCGGATGCGCGGCGTCAGTTTTTAGGCGCCCGCTTTTTGTATTGAACCAGCTCCAGGACGGTGCCGTCGGGATCTTCGAAGCAAACCACGGTCGATTGTCCGCCTTTGTACTTCACCGTGAGTGGCTCCGAAAACATCATGACGCCTTTGCTCTTGAGTTCCGCGACGTCCTTTTCAAGATCCTTGCTGTAGAAGCACACGCGCGCGATGCCCAGGTTATTCAGCCGCTCATAGGGCTTTTTATCGCTGCGAGGATTCAGCCATTCGATCAGGTCGATATGACTGCAATAAGGATCGTCGCCGATTTGCAGCAACCGCGCGCGGGCGCGCGAGTCAGCCGGCATCCGCAAACCGTTGCCCATCTCCGAACCGCCGCCCTCGCCAAAGTCCACCACCTCCCTGAAACCCAAGGCCTTGTAGAACTCCAGCGAGCGCTCAAGATTCGTGCAATTGATATTGATGTGATAGATGCTTCTGAGGTTCATTGGCCATCCGCTGCTGACTGATTTCCAACCAAGTTCGCGACTGCGAAGAGATTCGCAGGCACAGTCGGCGTGCGACTTTGCGCAGGCAAAATCACACGCCGGGTCAGGTACATTCCATATGAGCCCGCTCGAAGTGAGCCAGCTTCAGTTTGCCGCCGCCGCGCTCTCCGCCGGCTTGGGTGGCTGCACTCCCGAGTACGCCAGGCTGACCGGCGTGTTGAGATCGAAGGGGCTCTCCAGTCCCAGCTTCTTACCGATTTCACGCACCGCGGGCAGCACTTCCTGGCCGGTCAGACGGATGCAGGTCTTGGAATCTTCATGGTTGATCCTGCCGTCATTGCCGTACAGAGCCAGGATCGACGGCCGCGTCTCTTCCATTATGATGCGCAGTTTCTCGACCACCTGGGTGGGCGTACCCGCAATCAGGGTCAGGTTCTGCATCTGCCGCTCCAGCGACGCGTTGACCCCACGCACGTGCGTGTAACCCGCGCGCAACTCGGCCATCGCGCGGCGCGCCCACGTTCCCAGGTAGCCCGAAGGCGCCGCCCACACCGGATGGGTCAGGCCGGTGAACTCGCCCTGCATCCACATGAACTCGCGCGCGTTGCGGATCGCCTTTTCCTCGGTCTCCGCCACGTGGCATCGGATCAGGTAGCCGCGCTCGGCGGGGCTCGCCTCGTAACCGCTTTCCTTGGCGACCTGGTCGTAGATCTTCCAGACGTTCTTGCTCTCCTCGATCGGCAGATTGAGCGCGATATAGGGGTAGCGATGCTGCGCCGACCACACGATGGTCTCGCGGCTGGACACGCCCGGTATCCAGATGCGCGGATGGGGCTTCTGCAGCGGCAGCGCCCACGGATTCACCACCCGCATCTGGTAATGGTTGCCCTCCCAGCGCCAGGGGCCGGGTGTGGTCCAAGTCTTGACGATAAGGTCGTGCGCTTCTTCGAAGCGCTCGCGGTTGAACGCGGGATTGGCGTTGGCCTGCAGCGATTCGACACCGCCGCCGCGCACAAAACCCGACACCAGGCGGCCCTTGGAGATCATGTCGATCATCGCCAGTTCTTCGGCCAGGCGCACCGGGTTGTCGGCGATGGGCAGCGGATTGCCCAGCAGCACGATCTTCACCCGCTTGGTGATCGCTCCGAGGATGGCGGCGCAGATGTTGATCTTGGCCTGCATGCAGAACGGCGCCGTGTGGTGCTCGTTGAGCATGATCCCGTCGTAACCAACCTCTTCGACCAGCTTGTATTCCTCAAGGCGTTCGTTGTAGAGCCGGCTGCCCTCCGCGGCGTCGAAAAACTTGTTGGGAAACAGCAGCGCGGTGTAGCCGTAGCGGTCGCCTTCCGCCTTGGGATAGGCCGACATCGGCTGTTCGGTGAAATACATCAGATGCATAGCCCTGGGCTCCCTTGAATCTTAAAGTGCGGCAGCGCCTTACTTGCCGGCAATAAAGGACTTGGTCAGGCGGGCCAGTTCGTGATGCTTTTCCATTTCCAGGTAATGATTGCCGTCGATTACTTCCAGTTTCGCCTTGGGCATCAACTGCTGATAGCGCTCTCCGCATGACAGCGGCACGACCCGGTTCTGCTTGCCCCACACCACCAGCGTTGGCACCGTAACCGCCTTGATAAGATGCGGCATTGCCTGGTTGAACATATAGGGCTTCCACGCGATCCGCGTCGTCATTTCGCGGTTGATCTCCCAAGTCACCAACTGATCGACGTCGGGCCGCTCCTTGTACACATCCGCGAACCTTTCCTGACTCGCGAATCCCGCCCGTACGTAGTCCAACGTGCTGATCAGGAACTGATCGATGATCTCACCGCGCGTGGGCTGAATCCCCATCGCGTTGACCAGCACCAGGTGGCTGAACTCGTGATGGCACATGGTCGCCATCTCAACGAGGATCCAGCCGCCGAAGCCCAGACCCACCGCCGCCGTCGAATTAAGCCCCAGGTCGCGCAGCAAGCGCTGATAGATGCCGGCGATGTCGCGCACGTTGCGCGCCCATTCCGGCCGTTCCGACTTGCCGTACCCCGGATGGGACGGGACATAAACGGTGTGGCTCTCGGCCAGCTCCATGTAATAGGGCAGCCAGCCCGGGTTGCCTATGTCATGGTGGAAGACGACGACCGGCGGCCCGCTGCCATCCTTGAGCAACTGCACCTTGCCTCCGACCACATCGACTGAACTCTCCGTGAAACTCATCTATGCTGCGCTCCCCAGCGGTCGGCGCCGCCGATGCCGCACGACAGTCGCCTCCGCCTCTGGTTTGAATTGCCGGTCAAAACGGCTGAACCGCCGTCCAGAACAGAACGGCTGTTACCGCGCCAAACTAGAATTCGGCCCCAGGTGTGTCAAGGTTTGTTGCTCCGATTGCAGGGCTCTCTGGCTGTGACTCGTTCCTTTCAGAACCACGGTGGAAGGTCGTGAAAATGATTGGCCGAAAGCCCGTCATGTGCGGCCAATTCTCTTCCACTATATCGAGGCGCGGCGCGTCGATAGCGCGGAGGGGAGCCACACTGGCTCCCCTCCTTGATGCACACGGTGCTGCTACTGGACGGGCGGCAAAGTGGTGGAATCGGTTTGCGACCCATTATCGGGAATACAGGCGGCATGTCCGAAGCCGCTCTTGCTGCTGCCGATTTGGAAACCGCTCACGTTGGTGATGTCATAAATGATGTTGTCGGGGCGATCTGGATCGGCGGTGCCGTTAACCCCGCCGACACCGTCGGTTTTCAAAAAGTCCAAGCCCAGGTTCGCCCGCGTGCGCCACGCCACGTTGTGGTCGGCGCATGACGTATCGCCCCTTACGCCCACCGCACCGATGAAGCCCTTGGTCTTGTCGTACAGCGCCAAGCCTCCGCCAAAGACGTTTACGCCGCCGATCCGGTTCCCGATCATCGGATCGTGGCTGGTGCCGAAGAACTTCGCGTTGCCCTGGTAAGCGACCTGGGTATCAACCGGATTGCTGTGCTGCAGGCCATACAGGCTGCCGCCTGGATTTACCGCCGAAAACAGATTTGCGGTCGACAGGGCGAAGCTCGCGACACTGAGACCGTTGGCCGTGTTCGCCTTTTGCGCAGAAATAACCCGGCTCAGCAGCCACTGCGATCCCGCATCAGCCCCGCTGAAGGCGACGGCGCACACGGTCCCGTCGCGAGCCACGAGTGTGCCCCACATCTGGTTGCTCAACCCACCGTTGGTCCCTGCCTGAGCAGTTTGCAGGGCGGTCTTCAAATTTGCAGAGGCGGTTTTTAGTACGTCGCATCCAGTGAGCGCTCCGCCGTCGTGGCCATGTCCCGCCATCGCCGCACGCTCAGCGCCGGCCAATGAAAGCATCGCCAGCGCGACCGCCGCAGCAATCACCCTGCCACCAAGGGAACCGACCAATTCACTCGCGCATTTCATCTTAACCTCCTGACAGAAATTGTGAGATTGGGAGAAACCCCGGGTGTCCGTTACTAAAGAAAAGTCAAAAAGACAAGTCTGTTAAGAACTCGAAGCGGCGAGAAGAAAGGTTGGAGGCTAGGTGACTAAAAGAATAGTGTGCAGGCATCTCGATGATGCCATGGAAGTGGCCGGAGGCGCGCGGCCCCGCTGGTCCGACGGCGGATCTAATTCATGGCATTAACTGAAGCTGCGGCTCGAGCCGTCCTCGGGCGCCGGACAGCAACGCTTGAAGCCACCGGCGCGGACCGTCAGTCGCACCGAGGCTTCCAATCCAGCTCGTGCGTTTTTGCGGAGCACAGAAAATGAATGCACGGTCCCCCGCTGGGAACCGTGCACCCGAGACACGGAGGCGGCATTGTTCCGTGTGTTATCTGATATCGCTTAGAAGGTCCCCGTCATCGCTGGAGGAGCTGGCTCCTACGCCGATCATCTTGTAAACCAGCTTTGCCACGAACAGTCTGTCGTCCAGCCGGCCCATCCGCTTCAGCATTCCGCCATGCCGGCGGCAACGCGGGCAGGCCATGGTACCAGCCAGGAGCCCTGCCTCTTTAGCCGTGATCCGCAGGTCGAAGGTGTGACCGCAGCCTGGATTCTCACAGGTGGTACGGTACACGACGCCGGGACTTGCAAAATGTTCACTCCGCTGCATTGGTCTGCCTCTCTTCCGGGGAACAGTTGGTTATTCCGGATTGTTCCCCTTTGTCCATGTTTAGACGCTGGACACGCCAGAATGTTTCAAGCAACTCATGTGCCGAACCTCAAAAGTTGTGAAACTTCGACTTTGTCAACGAATACGGAGATTTTAGCATACGAACAAACGGCGAAGCTACTGCACTTGGTGCTATTTTCACGAAAATTTGCAGCGCCTGCTGCAAATATTTTGATGCAGTTGTGACCCCTTGGACCCATCACTCTCTTGATGGCCGCCGCCGGCGTCTGGTTGAATGCTGGTTGCTAAACGTAGCGCTGCAAAATGAGAACGCTCGCACTTGTAATGGCCGGAGGTCAGGGCACCCGGCTACATCCCCTGACTCGGGATCGGGCAAAACCGGCGGTACCCTTTGGAGGCAAATACAGGATCATTGACTTTGTTTTGTCTAATCTCGTCAATTCCGGGATCTTTTCGATATATGTGCTGGTCCAATGGCGCTCACAGTCGCTCATCGAACATCTGAAGGATGGCTGGCAGTTCGGCGGATTGTTGCCGACCCATTTCGTCACCCCCGTCCCGGCCCAGATGCGCCTGGGTGAAACCTGGTATCAAGGGACTGCCGATGCGATTTTTCAGAATCTGAACTTGCTGGACGACGCCAAGCCCGACCTGGTGGCCGTCTTCGGCGCGGACCATATCTACCGCATGGATATCGAGCAGATGATCCAGTTTCATTTGGATCACAAGGCGGCGGTGACAGTGGCCACCTTGCCGGTGCCGGTGGAAGAGTCGCGCCATTTCGGAATTGTCGAGATCGATTCAGGCATGCGCATAACGGCTTTCAAGGAAAAGCCGGAGCACGTCGATTCGATGCCGGGGGCGCCGGGACGATGCCTGGCCTCGATGGGCAATTATCTGTTCGATCCGCACGTGCTGCGCGCGGCATTGGCCCGCGACGCGGCCCAGACCGAGAGTCATCACGACTTCGGACAGGATCTGATTCCGGGACTAATCGACCGGGTGCCGGTCTACGCCTACAACTTCATGACCAACCGGATTCACGGCGATTCCGAGCAGAACCTGAGCTACTGGCGCGACGTCGGTACCTTGGACGCTTATTACGAGGCTAACCTTGATCTGCGCGACGCGCGTCCCCATCTCAACCTGTACAATCCCAACTGGCCGCTGCGCACGGCGTACTACAATCAGCCGCCCGCCAAGTTCGTGTTTGCCGAAAATGGGCGCCGCGGCCAGGCGCTGCATTCAGTCATATCGGAAGGGTCTATCATCTCGGGTGGGACGGTGCGCAATTCAATCCTGGGCCGCTCGGTCTTTATCCATTCCTACAGCGAGGTGGACGATTCAATTTTGATGGACTACGTGGAAGTGGGACGTCACGCCCGAATTCGCCGCGCGATCGTGGACAAGAACGTCTATATCCCCGAGGGCGACGAAATCGGCTATGATCTGGAACGTGATCGGCGGCGCTTCTTCATCACCGATTCGGGTATCGTGGTGATCCCCAAGGCCCCAAAACGCGAACGCCTGGGCGACATCTCGCTGCTGTGAAAGCCACCGGCGGCCTGCTCCCCACCCACCGCGACGACCTACCGGCTCCAGGGCCACCGCCGCCGCGCGCCGCACCAGCTCCGGTTGCCAATCTGCCGCCGCAAGCGAGCAGACCCAAGCGCCGGTCCGATCTGAAGTTAAGTTTCGGCGGCCGTTGCCAGTTCTACGCAATGGCGGCTGTCATCCACCTACTGAGCCTGTTCCCTGACTTCGTGCTTTATGCGCTGGGAGTGCTGGGCGGCCTTCTGGCATACCGGCTGGATTCGCGCCATGCTGCGATTGGGCTCAGGAATCTCGAAATCGCCTATCCGGAACTCCCTGCGGCATCGCACCGGCGCATCCTGCGCGATTCTTACCTGAATCTTGGGCGCAGTGGCGCCGAATATATCCGCCTGGGAGGATTTTTCTATCGCCGCCTGCTGCGCAAAGTGCGATACGAAGGCATCGAGGTGTGGGATGAAGCGCGGCGCCGCTACCCAGGGCGCGGTATCCTGATCCTTACCGCGCATTTTGGCAACTTCGAGTTACTGCCCGCCGCCCATGCGATGCACGGCTACCAGATAAGCCTGGTTCATCACACTCAACGCTTCCTGCCCGGCGACGCGCTGATGACGTTTGTTCGCGAACGTGCCGGCGTCGAGATCATTCGCAAGCACGCGGCGGCGCGCGCCGTGCTGCGGGCTTTGCGCGACGGCGAGATGATCGGGATTCCGTTCGATCAGAACGCCAAGCGCAGCGAGGCGTTGTTCGTGCCGTTTTTCGGCGAGTTGGCCGCGACTAGCAGCGGGTTGGCCCGCCTGGCACGGATGTCAGGCGCGGCGGTGGTGCCGGTTTTTATCGTGCGTGATCCCAACCGGCGCACCCATCGGATAGTCATCGAACCCGAGTTGTCCTTGCAGCATACGGCCGACGCGGAGGCGGACATCCTGGAAAACACCCGCCAATTCGTGGACGCGATCGAGCGGCGGGTGCGCTCTCATCCCGACCAATTTCTGTGGACCCATCGCCGCTACCGCACCCGCCCGCGCGGCGCCCCAAAGATCTACGAGTGATTTTGTCGTCGGGAGTAACACAGGCCACCAGCCCGTAATCATCGGTCTTCCGCGGCGAGCGCCGGCGGAAGACTCGAAGCCTGATCTCGTTTGCTGAAGCGGCTCACCACTATCAGCAGTGCCAGCGTGATAACCCATGCGGCGGCGCCGCTGATCAGCGGCGGCCGGCCATAGCCAGAGAGCCAGCCGGGAGCGGATTGTGCACCGGGAGCGAACTTGCGCCAGGCCTTGGCGCCCACGATCACGCTGGCATGCAGCCCGATGGGAAAGTACACGCGCCCGGTCCTGATAAACGCTGCAGCCAGCAGCAACCCCAGCAGGAACAAGCCCAACAGGCCCGGCGCCGCCGCAATCGGATGGCCCAACTGCCCGAGGCTGGCGGCCAGCGTTTGGAGGCCCAGCAGCGGATGGATTCCAACTACCTGGAAGCGCGCGGGTGAGCGCACCAGATGCGCGGCGGCGTAAACCACCGAACTCGCGACGAGCCCGATGGGCCGGCCGAAATCCTCCGTGATGCCGTCGAGCAGGAACGCCCGAAAAAAACCCTCTTCTATTATCGCGATAATCAGTGCCGGAATTATGCTCAAGACCAAATTGATCATCAGCGATGCCGGATAAGCGCGCGCACTCAGCGGGGCGATCAGCCAGGCAAGTTCCCACAGGACGCCCATCGCCGCGCCGCCGATCATAAAGCCGCACACGACGGCGGGCAGGCTCGATAGGGGCTGCGCAAATCCCGCGCGCAGCCGGCGGAGCAGATTCAGCTCGCGGCTCTCCCACAGGATCGCAACCAGCAAAGTCACCATCACGACGCGATCGAAGATGCGAGGAAACGGAAAATGGAATCCGGTCCATGCCACCGCCGGCGCCACGAACGGCGTGATCAAAGCAGCCGCCAGCGCAGCAATCAGCAAGGTTAGCGCAAGGCGGAAGGTGAACATCGAGGTTCGGTCAGCCGGCTTTCCGCTGGCACATGTTTCCAGGTGGAGCTGCACCTATGGCGCGGCGATTCTGCAACTGCATGGCTTCTTGGGCACCCTCGCTCCGCCCTGGCATTTGCGCCCTTACGGGGTTGCCAGAAGGCATCCAGGCGCCGAGCGCGAAATTCAACAGCTCCTGACCAGAGAGAGAGCATGGGGCAGAGTGCGAACAAAGCAGGCATTCGAACTCAACGCACCCGCTCCGGATTGCGCGCCGGCTCGAGTACCACCTCGGCCGGCCAGGTTTGCGGCGCGGCGGCAAGAATCCGGCTAATCGCGGCGGCAACGTCGGAGGGCCTCAGCATCAGCGTACGATCAAGATGCTTGTTGGCGGGAATCAACGCCGTGTCCACCAGACCCGGAATCATCACCGAGACTCTCACTCCGCCTTCGCGCAGCTCAGTGAAACAAGCACGGCTGAACGCGATCAATCCGGCCTTGGCCGCGGCATAGATCGCCTCTAATGCCGGAGCACGCAGCCCCGCACTCGAGGCGACGTTGATGATCGCGCCGCCGCCCTGCTTGAGCATGTGCGGCGCCGCGAGGCGGGTAAGCGCGACGGGCGCGCGCAGGTTAACCGCCAGCATCCGGTCCTGTTCGCTTTCAGTGACTTTGACCAGAGATCGACGCGGGGGAGCCCAGCCTGCGTTATTTACCAGGACGTCAATCCGCCCATACAGATCCAGCGCCGCTTCGATCAAGTTTGAGGGCGCTTCAATTTCCGCCAGATCGACCAGGACGATCAAGGAATCCTTCGGTGCAAGGCCCGTCTGCGCCCGCGTCTGTTCGAGTTCTTCCCTGGTGCGCGCGGCCAGGCAAAGACGGTAACCGTCGCGGGCTAACGCGAGCGCAACCGCTTGGCCGATACCGCGCCCAGCCCCCGTAATTACGGCAACCGGCTGACCCGGAGCGGTCATAATCGTGCTCCGGTTATCCGCCGGCTCCGCTGGCGCCGCGGGCCAAAAACGGGATCTAAGGCCGATTGATGGCAAACACTTGCGCGCGCGGCCCAAGTCAAACAGACTAACACAATTATCCGGGACTTTTGCGTACTTTGATGAATCCCCAGGTTTTTAGAGAATATGACATTCGCGGCGTGGTCGAAGAAGACTTTGATGACGAATTCGTCGTCAATTTGGGCCGCGCCTACGCCACGATGCTGCATCGGGCGGGCAAGCGGACCATAACCGTGGGGCGGGATTGCCGCCTTTCTTCCGACCGGCTCTTCCATCTGCTGCTCGAAGGTCTGCTACCCTCAGGTATCAACGCGGTCGATATCGGGGTCGTGCCGACGCCTTTGCTGTACTTCTCGGTGCTGCACTGGGCCATGGACGGCGGCGTAATGATCACCGGCAGCCACAACGCCGCCGAGTATAACGGCTTTAAGCTCGGAATCGGACCCTCCACGATTTTCGGCGAGGAGATCCAGGCGGTCCGCCGGGTTATCGAGCGCCGCGAATTCTCAACCGGTCAGCAGGGCGGGACGATCACGACACGACCGATACTCCCGGAGTACGCCGATTTCATCCGGAGCAGCTTCAAGTTTGGCCGCTCGTTCAAAATCGCCGTTGACGGCGGCAACGGATGCGGCGGGGTTGTGGCGGCGCCGCTGATGCGCGAACTGGGACTGGAAACGGTGGAACTGTTCATCGAGATGGACGGCCGCTTCCCCAACCATCATCCCGATCCCACCGTGGAGGCCAACATGCAAAGCCTGATCGCGGCCGTGCGTGGGAGCGGCGCGATTGCGGGGATCGCCTACGACGGCGACGCGGACCGGATCGGCGCGATTGACGAGCACGGCCGTATTGTATGGGGCGACGAGCTGATGGTGCTGTTTTCGCGCGCCATCCTGAAAGAGCGTCCCGGCGCGACGATCATCGGCGATGTCAAATGCTCGCAGCGCATGTACGATGACATCGGAAATCACGGCGGCCGGCCGATCATGTGGAAGACGGGCCACTCCCTGATCAAGAGCAAGCTTAAGGAAGAGCATGCCGCCCTGGCCGGCGAGATGAGCGGCCACATGTTCTTCGCCGACCGCTATCGCGGCTTCGACGACGCGATCTACGCCTCGTTCAGACTGCTGGAGATAATAGACCGCGAAGGCCGGGGAATCGGCGAACTACTCAGCGACCTGCCGGCCACCCGCGCGACGCCCGAAATCCGGGTCGATTGCCCCGACGACCGGAAATTCGAGGTAGTCAGCAAGCTCGCCGATTATTTCCGCTCGCATTACGAGGTGACGGAAATCGACGGCGTGCGGGTCAAGTTCGATTCCGGCTGGGGCCTCGTGCGCGCCTCCAATACACAGCCCGCGCTGGTGCTGCGGTTCGAGGCCAAGGACGACCGCGCGCTGGGCGAGATACGCCAGGTGTTTGAAACCAAGCTCAAGGAACTGGGCGGCCTTTGAGAGAACTATCCGCCGCTGCTTTGAGGGGTCGCTCCGCTGCGCTGATCATCGCCGGCGGTTTTGGCGCACGCTTCTGGCCCGCAGCTCGCAGCGACCGCCCCAAGCCGCTGTTCAGTCTGAACGGCCGCACCAGCCTGCTCGATGACACGATCGCACGCCTCCAACCTCTGATCGCGCCCGAACGGATCTTCGTCCTGGTTCCCGCCACCATCGAAGAGGTCTTTGCCGCCGCGCTTAAGGACCGCATCCCGCGCGCCAATCTCTTGCTGGAGCCGGACCGGTGCGGGACAGCGGTGGCAATTGCCTATGGTGGCGCCTTGATCAAGTCGCGCCTGGGCGAAGCGTTGATGGCGGTTATGCCCGCCGACCATTACATCTATCCGCCGGCATCCTTCCGCCGCACCCTTGCGGCGGGA
>Ga0126381_100004904_pt1 | contig 14622 bp, 14 predicted proteins | sample PanSoiMetPlot_28_FD_96465 | JGI IMG/M metagenome (GOLD analysis project Ga0126381, IMG submission 96465) | Tropical forest soil microbial communities from Panama - MetaG Plot_28 | ecosystem: Environmental > Terrestrial > Soil > Tropical forest > Bulk soil | place: Panama | collected 2016-02-17
ATCCGCGGCCAGCAGTTCGCCCGTGCCGCGTCGCTGCTGCGCGGCCTGAACCCGGACGCCCCGGCCGGCTTGTCCAAGGTGACCGCGACCCATTAGCGACGTGGCAATCTGATGTCGTAGGTTTTCCCGCACTTAGGGTCGGCGGCATGCGACTGGTTGAACTGTCGAATCACCCGGGCGGGCTGCTGCGGGACATCCACCGCCAGCGCGGCGCGGACGGCCGGCGTGCCCAGGCGGCGCACGCGCGGGAGCTCGCGAGGCACGGCAAGGCGCTCGAGCAGGCCCGCGCGCGGCGCGACGAGGCGCTGGCGGGGCATCGCCTCTGGGAGTGGATCCGCGCGATCTTCGCGGTCTGGGCGCGGCGGCGCGAGGTTCCGCGCCCGCCCGTCCTGGCGAGCGCGCCGAGCGGCCAGGAGGAGTCCATCGCGGCCGGAATGGCCGGCGAGCGGCAGGTGGCGGCCGACCTCGGCAAGGTCCTTGGCGACGAGTGGGTGCTTTTCCGCGGCTATCGCAACGGCCGCGGCGAGATCGACCACCTGCTGCTCGGCCCCGGGGGTCTGTTCGCGATCGAGGTTAAGTACCACAACGCCACCGTGTACATCAACGGCGACGACTGGCGGTTCGAGAAGTTCGACCGCTATGGCAACAAGGTCGAGCACGGACGCATCGAGGACCGCACGGGACGTTCGCCAAGCGTGCAGCTCAACGAGCCGGCGGACGAGCTCGTCAGGTTCTTGGGCAGCAGGGGACCGGCGGTTTCGGTTGCCAGGATCGTCATACTCAACCACCCTCGTTCGCGCGTTGGCAGCCAGCGGAACCTGTCGGTGCGCGTGACCACGTCATCGAGGGACATCGTGGATCTGGTGCGCCGGTCGCCACCGCAACTGACCGGCGGACGCGTCGCGCAGCTCGCGAGCCTGATCGAGCGGGACCATCGCTTCCACGAGGCCCGCCGGTCCCCGAGGTAGCCCGCACGCCGAGCCCCCGCGAGCGCGGGGCCCGGCGTGTCCGCTCAGACTTCGGGGTTGCCGTTCGCGGATGTCGGCGAGATCTGCGCGATCACGTCCCAGTGCTCGACGACCTTGCCGTTGGCGTCGAGGCGGAAGATGTCGACGACCTTGCTCCCATGTGGCCCGTACACCGGCTCCGCGCCAGTGAGCAGCGCGTGGGTGACGACGAAGTCGCCGTCGGCGAAGACGCGCTTGATGTCCACGTGCACGTCGGGGAACTGGGTCGTGAAGGCGGTGACGAACCCGGTAAACGCCTCGAAGCCGTTGTCCGCGAGCGGGTTGTGCTGGATGTACTCGTCGCCGCCGTACATCTGGACGGCGAGCGTCGGGTTCTTGTCGTTGAACGCGGTCGTGTAGTAGCTGACCACGTTCTGCATGTTGCGCTCAAGGAGCGGCTCCATCGGTTCTCCTCTTCCTGCTAATATCGGTCGTTCTGTTAATATCGGGACGATCTGCGCGGGGGCATGTTTTCGATAATTATCGATATACCGGCCACGTTATCGAAACGGTAGCGCAGGCGTCTGCCAAGCGTGGAGAAAAGAATTCATGGTGACAAGTACGGAAAGCGGCCCTGTGCCACTGGGGCCGGCGTCAGTTCCCGCGCCGCCTCCGCCGGGGTCGGTATTCGCGCTTGGGTGGCTGATGGCGGAACTGTTCGACGGCCGTCGGCGCAGGAGCGTGGCCGATCGCCAGCCTGCTTTCAACCGCGCCGTGCAACTGCCGCTGGTCTCCGACCTCGGGGACGCCGACTTGCTGAATTTCCTGGTCACGGATCTTGGCGACCTGCTCGGCCCGTACCCCCTCGTCTCTGCCGGGCAGGTGAGGGCCGAGGCCGCCAAGAAGGCGGGCACCGCAGGCGAGCCGTTCGACCAGGGCGCGTTCGACGCCTCGCTCGCTAGCCTGCACCTGGCCATACTCGACGAACTCGCCGACGCGCAAGAACAACTCAGCGCCTATCAGCTGGGCCTGGCCCTGAGCGACATGTGCTGGCTCGTCACGCCGACCGTCAACTCGGACGCGTTCGTCGCGATGTTCAAGCGCGGCCAGGTCGCGGCCATGGCGACGTGGCTGAACGGCGCGGGCGCCGCGATCCCGCCGGGCACCGCGTCCATCGTCGGGCAGTCGCTGTCGAAGTGGGCTGACTGGGTCGACGTCAACGCGCCGGAGATCACCGGACCTGGCTCGTGGGCGTCCTCGGCGGACGTCCTGCTCGACGCCCTGCGCGTGCAGGGCGGCGTATGGCGCTCGGTACTCACGGCCGACCCCGAGGTGAGCCTCCAGCCGGCGATGGGCGCCTGGGTGCAGGCCGCGTCCGCGGTCGCGCGTGCGACAAAGACGGTGACGGTCAGCATCCTCAAGCGGTTCTGGCCGATCGTGATCATCACGGTCGGCGCCCTGGCGGGGCTGCTCTACCTGGTCATCTCGAACTTGAGCGGAGCATCCCAGGCGTGGGCGAGCCTGGTCACCGTGATCGCGGTGCTCGGCGCCGGCGGCGCCGGACTAGGGTCGGGTGTCACCCGGGCATTCGGCGGGATCGGCTTCGAGATCTGGAGCGCGGCCAAGCTCGACGCCCAGGCCTGGAACGTCACCTGGCTGCCATCCCTGCCACAGAACGCCATGAAGCGGAACAAACTGGACAATCGCGGGGTGGCGGCGCCGCATATCAGGAAGAACGTAGACCACCGCTAGCTGCCCTGTTCACGTAGCGCGGTTAGCATCACTTCCATGCCGGAATCCGAGGACACCAACGTCGCCGTGTGGAAGACCGACATCGGCGTCAACTTCTGGAAATCGACCGCGGGCGACCGCGAGCGACGGCGGGCCGGCCACCGGGTGCTGATGGCGGAACTTCTGCCGTTCGGCTCCGACGAGCCGTTCACGTTCGTCGATCTCGGCGCGGGCACTGGCGCGGCGTCCCGGACCATCCTCGATCACTTCACTGCCGCGCACGCGATCCTCGCGGACTTCTCGCCGCAGATGATGGCGCAGGGGGTAGTGGAGCTGGAGCCGTACGAGGGCAGGTACACGTACGTTGAGTTCGACCTCACCCGCGCAGGTGGCTGGCCACCGCAGATCCCGGTCCCCGTGGACGCGGTGATCAGCTCGCTGTGCGTCCACCATCTCAACGACGAGCGCAAGCAGACGCTGTTCGCCGAGATTCTCCAGGGCCTGACGCCGGGTGGCTGGTACCTGAACTATGACCCGGTAACGCCCCCCGACCCTGTGGTCGAGGAGGCTTGGCTGAGGGCCGGTGACAGGCGCGACCCGTCGGCCGCCGACAAGCGAGCGCACCGGACCCCGCAGGAGCAGTTCCGCTACGAGAACCACGTGCGCTACATGATCCCGCTTGATCCGCAGGTCGGCTTCCTGCGCGCGGCGGGGTTCGAGGGCGTGGACGTCTACTGGAAGGAACTCGACTTCGTGATCTACGGCGGCCGGCGTCCAGGGGGCGCGGCGGCAGGCGGCTAGCTAGCGCAGGCTCGCGGCGATCGCCTCGACGCCGGCGATGAACACGCTGACCCCGAGTTCGTAGTGAAACTCTGGCTCGTCGCACGCGGTCATGGGGAGCGCGCACTCCACTAGCCGCGGAAACACGGCCGTGGGCAGGCTGGCGAGGACCACCCGCTTCCTGCGCTGCATCTCCTCCCGCTCGTCGGGGGCGAGCAGCGTGATTCCCGGCTCGCTCATCACCAGCGTGATTCCGGTCCAGAAGGCTGAGCGCGTTATCTCGCTCGCGTACCTGGGATCGAATCCGGCTTCCCGCAAGACCTGCAGGGTCACCTCACTCGCGCGCAGCGCGTGCTCGCCCTGCTTCTCGGTCTGAAGCAGCAGCTGAGGCGCGGCCGGGTGAGCGCGAAGCACCCGCAGCAGGGACTCAAGCAGGCCGCGCAGCTGCGCCGGCCAGGCCGCGGCGCCGTCGATGTCGACACCGAACTCCGCCCAGACTCGCTCGGCGAGCCCTTCGAGCAGCTCGTCCTTGCTGCGGAAGTGCCAGTACAGCGCCATCGGGGTGACGCCGAGTTCCTGGGCAAGCTTGCGGATCGTGAGCGCGTCCAGGCCCTCGGCGTCGGCGAGCTGCAGCGCACGCTCGACCACGGCGGTCCTGGTCAGCCGGCTGCGTTCGCCGTCGTCGCGATCCAAAGGTCTGGGAGAAGCCACTTGACAACTATACGGCGTACAAGTCATTATCGGCAATGACAGCATGTACAACGTATAAGAACGCCATACAGGTACGGCATACAGGTACGGCGTACAAGTCCTTCAGGGGAACAAAATGGGCATGACGGCAAGGGCGAGGTGGTGGGCGCTGACCGCGGTCAGCCTGGCCACCTTGATGACCTATCTCGACAACAACGTGATCAACGTCGCGATCCCGACCATCCAGCGCAGCCTGCACCTGTCGGTCACCGGGCTGGAGTGGATCGTGAGCAGCTACCTGCTCGTGCTCGCGGGCCTGCTGCTCGTCGGCGGGCGGGTCGCCGACGTGTACGGCAGGCGGCGGGTGTTCCTTGTGGGTCTGGCCATCTTCACGCTTTCGTCGCTCACCGCCGGGCTGGCCGGCAGCGGCGGCGTGCTGATCGGCGCGCGCGCCGTGCAGGGGCTCGGCGCGGCGCTGCTGATGCCCGCCACGCTCGCGATCATCACGCACGCCTTCACCGATGTCAGGGAGCGCACGATGGCGATCGGGGTCTGGGCCGCGATCGGCGCGCTCGGCCTCGCGCTCGGGCCCGTGATCGGCGGCGTGATCAGCCAGCACGTGCACTGGGGATGGATCTTCCTGATCAACGTTCCGATCGGCGTGATCACCTTCGCGATCGCGCTGCCGTTCATCGCCGAGTCGCGAGCCGAGGAGCCGGCTGGTCTGCGCCGACAGGAAAGCAGGCTGCGCAGCCTCGACATCCCCGGTCTCATCACGTCGGCGACCGCGCTGTTCGCGTTGACATACGCGCTGATCGAAGGGCACGACCGCGGCTGGACGTCCGCGTTGATCCTGGCCGCCTTCGCGGTGAGCGCGGTCGCGCTCGCGGCCTTCCTCGCCATCGAGAGCCGCAGCGAGCAGCCGATGGTGCCGCTGCCCCTGTTCCGGTCCCGCGAGTTCAGCGGCGGCATCTCGACGATGATGATCTGGGCATTCGGCATCTTCGGCATCTACTTCTTCACCTCGCTGTACCTGCAGTCCATCCTGGGCTTCTCGCCGACCAAGGCAGGGCTCGCTTTCGTGCCGATGGCGCTGGCCATCGCGCTGTCCGCGACGCTCGCGCCGCGAGTGGCGGCCCTGATCGGCGGGCACCGGACGGTGTCCGTCGGCGTGCTGCTCATGGTCGTCGGCCTGATCCTGTTCGCCGGTCTCGGCGGCGGCGTCGGATACGGCTCGCTGATGCCCGGGTTCCTGCTGTTCGGCCTCGGCGGTGGCCTGATGAACGTGCCGCTGACCAACTCGGTGCTCGAAGCCGCGCCGTCTGCCCACGCCGGGATCGCGTCCGCGCTGCTCAACGCCTCGCGTGAGGTTGCGGGGCTGCTCGGGGTCACGGTCATCGGCGCCGTGCTCAGGTCGCGTCAGTCGGTCGCGTTCCGCGGCGGCGCCTCGCCGCGCGACGCGTTCCTCGACGGCTACCACACGGGACTGTGGCTGACTATCGCCCTGCTCGCGACCGGAGTCGTGCTCAGCTACGTGACGCTGCGGCCGCGTTCGCAGCAACAGCACGACCAGCGCGAGGCGGGCCACGCGCCCGCCTCCGTCGACCGCGAGCTGGTTCGCGACAACTAACCTGTGGTATCCGCCACCGCCGCCAGTGTGGGCAGCCCCCTTTCGTGGAGGCTGCCCACCGGCGTGTAATGCTGCAGCACGGGGTGAACAGGAGGGCCTGTGACTGGAGCAGACGGATTTGACGCCGTGGTGGTCGGATCTGGGCCGAACGGGCTGATAGGCGCCATCACGCTGGCCGAGTCCGGCCTGCGGGTGCTGCTGCTCGAGGGGGCCGCCGAGTTCGGCGGCGGGCTGCGCAGCGCCGCCCTGACGCTGGACGGATTCACGCACGACATCTGCGCCACCGTGCTCCCCCTTGCCCGGGCGTCGGCGGCGTTTCGCGACCTCGCGCTTCCGGTCGAGTGGGCGTACCCGATGGTGCAGGCGGCGCACCCGCTGGACGGTCAGGAAGCCGTGCTCGTGCACAGGGACATCGCGCAGACCGCCGCGGGCCTGTCCACGTCCAGGGACGCGTTCGCCTGGCGGGAGAGCGTGGGTGCCGCCGCGCGCGGCGGGTTCGGCCTCGTGGACTCGCTGCTCTCACCGCTCTCGGTGCCTCGCGCGCCGCTGCGGCTGGCCAGGTACGGGGCGCTGGGCGCGCTGCCCGCCACCGTGCTCGCCCGCGCCTTGTTCGGCGGCGAGCGAGGGCAGGCGGTGCTCGCGGGCATGGCCGCGCACTCGATGATGGACCTTCGCGCGCCGATCACCGGAGGCTACGGGCTGCTGCTCGCCGCGCTCGCGCACCAGGTCGGCTGGCCGGTGGTCCGCGGCGGATCGCAGCGGCTTGCCGCCGCCCTGGTAGGCCGCCTTGAATCGCTTGGCGGGGTGGCGGAGTGCGGGCACCTCGTGCGCGACCTGTCCGACATCCCACGGGCGCGCGTGGTCCTGCTCGACCTGACGCCCAGGCAGGTCCTCGCGGTCTGCGGCGACCGGCTGCCGGGCGGATACGCGCGGCGGCTGCGCTCGTTCCGCTACGGGCCGGGCGTATTCAAGGTGGACTGGGCGCTGTCCGGCCCGGTCCCGTGGAAGGACCCGCACGTCGGCTCGGCGGCCACCGTGCACCTGGGCGGGACGCTGGCCGAGATCGCGGCGGGCGAAGCGGAGGTGGCCGCGGGCCGGCACCCCAAGCGGCCGTACGTTCTCACCGTCCAGCCGTGCGCGGCAGACCCCTCGCGCGCTCCGGCCGGACGGCACGTGCTGTGGGCGTACTGCCACGTGCCGAACGGCTCGACGGTGGACATGACCATGGCGATCGAGGACCAGGTCGAGCGGTTCGCGCCCGGGTTCAAGGACCTGATCCTCGCGCGCGTCACGCATGACACCGCGGCCCTGGAAAGGCATAACCCCAACCTGGTCGGCGGGGACATCGGCGGGGGCTATGCGGGCCTGTCGCAGTTCGTCCGCCGTCCGCGGCTATCACCGCATCCGTGGACGACCCCCATTCCCGGCGTGTACCTGTGCTCGGCGAGCACGCCGCCGGGCGGCGGGGTGCACGGCATGGGCGGCCATCGCGCAGCACGGCTCGCCCTGGCGCGGTTGCGCTAGCCTGCCTTTATGTCCTTCGACTTTTCCCTCTCGCCGCGGGTGAGCGACTGGCGGGACCGCATCACGCGGTTCGTCGACGATGTGGTCATCCCGCGCGAGCAGGACGCGTTCGCTAACGGCGCCGACGACACGCTGCGCAAGGAACTTCAGCACGAGGCCAGGGCGGCCGGGTTGTGGGCGCCGCAGGCCCCGGCCGAGCTCGGCGGCGGCGGGTTCGCGTTCGACGAGGCGGCGGTGCTGCTCGAGGAGGCGGGCCGCAGCCTGCTCGGACCGCTGGCGCTGAACTGCGCGGCGCCGGACGAGGGCAACATCCACATGCTGCACGCGATCGCGACGCACGACCAGCAGCGCAAGTACCTGCTGCCGCTGGTGGCGGGCGACATACGGTCGTGCTTCGCGATGACCGAGCCGCCGCCCGGCGCGGGGTCCGACCCCGCCGCGCTGCGCACCACCGCGACCAAGGTGGCGGGCGGCTGGACCATCTCCGGGGACAAGCACCTGATCACCGGGGCGGACGGGGCGGCATTCGCGATCGTCATGGCGGCGAGCGCGGACGGCAGCGGAGCGACCATGCTGCTGGTGGACGCCGGCAACCCCGGCATGACCATCACCGGGCACGCGCGCACGATCGACGCGCTCTCGATCGGCGGACATTGCCAGGTCCGCTTCGAGGAGGCCTTCGTGCCCGACGACGCGGTGCTCGGCGAACCTGGCCAGGGGTTCAGGTACGCCCAGGTGCGGCTCGCCCCGGCCAGGCTCACGCACTGCATGCGCTGGCTCGGCGCCGCCAGGCGGGCCCACGAGATCGCCCTCGCGCGCAGTGTCACGCGCTCGGTGTTCGGCGCGCCGCTAGCCGAGCACGGGATGGCGCAGCAGATGATCGCGGACAACGAGATCGAGCTCGGCGCGGCCCGCGCCCTGCTGTGGCAGGTCGCCTGGCAGGTCGCTCAATCGGGCGAGCCTTTCCGGGGGGGCGCGGGGGGGTCGTCCCCCCCGGAGGAGCACCGTAAATCCACGGAAGCCTCCTCGCGGGCGAAGGTCTTCATCAGCGAGGTGGTGAGCCGGGTGGTGGACCGCTCCGTGCAGTTGTGCGGCGGCCTTGGCACCTCAGAAGAGATGGTGGTCGGGCGCATCTACGCGGACGTGCGCGCCTTCCGCATCTACGACGGCGCGTCCGAAGTGCACCGGATGTCGATAGCCAGGCGGGCCGCGAGGCGCGTTCGCGCCGATGGCTGAGCCAGTGCCCGGCACCGCGCCCGACCTGCCCGGCCTTCCGGTCGCGCCGATGCGGCCCTGGCTGCGCTCCGCCCTGCCGGACATGTTCGGCGACGGGCCGTGGACGGCGGAACTGATCTCCGGCGGCCTGTCCAACATCACCTACCGGCTGTCGCTGCCCGGCGGCACGGTGATCTTGCGGCGCCCGCCGCTCGGCCAGGTGCTGCCCCGCGCGCACGACATGCAGCGCGAGTACCGCGTGCTCAGCGCCCTTTTCCCGACCGATGTCCCGGTGCCTGAGCCGCTCGTGCTCTGCACCGACCCGGATGTCCTTGGCGTCACGTTTTACGTGATGCGCGACGTCCCCGGCGAGGTGCTGCGGACGCCGGAGGACACAGCGGCGCTATCACCCGCCACCCGCGGCGCCCTTGCGGACGAACTGATCGCCACGTTCGCCGACCTGCACGCGGTATCACCGGACGCGGTCGGTCTCGGCGACTACGGCAGGCATAGCGGCTACTGCGTCCGGCAGATCCGGACCTGGGGCGCGCAATGGGAACGGTCGAAGACGCGCGACCTGCCAGACATGGAGACGCTGCTGGCGCGGCTGGCCGATGTCGCGCCCGAGGACAGCGAGTGCACGATCGTGCACGGCGACTACCGGCTTGACAACACGGTCGTTTCGCTCGGTTCACCCGGCGCGCCGCGCATCGCCGCGGTGCTCGACTGGGAACTGTCTACTCTCGGCGACCCGCTCGCGGACCTCGCGGTCACGCTGTCCTACTGGCACGATCCCGGCGATTCCGAGCGCGCGAAAATCCCGGTCGGGAAGCCGGGCTTGACCGACAAGCCCGGCTTCCCCACCACGGCCGAGCTTGCCTCGTCGTACGCGGCGCGCACCGGTCGCGATCTCGGCAACCTGTCGTTCTACATGGCACTCGCGTGGATGAAGCTCGCCGTCATCGCCGAGGGCGTGCACGCACGGTATCTGGGCGGGCAGACCGTAGGCGCGGGATACGAGAAGGTCGGCCCAGCGGTGCCGCTGCTAGCCGCACGCGGGCTTCGGGCGATTTCTCACAACGTAAACAATTCGGGCGTATTACGGGAAAAGCCTTCGTGATCATGGTCCGCATCCCTGGCCGCGGTGCGGGAATGCGCGCCTGTGACTGCAGGGGCGGAAACACTCTCGCTGGCGATCGCTATCCAGGCACGCCCACTATCTAGCAGGCAGGCATTCTTCCGTTTGCCGCCGCCAGTCCGGCGGTGATGCCTATTGCCATTCCCGCTGCCGGCCTTGGTCCCGTTATTCCCGTCGCCCTGGCTGTTACCGGCGCCGTTCCCTAAACCTTTTCCGTTACCCTTACCGTTCGCCTTGGCAGTGGGCGTGGCCGTGGGCTTGCCGTTGCCGTTGCCGTTCCCGTTGCCGGTGCCGGGGCCAGTACCGTTCCCATTCCCGTTGCCATTGCCGTTCCCGTTGCCGTTGCCGTCACTGGTCTTCTTGGTCTTCGGGGACTTGGTGGTCTTGGTGGGTGTGGACTTGGTCTTGGTCTTGCCCGCCGACGGCGTGGTGGAGCCCTTCGGCTTGGTCGTGTGGCCGGGGGTCGGGGACGGGCTCGCCGGGAGCGTCCCCGACGGCGACTTGTGCACCCGGCCCGGCGCCGGGGACATGGGCCGCGGCGCGGGCGCGCCGAAGACGCTGTGCGCCATCTGCTGCAACGGGGCGGGCAGCGCGCCGGCGGCGGCGGTTCCGCCGAGCGCGGCCACCACGGCGAGCAGGCCGCCGGCCGCGAGCACCGGAATCCTGCGGGCGAACGGGTTCGGCGCGGACCGGGCGCGGGCCCGAGCCGGTCGCCGCGGGCGGGACGCCGCGGTGACCGCGAGGAACGTGGCGACCGCGGCCTCCTCGCCGGCCAGTTCCCATTCGGTGGCCGGTCGGGCCGCCGACATGAGCACGCGCGCCAGGGCCCGCTGCTCGGGCGGGGCGTCGGGACCTACGCCGCGTCCGGACAGCAACCGTTCGGCTGTCGCCTCGTCGGGAGACAGCCAGTCGGCTGGGCTGGGAACGATAGGCATCTCAGCCGGGGAACCGTCAAAGGCGCTCATAGTGTTACACCGCGCTGTCCTGCTTCTTCGCCGCGCTGGTCAGGCGGCATGCCGCCCGCTCCGGTAAGGCGCGCGCTCAGCGCGCGCAGGGCGCGGTGCGCCGCGACCCGGACCGCGCCGGGACTCTTCCCGACGATCTTGGCGACCTCGGTGGCGTCCATACCGACGACGACACGGAGAACGATGATTTCCGCCTGATCGCGAGGCAAGGTGGCGATGAGCGTCAACGCCGACTCAGTCGAGATGTCTTCGAGCGCGGCCGCGACGGTGTCGTCCGACGCGGGCCGTTCGAATGGCTCGATATCCCCGGTGGGCGATACCGGATGCCTGGCCTCATACCGGTGCCTGTCGATCACCTTGCGGCGCGCCAAGGTGAACAGCCAGCCGCGAAATTCGGGTTCGCCGCCCTTGAACTTGCCCAGCCGCCGCGCGACATCGAGCCAAACGTCGCTGGCCAGATCTTCCGCCGCGTCACCCGCAGCCACCCAAAGGTAACGCAGCAATGGCGGGTGGCTATCTCGCCACAGCGTGGCGAATGCAGCCCCATCCCCGTCCGCGGCGGCACGGAGCACTTTGGGGAATCCCTCGCCTAGCACGAAACGACCATAAAACACGCACGGTCCTATGTCCTGGTAACTCGCGAGTAACAAGACACAACGTCGTAACGCCGAGGGCCCTGCGTGCGGTCTTAGACCGGACATGCACTGCCTTGTACGTGAAGGGAGCGGGCGCGTGAAGGCTCGTTTGGTTCTCATGACTGATCGCAGGATTCTCCGCACCGCCGGGCTCGACCGGTGAGCGCGCAGTTGGCGCCCGAGTGCCCGGAGCAGCCCGTCGAGATCGGCGGCCGGGCGGACTCGCAGTGGGTTAAGGCGGCCGGCGGCCTGGCCGACGGGATCAGGACCGGCCGGTACCTGCCCGGCGAGCGACTGCCGACGATAGCGGACATGGCCGCGGCCGCGTGCGTCCATCCGCGCGTTATGACGCGCGCTTTGTTGCGGTTGCGTGAACTCGGCTATGTCGATTACCGGAGTGGCTATGGCTACTACGTCAGCGATGATCCGCCGGGGCTCTTTTAGTGAAACCCATGCGTCACTTCAGCCTCTGGCGCTTACCAAATCGGACATTAGCCGTTCTCCGTTAGCGTTGCGCCAAGGCCTGTTGCGATTGGCCTGGTTAAGACTATATCGATGGGCATCGAATGGCTAATTCGATTATTGCGCATCCCTATGGTCAACACCTGAAATGACCGTTATGATCACGACGGTGCCAGGTCAGAAGAATCTGATGCGCACACAGGCCGACATAAGAGGAGAACGATGACGGAGCACTCCGCTACTACCCTCCCCGGAAGCGTGCCGGCCCCTCCCGCCCGGCTTGAACCCGACGCAATCGGGGTGGCGCAAGACACCGTCATCGGCATGGCCACCTCCGCGCCCGCTGCGGTTGTCGCGATCTCGCTCGCCGGGCTGGCCGCGACTGCCGCCTATGGCGGCGGTGTCCTGATGTTGATCAGCGCGGTCCCGATGCTCATCATCGCCAACGCCTACCGTCGGCTGAACCTGTGGAACGCCAACTGCGGCGCGTCGTTCGAATGGGTCGGCCGGGCGATCAACCCCTACCTAGGCTTCCTTACCGGATGGCTGATGATCGCCGGCTACGTCGTGGGCACGCTGAGCGGCGTGGTGATCCTCGGGCCGTCCGTGCTCCAGGTCTTCGGCGCCTCCTCAGACAACATGTGGGCCCTCGTCGCGATCGCGACCGCGATCGGCTTGATCATGCTGCTGATCGCGGTCATCGGCATCCGGATCACCGCGCGCTCCCAGGTCGTCATGGCCGCGATCGAGTACGCGATCCTAATCGGTGTGTCCATCTGGGGTCTGGTCTACGTCCTCGGCCATCACGCCGGCACCGTCCCGATCACCAGCGGCTGGTTTAGCGTCAACGGCGTCGGCGGCAAGGGCGACGCGGTGGGCGGCTTCCTCATCGCCATCTTCGCCTTCAGCGGCTGGGACGGCACGGTGTACGTAAACGAGGAGGTGCGGCACCGGCGCACCAACCCGGGCCGCGCCGCGCTGATCGCGGTGGCATTGCTCGCCGTCATCTACACGCTGGCGCAGGTGGGACTGCAAGGGGTCCTGTCGGGGAAGGACCTGGCTAACAGCGGCTCGCCGCTGACCGACGTCGCCGCGGCGCTCGGCGGCAGCAGCTGGGAGAAGGTGATGGCGCTTGCCCTCACACTCTCCGTGATCGCGACCGTCGGCGCCGGCATCGTGGTGGGCGCGCGGATCATCTACGGGATGGCGAGCTACCGGGTGCTACCCGAATTCCTCGCGAACGTGCCGCGCAGGTTCGCCACGCCCGCCACGGCGAGCATCGTGTTCGGGTTGGTAGTCGTCGCGCTCGCCTGGGTCTACCTGCTCTCGACCTCGGTAGCGAACGCCTTCACCTACATCATTGACCTCACCGGCCTGCTGTTCGCGATCTTCTACATCCTGACCGCGCTCGCCGCTATGGCCTACTACTGGCGGCGTGTCTTCTCCAGTGTGTGGGACGCGCTGATCCTCGGGCTGCTCCCGCTCGGGTCCGCCGTGTTCCTCGGCTGGATGGTGGTGAAGTCGACAATGGAGGCGGCACTGCCTGAGCGCTGGTCGCTGCTCGGCATCGTCGGCGCCGGCATAGTCATGATGATTCTCTCCCGGCTCTTCCTGCGGTCGGACTTCTTCCAGATCAGGCGCGAGACCGAGCCCGCGGGCGGGGCGGCGTACACGGACTAGCCGAGCTGGCGGACCGTGCCCGTCAGCGGATCGCGCTGGCGGGCCTGGCCTGCCAGGTGGTCCACAGCGGCCGGTACCCGTGACGGTTCCAGAACGGAGCGGAAAGCGGGTTGAGCAGTTCGTAGTGCAACAGCGTCACCACCATGCCCTCCTCGTCCGCCGCACGGTGGAACCGCTCCACAAGCGTGGCGCCGACGCCGGCGCCGCGCGCGCCCGGCTCGACGAACATGAACATGAGGTAGCCGGCGGGCGCCGGGCCCGCCAGCGGGGTGATCCAGCCGGCGGCCGGCGGACGCTGGGCGGACAGCATCCCCACCGCGCAGCCGTCCGCCTCGGCGAGCCAGGTCCACGGATCGGGCCCGGCGAGCAGGCCGGTGGCATCGCGTCGCAGCGCCTCAAGCGTGTCCGGCCGCTCGTTCACGGCGCCGAAACGCGCGTCCCAGCGAACGATCTCAAGAGCTAGGCGGGCGACGGTCTCGCCGTCGGCCGGCGTGGCACGCCGGATGAGAAGCGAGCGGTCAGGAGATAGCCCCGGCCCGTTCGGGATAACCGAATCGAGGCCGGCTCGCATGCGGCGCGGTGCGGTCCGTGCGGCGAGCACCTCAAGCGGCGCTAGCCCGTGCCGCAGCAGGGCCGCGACGCCGTCGGCGTCGCGGCTTGGCCAGTTGATGACGGCCGCGGTGTCCTCGTCGCCGGCCGCCGGAACATCGGCAAGGTGATCGCGCCACAGGCAGAGTAGCCGGTCGAGCCCGCCGTACACCTCATGATCGGCGGCGAGGGCGGTGAGCTGGAATCTGCGGGCCGCGCCCCAGGACAGGTCGATCGAACCCGGCGCGCCGGTCCAGTGCTCGCACCGGGCGGCGGCGACGGTGCGCCCGTCCGGCGCGGCCACGACAAGCTCCGCTCCGCAATGACCAGACACCGAGCCAGGCGCGATACCGTGCGTGAACCCTGGCGCCGGCAGCAACTGGTCAGCTTCCCGCCAGCGCCGGGCCGTCGGCGCGCTGACGCTGCCCGCCGGGTCAACGGAAGCGGACACCATAGCGTTTTCCTCCGGTCAGAGCTTGCTGCTGTCCCCGGTGATGTTCGCGAGGCTGGTCCGCGCGGCCATCGTCAGCGGATCGCCCGCCGGCAGGCTTAGCTCGCAGCTTTCCAGGGTCGCACTGAGCAGCTTCTTGGCATCGGTGAGGCGGCCGACGGCGTAGTACGCGTGCGCCAGGTTGAG
>Ga0126381_100004905_pt1 | contig 14622 bp, 13 predicted proteins | sample PanSoiMetPlot_28_FD_96465 | JGI IMG/M metagenome (GOLD analysis project Ga0126381, IMG submission 96465) | Tropical forest soil microbial communities from Panama - MetaG Plot_28 | ecosystem: Environmental > Terrestrial > Soil > Tropical forest > Bulk soil | place: Panama | collected 2016-02-17
CACGGGCCTTAAAACGTGTGGCCGCAGGCCTCTTTCCAGTTTTGCTGCTGTTGTTTGTGACTTCAGGGGTCGCACAAACTGCTTCGCGAGCTCCAACACCGACGGTCCCCGCGACCTTCGAGCCAAACGCGCTCACCACGACTCGAGCGCACAAGCTGGGTCCGAAAAGGAGAGGGGGCAAGCTCCGCAACATGGCGGGGCGAGCGATTGAGTGAAACGCATTTCGGACGTGCATGCAGCTAGGTGACCGGTACGTCGAGCGGGCGCCCGTCGAATTCGACGGTTTTCGATGAATCGCCGACTTTGACGTCGATGCTGCGTCGCAAAGGCGGACGCAAGCGAGAACCCGGAGCCAAACGAATCGCGAGACTACGCTGTGCATCGTGCCATTTGAGCTCGAGTCCCATCCAATCGCCCTTGCGGTAATCGAAAGACATTCCGTCATCTTCGTAAAGAAGAAACTCGCCGTCCGCGCCGGGATAAACCGCGATGGAGAGCGAGCCATCGGCTTTTTCGTTGACGTACTGCCTGACCGGACCGAACGGGAGAATCGCACCCTCGCGGACAAAAAGCGGAAGCGTTTCAAGGTCGACGGTGCGTTCGATTTCGCGTCCACCGTCGAAACGGTTGCTGGTCCAAAAATCGAACCAGCCGCCGCGCGGGAGGTAGACGCGGCGCGAAGTGGCGCCTTTCTCGACGACGGGGGCAACGAGAATGTCGCGGCCCCAGAGATACTCGTCGCCGCGGCCAACGGCTTCTGGATCATCCTGGTAGTGTAACCATAAGCTGCGCATGACCGGCATGCCGGTGAGCGTGCCTTCGCGCACCGCGCTGTACAAATATGGCAGCAGGCGATAGCGCAACTCCAAATACTTGCGGCAGATCGGCTCGACTTGCGCGTTGTGCAACTCGCTGGGATCCGGAAGCGCGGAGCCGTTGTAACCGCTGATTTCGGTGGGGCCGATTTCTCCGGTATTCCAGCCCCAGGGCAGGCGGAGTTTCCACGCCCGGCCGTGACAACGGAAGAGTGTGCAGAAAGCGCCGAATTGGAACCAACGCAAATAGAGCTCGGCAGTGAATTCCTTCGTGGGAACAAAGCCGCCAATATCCGTTCCCCAGTAGGGAATGCCGGTGAGCCCAGTATTGACGGCAATCGGAACGTGAGTCTTCAGAGTTTCCCACGTCGAGTAGACATCGCCGGACCAGAGGAAGGAAGCGTAGCGCTGCATTCCGGCATAACCGTTGCGATGGAGTGCGTAGGGACGCTCGTTGGGGCGATCGAGCTGCGGCCCTTCCCAATACATGCGGTTGCGAGTGAGACGGGCCTCGATATTCAGAGGATCGCCCTCGTCGGGCCACCAGCCATCCACGCCGAGAGAGAAAGTTTTGCGATGCGCGTCCCAGGCGCAGCCCACTTGCTCTTTATCGAAGCGGGCGACGTTGCAGGGGTCGCCGACCGTTCCGCGCAAGTCGTTCTCGAGAATTACGGAGTGCAAGACAACGCGGAAATGTTCCTGATGGAGTTCGTCGATGGCCTGCTTGGGATCGGGAAAGGCACGTTTGTTCCAGGAGAAAGAGCCGTTTTCCGTGTTCCAGCCCGAAGGGCAGAAACCGGTGCCGAGATAGATCAGCGTGTCGCACGGGAGTTTCTTCTGGCGAAACGCTTTGGCTTCGGCAAGCACTTCTTCGTGGCTCGCGAGCGTGCGGTGAGACTGCTGATAGCCAAAAGCCCAGAGCGGTGGCAGCTCGGGGTGGCCGGTGAGTCTGGTGTACTCGGACATAAGCTCGGGCGGCTCCTGCGAGATCACCACGAAAATGTCGAGTGGGAGAGCGCTCGGGGGATCCTTGGGAAGGAACCTGCCTTCTGTGCCCGCGAGATCAAATGTGCCGAAAGGTTGATGGAAGTAGAGTGCCCACCCTCCTGCGCTGATGAGCCAAGGAATCGGCACCCGTCCGCCATGCGTACCTAACTGGTAGCCGCCCTGCCCGCTGCGCATTGCGTCCTTAGAGCCGCGGCGGTCGAATTGTGGGCCGCCTTCGCCGAGACCGAAGAGCGCGGAGTCTCCTATCGAGAAGGAGACGGCGCCCGTCTCGGGATCGATGATGAGTTTCTGAGCGACGTCACCTTTCGCGGTTGCGACGAGGGCTTGGAGTGGGTTGAGAGAAAGCTTCATGTTGAGTTGGCCGGACTTAACGACCTGTTCGCGTTGGCCACCGGCGAATTTTGCGACTGGCCCTCCCCAAGAAGCTTCGACCAGCGACCCGTTGTTTTTGACACCCTGCGGTTGACCGCCTTCGATGGGGAGGACACTCAGCCGGAAAGTGCGGGAGCTTACTGGGGCAATCTGAACTTCTACATTGCGGTTGGCAATCTGAAGATTTTGGGGTGCGGCTCCGACTTTGCTTGGCCAAAGGAAGTGCGCAGCGCAAGCAGCACCAACACCTTTCAGGATGTCACGGCGATCGTAACGATTGGTCATAAGGCGGCACGCAAAGCAGACAACACACGAGCGGCTCACATGCAAGCAAACGGACCGAGATTATACACAAGGATGCCGGGGCGAAGGACGAAAAGCAGCGGCGAAAAGCCGCCGCTACCGGGAAGAAAAGAACTCTATTCCTCGAGGAAGGACGAAGCGGTTTGTTGGAACTCGAGCCAGCGGGCGCCGAGGACAGGCCCGTGGCCGGCGTTGGGGATGATCCAAAGGCGGGAGTCAGGAATCGCTTTGGCCATTTCGACGGAAAGCTCGACAGGATACAGAGGGTCGCGGTCACCCTGGATGATGAGAGTCCGGGCTTGAACGGTGGAGAGAAGAGGAGGCGTGAAGTTTAGGTCGTCGTAGCTGGTGGCAAACGACTTGGTGCTGGCGAGGATGGCTTTGATCTGCTCATCGCCGCCGGGATGGCGACGGCGCAGGATTTCCCACTGTTGTTCAGGGAGAGTATCGGAATATTGGCTCATGAGGGGACGGGCTTGCGCAGGAAAGTAGGGTGTGGCGCTGACCAGCACCATGGCTTGAATGCGAGCCGCTTGCTTGGTGGCCATGTGCAGCAGGACGTTGCCACCACCGCTGATGCCGACGGCCTTCGAGGAGGCGATTCTCAAATGATCGAGCAGGGCAAACATATCTACCGCGGCCTCATCATGACGGAATGGCTTTGCGAGAGTACCGGAGCGGCCGTGGCCACGCAGGTCCGGCAGGATGAACCGGAACTTTGCTCCCCATTGAGTGAGAGAAGCGACCCAATCCTGGCTGGAGCCGGAGAAGCCATGCAGCAGCAAAAGGGGCTCACCCGTTCCGTGAACTTCGAAGTAGAGTTGCTGACCATTGAGCATTTCGACGCGACCGGGCGGACGTGTAGCCGTCATTTGTAACTCCTCCTGTGGATTGTTGTGTTGACGCAAAAAAGAAAAACCGCCCGCGTTTGCGCTCGGGCGGTTCGGCATCATTTCTCAGTTTGCCGCGAAAATGAAAAAGGCCGCACGGCAAAATTGCACGACGAGGCTATCCCGCTAAGGAAGCCAGCCGTTTCTTAGCGAAGGGGACGGCGTAGGCGGCCGGAGGGTTGTGGGCCGTGGCTGCAGCCGCTTTGCGATAAGACTCGATGGCCTTGTCCTTCTCGCCGAGTTTCTGGTAAGTCTGGCCAAGCAGGCACTGGATGAAGGGATCGGACTGATTGGCGTTTAACAATTCCTCCATGGCGTTCTTGTAGTCTTGCGCATAAAACGCGACATAGCCGCGGAGATACGGGAAGAACTGCGCTTGGTCGGGAATGGTGCCTTTGTCGAGGATGGCTTTGGCAGCGGTGACGTGGTCCTGCGCCTCAGCCAGATTTCCGCGGCGCGCCGCGAGGCGGGCTTGCGCGTGCTCCCAGCGAAAGTTCCACAAATCCGTGCGAGCCGGCTTGATGTTGGGTTCTTTCAGTCCGGCGTCGTGACCAACCTGGTACCAACGCAGGGCGGTGTCCAAGTCGCCAGCGTCGATGCAAACGCGGGCGGCTTCGTCGGCAATTTCCCCTTGCTGGAAGAAATCCTGCACCGAGACGTAGTAGTCGAAAACTTTCCCTTCGTATTCGAGGGCCTTCTTGCAGTTCCCTTCGAACGCGTAAGACATGGCCATGGCCCGCTCGCCGGAAGTCTTTTGCTCGGGCTTGCCGGCAACGTCGATGGCTTTTTGAAAGTATTTGCGAGCTTCTTCGCCTTTGCCCATCAAATCCAGCGCGCCTCCGGCAGCGATGTTGGCAGGAAGGGAATCCGGCGAGGATTGAAGAGTCTTGCGATAAAGGGCCAAGGCTTCTTCCGTCTTTCCTTCGCGCATCAATTGCTGGCCCTGCTTGATGAATTCCGGCTGCTGGCGCTGGGACGGCGCTTGAGCGAATAGCGCGGCCGGGGCGAAGACGATCAGAGAAGAGAAAGCCATGTGAACGGCAGCCTTCATGCGGTCATTATCCCATGAACCCTTGTTGTGCGCAGCATGACATACGCGGACTGTTGTAGCGTCGAGCAAGCTCGGTATGGGTGGACCAGACATGTCGTGGTAGGCGGGCGGGAAGTTTGCTTCAGTTTAGCGGAAACGAGTGACCGACCCCGGCCAGGGGGGACGTGCAAAGACGATCCGTAACTGATTGTGTTTAGCGAACGTATAAAAACGACTTCTGAGTTACTATATATACCCCACCCAGAAATAGAGGGGTTCATGAATAGAAGTTTGCGGTTGGCTTCCGCGGCTCTTGTTCTCGCTCTATTTTCCATTTTGCTTGCGGCGCCACGCGCGGCCGCGCAGGACAGTAAAGTCATGGGCGAACTGAAGTTTAAGGGCGCCGGCGGGGTGGAAAAAGATGCGGGCGTTTGGATCGACGGCGTGTACCTGGGGTACGTCAAGGAACTCAAGGGCGACAAGAAGGTGTTGTTATTGCCAGGCAAACATGAAGTCACCGTGCGCCAGTCAGGCTACGGAGACTTCATCCGCGAAGTGGTCGTCGAACCGGGGCAGGCGCAGACGGTGCGCGTAGCGATGCAGTTGCTCCCGGGAGCACGCCCGCCGGCCATCACGGCTGAAATAAAGCTGACGGTGGAACCGGGGCGCGCCGCCGTTTTTCTGGACGACAATTACATCGGCCACGCCAGTGAGTTTGGCGGCACGCTGCACTCGTTAGCGGTGAGTCCGGGAAAGCATCGGATCAAAGTTGCGTTACCGGGCTACCGGACATTTGAAACCGAAGTCGGGCTTCTTGCCGGGCAGAAGTCTGAAGTGAAAACCGAGCTGGTCAAGGGAAGCATCGAGCAGGCGAGCTCGGACGTTAAGAAAGAGAACAAGTAGTGGCCTATCTGTCGCGGGGAGACCCGGCTCCCGCAAGAAGGTGGCGTTGTCTTTGGACCGGGCTAGTTCAATGTGAGCTGGGCGGTGGCGGCGTGACTTACCTTCCCTGACGTACCCGTGACAACCATGGCGGAGGTCCCGGCAGGCGTCGGGCCGGGCGGAGACCGAGGTGGTCCGGGTCCTGCTGGGGAACTGCCTCCTCCACAAGAAGAACACGTTACCGCGACGAGGATTGCGGGGGCCGGCAAGAGGAATTGCAACCTGACCCGCCTGTAGCGACGTGCAAGGGGAGAATGCAAACCGCGAGAAGGACGGTACCGCCCGATCGAATCACTCTTTTGGCTTGATTCGCGATTGCGGCCAGACCGGCAAAGCGGAACCCTTGGTGGTGGTCAGGGCAACTTGGGCACCAGAAGCATTCGCTCCATCCAAAGTGACCGACGATGGCCTACCGTGCAGGAAGCCCCTGTGGGCAAACCTGAGCAGCTAGACACCAGCCCGTGATTGGACCCTCGGCTCGGGTGACGGAAACGGTGTACGTAGCGGACTCGCCGGGTCTAACCGTGTTTCCGCTGGGGCTCACCGACAGAGAGAAGTCCGCCGTGTTCCCAGCCGCCGGAGACACGGATTGCAAGGCTTGCACCAAGTCCAGGCGGCCACTGCCCATGCCGGCGCCGAGTGGCACGGCGTGAGCCACGGCTGCGGCGGCCTTCGATTCGTTTGTCGTGGGATCGAGGTTCAGCAAAAGCGCGCCCGCGCCGGAGACGAACGGCGCGCTAAAGGAAGTGCCCCATCCAGCAGCGTAGGTGCTGAAGGGATAGGTCGAAACAATGGCTTCACCAGGGGCGGCCACCCAAACAACCGCATCACCGTAATTGGAAAAAGAGGAACGCGTGTCTGTATCGCTCGTCGATGCTACCCCCATGACGTTATTCTGATACGCAGCGGGATAAACGATCTCCTGCATACCATCGTTTCCGGCGGAAGCTGCACAGATCACGCTATTCTGGTTGGCGTAAGTCATGGCTTTCGAGAACTCCGTCGAGTTCGACTTCATGTCGAAGCTCATGTTGATGACGTTGGCGCCGCCCTGCACACCGTAATACACGGCGTGAAGAATGTTGGACAAGTATCCGGTCCCATCGGAGCTGAATGCTTTCAGAGGCAGCAACTGCGCCTGTGGCGCGACCAAGTGAATGATCCCCATAACCATAGTCCCATGACCGAACGCGGCGTACTGGGTGTTATCAAGCACGGCTGCGGTGGACTGGTCAAGCACGGCCGCCGTGGATTGATTTACCTGGGCGACGTTAGTGGTGCTCCCGGAAGGCGGTGTGCCGGTGAAGTCGGTCATTTCCGAGCCGCCGGGCTGGTTCCGTGTAAAGTCGTAGCCGGGCAAAAGCATCGGCTGCAGCGCCGGATGATTGGGGTCTACTCCAGTGTCGATGTCCGCAACGATTCCCGCACCCATCACGTTGAAAGTGGTTTGCGCCTGGGACACATGCACAATGCTCGCGGCCGGTTGGTTCACGTAGCCGTCCCATACCGTTGAACCGGAATAGCTGACCGGAGTGGTGTCCGACAGGGCTGCGGGGGGCGTGGTCACTTGATTCAGACCCCCGACTAGACTCAACAACTGGTCGGCTTCCGCGTCCACGATGCCCACGGTATTGCCCAAAAGATTCAGGAACCTGGTCAAATCAAGGGGGGTCGTAACCAAGAAAAGCTGGTTCAAAGAGCCATCGAGGCCAGTGACGACCGTGCAGTTCTCGAACAGCCCCAGGCCGTGACAAAACGCTTGGAGTCCCTGGAGGCCAAGGGTGGTTCGAACAATGACACGGTTATCCGCCCTGGCCTGCGCCGAGCACAGGCAGCAAAGCAGCAAGGGGACCCACAGCCACCTCAATTTCATCACAATCTTCCTTTTTTCTTCCGGGGGTTGCCGCCATTCATGATTGAGAACTCAGTTGCTCCACGCCCATTCCCCCACTGACTTTCTGCACTTCCTACCCAATCGAGCGGAGGGGACATGAGCAACACCCAATCGTTCGGGGTCACTTCAATTTCGAGCGATACGGTGCGTTCATCGTGGAATTCAAAGGAGAACTCGCCCGCTTCGTTGGTAATCATCAGGCCCAGCGGGCCCTTCTGCCCTTTCAGAACAACGGGGACCCCATTCATGGGAATCTGCGGCGAACTGGTTCTCATGATTTGCCCCGTTAGCGTCGTGCGGGTCGAATCGGGAAATCGTTCAAACGCGATGTCCGCTGTCAGAGCCGGGGCCTCGTAAACAAGTTGCCGAGTATCGGGCTGCAAGTTCCGAATACCGGCAGGTAGAGGTTGCAAGAAGGTATCGAAAACGAGGCGAGCCACTTTGGTGATCCGGCGAATTCCGAGTTGGGGATACACCATGGACTCCAATCGGGGCCAGAGATCCATCGCCAGGCGATCACGTTGTACGGAGGGAATGGAGTACCGGGAGAGTAGCTCCCTAATCCCTGGAGTCGGCGACTCGTCCGTCAGAGCAATGACCCGTCCGGGGAAGCGCACCAGAAGCTCCCTTACCGCTTGGTCGGCCCTGACAGCGTCGGAATTTGTTCCGGGCAATTCAAGCAATGCGGCAGAGGTACGCTCCCGGCCAGCTAACGCTAAGGCTTCGTCAATCCCCGAAGCAAGCACCCACTGACACCCCATCGTGCCCACCAGGACTCGAATGGTGTCGCGTTCCAACGCACCCTCGCAAATGATTAACACCCTGGGCTGCATACGGACAGGGACCCCCCAACCCTACACATGGAACAGGCAAGGCTCTGTTCTTCTGCTGCACTGACTTAGCTCAGCCGAGTGTAGAGACGTGGGGGGATTACTGCAATTGAGCGGATACCCGATTCTCTTCTAAGGTAAAACCCTGAATCATACCCGCTCAGATTTGTACCGGTTGGGGGCCTAAGAAAAGGACGCGAAGACCGGGCTCGGGCACAAAAAAATCAAGTCCAACGAATTTGCGCCGCGTTCTTGGCAATGACGAAGACGCGCAGATTGCTCGACCGGAGATCCGCCGGGACGAGGAAGAATCCAACTCTTTTGCGGATTGTAAGTGTCCGTAGTGCCTACCAGCTTTCCCCGTCCCGAAAGGTAACCTCGGCTTTGCGGCTGTGATTTTGCGGGCTAAGTTCTTGACATTCGCCGTACTCGCTCTTGCCAACGAAATCCCGGGCAAAGAAAATTGCTTTCAAGTCCTTCATTTGGACTGCCGCGCCTTCGCGCTCGGCGGTGTCCTGCTCGAGAAAAAGGCGGAAGACCTCCGCTTCTGCCGAAAAACCGCGGATGTAACCCTTCATACGGCGGCCATCGAGGAAGGCGACTACCACTTTATTCCGCCTATTGAGAAGCTTTGGAGTCGCCATAAAGATCCATTTCTACTTAGTTGCCCCATCCAGAATTTCGCATCACCGGTAACTGATTCACAGCGCCCAAGCTCGCCGCTCGAACCGACGAAGAAGGGCGATCGGCAGTTACCGCTAGTGCTTCGCCTGTTTGGCCAGATCCCATCCTTCCATCACCACGGCGCGATAGTCCTGTTCTGTGCGCAGGGCATCCTGGATGATTTCTCTAACTCTGGTTTTCAATTGCTGTACACGGGAATCGTTCGGGGCCAGTTTCTGACCGCCCTGGGAGGCTTTCCAGGATTCCACCTGCGCCGCGGTCTTTCTGACTTCCACGATAAGCTCGCGCTCATGACAAACGTAATGTTGTTTCTCGGTGTAGAGCTTGTCTTCCCAGTTGCGGCGGTTAGGGAAGTCGACATCGTTGTCCATCAAGACCGCTTTCGCCAGGGTAGCGCGGTCAAGCGTCTCGAGCTTGTTCAGCGCCGACTCGGCTTCTTCCAGCCGTGACAGGGCTTTGGACATGGCTGCGCTGTCTCCTACCGATTGCGTGCTTCCAAGGTCGTCGAAACCGCTGAGACCGTTGCTCGAGGACAGGGTGTCGTCGGTAATTATGGTCCTCGGCTTGTTGGCATTCTTTTCTTTGTCCTTGCGCGCCTGGCGGGCTATATCTCCCAGCGATGGTGCGGTCTGCGCTTGAGATTGATCCTGGGACTGATCCTGTGCATGACAGGGCGTCCAGGAAAGACCCAGGCAAAGAACCGCAGCCCAAAAAGTCGTTGGTCGCAGCATGATGGCCTCCCGACCGGCCGGAATCTTGTGTGGAACCACGTACGCCGTCTTGTCATGTTCTCGTGGAGCGAAGTGGGAAGCCATAGGTCAGCGGTACTGGAGTATCCAAAACGGCATAATCCAGCGCGGAGAAGCGGAGACAAGCTTCTGAACAAGGCACGAAGGAAAGTGATGCCAACCAAGATTCGCGGCTCATGGCGCTACTTGGCACTGAGTTCAGCGGCCCTCACGGAGATCGAGATTTTGGGGGGATTAAGCAAAGTATTGTGAATCAGGCAACAATGGACTGCCAGGTGAACACCGTCGCGGTCTTGCTGGTTCAAGTCACCGGGGATCTCAAGGGCAATCCGAAAATTGTCCAAACGAGCGGGCTCGATGGCTTTATCGGCGGTAACCCGAACAATTGTGCCTTCCCTGGCCAGTTTGTGCTTTTTTAGGTATTGTGCGGCATAAAAGCCCGCACAAGAACCGAGAGAAGCGAGAAGCATCTCGGGTGGGGTCATACCTTCATCAAAGCCGCCATTCTCGGGGGGCTGGTCGCTTACGATAACGTGCTGACGAGCCTTGATTTCAAACTGAACGCCACCCAGGTGTTCGACCGTGATCTCCATGCTTTCCTCCGCCAAGCGTAAAGTCAGCCGCGCGCTCGGATTTGCGTCACCATCTTGGCCGCCCTAAACGGCTCTGGCAGTGACGCAGTTCGCCGGCCGCAGTGTCTGCCATCACAGCAAAGACAGTGTGGCACAAAGCCCGCAACTCATTGCGGAGCGGTGAGATAGGTCTTGCGGTGGCGGACCTGGTAGTTGCCGGTAGTGACTTTGACCTCGATAGAACGGTAGGTGTTGGCGGGGCCGCGAGGATTGGGATAGTAGGCCAGACGATACTGGGTACGGAGCTCCCGGTCGATACGATCGAAGATGGCGGTGAGTTCCTGGGGTGTATCCGGATAAAACATAGCGCCACCGGTCGTGTCGGTCATGGCTTCGAGGGCATGTTCGCCGGCGGTGTTGCGTCCGTTCTCGTTTTTCACCGGGCGAACGACGATGGTGTAAAGGAGCACATTGGCGCTGACAGCCTCCCTGCGCGCGGCGTCGAAGTCGTAATGACTGGTGGTTTCTCCAGCGTCTGTCACGAGAACGATCACGCGGCGGCGGTCGTCTCCGCGGTGGGCGAGGGAGCGCGAGGCCAGAAGCACCGCATCGTAAATAGAAGTGCCCGCCCCACTGGGAATTCTGCGGACGGCGTCCTGAAGCGCTGCGACATTGTCCGAAAAGCCGGCTCGCTGCGTAACATCCTCATCGAAGGAGAACACCCCCAAGCGATCCCCGGGCCGGACCACCTGGCGGATGAAATGCGCCGCAGCTTCCTGCTCAAAGCTGATTTCTTTGTGTGCGCTGAGGCTGGCGTCAATCATCAATGCCAGGTCAAGCGGCTGAGAGGTTTCCGGCTCGAAGATCGCGATTTCTTGTTCATTCCCTTCGTCGAAGAGCTGGAAGGCTTCGCGAGGCAGATCCGGAGTCGGGCGATTGTGTTGGTCGAGAACACTGACCAGCACAGTGACGAGATTGACGCTAACGCGGATGCGTCCGCGCTGGGCCGCGGCATCCTGGGAGTCTGCCATCGCAGGCGGCAGCGTCGGCTGAACAATTTTACCGGGTTCGCCGACAGGAGAGGGTCGAGGCACGTTCGCACCGGAGTTCGAGGCAGAAGTGGAATTCGCTGTGGCCTTGGACTTTTGGGCCCATGGCGGACGATTGGGGTTGTCCTGGGCGAAGGCCTTTCCGCTTGGCAGTAAAACCGCGAGGGCCAAAAGGACAACGCGGCCGGAGCAGAGCGATGGCGTGAGCATTGAGGAATTAAGATGCACGTTTCGCGCGTGGCGTCGCCACGGGTGACGGAGGAAGCTCGCCGTCGGCCCAAACCTCGCCATCCTCAAAGTACTCTTTCTTCCAGATAGGCACGGTCCGCTTGAGGGTATCAATGGCAAAGCGGCAAGCGTCAAAGGCGGCTGCTCGGTGAGGGGCGCTGACGGCGATAAACACGCTGGTGTCTCCGATTTCGAGGCGGCCAAGGCGATGGACGATGGCCACACGATGGATGCGATACTTTTGGTGAAGCTGACCACAGATTTCGCGCATCTGGGCAAGGGCCATGGGCTCATACGCCTCATAGTCGAGGTAAAGTGTGCGGCGATTGTCGGACTGATTGCGCACGAAGCCGTCGAAGGTGACGATGGCGCCATCCTCGGGGGCGCGCACGTGACGGATGAGCGTGCTAGGGTCGATCGGCTCGCGAACGAGTTGGAAGATGTCGTCGAGGGGCGCGGTCACGGCTTGGCCTCAGCCACCACTGACCGGTGGAAGGAAAGCGACTTCGTCGCCCGAATAGACTACCGTATCCCAAGCCGCAAACTCCTGGTTGCGAGAGGCCACGACCGAAGAGCGGTATTTGGCAAGCTCAGGAAGGCGCGTGGAATACCGGGCGAAAAGCTCCTCGATCGTGGAGGCGTCGGGAAGGTCCAGAGATTCCTCCGAGTGCCCGACGATATCTTTCAGGCGCCCGAAGAACAGGACTTTTACGCGTACGCTTTGCGCGACCGTGGCCACACAGGAATTGTAGCGCAGGGCGGAGCCCTGCGGGTTTTCTTTTCGAGCGTGAGCCGCGGGCAGCAGCCGGTGGGAGAGCTGAGCGGAGACTCGTGACCGTCGCTGGTGGAAGCCATCGCGAGGTGGCGGCTGCCGTCCGGCAAAGGGACGCGGAGTCCGGCACTTTCAATGCGAGAGGAAGTTTTGAAATCTTCGATAGCTTGACCGCTGCGCCGGAGTTTCGTAGCGTTCGAGCAGGTGAGCAATTCCCGTCTGATGGCCCACTGCGGAGGGTGAGATGAAAGTTCTCGTAACCGGTTCGACCGGGCTCGTGGGAACGGCGCTGGTCAAAGAATTAGCGCGCGATGGGCACACCGTGTGCCGGCTTATTCGGCCATTGAGCACGGTGGTTGGCGGGGCAAGGGAGGGATTCGACGTGGCGTGGAATCCCTCGACCGGAGAATTGGGCGGCGCGGGCGTTGGCGCAGATGCGGTTGTGAATCTGGCAGGAGCTTCGATCGCCGGAGGACGTTGGACGAAGGCACGGAAAGAGTTGCTGCGTACGAGCCGGATCGATACGACACGAGCCCTAGTTGGCGCGTTAGCGAAAATGAGTGCGCGGCCAAGGGTACTGGTGTCGGCTTCGGCGATCGGGATTTATGGAGATCGCGGCGACGAATTACTGACAGAAGATAGCAAGCCAGGGTCGGACTTTTTGGCCGGCCTGGCGCGGGACTGGGAAGCGGAAGCACTCAAGGCAGAGGTACTGGGGATTCGCGTCGTGCTGGCACGCTTCGGAATTATTCTTGCCCAGCATGGCGGTGCGCTGGCCAAAATGCTTCTCCCATTCAAGCTGGGCGTTGGAGGTAGCCTTGGCTCCGGCAAGCAGTGGATGTCATGGATCACGCTGGAGGACGCTGCGGCAATCATTCGCTTCGCGATGCACAACGGAGCAGTGCGAGGCGCGATGAATGTCGTCGCGCCGCAACCTGTACAAAACGACGAGTTCACGAAGGTGCTGGCAAAGGCGCTTCGCCGCCCGGGTCTCTTCCCTGCTCCGGCGTTTGCCTTGCGTTTAGCGCTGGGAGAAATGGCCGACGCGCTGCTGTTGCCCAGCCAGCGCGTCTCGACCGAGAAGCTTGTAGAGCTCGGCTACCGTTTCCGATTCTCCGCGTTGCCGTCCGCACTCCGCGCAGTTTTGGTCTAATCCTCGTCTACCTTCGGTCTATTTCTGCGCATTGATGGTGACAGAAACGCGCATGGTGTGGCCGCTCAGCGGATCTGTGGACAGAGTGTTCTCAGAAGTCTGGCCGTCCCTGAGGAGCAAGCTCTCGTTGGTTCTGAATTGACGGATGAGAGGTTGGCCATTGGGCTCATTCACAAGTCTTTCGCCTTCCGATGATTTGTTGGGGTAAAGCGCGGAGCGATCGAAAATCAAACTAACCAGGAATCGGCCATCCTCTGCACGTTGGATCCGGCAGTCAATATTCGAGCCGACGTCCACGTAGGTAGTTTTCTGATCCTTACCGTCGATCTCGACAGGAATTCGGACACCAGTTCGAATGCTGGCCCCGTAGTTAACTCCCGATTTATCACTGGCGGGTACCGTAAAGGCATAAGGCATGCTGGAGATCTTCTTGTCGCCATCGAATTCGGTGAACACCACCTGCACCTTAATGGGGATTAGAACCGTGGCCCGCTCCTCAGGCTTGGGCTTTTCCTGGGTCTTGTCTTGCGCCCGCAACGGCACCAGTGGCAGGCTGAGTGTCCCTAGCAAGCAGAAATAAACAAGCTTTCTCATCGAGTTCCTCCAGAAATGATCAAACGGGTCTTGCGTATACCAATCGCGCAAATCATTGCGAGCCCTGTTCCGCTAGAGGCTTGACGTCAAGCTGCGGGATTTGGATCGGTGAAACTTGCAGAGGTTCGAGAGTTGCGCTGCGTACCTCACCGGCCATAAGCGGAGCATGCTTCTGGCCATACCACTGCTCGGCATAACTGGCCAGCAAGGCGTCTTGATCTCGCGGAACCAGTACTTGCGGCAAGGCTCCAAAGGTCTCTTCCCGCCTTGATGCTGCGGAACTCCTGGCAATCAAAGACCGCATTGAAGGGGAAGAATCCGCCGATCTATCGGGGCTTTGCATGGTTTCTTGGCTCAGAGCAGGATTGCGCGGTGGAACAGTCGTCTTGACCGCGATGTTCGTCCCTTCCCGCCCATCCTTAGTGCGCCGAATCGTCTGGGCGGCGAAAACCGCCAGGACAATTCCCGCAGCGGTTGCAAGAACAAGCACGTCCGAAAACCAGCCAGACTTCCGAGAAGTCTCCTGCTCCAAGGCCACGCGGACACTGGAAAACAGAGAAGATGGAACTTCGCTGTTGGCCGCAGCGTGAAGCTCGGAATCGATCGCGGCAAAAAGGGATTGCTCTTTAATGAACGCCTCGCGGCAAGCGAAGCATTCGGCGAGATGCGCGCGCAGTTTCTCGCAAGGCGGCACGCCGCTTGCGGCGGCCTCGATTAGCGCGTCTTTATAGTATTCG
>Ga0126381_100004907_pt1 | contig 14622 bp, 11 predicted proteins | sample PanSoiMetPlot_28_FD_96465 | JGI IMG/M metagenome (GOLD analysis project Ga0126381, IMG submission 96465) | Tropical forest soil microbial communities from Panama - MetaG Plot_28 | ecosystem: Environmental > Terrestrial > Soil > Tropical forest > Bulk soil | place: Panama | collected 2016-02-17
CAAGTGATTGTCGGTGCCCGGGGTGTCGATCACCAGGAAATCGTAGGCCTTCTCGATATTGGCCAGCGCATCGGCGAAGCGGGTGAACTCGATCGCCTCGTTCTCGTCGAGCTTGCGGGTCGAGCCGGAGGAAACGCAGAAGTGGGTCGGCGCCTTGAGCCGCCCGCCGCAGCGCTTGGCCCAGGCGCGCCGGTTCTCAACATAGTGGGTGAAGGTCTTCTGCCGGGAGTCGAGATCGACGGTGGCGACCCGTTGCCCGAAGCTCATCAGCGCGACGCTGAGATGCATGGCGAGCGTCGATTTCCCGGTGCCGCCCTTCTCATTGCCGACCACGATGACATGCGCGGAAACCGCTCGTTTCGCGCCCACCTGGACCAACATGCCATCTACTCGCTGCAGACATCCATCTTTGACGAAGCGGGCTGAAATAACCTCGCTCGGTGGCTGGTACGCGATCAGAGCACGAAGGCCTTCCCCCGGGGCATTGCCGAGCTCGTGCTCACGGCGTGGCTTCGCTGCGCACGGCGCGTTGGCGTAGTGCGCGAATGCGGTGAATGAGGTCGCTCGAGGTGCCATCGCCGTTCTCGAGCGGCACCGGGAGCGTGATTTCCCCGCTCGAGCCATTGCTCAAAGGCTCCTCGGCCACGGCCACCGCCTGGGCGCTCGCGGCCTTGCCGGCGACGAGCGAGTCGATCGGCGAGTTGAGCCCTTCGAGCGCGACCGCTACACGGACCACCTCGGAGGCGACGTCGTTGATCCGCTCGCGCAGCACCGCATTGGCCATGCGCTCGGTCGCCCAGGTGGTCTCGACCTGCTTCTGCATCGACAGCATGTCGTCCTTGAGCTTGGCGCATTCCTGGCGCGAGTGCCCAAGCTCGGCCTGCAGCGAGACCTTCTCGGCCTTGAGCGTCTCGACCTCGGCCGCATGCCGCGCCTCGGCCTTGGCGAGCTCCGGATGCGGGTTGAACTCGCTCATGAAGTGGGCGAGCTCGGCCTTGCGGTCGGCGAGCGCGCGCTCGACCTGCTCCAGGCTCTGGTTCTTGGCGGCAAGCTCGCTCTCGGCCGCACGCAGCTGCGTGCCGACCGCGCGCTCCTTGTCGATGAGCGCGGCCAGCGCGGCATTCTTCTCGGCAAGCTCGGCCTTGAGGCGGCCGACGGTCTCGCTGGTCTTGCCGATTTCGGCGAGCTGGCTGGTGGTGCGTGACTTCATCTGCTCGACGCAGATTTCGAGCCGCCGCGTCGCCACCGCGATCTGCGAGTGGACCTGGTCCATGTCGGCCTCGATGGCGGACATCACCGGCGGCGTCGCCGGCACGCGCAGGATCGCGGAGCGGCTCATGCGGGCCCTCATGGCCGCGACTATGCCAAAGGCGATCAGGACGGCGAACAGAAACCCGATCCCGAGATCGATGATCGGCTCACTCATAACTCTGCCCCGTACCCCGACCGGCGTCGATCGGTCCCGCTAGGCGGCCCGGCGCTAATGGCGATCGCTTCGATCCTGGCTCAACTTTGGGCCGTCTTTTGTCCTGGACTTTTGTGTCCTGGACTTTTGTGTCTTCGACCTTTTGGGGCCGTTGGGGTTGAATCCGGGATCGAATCCTGCGGTGCGCGCGTGGCCGCTGTCGCTGGCAAGTAATGACCAAACGACTATACACGGTCTCAAACTAAAATGACATTTGTATGTTGGCTTCGCCTAAGATTTTTTTGTTTGGTGTGGTGTTGCAACGGTACATCGCACTGCCGCACGCGCCGCGCCGTGTGGTGCGCCAGCGCGGGGCCTGATGTTGAGCGTAATAATTTGACTTTCTTCGATGATTTGAAACGGTTATGGCGACACGAAACGGCATGCGCGGCCGAGCTTAGGCCACCGACGTTAATGCCGCTCAGGGCGAGAACATCACGTGAAGCTGTCCGCGCGGATTTGGAAGCGAAAGCAGGAAGGATCCGGCCGGATGCTGCGGCTGTAGAATTTTCACCCGGCCGGATTGTGGTTTCAGCTCAGCTCAGCTCAGCTCAGCCCAGCTCAGCTAAGCTCTTAATGAAAGTGCCGTCGCGCAGCTCGGCGACCGCCTGCTGTATTTCCGCCCGCGTGTTCATCACGATCGGCCCATACCAGGCGACCGGCTCGGCGATGGGGCGGCCGGAGACGAGCAGAAAGCGGACGCCTTGCTCGCCCGCCTGAACGGTCACCTCGTCGCCCGTGTCGAACACGACCAGCGAGCGGTTGCCGGTCTCTTCACGCAGGCGGATCTCGCGGCCGGCGGTCTCCTTCTCGGTCAGCACCCCGAAAGGTTGCGAAGCGCCGCTGAACGTCCCCGATCCGTCGAACACATAGGCGAAGGCGTGCCGGTCGGTCTCGACCGGCAGCGACTTGCGCAGTCCCGCCGGTACGGTGATGTCGAGATAGCGGGGTTCGGCTGCGATGCCGTCGACCGGGCCGCGCTTGCCCCAAAAGTCGCCGCAGATGACCCGCACCCGCGTGCCGTCGTCGTCGACGATCTCCGGCACGTGGGCGGCGGCGATGTCCTGGTAGCGCGGCGCGGTCATCTTGAGCGATGCCGGCAGGTTGGCCCAGAGCTGGAAGCCGTGCATCCGGCCTTGTGCGTCGCCCTGCGGCATCTCCTGGTGCAGGATGCCGCGGCCGGCGGTCATCCACTGCACGTCGCCGGCGCCGAGCGCCCCGCGGTTGCCCAAGCTGTCCCCGTGCTCGACCGTACCGGCCAGCACGTAGGTGATGGTCTCGATGCCCCGGTGCGGGTGCCAGGGAAAGCCGGCCCGGTAATCCTCCGGGTGGTCATTGCGGAAATCGTCGAGCAACAGGAACGGATCGAACTCTGCGGTATCGCCGAAGCCGAAGGCGCGCCTGAGCTTCACGCCGGCGCCCTCGATGGCGGGCTTGGATTGGATGATCCGCTTCACGGGTCGGATGGACATGGACGCAATTCCCTTGGCTGATGCGGCCGGCAAAGCATCCGGCGGCTTGATGCATTTGACGCATAGCTATGCATCGCCGGAGCGTTCGGAAGACGGCGAGCGGTGCGCCACCGGCATGCCGGGCGGCTTACTTGCGGCCGAACAGGCGCTCGATGTCGGTGAGCTTGAGCTCGACGTAGGTAGGCCGGCCATGATTGCACTGGCCGGAATTGGGTGTCGTCTCCATCTCGCGCAGGAGCGCGTTCATTTCCTCAGGTCTGAGGCGGCGCCCCGCCCGCACCGACCCGTGGCACGCCATGGTGGCGGCGACATGCATGAGGCTGCGCTCCAAGGGCAGCGCGGCATCCCATTCCGCCATGTGCTCGGCGAGGTCGCGCACCAGCGCGCGGGCGTCGATCTCGCCCAGGAGCGCGGGGGTCTCGCGCACCGCGACTGCCCCCGGCCCGAACGGCTCGATGGCAAGCCCGTAGCGCAAAAGCTCATCGGCCCGCTGGAGGATGCGCTCGACGTCCGCCTCGTCGAGCTCAACGATCTCAGGGATCAGCAGAATCTGCCGCGCCACGCCCTCGCGCTCCAGTGCCGCCTTCAAGCGCTCATAGACGATGCGCTCGTGGGCGGCATGCTGGTCGACAATGACGAGGCCATCGTGGGTTTGCGCCACGATATAGGTCTCGTGCACCTGCGCGCGGGCGGCGCCGAGCGGTGCCTCGAGGAGGCCGGCCGGCACTTCGGCGAGCGCTTCGCTCGGGTCGGCGGCAGGCGCGCCGGCCGCGAACGCGGACTGGGCCGCCTCCGCAAAGCCGCGGGCGGCGAGCGGGAAGCTTCTGGTATCAAGCGGGCGGGAGGGCGATCGTCGCCAGTCGAAGCCGCCCCGCCTCGGCGCCGCGCCAGGGCGGAACGCCGCGATGGTGGCGGTGCCGCCGGTCGTGGCCGCGCGCTGGCCGTCGCGGGCGAGCGCCTCGCGCAGGGAGGCGATCAGGAGGCTTCGCACCAAAGCCGGGTCGCGGAAACGTACCTCGGCCTTGGCGGGGTGGACGTTCACGTCGACCTCGCGTGGGTCCACGGTGACGAACAGAGCCACCACCGGATGGCGGTCGCGCGGCAGGTAATCCGCATAGGCGCCGCGCACGACGCCGAGCAAAAGCTTGTCGCGCACGGGGCGGTTATTGACGAACAGGTATTGGCCGAGCGCGTTGGCGCGCGAAAGGGTGGGCAGCGCTGCAAAGCCTTCGATGGAAAAGCCGTCACGCCCGCCCTGCACCTCGACCGCATTGGCGCGGAACTCGGGTCCGAGCACATCGGCGAGCCGCGTCAGCCGCCCGGTCGGTCCCGGCAACGCCGCCGCCCAGGTGACCGGGGCGCGTTCCTCGCCAGCGAGCGTGAAAGCCACGTCCGGCGCGCTCATGGCGAGGCGGCGCACCACCTCGCGTATGGCCTCGCCTTCGCTGCGGTCGCTCTTGAGGAATTTGAGCCGCGCGGGCGTGGCGTGGAACAGATCGCGCACCTCGACCCGCGTGCCTTCGCCCAGCGCCGCCGGTTTGACCTCGCTCTTCTCGCCGCCATGGACCGTGATGCCCCAGGCATACGGCTCGGCGGCAAGCCGGGTGGTGATCGCTAGCCGCGCCACCGCCCCGATCGAGGGCAAAGCCTCGCCACGGAACCCCAACGTGCGGATATCGAGGAGGTCGTCGCTCGGCAGCTTCGACGTGGCGTGGCGCTCCACCGCCAGGCCCAAGTCCGCCGGCGGCATTCCGCTGCCGTCGTCGGTAACCCGGATGAGCCGGCGGCCGCCGCCGTCGGTCACGACCTCGATGCGACGGGCGCCGGCATCGAGGGCATTCTCGACGAGCTCCTTGACCACGCTCGCGGGCCGCTCCACCACCTCACCGGCGGCGATGCGGTTGACGATGCCTTCGGAAAGCTGGCGCACCGGCATGGGGCGATCCGGGCAGGGAGTGAATGGTGAGTAGTGAATAGTGAATAGTGAGGTGGAAGCTGAAAGCAAGCTCTATGCACCACTCACGACCACTCAGACGCTCGCTCACTCGAGCTCCGGCTTGCCCCGCCGCAGCCCCTTGATGCCGGAGCGGTTCTTCTTCGCGGCGAGGCGCCTCTCCCTGGCGCCGCGGGTGGGCTTGGTCGGGCGGCGTGGCGTCGGCGCAATGCTGGCGCGGCGGATCAGCTCGATCAGACGCTCGCGGGCATCCGCCCGGTTGCGCTCCTGGGTGCGGTGGCGCTGTGCGGTAATGACCAGCACGCCGTCACGGGTGAGCCTATGGCCCGCCAGCCGCTCGAGCCGTGCTCGGACCTCAGGCGTGAGCGCGGGCGAGCGGCGCGTGTCGAAACGCAGCTGCACCGCGGTGGCGAGCTTGTTGACGTTCTGCCCGCCGGGTCCGGAGGAGCGGATGAAGTTTTCGACAAGCTCGCTCTCGTCGAGCGTGATATGGTCGGTGACGCGGATCATGTGCGGGGCGAATCGGGCTCGGCCCGTTTTTTGTAGGATGGTTGAGCTCATAAGAGCGCAAACGCCCTGATGGCTCAACCCATCCTACAATGGCCTAGCCGTAGGTCGGGGACTTGCCCCGTGAGGCCGGCCCGCTTGAGCGCGTCGAGCGCCGCGATGTCTGCATCAGGGTTGAGGGGCCTTCGACCGTGCGCGCCAGCATGGCGTCGAGGTCGGCCGCAGCGACGCCGGCTGCGCCGACGCGCTCGGCGCGCGCAGACGCGATGGACCAAGGCAGGGCATCGCTCGTCTTGCTTATTCTTGTTCTTGCGCAGGCGCTACTCGGTCGAGGCGACGCCTTCTGGCTTGCCGACGACCGTCACCAAGAGGCCCGCATCGAGCAGGCGTTTGGCGACGCGCTTGGTGTCGGCGAGGCTCACTGCCTCGATCAGGCTCGTGCGGCGGTCGATATAGTCGATGCCGAGCTTGTCGAGCTGGATCTGCACGAGCTGGCTCGCGATCTTGGCCGAGGTGTCGAGGCCGAGCGCATAGGAGCCCTCGAGATAGGATTTCGCGTCCGCGACCTCCTGCTCCAGCGGACCGCTTTCGCCGAGCCGGTGCATTTCGCTCTCGATGAGGCCGATCGCCTCGCCGGTGACGGCGGAGCGCGTCGCGGTGCCGCCGACCAACAAAGCCGAGTGGTCGAGCCAGGTGAGGCTCTCGGAGATGCCATAAGCGAGGCCGCGCTTCTCGCGCACCTCATGGTAGAGGCGCGAGGATGATGTGCCGTTGCCCAGGATGTGGCTGACCACATAGCCGGCCATGAAATCAGGATCGCTGCGGCCGATGCCGCGCGTTCCGAACGTCACCACCGCCTGCGGCACGTCGAGCGGCACCACGATGCGGCGGCCGAGCCCCTGCATCGCCACGTCGGCAACCTCCTTGAGCTCGGGCTCGGCAGGCAGCGTCCCGAAGGTGCGGTCGATGAGCGGCCCGACCTCGGCCGCCGTGATGTCGCCCACGATGGCGAGCTTGAGCTGGCCGCGCGCCAGCACGCGCTTGGTGTAGGTCTTGAGATCGTCGATAGTGATGCGGGCGATCGATTCGGGCGTGCCGCCGGGCGGCCGTCCGTAGGGGTGGCCCGGGAACGCAGCCTGCCACCAAGTGCGGCTCGCAATATCGTTGGGGCTCGTGGTCGCCCGCGTCAGCCGCGAGACGATCTGCCGGCGCGCGCGCTCGACCGCATCCGTGTCAAAGCGGGGCGCCGTCAAGGCGAGGCGCAGATAGTCGAAGGCCTCGTCGCGATTGGCCGAGAGGGTGCGCAAGCTGCCGCGCACATTGTCGCGGCCGGCGCTAAAGGAGAGCCCGATCGACTTGCTTTCGAGACGCGTGTGGAAGGCTTTCTCGTCGAGATCGCCGGCGCCGTCGTCCCACAGGCTCGCCGCGAGGCTCGACAGGCCGAGCTTGTCGGCAGGATCCTGCGTCGCTCCGCCGCCCGCGAAGGCGAAGTCCATCGCGATCAGCGGGGAGGGCTCGTGCACCACCCAGGCTTCGATCCCGAGCGGGCTGACCACCCGCTCGATCTGGGTCGCATCCGCGGCCGACGCCGCAAACGTTGACAGCGCGACGACGAGGCCGGCGGCAATTTTGCTCACGTGTGCTTCCCCTCTGGCCGCGACGTGTCCTTGATCAGATAGCCGGTCACGGAGCTACGCTTGTCGAGATAGCGCCGCGCCACAGCGCGCACCTCATCGGCGGTGACCGCCCGCACGGCATCGGGCCAGTGCTGCACGTCCTCGACCGTCGACCCGGTCGCGAGTGCCTCCCCGTACCAGCGCGCGAGCGTCATCTGATTGTCCTGCGCATAGATCGCGTCGGCCACGAGCTTGTTCTTGGTGCGCTCGAGCTCCTCGGAGGTCACGCCGTGCTCGATGACGTCGGCGACCACCGCGTCCATGGCGGTCTCGATCTGCGGCAGCGTCGTGCCGGGCTTGGGCGTCGCCGCCACCTGGAAGGCCGAGTAGTCGAGCGCGGTGCCGTCGTAGCCGGCGCCGGTGCTCAGCGCGATGTCCTGCTCGATCACCAGCGCCTGATGGAGGCGGCTGTTCTCGCCGCTGCCGAGGATCGCGGCGAGCACGTCGAGCGCCTCGTTCTCGCCGGGCGCCGCGGTGTGCGAGGATGGCGCGAGATAGAGACGCCGCAGGCTCGGCTGCGTCACCCGCGGATCGGCGAGCGTAACGGTGCGGGCGGCCTCGTGCGGCGGCTCCATCGGCCGCAGCCGCGGCGGCATCTCGGCGACGCGCGGGACCTGGGCGTAAGTCGTCTCGGTGAGCGCCTTGACCTCCTCGGTCGTGACATCGCCCGCCACCACCAGCACCGCATTGTTGGGCGTGTAGAAGCGTCGGTAGAAGGCGAGCGCCTGGGCGCGGTCGAGCTTCTCGATTTCGTGCCGCCAGCCGATCGTCGGCCGGCCGTAGGGATGATTGAGGAACAGCGCGGCCTCCATCGCCTCATAGAGCCGCGCACCCGGATTGTTGGCGACCCGCATGTTCTGCTCCTCGAGCACGACCTGCAGCTCGGGCCGCACCACCTCGTCGGTCAGCACCAGGTTGGTCATCCGGTCGGCTTCGAACTCCATCAGGGTCTTGAGCCGGTCGCGCGGGGTGCGTTGGTAGTAGGCGGTGTAGTCCTCGGTGGTGAAGGCGTTCTCGTGCCCGCCCAAGGTCGACACGGTCTGCGAGAAGCGGCCCAGCGGATTCTTGCTCGTCCCTTTGAACATCAGATGCTCGAGGAAATGCGCGAGGCCGGATTTGCCCGGCGTCTCGTCGGCGGCGCCGACCTTGTAATAAACCATGTGGGTCACGACCGGCGTGCGGTGGTCCGGGATGACCACGACCTCAAGCCCGTTGGCGAGGGTGAAGTGCCCGATCTCGGGCGCCGCAGCGGCGGGGCTGAGCGGAAGCGCTGCAAGGAGCGCACAGGCGAGCGTAGCGGAAAGGGTCAAGGCAACGGCGAGCGCGCGACCAGGCCTAGGGTTCGCAATCCCAAGCAACTTGGGCAGCAACTTGGGCGGCGGCTTGGGCATCTTGGGCCTCTGACATCATGGCGCTCTTCATGGCGTTTTTGGTGAGGTTGTCGCCACATTAGGCTGGACACTGCCATTTGCGCCACCCCTCTCTGGGCACGCCGAGGAGGAGTCAAGGTGTGGGGCGGGCGCTGTGGCCGATGTGGCGCGGCTAGCCGGGCGGCCCCGCCGGATTCGGATTCTCCGGCGCGGTGGGCCGTGCGGTTTCTTCGTAGTCTGTCGGAGGCTGGATCAAGGTCTTGCGCGAGGGCGTGTTGGCGGGCGTGGCGCCCTTGATGTCGTCCTTGGTGAACATCCTCTCGAAGAAACCGGGCGAGGGTGGCGACTTCGGAGCGGTGGCGGTCGTCGCGGGACCGGGCGGTGGCGGCTGCTGCGGAACGGCGAGCCGATCGAGATCGTCGAGCTGGTCGCTGCGCGTTGCGCGCGCGCCCGATTTGGGATCGGACGGCCAGTTGGGGTCGCGGGTCCGCCCGGAGGCTTGTGGCGGCGGCAGGTCGTGGGTCTGCGGCACCACCAGCGGCGGCCGCTCGCGATACTCGATGGGGCCGTTGCTGCCGAGGCCGAAGTTCTTGAGCACCGAGCCGAAGACGCCATCCTCCGCATGGGCCGCGGCGGGCAAGCTCGCGAGCGCGAAGGCGCCAAATGCCAGGGTGCAGAGCTGTTTCGTCATGGTCGGCGGGGGCCGGTCGCACGTCATCATCATGCGGGACCTCATTATGAGTAGAGCTTTATGAGTAGAGCTTTGATCATCCCAAACGGTTTTCCCTCAACACCTCGCCTCCAGGCCCCCCGTTCGGCCGGCGCTCGCGTCGTGGGCGGCTATCGACTATGGCCCGGATCGGGGCGCTTTTGCGGCGCGGTCCCAGAATACCGATTCATACAAGAGTCCCGCCACACCGGCAACGATTGCGGTGTCGGCAAAGTTAAAGACATACCAATTGAAATGGATGGTTTGCGTGCTGATGTGGAACAGCACGAAGTCGGCGACCCCTTCATGCAGGAACGGATCAATGCCGTTGCCGATGGCGCCGCCGGTGATGAGGCCGAGCGCCACGGCGGTCAGTCGCGAGGGCGTGCGCGCGAGCCACATCCACAGCAGCACGACCGCGGCCGCCTTGATGGCGATGAGGATCCATTGCCCGAGCGGGCTCTCCTGCTGGAACAGTCCGTAGCTGATGCCCTTGTTCCAGACCAGGATGATGTCGAGGAAGGACGTGAGGGGCACCGGCATGCGCGCCCCGATGTCGAACACATAGAGGAGCCAGAGCTTGCTCGCCTGATCGATCGCCGCGGTTGCGGCGGCGACCGCGAGGCCCAAGCCCGTGAGACGGCCCCAGAGCATCGGCTCATTCCGCCGCCACGCGCTGCGCGTCCCATTCGCGCAGGGCCTGCGCGTCGCGCGGCGACACGTCCGGATAGTCGGGATCGGAGCCGACCGTGGGGAGAATTTTCCAGGAGCGCGCGCACTTGCGTCCTTCGGCCAGCCCAACCGTGACCGCCACGCCCTTCACCTCCTCGAGCCGGAACGCCTGCGGGGGTCCCTCGCCCTTGACCAGTGTCGCCGCCGACGTGATCGAGATTTCCGCGATGTCGACATCAAGCAATGCCGCGAACAGGTCGGGATCGGATACATAGACGACCGGTGCGGCTTCGAGCGAGGAGCCGATGCGCTTTTGCGCCCGCTCGATCTCGAGCGCCCCGGTGACGACGCGCCGGACCCTGCGGACCTTCTCCCACTTCTCGGCCAGCGCCTCGTTGCGCCATGAGGACGGGATGTCGGGAAAGAGCTCGAGATGAACCGAGCCGTCGGCCGATCCGGTACGGGCGAGCCAGGCCTCCTCGGCGGTGAACGGCAGCATTGGCGCAAGCCAGACGGCCGTGGCGCCGAACAGATGATCGATGACAGTAAGACAGGCCTGGCGGGCGACCGACGAGATCGGATCGCAATAGAGCGTGTCCTTACGGATGTCGAAATAGAAGGCGGAGAGATCGACCGTCATGAACGCATTAAGCAGCGCGAAGATGCGCTTGTAGTCGAACTCCGCATAGGCGCGGCGCACCTGCGTGTCGAGTTCGCTCAAGCGATGCAGCATCAGCCGCTCGAGCTCGGGCATCTGCGCGGGAGCGACCCGTTCCTCGTCGCGGAAATGCGCGAGGCTGCCTAGCATCCAGCGGATGGTGTTGCGCAGCTTGCGGTAGGTGTCGGCCGTGGTCTTGAGGATTTCCGGCCCGACACGCAGATCGTCCGCATAGTCTGACGCGCACACCCACATGCGCAGGATATCGGCGCCGTACTGTTTCATCACGTCCTGCGGCGCCACCACATTGCCGAGCGACTTCGACATCTTGCGCCCGTTCTCGTCGAGCACGAAGCCGTGCGTGAGCACGACATCGAAGGGCGCGCGCCCGCGCGTCCCGCAGCTCTCGAGCAGCGAGGAATGGAACCAGCCGCGGTGCTGGTCGGAGCCTTCGAGGTACATCACCGTGTCGGGCCCGCCGTCGATCGTGCGCTTGATGCCGGCTAGGCCGGGGAAGTGCACCGGGTCCTCCAGCACGAAGGCGTGTGTCGAGCCGGAGTCGAACCAGACATCGAGAATATCGTCGACCTTTTGCCACTCCTCGTTCGCGAGCTTGCCGAGGAAACGCTCGCGCGCGTCGGCCGCATACCAGGCGTCGGCACCTTCCCGCTCGAAGGCGTCGGCGATGCGCGTATTCACCTCCTCGTTCTGCAGGATTTCAGCCGAGCCGTCGCCGCTTTCGCGCACGAAAACGGTGATTGGCACGCCCCAAGCGCGCTGGCGCGACAGCACCCAGTCGGGCTTGGCCGCGATCATGCCGGTGATACGGTTCTGCCCTGCCGCCGGCACCCAGCGCGTCGCCTTGATGGCCGAGAACGCGCGCTCACGCAGCGTATCGCCGGGCTTGGCACTGCCGTCCGCGCCGGCGACCGGCTTGTCCATCGCGATGAACCATTGCGGCGTGTTGCGGAAGATCACCGGCTTCTTCGAGCGCCAGGAATGCGGATATTGATGCTTAAGCTTGCCGCGCGCGACCAGCATGCCCGCATCGACCAGCGCCTTGATCACCGCCTCGTTGGCGTCGCCCTTTTCGCCCTTGTCGGTGAGCACGCGCGTTCCGGTGAAGCCCGGAGCCTGCTCGGTGAAGCGGCCGTCGGCGTCGACCGTGTAGGGGATCGCCGTGTTGAGGCCATGCTCTTGCAGTCTGCGCGCATTCGCGGTCCAGACGTCAAAGTCCTCGCGGCCATGTCCGGGCGCGGTATGCACGAAACCTGTGCCGACGTCATCGGTGACATGGTCACCGCGCAGCAGTGGCACGTGGAAGTCGTAACCGATGCTGGCCAGCGGATGGGAACAAACGATATTGTCGAGTTCAAAGTCCGACACTTCCCATTTCCGCTCGTATCGCCCGGCCTCAATTCGGGCTTGTTTGAATACGTCAGCGGAGAGCTTATCAGCGAGAATTAGCCGCTCTCCAGTACGAAGCCAATTTCCTTCTGGTGCAGCCGTAACTTCGTACAGGCTATACTTTATTCTCGGAGAGAAAGAGATGGCCCGATTCCCCGGGAGCGTCCAAGGTGTCGTGGTCCAGATAACAATGGATGCATTATTGAGAGCGCCGAGGAAGCCTTTCGGGTCCTCGGAGTGGGGCATCATTCTAGTCGCGGATGCCCACTTCACCGGAAACTTAACCCACACCTGGTCCGAGACATGGTCCTCGTACTCGACCTCGGCCTCCGCGAGTGCGGTCTTCTCCACCACCGACCACATCACCGGCTTCGAGCCGCGATAGAGCGTGCCGTTCTTGGCGAACTTCATCAGCTCACGCGCGATCTGCGCCTCGGCGAAGAAGTCCATGGTCGAGTAGGGATGCTCCCAGTCGCCCTCGACGCCGAGGCGCTTGAACTCCTCGCGCTGCACGTCGATCCAGTGCTCCGCATAGGCGCGGCACTCCTTGCGGAACGCCACCATGGCGGCGGGCTGGGTAAGGTCGGGCTTCGTCTTGCCCTTGGCGCGATAGTTCTCCTCTTCGATCTTCCACTCGATCGGCAGGCCGTGGCAGTCCCAGCCGGGCACGTAGTTCGAATCGAAGCCCAGCATCTGCTGCGCGCGCGTTACCACGTCCTTAAGGATCTTGTTGAGCGCATGGCCGATATGGATATTGCCGTTGGCATAGGGCGGCCCATCGTGCAGCACGAATTTGGGCCGGCCGCGCGCGGCCTCGCGCTGCCGATGGTAAAGGCCAAGTCTCTGCCAGCGCGCCAGGATTTCCGGCTCCTTCTGCGGCAGCCCGGCGCGCATCGGAAAATCGGTCTTGGGCAGGAACAGAGTCTCGCTGTAGTCGCGGGTGGCTTCGGTCATGACGGGTCACCAAAGAAAGCGGAGAGCGCAAATTTGGGGAGCGGCGATCGCTCGAAAGTCCCCGGTCCCCCGCCAAATGTCAGGCGGAGGCCGGGCCGCTAATGCGCTGTGCGGCCGGTTCGAGCCTGGAGTGGAATAATGCCAGTGCCACCATGGCGGCTTCCTACCAGATCGGTGCTCGATCGGAAAGGCCCGAGATTGCGCGAGATCAAGTCGAGGGCCTGCTTTCTGTCGGAAAATGCTCTAAGGAACCTTTGCCCCTGCGCGGGGTTGCCGTGCGGACAGGAGCAGGCCGATGTCCAATCTATCGAATACCGCCTCCGACAGCATCAAGGACGCGCGCGACGCCATCCGGGAATCCGCCGCAGCTGCCTCCGCTGCCTCCCCCGACATTGCGGCCGACCTCAAGGCGCTGCGCGAGGATGTCGGCCGCCTCGCCGCACAGATCGGTGAGATTTTTGCCGCCAAGGGCGGCAAGGTCTGGCAGCGGACACGTGCGAGCGTCGACGAGGCGGTGGCAGATGCACAGGGCGCCAAGGCCGAGGCGATCGATGCGGTGCGCGATGTCGGCGACAATCTGCTCGGGGCGATCGACGACTCGCTCGAGCAGCGGCCCTACACGACGCTCGCGCTAGCCTTTGGTATAGGATTTCTCTTCGGCGCGATGGGGCGCCGGTGATCGCCAGCGGTCGCCCTCACATTGATCTGGTCGGGACATGGGCGACTGGCTCCAGCACATCGCGCTGAAGGCGAGATCGAGGACCGGGTTTGGCCCCGTACCTGTGATAGGCTATTTGATTGCCGGCCTGTCGCTCGTGATTGCGCTCGGTTTCTTGTGTGCCGCTGTCTTCGTGTGGCTGGCGAACCACTACGATAGCGTAACGGCCGGGCTGATTCTCGCCGGCGCCTTTCTGCTGATCGCGCTTTTTGCCTTGGCGGCGGCCTACTTTGCGCGGCGGCGCAATCAGGAGCGCGCCCGCCTCGAGCTTGCGGCGCGCAGCCAGCCTGGCTGGCTCGATCCGAAGTATCTGACGATCGCCTCGGAGATCGGCCGCGCGATCGGTTGGCGGCGCATCGCCATGCTGGCGGCCGTCGGCTTCCTGGCCGCCGGCCTCGGCCGGGAGTGGAGCGAGTCCACCTCCAGGAAGCCCGACCAGAAAGACGGTTCCTAAGCTGATGCGAGCGGCGGGAACGAGTCGGGCGAGCGCGCCAGCATGGCGCGGGCGCGGCGGGAATCCTCGTCCATGCGGCGCACCAATTCCTCGGCGTCGGCGAAGGCGAGCTCGGGCCTGATCCAGTCGATGAAGGCGACATCGATCGAGCGCCCATAGAGGTCGCCGGAAAAGTCGAACAGGAACACCTCGAGCAACACGGTGCCGACATCGAACATCGGTCGCCGGCCGAAGCTCGCGACGCCGTCGTGCCGGCGCCCGCCGATCCCGACCCGCACCACATAGATGCCGTGGCGCAGCCCGCAGGCCGGGTCGAGCCGCATATTGGCGGTCGGATAGCCGAGCTCGCGGCCGCGCTTGTCGCCGTGCACGACCTCGCCGCTGACGAACCACGGATAGCCGAGCAGCGCATTCGCTTCCGCTACGTGGCCGGCGACGAGCGCCTTGCGGACGAGCCCGGACGAGATGCGCCGGCCCTCGACCTCGACCGCCGGCACGACGTCGACCGTGAACTTGCGCCGCGCGCCCTCGGCAGCGAGCAAATCCGGGGTGCCGGCGCGATCGTGCCCGAAGCGGAAGTCGAACCCGACTGCGGCGCCCGATATG
>Ga0126381_100004908_pt1 | contig 14620 bp, 14 predicted proteins | sample PanSoiMetPlot_28_FD_96465 | JGI IMG/M metagenome (GOLD analysis project Ga0126381, IMG submission 96465) | Tropical forest soil microbial communities from Panama - MetaG Plot_28 | ecosystem: Environmental > Terrestrial > Soil > Tropical forest > Bulk soil | place: Panama | collected 2016-02-17
CGGCTCGGATAGTTAAAGCGATTGATGAAGTAATGGCGGAATTTTTGGACCGCAGGGGCCTTTGAGGAATTAGCTGGAGCGGGCGCGGAATGCCACTGCAGGTTTCGAGGAAACGGCCTAGCGAGCGATGGCGAACGCCGCAACCCACCGCCAGGATTCTGGCTGCACGCGCAGGCGACGAACGTGCGATGGAAGAACTGATTCGTGAATACCAGGGGCGGGTGGCCAGCTTCGTCATCGCGCAGAATGGCGAAGACCATTACGAAGACTTGTGCCAGACCATATTCGTCAAGATGGTGCTTGGGTTGGCGCGGCTCAAATCGGCGGAGATGTTCGAGCCATGGCTGTTCAGGATCGCGCGCAACGTCTGCATGGATCATCATCGCGGACGGATGCGGTGGCTCAGGATATTCGATCCGTACCAGCCCTGGCACGACACGATCGCGCAGGCCGACTCCGACTTCAAAACGGAAAGGATGGATGCCGTCAACCACGCCTTTGCCCAGCTTAGCGCGTCGCAGCGGCGGTTGTTGAGCCTTTCATTGGAGCGGCCTCGAAGCCAGAAGGAGTTGGCAAGATTAACCGGTATCAGCACGGCAGCACTCAAGCTGCGTCTGTTCCGGGCACGCGAGCGGCTGCGCCAGATTCTGCTTAGGGGAAAAATCCTGGATGAAACCTGAAGGGCCGCTTAAGGACCTTGACCCGCTGCTCGAGCCGCCATTAGGACCTGGCTTCGCGCGCCGAGTGCTACATCAGGCGCGGGCGCAAAAGCGTCGCCAGCAACTTCGCAATCGTCTCGCCATCCTGTCTGTCATTTGCGGTGTTTTGGGCTTTGGCGTCACCACGCTGGTCCGAGCCTGGCTTGCCAAAGCCGATGCGCCTGCCCTAATGAGCGGATCCGCCGGCCATACTGCCCTGGCCGTGGAAAACAATCGCGGCGCGGTGGCTGCGAACGCGGAACACACCGTGGTAGAAACCCTCATTATGAGGCGCGGTATGCGGGAGGTCTCTTCCGGCGGTGACAACGCCCTGCCGGGCGCTCGCGCGCCTGGGAGTGCTGGCGCCGCTGCTCCTTCAACCGAGCGAGAGTCGCAAACGCTGGTAATCGAAACCCCGCCGCCGCGCGAGGCGAGCGCTACTGCCGCCAGCGACGAGGCGGTGCAGGCGGAGTCGCAAACTCCCCGCCGTCCCGCGCCGCTTCAGCCGGACGCCGCCAGCGATCTTCAGCCTTCGATTCGTCTTCCCTAAGGTGTGCCGTTGGGGCAGTTCGTCCCATTGCGCCGTTAGTCAAATCGAATCGCCAGTGGCATGATTGCCCAAATCCCACGCGCGGCCGGAGCGTGGCTTTGAGGAGCAAAGTGCGATGGCGAATCATATCCTTATAACGAATGCCCGCCTCTTTGACGGCGTCGCGGATAAGGCCGTTGCCGATTCTTGGGTGCTGATCAAGGACGATCGGATCGCTTCGATGGGCTGTGGAAATGCAGAGGCGCCACAGGGAGCGCGTGTGGTGGACATCGCGGGACAAACACTTCTTCCGGGTCTGATCGACACGCACGTCCATACTTTGATGATGGGCGATGAGGGCCTGCGCCTGTTTATCGCGGCTGGAGTTACCGCGGCGCGCGATTGCGGTGGCAGGCTGGACGGTGTTAAGGCGGTGCAGAAGTCGCTGGCGTCGGGCGAAAAGCTGGGGCCGCGGCTGTACGTCTGCGGTCCACTGCTGCAGGGCGCCGTGCAAGCTTTGCCCGAACCCTTTGCTTCGGTGATGTTGGAAAGCGTCGAGTCGGTTGACGCTGTTCCAGCGAAGGTCAAACCGCTGCTAGAAAAGGAGGTAGATTGCATCAAGCTCTACTTCACTCTTCCCACGGAAACCGGCCAACGCATAATCAGCTACGTGGGTGGCAACGTGCCCGTCACGGGACATCTGGGTTGGATGCGCGCCAGCGACGCGGTGAAGGCGGGCATCAACGGCCTGGAGCACGCGTCGATCTCGCCCTTTCAGGATATTTGCCGATTGGAGCATCGGTGGGGTCCGAATCCTTCGATGATGAGCCGTGAATGGGGCGAGCAGATGCGCCTGGGATGGCAGGAGGCCGACCTCAACGCGCAGAGCGCCCGCGACCTGATTGCGAACATGGCGCAGCGTCAGGTGGCGTTGGGCACGCTGTTGTCGGTGGACTGGATGACCTGGAGCGGCTTCGACAATATTCGCACCGACCCCGACCGCCGCTACATTCCCCCGGCCGTACTGGCGCGGCATCGGGCGATGGCGGAAGCGCTGGGAGGAGGCGAGGATTGGGACCTGCGATTGCCGGGCTTCGGCGGCGGACATGCCGGGGATCCGCGCAGGGCACTGGACAAGCAGATTGATTTCTGCCGATTGCTGCACGGCGCCGGCGGGCTTATCGTCGGCGGCACCGACGCGGGCGGGGTGTCGATGCCGCCGCCGGGTTTTTCGCTGCTGCGCGAATTGGAGTTGCTGGCCGTCGCGATGGGCCATACGGCGGCGCTGCGCGCGGTTACGTCGCAGGCCGCTCGCTACCTGCGCAAGCAGGCCGATGTCGGATCGATTGCGCCGGGCCGTTTTGCCGATCTTTTGGTGGTCAATGGCGATCCGCTGAGCGATGTACGCGATCTGCGCAAGCTCACTAGCGTTTACCGCGGCGGTGTCGAATATCGCCCCGCTGATATTTTGGCCGGTATCCCGGCCAATCCGAATTACCGTCCCGAACCCGCAAAGGAAGGTTGATCGCCGATGCTTAAGACCCGTATCTGCGAGTTGCTGGGCATCGAATTTCCGATTGTCTCGGCCGGGATGGGCGGCGTGGCGCGTGCCGAACTTGCCGCAGCCGTTTCGGAAGCCGGCGCTCTGGGCACGATCGGTCTGGCCGGCGTCAGCAGCGAGGCGATTCAAAACGAGGTTGCGGCTGCACGCCGCCTGACCGCAAAGCCGCTCGCGACCAATCTCATCGCTCCGTTCCTGAGGCCAGGCATCGTGGAGACGATAGCCCAGCTGCCGATTCAGGCGGTGACATTTTTTTGGGGCGATGCGCGCCAACACACCAGCGAGATAAGCCTGCTGCGCAAAACCGCCATCAAGACCATATGGCAGTGCGGCAACGCCGAGGAGGCACGATGGGCGCGCGAAGCCGGGGTTGACGTGGTGATGGCGCAAGGGTTCGAGGCCGGCGGACATGTTCGCGGGAGCGTGACGACCTTGGCGCTGGTTCCCGAAGTACGCGACGCGATCGGCGACCTCCCGCTGCTCGCTGCCGGCGGAATCGCCGACGGACGCGGACTGGCCGCGGTGCTCGCGCTGGGCGCCGACGGCGCGGTTTTTGGTACGCGCTTTGTGGCATCGACCGAGGCCTCCGCCCATCCGCACTACAAGCAACGCATCGTGGACGCCGACGCGACCGCAACGGTGCACACCTCCTTGTTCGACGTCGGATGGCCCGAGGCGCCCCATCGTGTGCTGCGCACAAAAATCATCGACGAGTGGGAGCGGGCAGGGCGGCCGCAATCCGGCAATCGTCCGGGCGAGGGACAGACGATCGGCCGTTGGCGTCATTCCGGCCTCCACGTCCCGTTGGTTAACTACACCACGATGCCGCCGCTGGACTACGTGGAGGGCGACTTCGAGGGCATGCCATTTTACGCCGGCCAATCATGCAGCCTGGTGCGCGATATCCTCCCCGCGGGCGACATTGTTCGCCGGATCGTCGCCGAAGCCCGCGCGGTGATCGAAACGCGTCTCACCCCGCTCGCGCGTTAATCGGTGCCGGGCAACATCCGCGCGCAGGGGTGGCGTTTGAACTGAAATAATTCTCGTCGATCACGTGGAGAGGACGTCATGGACCAGACGGCAATCTTCGGCCCCTTCTTCGCGACCATTTTTCTGACTCTTCTGGTTTGGATTTACATGTATGTCCGCCGCATTTACTTCATCGTGGGCAACAAACTCAACACCCAGGACCTTGCCGTACCGGGTAAACTCGCGGAACTGTCACCCCCGGCGGTGAGCAATCCTTCGGACAATCTTAGGAACCTGTTCGAAATCCCGGTGCTCTTCTACGCGGTTGTCTTATATCTGTTCGCAAGGAATCAGGTGGATGCGTTGTACGTGGACGCCGCGTGGGTGTTTGTGGCGTTCCGGGCGATGCACAGCGCCGTCCATTGCACGTTCAATCTTGTGATCCTGCGCTTCTACCTTTACCTGATCGCCACCCTCGCGGTGTGGTTCATCGCAATACGCGCGGGTCTCGCCTACTTCGGCGTCTGACCCCGAGCCGTAAATTCCGCTCTAAGCTTGACAACGCCGCAGCCGGCGTGCGCTACTCGCCGAGGTTGCAAGCGATGAATACGCGCGAACGGCAGGGTTGGATGATCGTGGTCAGCCTGTTCATGGTCATGGTCATCATCAACGGTTCGGGCTATGGGGCCCAAGGGGTTTTCTTCACGCCGCTGCTCAAGCAATTCGGCTGGACCCGCGCCAAGCTTTCGCTGCTGCAATCCACCATGGGTCTGACGATGGGCGTGGCCTTTCCGCTCGCGGGATTGCTGCTGGACCGTATCGAAGCCAAAGTAGTGATGCTGGCCGGAGCGCTACTGGCAGGCGCCGCTTTCGCCGGCGCCAGCACAGCGCATTCCTTCGGCACGATGCTCGCGGCGTACATCGCGTTCGGCTTTGGCATGGGGGCGTCGACCACGCTGCCGGCCGCGTTCGTGGTTTCCAACTGGTTCGAGGAGCGGCGCGGTGTGGCGCTGGGCGTCGCGATGGCGGGAGCGTCGTTCGGCGGCACAGTGATGACGCTGGTCGCCAGCACCGCGCTGGCTTGGGGCGGATGGCGGGTCGGCTATCTCGCGATGGCGGCGCCAATCTTTGTAATCGCGGGTCCGCTGATCATTTTCCTGGTAAAAGGCCGCCCGCAGCTGAGCGCGGATAGCAGCCGCCACGGCGAACCGGCGCATGCACAAAGCGCGAGCGCGCCGGAGCTGCCCGGATTCGAATTGGGCGAAGCATTGCGCAGCCGTTCATTCTGGCTCATCAGCCTCGGGTTTTTCGCCTTCGCTTTTTCGGCGACCGGCACCGTGGTTCATCTGATTCCTTACTTGATTGGCCAGGGTTTCAAACCTACCCGCGCGGCGGTGGCGATGAGCGTGCTGCTCGCGGTAGGCGCCGCCGGTAAGCCGGTGTTTGGCTGGTTTGCCGACCGCTTCAGCATCCGGCTTGCGCTGTTCGTGGTATTCGCGGGACTGGCCGCGGGCTACGCTCTGATACTGCGGGTCGTCGATGTGCGCACGCTTACGATCGCACTCGCGGTCATGAGTCCGGTATGGGGCGCCGCCTTGGCGCTGCTGCCGGTGCTGCTGGCAGACGCTTGTGGGCTCCGGCGCTACGGTTCGATATCCGGCATCCTAGGCGTCTTCAGCACGCTGGGATCAGCGGGTGGCCCGCTGGTTGCGGGTGCGGTGTTCGACTCCGCGCACAGCTATGCGCCGATCTTCGAGCTTTACATCGTGTTGCTGCTGATCTGCGCTTTGACGCCGTTCGCATGCCCTCCCTTCGCGCGGCTTCAACCAGCCGCCGAGGCTCTCAAGCCGGCTCATTACGCCGGTTGAGAGTCGCCTGGCCTCGCGAAAAATAATCGGAACTGTCGCGGCTGACCTTTCTGGTACCCTTTTACATATGAGGGTTCGGATCGAGTCTCTCGCAGCTTTGTGAACCAACCGCTTCGCCAGCCAACCGATCAGAACCCGCCAGGGCGGGGAGGTATGCTGTCGAGGTCGCTTGATGCGCTTCGCAAGCTTAACCCCGGCCGTTTGAGTCCTCGTGAGCGGCGCGTCTTCGCGATCACGGCCACCGCCGGCGTTTTCAACGACTACGACGGCCAGCTTGTCAATCTCGCGATTGCGCAGATTCAGCGCAGTCTCAACGTTTCCGAAACAGGCATCGCGCCGCTGGTCTCGCTGATTCAACTCGGGACTCTGGTCGCCCCCTTCATCACGGCGCAGGCCGATCGTTTTGGACGCCGCCGGCTCCTGATGTTTACGATCGTTGGCTATACGGTTTTTACGGGAATCACGGCGCTGGCGTGGAGCGGCTTGAGCTTCGCGGCCTTCCGCTTTGGCGCCACGGCGTTCTCGTCGGCGGAGGCGTCGATAGCCCTCGTCATGCTGGTTGAAGAGGTGGCAAGCGAGCGGCGCGGCTGGGCCGTCGGGTTGCTCGGAGCGTTGTCGGCGCTGGGTTTTGGGCTTGCCGCGCTCAGTTATTCCTGGATCGACGTAATGCCGTTCGGCTGGCGGGGGCTTTACATTTTTGCCCTGCTGCCCTTGTTCATCATTATTCCGATACGCCGGATGCTGCCGGAGAGCGCGCGCTTCGAAAAGTCGGCGGCCGAATGTCGAGAGCAGCGCATGATTGGTCCATTCGAGGCTCTGATTCATTCATACCCCAGGCGCTTTGCGCTGGTGGCGCTGGCGATGACACTGACCACATTCGGCGGCACGGCGGGCGGACTGTTTCAGGCCAAGTATCTCGAGGAGGCCCATCACTGGACTCCATCACACGTCTCATGGCTGGTCGGTGCGGGAGGAATGCTTGGGATCCTGGGCAACCTCGCGGCAGGTTTTCTCAGCGATGAAATCGGAAGGCGCTACGTAGGTGCGTTCTTCCTGCTTATTGCGCCGATCCTGGGCGCGATTTTCTATAATACGTCAGGCGATCTGATGGTCGCCGCGTGGATTTTTGCACTGTTTGCCAACACCGCCGGCTCGACTGTACTGAACGCATACAGCGCCGAGCTTTTCCCGACCTCGCATCGCAGCACCGCCAGCAGCGCGCTGGCGGTAACAAATACGCTGGGCGGAATTTTGGGACTGCTCGTCGAGTCTTTGCTCTACACCCTTACCAGATCGCACTGGCGCGCTGCGTCACTGCTCTATGTCGTGGCCCTGGCCGCGCCAATCGTGGTGATGATGTTTCCGGAGACCGCACGCAAAGAACTCGACGAACTTGCGCCCGAACGCTACAAGGCCCGCCGCCGGCGGGAGATTCATTGGCGCGGGCACAAAGGCGCTTAACCCGGCAGACTCCAACCTCAGGATTTTGCCCAGACGTCCCTTTCCGCAAGATGCTTCTGCGTTCGTCGGTCTACTTCAACGGCGTCGGTGGCAATGCGTGCAGCAGACCGTCATCGTAGCGCTCGCGCAGCGCGATCGCGATCTGCATCCAGGTCTTGAGCTCGACGTCGCCCGAGGGATCGCGGCTGTAATGGTCGGCCAGCGTGTCCCATCCTTTTTCCATCGCCCAGATACTCACCGCTTCGTGGTTCTTCCAGCTGGTGCTGTAGGTGCCGATCCAGCGCCGCCCGTTGCGCACTGCGTAAGGCATCCACAGCCGTTCGATCCCGTCCACATAGTCGCGCTGTTTGTCCGGCTGGGTGGTAAGGATTTCATGCACGCAGACTTGCGCCGACACGCCCGCATCCTTGAGCGCCTTGAGCGTCGGGTTGCCGGCGGCGGGCACCAGGATGCGCCCCTCGCCGTTGCGTGCCAGGCTGCCCAGCCCCTGGCGCCATTTGCGAAAGCTGGCACCGAGCGCGCCGCCGCCATACTGCGCACCGGCCAGCGCCGCGTAATGCTTCAGATTGTCCAACTCCCACAGCGATGGTGCGCGGCCATGGCAGTGAAATCCCAACCGTTTCCCACAGCGCTACCAGCCGAGCGCCCGCCTCGCGCATGCTTGGGTGGTAGGCCTGCTCGAACCCGTCGACGAAGTTTTCGAGCTGGCCGGCGATCAGATCGGTCGTTTCATGGACGTAGATAATGGATGTACCCTCCCGTCGTTTTGCGATGAGCGCCGGGTTTACCGTCTAAACCGACAGCCGCGTTCTCTCCGTTTGGCCGGCGTCTCCGCCCGCCGCCCTACAACCGGTACAACGCAGCCGCGTTGGCGTAGGTGATCTTGTGGCGATCGGTGTCGCTGACCCCGCGGAACATCTGGTCGATCACCTGCTGTGACTGGGGCCAGGTACTGTCGTTGTGAGGATAGTCCGAGCCCCACATCAGGACATCGCTGCCGGTAGTTTCCAGGGTCAGGATTCCGGGCCGATCGTCCTGGAACACGCATTTGATTTGACGCTTGAAGAAATCACTGGGCAGCATGTCGGACTTGATGTGCCGTTCGTAGCGCGGACCTTTACGTGTAAAGACGTGGTCCATCCGCTTGAGCAGGTGCGCCACCCAGCCGCAATCGCTCTCCACGCACAGCAGCCGCAGGCCAGGATGGCGCTCCAGGACGCCGGCGAAAATCATCATCGCAAGCTGCCGCTCCACCAGGCTGGGTGCAATCGTGTAGTCGGCCAGGAAATGCTTCATGCGGCCGCCGCCTTCCTCTCCGCCAAAGATCGGCGCGGTGCCGGCGAACAGATGGAAGCTCGCGATAATGCCGTTGGCCTCAAGCTCCGCCCACAGCGGTTCCCACTGAGGATCGTCGTAGTAGCGCGAGGCCGGAGGATGCGCATCGATCAGGACGTCGACGTAGCCCAGCTTGGCAAGCCGGCGCGATTCGACCAGCGCCGTGTCGAGGTCGGTGGCGGGCAGGATGCCTACACCCTTGAGCCGGTCTGGCGCGGCCGAGCAGTATTCGTGCAGCCAGTCGTTGTAAGCTCGGGCACACGCCATCTGCACCGATGGGTCCTTGACCGTGGAGAACAACTGCATCGCGTAGCTGGGATATAGCACCTCAGCCGTCACGCCGTCGGTCTGCATTTCGTGCAGGCGGGCGGTGGGTTCCCAGGCGCCTTTTGGAACCTCCGCGAAACTCATCGCGGAGTTGGTCTTGCCCTGCCACGTCCCGGCGCTCGCGAACGCCGCGAGAGATGTCACCAATCCATTGGGGAAATGCCACGCCTCGCCGAGCTTTTCGTCGGCGGCAAGATACGGCACCTGGTCGCGCATGGCGCGATCGACACGGCTGGTGAACAGGTCCGGAGTTTCACAAATGTGCGAGTCGGCCGAAATCGTGGGCGCTGTCATCTATGCTGCCTTTCCGCTCTATTCCTAGGCGGATGTCCCGCCCTGGCGGCTGGGTTCTGCCGCATCGTTTGCCGCCGGCCGCAGAAAAGTCAAGCGTACCGTTTTGCGGGAAAAGGCTCGCCGGAAGGCGGATCGCGAAGGTTTGACGTCGCGAACAGCCGGCCATATGGTACAGAAGGCTGAAAAAATAATCGAAGAGGTCAATGTTATGAGCCGGGAGTTCGAATTTACGCAACTTCTACGCGCCTACCGCAGAGGTATCATCAGCGAAAAGGCATTCGAGGAAGAAATGGCCCACCTGGAGGGCGCGGGCAACGGAGCCGCGGCCAACGGTGGAGGTTTCACCGCCATGGGCAAGACCTACGGATGCGAGCGCGACGCCATCGTCGCCTATCTGCAACGGGTGCGCAACGGCGAGGCGGCAGGTGCGCTTGCGTTGGCGAAATGGGCGGACGTCTGCAAGACGGATTGTATGCGCAGCGGACTCCGTACAATCGCCGAGCGCGAGGGCTACCACGTGCGCGTCATCGAACGAAAGCTTAGCGACCTCGGCGCTCCATGCGAGGCCGCCAAAGACCCCGAAATCGACAAATTCATCAGCATGCAGTCCGATCCGAACATAAGCGACCTGGACAAGCTGCGCCGTGTGGCGTCGAGCTTCAGCAACGCCGAAGATGTTGTGAAGCCGATTTACGACTTCATCGATCTGATCAAGGACGACCTTGACGCCAAGGAGATGCTCGCGTTGTGGGCCGAAGACGAGCACTCCAGTATCAAGTGGTTCCTGCACGCCTTCAAGGCGCAGGGCGGGACCGTCGAGGAAAACAAGCCGGCTGCGCAGATGAGCATGTCGGCCGCTCAAGCCCACTGAATTGCATTATGCAGGGGAGGGGCCTCCGCCCATCCCCTGCGCACGACACCCACCCGTTCGATTTGCTCATTCCTCCGATTTTTCGGCCCCTCGTCAGGCGTATCCGGCAGACTATTGAATCACTCGCTCGCGGTGCCCGGTCTGCTGGGAATTCCGGCGCAATGGCTGAGTGTTAATACAAATGCTTGCGCTAATTGGCTTGAGCGTTGATGGTGTCTGTTAGGGACCCGGAGCTTGGCAAAGTTTCGAGCCTGGAAGGAATTCATGACAAAGGGCGGCAGCGACATTCCCCCGCCGGATCCCAAGGCAGCCGCCAGCGTGGACTCGTCTCTCGAGGGCGGGTCGACGTGCTCGACTCGCGATGCGGACCGCACTATCGCCAAACTGCGCGAGGCGCTGCGGACGCGCGATGAGTTCATCGCATTTGCGGCGCATGAGCTGCGCAACCCCATAACTCCCATAGGGCTTTGCGTCCGGTTGATTCGTGATGCCGGGAAGTCCGGTGATCGAACCAGGCTCAGTTCGGAGTTGACCCGCCTGGATCGTCTGCTCAACCGGTTTTTGCGACGGACGGAACTTCTGCTCGAGATTACGCAATTGATTTCCGGTAGGCCTCGCCTCGAGCCGGTTGAAACCTCGCTTTCTGAACTGGCTAACGGGGTGATAGATGACATCGACCCTCTCCTTATGCGCAGCGGCTCAAGGCTGACCGCAAACCTGGCGCCGGACATGGTGGGTTTTGTCGATCCCGCGGTATTTACCCAGATCTTTGAGAACTTACTATCGAACGCCATCAAATACGGCCTCGGCAAACCCATCGAGGTCAGTTTGCGGCTCTGCGATGGAGATGCTCTGTTGGTAGTGAGAGATCATGGCGTCGGCATTTGCCGGGCCGATCGGGCTCGCATCTTCGAACCTTTCGAGCGCGCGGTTAAAAGCGAGAATCGGCCCGGTTTCGGGCTTGGACTTTGGGTGGTGCGCCGGCTGGCTGAGGCGATGGGTGGTTCGATAACCGTAAGCAGTCAAAAGGGAGCGGGGTCCATCTTCATGGTCAGGTTACCGCTGAGCCCTCAAGAAACGGATGAGTAATACGAGCGTGTACAAGGAAAGGGTACCCTCCGCAGTAAAAGGCCTCGACGAGGTGCTGCAGGGCGGATTCATCAAGGGTGGTCTTTATATCGTGGAGGGAGCTCCAGGCACGGGAAAAACCATTCTTGGCAATCAAATATGCTTTAATCAGATCAGATCCGGCAAAACTGTACTTTATGTCACATTGATAGCTGAGACGGTTGCACGCATGTTGCTCAATCTGGGGGACATGAATTTTTTCGACGAAAGAGCAGTCGGTACGGGTATATTTTATATCAGCGGTTTCACGGCGTTAAAGAACGAGGGATTGACGGGCCTGTTGCATTTGCTGCGGCACGAGGTGGCCGCGCGCCACGCCTCAATCGTGCTGCTCGATGGGTTTGCAACGGCCGCTGAGTTCGCGAACTCGCCCAAGGACCTGAAGATGTTTGTCCAGCAGCTGCAAACGCAGGCCGATGCCGCGGATTCGACGGTTTTCCTGTTGACCAACCCGGTCGAATCCAGGCCATCGTCGGAAGAGACAATGGTTGACGGCATCATCAGCTTATCCAGTTCGCTGCAACGGTCGACTTCGCTGCGGGAATTGCACGTTCGAAAGTTCCGCGGCGGTTCCCATCTGGAGGGAGTGCATAATTACAAAATAGCCGATGACGGAATCATTATATTCCCGCGAACCGAAACGCTGGTGCGCGGTTCGGCCACCGATGATGGCGACATCCAGAGGATCGCGTCGGGTATCCCGCGTCTTGATGGGATGCTGGGCGGGGGCATTCCCAACCGATCAATGACTATGCTGGTAGGTCCATCCGGCACCGGGAAAACAGCGGTGGGTCTCCAGTTCCTGAGCTGCGCTTCCAAGGCAGAGCCGGGCCTGTTTTTCGGTTTCTATGAAACCCCGGCGCGCATTCGATCCAGGGCGCGGATGTTCCCGGCCTTGGGGCGGGCTCTTCAGGGGGACACGGTCGAAATTCTGTGGCAGCCTCCGACGGAATGGTTACTTGACGAGTTGGCCGACCGTCTCCTGCTGGCGGTCAAACGCAGAAGAGTGCGCCGGTTATTTATCGATGGTCTGGCCGGATTCAAAAAGGCGCTTCGGGACCGCGAGATTGAACCGTTTTTCGCCGCCTTGGCGGAGGAACTCAGGGGCTTGGGGGTTACGACTATCTGCAGCGCAGAAGTGGTTGAGATAATCGGTCCGACCATGACGACGCCGCTGGCGGGCATGTCCGACGTAACCGACAATCACATCATACTGCGGTTCATCGAAGCCGGCGCGATTGTCCACAGACTGATCTCAATTTTAAAAGTCCGCGACGGCTCATTCGATCCGGGTCTGCGCCAGTTTTCAATAAGTGCGGAAGGTATACAAATTGCCGAAGACTCACATGGCGCGGAGTTGATTTTGTCGAGCCTGGGAACGCGCGCTCGACAAGTGGAACTCACCGTCAGCCAGAAATAGGACGACGAGCTGCAGATATGGACGAGAGCTCCAATTCCAGGCCAACCGGCAAGACGATATTGATCGTCGATGACGAGTTGGGGGTCTTGGAGGTACTGGAATATATTCTTAAGGATCTCGGCTACTCGGTGGTCTCGGCGTTAAATGGCCGAGACGCCCTTGAGCGGGTGAAGGAAAACAAGCCGGATCTGATGATGGTGGATTTCATGATGCCGGTAATGGACGGCACCGCTCTGCTGCAGGCCTTGCGGAGCGACCCTGACCATTGCGCAATACCGGTTATTCTGACCAGCGCTTTGCCCGAACAAACGGTCAGGGAAAAAGCCTCCGGCTACAATGTCTTTTTGAGAAAGCCCTACAAGTCGGAGAAGCTGCTTGAGGCGATTAAGAGTCTTCTCGGCTCTGGCACGGATTCCAATGAACCTTGAATAGAGCCCACGGATGGCGGTCGCGGCCGATCATTCCGAAGGCGGGCCCCGCACTGCCGCGTCGCGGCGGCGCGATGCACCGGTGCGACGCGGCGGTGGGGTGAACTCGCGACTGTACTTCAGGCGGCTTCAGGGGTGCCGATGTCTTCGGGTCTGAGCTTGCGCCGCTCGATTCCCGCAAAGCCGTCGGTGCCGACGTAGCTGTCTTCGCCCAGGATCAGGCCTTGCTCGTTCATCGGCCATACGACCGCCATTCGGGTCTCGAACAAGTAAAACGCCTGCGGGTCATCCACCTGATGGCCCATCGCAATCAGCGTCTGGCCCGGGTACGCCATCCGCATGACGCCTTCGGTCAGCACGCAATGGACGTCCACAATCAGGCGATCGACGTCCAGTTCAAGCCGGTTAGCGCCCGAGGCGGCGAAGTCAACGTAGAACTGGCGGATTGCAGCCTTGCCCCGGGGATTCATGCGCGGCGCGCCGGAACTGTACGCATGGTAGTGCGCGTCCTGCGCGACCGTGGCCATCAACGCGTCCAAATCCAGCGCGGCCTCCGCCTTCATATGCGCCAGGATCGTTTGGAGATTGCGGCGCAGGCGTGGATCGGTTTCGGTGGCCAGGCGCTGCTCGACCAGCCGCCAGGTGTTCCTTGGGTTGATCTTCATGAAAGAGTTCTCCTACGCCGCCTGACGCATCTGGGGAGCGGCCCCGTGACGCAGCAGGCCGCCGGCCAGCGCACCGGTGGGTTTGCCGTCGATGAACTCGACCTGCCCGTTGACCAGGATGTAGCGATAGCCGTCGGCGCGCTGCACCCGACGCCATTCGCCCGCCGGCATGTCATGCGCGATTTCCTGGGGCAGGAGCTTGAGGCTGTTGTAGTCGTACACCACGATGTCGGCTGCGTAGCCCTCGCGCAGCATGCCGCGGTCCGCAAAGCCGGCGCAGTAGGCGGGCAGTGCGCTCAGCTTCCAGTGCGCATCTTCCAGGCTCATCGCGCTATTCTCGCGCACGTACTTGATGATGTACTCGCTGGAGTAGATTCCGCCGGTTAGATACTTGGTGTGCGCGCCGCCGTCGGACAGGCCCGGAATCGCGAAGGGATAGGTCGCGACTTCGACCTGCAAGTCCAGGCGCGTATTGTGGGCGCGCGCGAAAAACTCCGTGCGTAGCCGCTCGGAGACCGCCAGGTCGAGCATCGCATCGATGTAATGTTTGCCCAGCTTGGTGGCGGCCGCGGCCAGAGTCAGACCCTCCAGGTTCTTGTGCTCGGGTTTCTTGACGTCGCTGATGATGATGTCCCAGAAATCGGTCGCCACGTGCGGCACGTTGTCGCGCAGAGCCGGGCGGCGCGCCGGGTCGGCCAGCTTGTGCAGCTTCTCCTCGATGTTGCCCAGCATCGCTTCGCACCAAGGCTCCGAGTCGTCGAAGATATTGAGGTCCTCCGACAGGTCGAACGTCAGCCCGGCGTCCGTGGTGATCGCCTGCGGGTAGATCCGCAGGCCGCGCGCGTGGCAGGCCTCCAGCCATTTGATGATGAAGCGGTGGCCTTCGGGACGGCTGTCGGTTGAGCGCAGCGCATTGTAAATCAGCGGGCGCCCGCTGACCTCGGCCAGTTCCTCCATGTGGCGCATGTCGGCCATCGGGTCGGCGGTTGAAAGCACGGTCTGGATGAAACCCTCGTTGCGCCGTCGCAGCACGCGCGCAAACGCCAGCGCGGTTTCATTGTGCATC
>Ga0126381_100004910_pt1 | contig 14618 bp, 13 predicted proteins | sample PanSoiMetPlot_28_FD_96465 | JGI IMG/M metagenome (GOLD analysis project Ga0126381, IMG submission 96465) | Tropical forest soil microbial communities from Panama - MetaG Plot_28 | ecosystem: Environmental > Terrestrial > Soil > Tropical forest > Bulk soil | place: Panama | collected 2016-02-17
GCGGCAGCGATGATCGCGCCATTGCTGTCGTAGATTCCCGCGGGCTCGAGCGCTTCTCCCGGCGCAACCAGCTCGTCGCCGGTCGAGAGCACCGCGACATTGGGCTTGCGCACGACCTCGACGGCCGCAACGCCGCAGGCCGCAAGCATGCCGATCTCGCGCGAGCCGATGCGCGTGCCCCGCCGCAGGACCACCTCGCCGCGCGCGATGTCGGAGCCCGCATAGGAAATGAGCTGCCCGGGCGCCGCGGCACGGCGCAGATCGATCAAGGGCTCCGCGCCGCCGACCAGATCGGTGTGTTCCACCATCGCGACCGCATCCGCGCCGCGCGGCAGCACCCCGCCGGTCGCGATCGTCGAGGCGGTGCCGGGTGCGACCTCGATGGCGGGCGCATGGCCGCACACGATCACCTCGCCGTTGAGGCGCAACCGCACCGGCGCCGCATCGCTCGCGCCCGCCGTGTCGGCCGCGCGCAGCGCAAAGCCGTCCACGTTGGAGCGGTCGAACGGCGGCACGTCGATCGGCGCGGTGACATCGCGCGCCAGCACACGGCCGAGCGCGGCGGCCAGCGCCAGCATCTCGGCGGGCAACGGCGTGAGCTCGATATGGCGCGCGAAGCGAGCGTGCGCGTCCTCGGCCGAGACCACCTCGAGGAACTGCTCCTGCCGCGCGGCCGCCCGGATGGCGGCAAAGAGACCGTCGCCTGGGTTTGTTGTTGGTCGATTCGTCATGGCCAGGATTTTATCACGACCTCGCTGCCTTCCGGATAACCCTCACGATCCGCAGCTACAAGAATCCAACCGTCGGAACGCCCGAGCGCCTGCAGCGACAGGTAGCCGCTACCGAGCGGCTCGACCTCCCCCTCGCGCCAGCGCACCGGGACGAACTCGGCGAGCCCAAGATTCGAGGCGACCTTGCGGGTGAGCCGGCCGCCCACGCCGCGGCTCCCCTCCCGTCCAAGAGCAAGCCGCGTCAGCATGCGCCTTCCGAGCAACATCCAGACCGCGACCGCCGCATCGAGCCGGCCGGGGAGCAACAACACCGGGCGCACCCCGATCATGCCGAAGGCCGAGGTCTCACCCGGCGAGAGCGCGATGCCATGCGCCTCGACATTGCCCAGGCGTGCGAGCGTGGAAACCGCCGCGTCGTCGCAACCACTCCCGGTGCCACCGATCGCGACGATCGCGTCCGCATCCGCGGCTTCCTCGAGCCGCATGCCTGGATCGATCACTGCGACCCCGCCTTGCATTTCAATGGCGTGCGCCACCCAATGCGCCGCAGCATCGAGGATCGGATCAGAGCGGACGCGCAGCACACACAAGCGCGGCTCGCGAACTCGCGCGCGCTTCACCTGCGCCGCCGCGAGCGCGGCCGCCGCCAGCGGATGGAGCGCGCATCCGGCTTGGAGAATCACGGTGCGCCCGTCGGCATCGACACCGGGAAGCAGCACGCCTTCGCCGGCGGTCACCGCAGCAATCGCCTCCGCGCGCTCGGCACGGATCGCATCGATCGCCGCGACCGCATCGGTTCCCGCCGGCATCGGCGCTCCGCTATCGATGCGGATCGCGGCGGGCAGTAGGGCCGGCGCGTAAGGGCTCGCGTCTTGGGTGAGCGCGGCGCTCACCGCCCAGCCGTCGCGCAAGGCCAACGCCGCGCTGGGTCGCATCGGCACGATCAAATCCTCCGCCAGAATCCGCCGCGCGGCGGTCGCAAGCGTGACCTCGCGCGGCGCAACCGGCGCAACGAGAGCATCGATGCGCGCAAGCACCACATCGAGTGGCGTAAGGCGCGCGATCCGCTGCATCAATTCAGGCTGAGCGACCATCAATCCCTGGCAAAAGTTGCCTTTGTCATGTATGCACGGCCCGCTTCCGGCAAGGGCCAAATGACGGAAAAAATCCTCAATTTGCGCGGCCTCAAATGCCCGCTTCCGACGCTGCGGGTGCGCAAGGCGCTCGGCGGCCTCAAGTCGGGCGAAGAGCTCGTTGCGGAGTGCACCGATCCGCTGACCGAGATCGACATCCCGAACCTCATCAACCAGACCGGCGATGCGCTCGTCGCTACCTCGCGCGCCGACAAGGTGATCAGCTTCCGGATTCGCAAGAAGTAGGCGTTACCGGCTCACCGTGACGTCCTACTTCTTCGCGCTCTTCACATAGCTCGCGATGAAGGCCCGCATTGCCGGCGTGATCGACAGGCTGCGGCGCACCTGTGCATTGGTGTCCGGACCGGCCATCCATTCGGGCGCGAAGCCGAGCGTCTGCATCGCTTCCTCGGCATAGGCGGGGTCGTGGTTGAGCGCCTCGATGGCATCGCGCAGCGCGGCTACGGCGGCGGGCGGGGCGTTCGGCGGCAGCACGACGGTGCGCTGTATTGCGCTGTTGATGCTGAGGATCGCGAGATAGGTGTCCCACAGCTCCCCCGTCGGCGGCGCGCCTTTGATCTTGCGGTAGAGTTCCTGGAACGGCAGCATCGGCAGGCCCTCGACCTGCTTTGAGATCGAGAGCCGCTCCCCGTTCCATTCGGGATCGAAGAAGAGCGGCAGCACGGTGCCGTCGCGCACCAGCGGCGCGATCGCGGCCCGGTAGCTTGGCGGCGATTCGGAGTAGAAGCTGATCTCGTTGCGCAAGAGCGCAAGCCGCGCTGCCTGGCTGCCGGGGAACGGCGTAACGTAGCGATACGGCACGCCGAGCATGTCGAGGGTGAGGCGGATCAACAAATCCTTGGCGTTCTCGGCGCCGAGGCCGCCGGCGACCAGACCCTGCGCCTTGGCGATATCGCTTGGCTCCGAGAGGCCGGGCGCGACGTCACGGCGCGCATAATAGACGGTACTGCCGCCCTGATAAGCGAGGAACTCGTAGGTGCGGAAGTCGGTACGGAAGCGCTCGGGATCGTTGGCATAGCGCCAGGTGGTGCCGGTGAAATAGCCGAGCACGGTGCCATCCTTCGGGGCGACTTCGCCGAGCCAGCCGGCTCCAATCATGCCGCCGGCGCCGTCCATGTTCTGCACGATGACTGGCGGACGCCCCTCGACATGATCGGCGAGATGCTTGGCGAACAAGCGGCCCTCGATATCGGTCGGGCCCCCGGCCGTGAAGTTGATCAGGACCGTGAGCCGCTTGCCCTTGTAGTAGGGGTTGTCGGCCGCGGCGGCGGCGGCGCAGAGGAGCAAAAGGACGCATAAAAAGCGCGCCAAAATCGATATTCCCCGCATCATGAGCCGGCTCCTCCATGGGGTGAGCCACCATACAGGCGCCGACCACACCTGCACAGGGAGGGATTCGACGAAGGCCAGCGTTCCGGGCTATCGATTAGGCCGCCGCAGCGGAGCCGAACATGAGCATTGCAAGCGAGGCCGATATTTCGACCCAGGACATCACGTGCGAGAACGGAATGCCGGCGTTGCTCGCCTATCCGGCCGGCGCCGCGCGGCTTCCCGCCATTATCTTGATGCACGAGCGCTACGGCCTGGTGAAGCATACGCGCGACCAGGCAATCCGCTGCGCCCGCGACGGGTTTGCGGTGTTGGCGCCGAATTTCTTCTTCAAGCATCCCGACCAGCGCAAGTTGAACGCCGGTGATGCGCGTTACGACCTCACCGATCCGGAATCCGTCATCTATCTCAAGGCCGCGGTCGCGACCCTGAAAAAATTCGCAGCCGCCGACGTGACGCGCCTCGCGGTCGCGGGCTATTGCCAGACCGGGCGGCACCCGCTGGTGCTGGCGGCCGAGCTGCCGATCAGCGCCGCGGTGGTTTGGTACGGAGCCGCGTCCAAGCGCGAATGGGAGGTGAACGACATTCAGCCGAAGCCACTCGATGACATCATCGCTGCCATCAACTGCCCCGTGTTCGGCGCCTTCGGCGAAGCCGATCACATCATCTCGCTCGCCGATGTGCGGCGCTTCCGCAACGCGCTGGAGGCACATCGCAAGAGCTACGACATCCATGTATACGAGGGCGCCCCGCACGGCTGGCTCAACGACACCATGCCGGGCCGCTACCGCAAGGCCGAGGCGCAGGCCGGATGGGCCGCGCAACAGCGCTTCCTCGGCGAGGTGTTCGGCGGCGGCTACGCCGACAAGACCGTGCGCTGGGGATTTACCTGCGAAAGCCGCCACGATTACGATTTCAGCAAGAACGTGCGCTTGGAGTAGCCCGCATGAAGCGTAGCGGAATGCGGGAACCCCGGATTGCGCTGCGCTCCATCCCGGCTACAGAGGAAACATCATGTTCCGTCGCCAATTCATCGCCATGGCGCTCCTCATAGCGAGCCTTGCCCCATCCGCGCGGGCTGACGCCATCACCGACTTCTACAAAGGCAAGACGGTGGCGCTCGTGGTCGGCTCCTCGACCGGGGGCGGCTATGACACCATGGCACGCGCCGTGGCGCGCTTCATCGGCAAGCATATTCCCGGCAATCCGACCGTGGTGGTGCGCAACATGCCGGGCGCCGGCGGCATCACGGCGCTGAATTATGTGGCGAACCAAGCTGAGCGCGACGGCTCGGTGCTGGCGCTGGTGCAGAACAACACGCCGCTCGAGCCGCTGTTCGGCACCAAGCAGGCGCGCTATGACGCGACCCGCCTCAACTGGCTCGGCACGCCGAGCTTCGAGGTCGCCATGGTGCTGCTGTGGCACACCGTGCCGGTCTCCTCACTCGACGATCTCAAGCAGCGGGAGACCCACGTGGGCGCGTCGGGCGCCAACTCGACGCCGGCCTTCTATGCGCGGCTCCTCAACGCGACGCTCGGCACCAGAATGAAGCTCGTCAACGGCTATCCGGGCCAGAACGACGCGCTCATCGCCATGGAGCGCGGCGAACTCGACGGCTATCCGAGCGTGTTCGAGAGCGCGCTCACCTCGACGCGCCCGACCTGGCTCACCGACAAGCTCGCCAAGGCGATCGTGCAATACGGGCCCGAGCGGTTGCAGAATCTGAATGCGCCTTTCGCGCCCGATCTCATCAGCAGCGAGGAGGACAAGCTGCTGATGCAGACCGGCTTCGCCCCGCTCGCGCTGGGCCGCCCGCTGGTCGCGCCCCCCGACGTGCCCGCCGAGCGGGTCACGGCGCTGCGCGCGGCACTCGCCGGCACCTTCGCGGATCCGGAGTTCCTCGCCGAGCGCGACCGCGTGGGCCTCGGCGTCAACGCCCCGCGCACCGGCGCGCAGCTGCAAGATGTGATCGCCCGGGCCTATCAAAGCCCACCGCGCATCGTGGAGCGCCTGCGCCAACTGAACAACCCGTGATCCTCGGCTTCGTTATTTGCTCGGGGAGCGCGACTTCGCCTGGGTGATCGAAGTCGGATAAATCCGACTTCGCCATGTAAAGTGATCGAAGTCGGATAAATCCGACTTCGATTGGGGAGGGAGGCGGATGCGGCACGCGCGCTTTCCAATCGAACGCCCCGGTTTGCCTCTGACAGCCGCATCCGTTACGGTTTTATGACCCTCGGGGGGGAAGCACCGGAATGCTCTACGAGCTCCTGCAGCGCAGGCCCTACAACGCCGCGGCCGACTTCATCGACAGCAACGTGGCGCGTGGGCTTGCCGGCAAAGTCGCGTTCCGCGACGGGGGGCGCGCGCTGACCTATGGGGAGCTGCAATCCGCGAGCTTTCGCTTCGCGGCCGCGCTGCGCGGGCTCGGGCTACGGGCGGAGGAGCGCCTGGCGCTGATCCTGCCCGATACGGTCAACTTTCCGGTTGCGTTCTGGGGCGCTGTGCGCGCCGGCATCGTGGCCATCCCGCTCAACACGCTGCTCACGCCTGAGCAATACGGCTACATCCTCGCGGACAGCCGCGCCGCCGCGCTGCTGCTGGCGGCGCCGTTCATCGGCAGCATCCTACCGCTCCTGGAGCGGCTGCCGCATCTGCGCACCCTCATCGTGGCGGGCGGTGAAACGCCGGCGGCTCCGGGCCGCGCGGTGCATCGGCTCGATGAGCTGCTCGCGCAAGCCGCGCCCGAGCCCATCACGGCGCCGACGGTGTCGGATGAGGTGGCGTTCTGGATGTACACGTCGGGCTCGACCGGCGAGCCGAAAGGCGTCAAGCACGTGCACACCTCGCCGATGCTGGCGGCGCGCCTGATGGGCCATGGCGTCCTCGGCGTCCGGCCTGACGACGTCGTGTTCTCGGCCTCGAAGCTCTTCTTCGCCTATGGGTTCGGCAACGCCGTAGCGTTCCCGATGTCGGTCGGCGCCACCGCGGTGCTGCTGCCGCACCGGCCGACACCAGACGCGGTGTTCGATGTGATGCGCCGCCATCGCCCGACGCTCATGTTCGGGGTGCCCTCGCTGTTTGCGGCGCTGCTGGCGCACCCCGGCATGCGGCTCGGTGCCGGATCCGACCGTCTGCGCCTTTGCATCTCCGCCGGCGAGGCCCTGCCGGCGCAGCTCGGGCAGCGCTGGCACGATGCCACCGGGGTCGAGGTCTTGGACGGCATCGGCTCGACCGAGATGCTGCAGACCTTCATCAGCAACCGCCCTGGCGACGTGCGCTACGGATCGAGCGGCAAGCCGGTGCCGGGCTACGACATCAAGATTGTCGACGAGAGCGGCGGCGCAGTTGCGGACGGCGAGATCGGCGAGCTCGTGGTGCGCGGGCCGACCGCCGGCGAAGGCTATTGGAACCAGCGTGCCAAGAGCCGCCGCACGTTCGTGGGCGAATGGACCTATACGGGCGACAAATACCGGCGCGACCAGGACGGCTACTATCACTATTGCGGACGCACCGACGACATGTTCAAGGTGAACGGCATGTGGGTGTCGCCGTTCGAGGTCGAGGCCGCACTGGTGGCGCACGAGGCGGTGCTCGAGGCCGCCGTCATCGGCAAGGAAGATGCCGACGGGCTGATCAAGCCCAAGGCCTTCGTGGTGCTGCGCGCGGGCCACGCGGCCGACCAAGGCCTGCATGAGTGCCTGCGCATCCACGTGAAGCAGCATGCCGGCGCCTGGAAATATCCGCGCTGGATCGAGGTGTGCTCGGAGCTACCGCGCACGGCGAGCGGCAAGATTCAGCGCTTCAAGCTGCGCGCGCTCGAACAGCAATCCCCATAGCGGGGCGCATTCACTCGCGCCGTGAAAAATGGCATGCTGGCCGCCGCTCCGGAGGGAGGTTGGCGGGCCCCATGCGGCCGCCGGAAATCAGGGAGGAGAGACCCGTGAAGCGATTAGCATCCATCTTGCTGGCGGCCTCGGCCGCACTGTTTGCCCAGACCGCGAACGCACAGACCCCAGCCAATCCGGCGCCGTTCATCGACTGGGAGAAGGTCCCGATCAAGACCACCGATCTCGGCCACGACACCTACATGTTGGAAGGCCAGGGCGGCAACATCACGGTCGCGGTCGGCACCGACGGCATCATCATGGTGGACGGCCAGTTCGCGCCGCTCTCCAACAAGATCAAGGCCGCCATCAAGGCGATCTCGCCGCTGCCCATCAAATATCTGATCAACACGCATTTCCACGGCGACCATACCGGCGGCAACGAGAATTTCGCCAAGGACGGCACCATCATCGTGGCGCAGGACAACATCCGCATCCGTCTCGCCGCCGGCACCATGAACGGCATTACCGGCGCCAAGACGGCGCCCGTCTCGGCGCTGGGGCTGCCGACCGAGACCTATGTCGGCGGCAGCAAGACGATCCAGGTCGGCGGCCGTACCGCGCTTCTGACCCACATCCAGAACGCCCACACCGACGGCGACACTTACGTTTGGTTCGCCGACGCCAACGTGCTGTCGACGGGCGACGTCTGCAACAACACCAAGAAGTATCAGACCGTCGACTTCGCCAATGGGGGCGACATCCGCGGCATGATCGCGGCCAATGAAGCGTTCCTCAAGCTGATCAACGACGACACCAAAGTGGTGATCGGCCACGGCCCGCTCGCCAAGAAGTCGGACGTCGTCGAGTTCCACGACATGCTGGTGACCGCGCGCGAACGCATCGAGAAGCTGTTCAACGAAGGCAAGAGCGAGGCGGAGGTGCTGGCGATGCGGCCGCTCGCCGACCTCGACGCCAAATGGGCGGTGAACGATTCGAACGCGCTCGCCTTCACGAAGATGGTCTACAACTCGTTCAAGCGAAGTTAGTTACGAGGCGAAGCCGCAAGCTCCTCCCCCCGCCGCGAGCGCGCCGCCAAGAAAAAACCGGCGCGCGACGTCTCGCATGTGTGCTCGACGTGGTCGCCGAACTTGACCGGCGCGAGGAAGCGCGCGCACACAGCTACCAGCGGCGTGCCGAGGATGTCGACCTCGGCGCGAGCGCGTGCCGCCGCACGCCCAGCGCCGCCGCGAGCTGCGCCCAGCTGCCGGCATCGAAAATCTCGAAGAAGCACGCGTTGAAAACGATGCCGGCGCCACCGCACTGCGCCCATTCGATCACGAGCTGCCGGCGGTGCACGAAATTGGCCACGGTCAGTCGCGCCTCAAGCACTGCCCGCCTGGGGAGGATGAGGCTATGGGCTACCTCAGTCGCTTCGCCGCCTCCTCCACGATGCTCAGGTCCGCGATCTTCTTCACGTCGAGGCTCGAGCGCACGAAGCCCAGGTCGCGCGTCAGGTCAACATTGGCCTGTAGCGCGGCGAGGTCAGGCATCATGTTGGGGTCATGGTACGCATCCTGCTTGGTGAACAGCCAGTCGAACTGCGCGGGGGGTTGCTTGGTCAAGCGGGCGGCGATTTCGATGACCTCCTTATGGTTGGCGGGGTCGAGGTACCAGTGCGTGACGCGCAGCACATCCTCCATGAAATCCACCATGACGGCGCGGTTCTTGTCGAGGAACGGCTTGCGCGCCGTCCACACGATCATGTCGGTCACCCCGATGGCATCACGCTGCAGGAACAGCGGCTGCGCGATCTTGCGCAGCTCGGGATCGAGCGAGAACGGCAGCACGCCCGGGATGATCATGGCCTTCTTTTCCGCGAGCATCGCCCGCATGGTCGGGAACGGCGCCTCGACCACCGTGTAGTCGCGCTTGTCCTCGAGCCCATGCTTGCGCAGCATCGCGCGCATCGCGACATCGACCGCGCTGCCGACCGTGTTGGTCGCGACGACCTTGCCCTTGAGGTCCTCGACCTGTTTGATCGGGCCGTCCTTGAGCACCATGTATTCTTGCGAGTAGTAGCCGGCGACGCCGTCCCGGAACTCGTCGCCGATGATGCGCAGGTCGTCCATGCCGGCGTTCTGCACCGCCAACCCCAAGGTCGAATAGGCGACGCTGGCGATCTCGAGCTCGTTGTTGGCGAGCGCGGTAATCATCAGCGGGGTGCCGGCATAGCGCACCGGCTCCATCACGTAGGACGTGCCGGCGTGGCGGGCGAGATCCTTCTTTTCGGCGAGGATCGAGCCCCAGTTGGCGAGCGGGGCGACCCAGGCGACGCGGATCTTGACCGGCTCCTGGGCCTGCGCCGTTCCAACGAACAGAGCGCAAACGCATAGCAATGCAAGCTTCGACCAGCGCATGGTGTGTCCTCCGGAGGCAAGGCGCTTGCTGCGGATCCGCGCGCGCCCCTTTTGCGGCGCATCTTGCGGGCAAAGATGCGCCCTTGCAAGCCGCGGCCCTTGTAGCCCGGATGGCGCGCAGCGCAATCCGGGACGCCGTCCGCATTTCGCTCACGCCGCATGGCCCGTGAAGACGGGCGCAATCGCCCTTATGCGGGCTACCGACGGCTTCTACTTCGCCCCTGCGAGCTCCGCCGAGGCCGGGCCGAGCCAGGCGATGATCAGGTCGGCGATCTGCAAGTTGTTCTTGTCCATCATCAGCATGTGGCTGTTGCCCTTGATGCCGAGCGCCGGCAGGTACAGGAACTTGGCGGTGCCGCCGGCGGCCGTGATGGCGGCGACCGATTGATTGCAGACGTTGCGGCGCTCGTCGCCGTTGGGGCCGCTCGCGCCCTCGGTGTAGTCGCCGAACACCATCATGGTCGGCACCTTGCGGAACGACTTCGACACGTCGTCGCTCGAGAGCGGCCCGCAGCTGCCCTCGATGTCGATGAACGCGCGCACCTTGTCGGCACGCTTGCGGATCAGATCGAGGCCATAGCTGCCCGACTGCGAGTGCACCATCACGACCGCGGGTCCGATCTTGTCGACGAGCGTCGCCAGCGCCGTGACGGTGTTGCTGCCGCCGCCCGGCAGGAGCGTCTCTGTGTTGGGCACGAGCTGCGCGAAGTACTGGTCCTGCGCCTCGACCGGGAACTGCTGGCCCGGATAGGGCGTGGGATATTTGGGTCCGATCAGGAAATTCGGATAGGCGCGCTCGCGCGTGGTGAGCGGCACCGAGGCGAGCAGGCTCGGATTGGATTCGAGCCTGGCGCGGTTGATGGCCGTCGGATCGAAGCCCGAGCGGCCGCGGCCCACATGGTCCACCACGTAGACCGGGAAGCCCTTGCGGGCGAAGTAGGTGGCCCAGCCTTCGCGCCCGTCGGGCGTGGTCTCGTAAGTCACTCCGGTGTGGCCCGAACCGTGCACCATGATGATGGGGGGTCCCGAGATGGTCTTCGGGATCCGGTACTGCACGTACATTTGGTCGATGGTGATCTGGCCCGCCGCCGGCGTGTTGGTGGCCGAATCCGGGAAGCTGGTCGTCGTGGTCTGGGCATTGACGTAGAAGACGCCCTCGTCCTGCAGCTCCAGCGGCCCGCCGAGCGAACCGGCGACCGCCGCCGCGACCATGCCGATCAGGAGCGGTGCCGCCAGCACGGCGGCGCGCGTAAGGTTTCGATTGGCGCTCATGAGCATCCTCCCGAGAGGTTTCTTGCGCGCCCATCTTCCGCCAGCGCGGCGGCAAGCGCCAGGGGGATGCGAAGGCTCAGGAAGCTGACATGTGCTCCTCGATATCGGCGAGCTCGCCGCTGTCAGCGCCGTTCCAGCGGCCGAGCGCGAGCGCGATGCGTCTGGCCGCGGCGCGCAGCTCGTCGCCGAGCGCACGGTCCTCGACGGTGCGCGCCAGCACCATGCCGCCGACGCAGAGCGAGGCGATCGCCAGCGCGCGCCGCCGCGCCGCCTCGCCCCTGCGCTCCAGGCCCTGCTCGAAAATATCGATCAGTGCCCGCAGCACGGATTCGAACGCCCGCTTCACGCTCTCCTCGGTGCGCGAGACGTCGTTGGGCAGCGCGACCAGGGGGCAGGTGCCGTCGACATTCTCGAAATGGTCGACCGACAGATAGTCCCCGATGATCGACGCCGACAGGTCGGGCGCACGCGGATCGATGCTGATCCCGTCCCAGTTCCTGATCGCCTTCTCGTCGAGGATCGCGGTGATCGCGGTGGAATAGAGATCGCTCTTGCTGTCGAAATACGCATAGAAGCTGCCGCGCGTGAGCCCGGCCTCCGCCATGACGTCGTCGATCGACACGGCATTGAAGCCGTGGCGATTGAACAAACGCCGCGCGCTCGACACGATCCTGTCGCGGACCTGCGCGCGGTGATCAGGCGAATACGGCATCGATAAAGCCCCCCAGGTTTTGGCTGATGGTTACAGCAGAATACAACGCTATGCTGGCCCACATCCGGCATATGTTTGCAATCATATTTACGTGTTGGAGCGTCCATTTTCGATCAATACTTGCTGAAATTATACCGGCCTTGCTGCGAGGCGCAGTGGCCGGCCGCGACATGACAAGAATGTTAGTTATTGCTGTTGCGTCTCGCTGTGCCAAGCCAAGAGGCGGAAGCGCAGCCACGCCATAGCCTTGACGAGCGCGAGCCCGACCATGCCGATCTCGACGATGCCGGCGAAGACGCCGCGCGAATCAGCGAATCGCGAGGCCGTCATCATGGCACCGCCGAGCCCATAGCCGCCCATCTGCATCTCGGCCACCACCGCGACGATGAGCGCGAGCGGCAGCGCCACCTGCAGTCCGGTCATGATCTGCGGCAGCGCCGCCGGCAGCATCACCTGCCACATCAGGGCGCGCGGGCTCGCCCCCATATTGCGCGCCGACCAGATGAGCTCGCGCTCGACCCCCGCAAGGCCCGCGAGCGTCGCGGTGACCACCGGAAAGATCGCGTCGAGCACCACCATCGCGATCTTGGTCACGTCGAAGAAGCCGAGCCAGAGGATGACGATCGGCAGGAACGCGATCTTGGGCATCGGAAAGCCCACGGAGATCAGCGGGTCGAAGAACCAGCGCGCGAATGCGTTCCGCTCCATCGCGAGGCCGAGCGCAATGCCGGCCACCGCGGCGATCAAGAAGCCGGTGAGGGCGCGGTAGAGCGTGAGGCCGGTATTGATCGCGAGGTCGCCGGTCGCGGCATCCGCATAGATGCGCAGGGCCACATCGCTCAACCGCGGCAGCATGAACGGCGTCACCGCGCCCGCGCGCGCGAAGGCCTCCCAGGCGAGCGCGAGCAGCACGATCGGAACGAGCCGGGTGATCATTCGCGCCATTGCAAGGCCCTGCGCATCAGCGCCCCATAGGCCCGATCGGCCGCGAAGCCGAGCAAGGCCACGGTCAGCACCACCGCGAACATGCCCGCATAGGCGCCGCTCGCGCCGAGATAGCCGATCAGATAACCGAGCCCCTGCTGGGCGACGATCAGCTCGGAGGAGACGAGCAGAATGAATGCGAGCGCGAGCGCGGTGCGGATGCCGTTGAGCAGCTCCGGCAGCGCGCTCGGCAGCACCACGTCGGCGAGCACCCGCAGCCGTCCCGCCCCCATGCTGCGCGCCGACCACACCAGCACCGCATCGGCGCCGCGCGCGCCGTTGAAGGCGCCGAGCGTCACCGGCAGCATGCAGCCGAGGAAGATCAGCAGGATTTTAGAACCGTCGCCGAAGCCGAGCCACAGCACCGTCACCGGGATGAGGGCGGATTTAGGCATCGGATAGAAGAGCTCGACCAGCGGCCCCATGAGCGCATCGATCGGGCGGAAGCGCGCCATGGCGATGCCGAGCGCCGCGCCAATGACGATCGCGAGCGCAAGGCCCGCGCTCGCGCGGTAGAGCGAGGCGAGCGCATTGCCGAGAAGCGCGCCGTCGCGCGCGAGATCAAGCCACGCCCCGACGACCTGGCTCAGCGGGGGCAGCGCCAGCGCCGACACGAGCCCAAGCCGCGCCACCGCCTCCCAGGCTAACGCGAGGATGAGGAGCGGGAGATAGCGGACGAGTGCGCCTTTCATTGTTCACACTTGATGTCGTTCACACTTGATGTCGTTCGCACTTGATGTCGTTCGCACTTGATGTCGTCCCCGCAAAAGCGGGGACCCAGTAATGGCGGGCTGGAGTTGTTGCCGAAGCGTCGATGGCGACTGGGTCGTCCGCGTGCGCGGACGATGACACCTGCGAGGAACATCACGCGCCCGCCTCCTGCGCCTTCAGGGCCTCGATGCGCACCAGGTTCCAGATTTCGTCGACTTTGTCGACGAAGGCGTTGGTCTTGAGCAGATCGGGCGCGGCCTTGTCGAGCTTAATGTCGACGATCGCCTTGATGCGGCCCGGGCGGGCCGACATCACGGCGACGCGGTCGGCCAGATAGACGGCCTCCTGCACGTCGTGGGTGACGAAGATCACGGTCTTGGGGTCGCGGCGCAGAAGGCCCAAGAGCTCGCTCTGCATCAGGCTGCGGGTCTGCGCATCGAGCGCGCCGAACGGCTCGTCCATCAGCAGGGTTGCGGGATTGAAGGCGAGCGTGCGGGCGATGGCGGCACGCTGCTTCATGCCGCCCGACAGATGCGCCGGATAGCTCTCTTCGAAACCCTTGAGGCCGACCAGATCGATGAAGGCCTGTGCGCGCGCCTCGCGCTCGACGCGCGGCAGGCCTTGCCGCTCGAGTCCGTAGAGAATGTTGGCGCGCACGCTTTTCCATGGGAACAGCGCGAAGTGCTGGAACACGATGCCGCGGTCCGGCCCCGGTGCTGCGACCTTCCGGCCGTCGACCGCCATCGCGCCGCTCTCGCACGGCAGGAAGCCGCCGATGAGATAGAGCAAGGTCGACTTTCCGCAGCCCGAGGGACCGAGCAGCGCTACGAACTCGCGCGCCCCGATCTCCAGCGACACATCGTCGAGCGCCAGCACCGCCCGCCCGCGCGGCGGTCGGTACACATGCCTGACGCCGGCGATGCTGATCTGCGGCATGGGGCGAGGCTAGTTGGTTGTCAGCCGCAGGGCTACCGTGATGAGTGGAGCGCGGCGTGGCCGCGGGCGACTCCCTCCCTTTGGTCCCTTGTGGGGAGGGGGTGGGGGTCGTGCCACACGCCCGGTCAATGTTTGCGGCACGACCCCCACCCCACCAGCGGGAAGGAAATCGCGTGCGCACGGCTTCGACTACTCGGCGGCCACGCGACTCGCTGCACCCGCACGAACCTGCGCCAGGCAGCGCGCCAAGCTCTCGCCCTCCGGATCCGCAAGCGCCGCAGCACGCGCACTGGCGATCGCGTCAACCGTGCGGGCGAGCGGGATCTCGCCCGCCAGCGCCGGCGCGACCACGGTTTCAACGATCCGTGCGTAATTGGCGCTGCCGCGCTGGTGCGTATCGCCATAGCCCTTGATGAGAGCGGCGCATTCCACGATCTCGAGCGCAAGCTCGGCGCACTGGGCCTGCTTGATGAGGCCGAGCCACGCTTCGATTGCCCGCTGCTCCTCGCCGAAGCGGTAGCTGCGTGCGCGGAATCGCCTAA
>Ga0126381_100004911_pt1 | contig 14617 bp, 18 predicted proteins | sample PanSoiMetPlot_28_FD_96465 | JGI IMG/M metagenome (GOLD analysis project Ga0126381, IMG submission 96465) | Tropical forest soil microbial communities from Panama - MetaG Plot_28 | ecosystem: Environmental > Terrestrial > Soil > Tropical forest > Bulk soil | place: Panama | collected 2016-02-17
AAACAACGAAGTCGTGCCATGGCGTTTGTAGTCGTGAGTGCGGCGCTCCAGTTGTCCGGGCCGCATGGGCAGCATGGGCTGTGTACGATCCAACGCCTGAATCTGGCTCTTTTCATCGACACATAAGACCACAGCATGTTCAGGCGGGTTCATGTACAGACCCACTATGTCGCGCACCTTTTCAATCAGAAGCGGATCGGGCGAGAGCTTGAAGGCCTCGGTCCGGTGGGGTTGTAGGCCAAAAGCGCGCCAGATCCGGCTGATCGTCATACGGCTCAGCCCAGAGGCACTTGCCAATTCGCGAGTACTCCAGTGCGTTTGGCCGCGCGGCGTGGTCTCCAACGTCTGAATGACCACCGCTTCGATCTTGTCATCGCCTACCTGGCGCGGTGCGCCAGGGCGGGGCTCGTCGTAAAGTCCTGCGAGACGGGATTTAAGAAAACGTCTGCGCCACTTTCCGACCATGCCCAATGAGCAGCGCAGCTTTTTTGCCACCGCTTTGTTGTCAAGACCTTCGGCACAGGCCAGCACAACTCGCGCCCGTCGCGCCAGCAAAGCCTGACTGCGGGAGCGGTGGGCCAACGACTGCAGTCTCTCCTGCTCTTCCTCGGTAATTGTCAGCGGTTGTTTGGGCCGTCCGGTTCGCATCCCTGATCTCCTCAGATCTTAGACGATGCGGGCCTGACTTAGGTCACATATTTCTGGGACAGGAGACTAGGTACCAGAAGTCGAAGTGGTAAATGCCCTTCTTGCCCTTCTTGAAAACAGACATGGCAACGTACGCCTTAGTTGCTCGTGCTCAGCCGGGTCTTTGCCTCCAAAAAGGCAACCACGGCCGCCGGATCATAGCGAACAGCGCCCCCTCGTCCCGGCGCGAGTTTCCAATATTCAGGACCGCCGCCGCTCATCCGCCATTTTCTTACAGTATGCACCGAGACGCCACAGCGGACTGCAACGTCGTGTTCTGTCCAAGGGCGAAGGTCGCTTCCCCTAACGTTGTTCAAAAACGAATCTGACGACATAGTGTTTGATTCCTCCATTGTTCCGCGGAGAATTAGCGACTGAGGCCGCACGGTGGCCTTCCCCCTCCGGACCGGGGCCTCGTGAAAGGGCTGCGCTCCGCCTCGGTCATTGCGTCCCCCGCACGGCCGGGTTTGGCTAATACACCGTCGCCGAGACAGATTCTGTTCACTAAGTCGTCGAAACGTTTTTCGTGGACGGCGCCCCGGCGAAGAATGTTCAGGTGGTTAGCATCGGGGCATTTGTACTGGGCGAACGTGGCATTAACCGGGTCGGTGTCAAAGCAATGCGTACGTTTACCCTTCTGGCGGAAGTACTGGGCGAGAATCGCGGACACGTAGCTTTTCCCGACGCCGCCTTTTCCTTGCAGAACGAAATGGGCGTTTGCCGAATTTGTGTTGGTACCGATTTCCGGGTTGTCCATGCGAATGTCCTTTCTGTTCAGGTGATGTGGTCCTCGGGGTTAGGGAACGGGTTGCATTCGAAGTGGGATTGGCGTTTTTTCTCCAACATGACTCGCACGTTATAGAGCGGATCGGCCGGCGGTTTGCAGCTCGGCGGGCCGCCATTACTTGCCTGCGCAGATTGAGGCCGCTGATCCAGTTGAGGAAGCCGGTCGGTCCAAGCTCGCTCTCGCCGGCGAAGGCGCGATACGTACACGCGAAAGTGTGGATAGGAGATGTGCAAGCTATCGCGTCGGTCGGCCTCCCACACTTCCTTGAGTTTTTTGCCGGTCGCCAATGCAGCCTGGATTTCCGGCCACATCCACTGGAGCCAGCCAACGGAGGTGACTGGCTCATCGGCGGGTAGGGATCGGAGATTTGGACAGACCCATTGTAACGTGTCTTGACATTGTCGGGCGGAAACGTTAATGTCAGAATTGGGAGGAAGACATGGCTACACGAACGACTCGCAGCGAAAAGCTGGATTTGCGCCTGACACGCAACGCAAAGCGCGCGCTGCAGGCCGCCGCCGTGGCTTCGCATCGTTCGGTGAGCGAATTTGTGCTGGAGAGCGCGCTCGCACGCGCCGATGAGGCACTGGCGGACCGACGGACCTTCGGCCTCAATGCCACACAGTGGAAAGCTTTCGTGGCGGCACTTGATGCTCCTCCCCGTTCCCTTCCACGCCTGGAGCGCCTGCTCAAAGAGCCCGGATTTTTCGATGCAGGCCGGAATCGGTGAGCGCAGACCGTCGTGTCGAGAAGCTCAGGCCCGATCACAAAATCGAAGGGTTTGACTGCGGCCGCGACGAATTGAACCGGTATCTTCTGCGCTATGCGTGGCAGAACCAGCAGGCTGGGGCCGCGCAAACCTATGTCGGCTTGGTGGAAGACTCTGTCATTGGTTATCACACCCTCGATGTCGGCCAGGTTTCCCGCGAGGAAGTCCCGGAGCGCCTCGCCAAAGGTCTGGCACGACATCCGATCCCGATTATGCTGCTCGCGCGGCTCGCGGTCGATCGTCGCTGGCACGGACAGGGTGTAGGGAAAGCGCTTTTGAAAGACGCCATGCAGCGCACCCTGCAGGCCGCAGACATCGCGGGCATCCGTGCTTTCGCTGTCCACGCAAAAGACGAAGAAGCGCGGAACTTCTATCTGAACTTCGATTTCATCCCTTCCCTTAGCGACCCGATGCATTTGTTCGTGTTGTTGAAGGACGTCAGGAAAATCATCGGCGCTTAGGCTCTCCGGTCATTCGACTGGATCGACTTCCTCGGCAAACTGAGAGCCAAAAGATCCGTTATCGAAACGGCTTCTTGCGCGTTACCTCGTTTACCTCCTTAAGTAGGAAGTCTGCACTCAGACTGGCAATCCTGGGCAACATCTCCGTCGACGTGGCGAGTGCTTTCTCGGCCTGAACAAAGAGAGGCGAATTCACGCGTGCCCAGGTGTGATCTCCAACTGCACGGTGGCATCGGCGCGCGCGAGCTTCAGAGCGGGAGCGCCGCCCGCAAGCAAGCCATTGGCCTGTCTTCGGTTGAGCATAGAGAATACTCCTCTGTTAATCTTCAGGCGCCGGGCTGCGATGCTGTTGCCGGCTTGAGTCTTACCATAATTCGCATATCTGCTACATCGGCGCTCGGAAGGCAGAGTCACTGTGGCAGCGCAAAGGCCACATAGCACTTCTCGCCAGCGGGCGGACTCACTCCACCTTGGGGCATCCGCGCACCAGCAGGGAAGCCCGGTCCGCCTAGCAGCGAAAAGAGGACATACTCCCGTCCATTGACCGCATAGACGGCCGGAACGCCCACGGCACTATTGGGCACATCACGCGAGTAGACTACCTTCCCGGTTTTCTCATCCAGCGCGTACAGCTTCGACTGGTTATCCGCAAACAGAACCAGACCGCCTGCCGTCACCACGAAGCCGCTCCGAGGCGTCACGTTGCCACGCAACTTGTTGCTCGGCCCGACCTGCGGCGTATCGCCATACGGCGTCTGCCACATGATCTTGCCGCTGTTCAGGTCGTACGCTGTAATTGGTCGAATCCTACGGTTTCTGGTTGCCCGACGACTCAGGTCGAACGATCCTTGCCACTCCGCCAACAACTTGTTGCGCATCCGAACTCGAGACGCACGATACCTAAGATCAAGTGCGGTTTCAGTTTCTTGGGCAGACCGCGACGGTTCTATCGCTCGGCCTTCTCAGCGTCACGGTGTTTTCCATACTCACGGCGCAGAGTAAGCCAGTCAGCAATGAGGACGTCAAGGAAATGATTCGCAACGGGCTTTCTGAGAGCATCATTGTGAAGGTAATCCAGACGTCGCCAGCCCGGTTCGATGCCTCGCCCGGCGCGCTCATAGCACTGAAGAACACTGGCGCGACCGAAGGTGTAATCGATGCCGTTCTGCGTGCCTCCACGGCCGCGACACCCGCGCCTTCGCCCAATTCGGCGCCCCAGCCATCCGAGAAGCGAGCCCGCGGGCGCGAAATCCCTCCACTACATCTCGGCTCGTTTCTCTCACTGCAGCTGAAAGGGCCCTGCGAGATTTCCGAGAACGACAGCGCCTCGGGATTTGCGACGCTCTCCCATAGAAGCCCGAGTTTTAAAGAGCCGTTCCGAACGGTTTCATACCCTTCTTCAGCACAGTTTTCGGATACTCGCCTGTTCCGCAGATGATGAACGATCCAAAGTCCTTGTACCAATCCCCGTCAGGCGCCCACGGTTCGGTTACTACCCAGCTGCGTAGCCGTTGCAAGTCATCCAGGGTGATCGCCCGTTCGGCGACGCGTTCCAGAAGGTGCTCCCACAGCGGGCGAGGCAGATTAACGAAGCGGATCTTCGGCAATCGCAGCTCTCCCAAAGATCGCCCGAATCAGGTCTTCGCCGACTTCGCTCTTCCTAGCTGGATCTCGTTCCGCCATGAAGTTCTCATAAGCAGTCGTCAGCTTCGCCCGCGCCGCCGCTTCGGCTTCAACGCCGCGTTCGGCCAAGGTCACCAGCGCTCGGCTCATCGTTACGTTGCGCTCCTTCGCCACGCGTCGGACCTCACGCGCAAGTTGGGACGGAATCGTCACGCTCTGACGAACAGAAGCCGTTTTCCTTGGGGCTGCGGATTTGCGTCTGGTCTGCACGACTTCATTATAATCTAGCTGCACCACTGTGGTGCACTTGTCCTCTTCTTCCTGTTCCCCGTATGTCGGGAGTGTCTCGACTTCGCTAATGGAAAGCCGATGAGCCCAGCTTTGAGCGACACTTTCAGATCTGAAATGTTGTAAATGATGTTGCTCGGTCTAAAGTGTCAACCGTGTTCCCGGCCGGGCCCCGTGAGGCCGCCTTCGGCGGCGTGGCAGGCGACATCGCCTGTCCTACCAAAACAAACATAAGGTGAAACCCGCTCAAAGCTGTTCGCCTAAAAGGCGAAGCGCTTAGGCCTAATGCCTCTAACTTATAGGCACCGGTCCGGCGATGTCGGGTAGACGGCGCTTCGCTTCATCGCAGGAGCTTACAGGCAAGCGGCACAGAGGAGTTAGAGAAGGTTGCCCGGTTTGCGGAGCGTGTGCTATGGTGCCTTCGTCTGTGGGACGTCTGGAGAATAAACGCGCACTGATCACAGCGGCAGGTGCGGGCATCGGGCGCGCGGTGGCGGAAGCTTTTGCGCGCGAGGGCTGCCGCGTGATTGCGACCGACATCGATGCGGCCAAACTGGAGGGGCTCGGTGGCGAACTGCTGCAGTTGGACGTTCGCTCGACCGAAGCGGTACGGTCTCTGGCGGCGCGGATTGGCCCGGCGGACATTCTGTTCAATTGTGCGGGCTTCGTGCATCACGGTACGGCCCTGGAGTGCTCCGAAGACGATTGGGATTACTCGTTCGATGTGAACGTGAAGTCGATGCATCGGACGATCCAGGCGTTTTTGCCGGGTATGCTCGAGCGCGGCGCGGGCTCGATCATTAACGTCGCGTCCGGTGCTTCGTCGGTACGCGGCATTCCCAACCGGTATGTCTACGGCGCCAGCAAGGCGGCGGTAATCGGACTGACGAAAGCGGTGGCGGCCGATTTCATCCGCGCGGGGATTCGCTGCAATGCCATCTGCCCCGGAACGGTGGAATCGCCCTCGCTCGAGGCCCGGATCGCGACACAGGCAGAACGGCAGGGCCGGCCCGTCGCCGAGGTACGCCGCGAGTTCGAAGCGCGGCAGGCGATGGGCAGAATCGGAAAGCCGGAGGAGATCGCCGCTCTGGCGGTGTATCTGGCTTCCGACGAAAGCGCCTTCACGACCGGCGCGATTCACATCGTGGACGGCGGGTTCTCACTGTGAAAGAAGTCGCGCAGAACTTGATAGCGCGCGACTTGGCCGGACTGGGGCTGGTGGAGACGGGAGAGCCGGTACGGTTTACTGCTTTGCAGGGAGGCGTATCTTCCGATATCTTCAAAGTCGAAGCTGGGGACCGCGTGTTCGTGATCAAACGGGCGCTACCAAAGTTGCGTGTTGCCGGAGATTGGCAGGCGCCAACGTCCCGCAACCGCCACGAGGCGGACTGGCTCTCGATCGTCGGGCGCATTTTGCCCGGCAGTGTAGCGCGGCTGTTGGCTCGCGACGACGATGCGGGCCTGTTCGCGATGGAGTATCTCGATCCGGCATTGTTTCCGGTTTGGAAAGAACGGCTTCGCGACGGCCATGTGGACCTGGATTTTGCCGCCGTGGTGGGACGCAGCCTCGCATCGATTCACGCGCAGACTGCGGGAGTCCCTGCCGTTGCGGAGCTATTTGCGACGGACGCAGTTTTCCACGCGATTCGGTTGGAGCCGTATTTCGAAGCGGCCGCGCAGCGGCATCCCGAGATTGCGAGCCCGCTTCTGGCGCTCTCCGCGCGGACTCTGGCGACGAAGGTGGCGTTGGTGCATGGAGACGTGAGCCCGAAGAACATCCTTGTAGGTCCGCACGGCCCTGTGTTTCTGGATGCCGAGTGCGCGTGGTTCGGCGATCCGGCATTCGATTTGGCGTTCTGCATCAACCATCTGCTACTCAAGTGCCTTTGGAACCAGGCGGCGGCGCCGCGGCTGATCGAAGCGTTCGAGAGTCTTACAGCGGCGTATCGGGAGGGTGTGACTTGGGAATCGCCGGCCGCGCTGGAAGAAAGGGCCGCACGGTTGGTCGGCGCCCTACTGCTGGCACGCGTAGACGGCAAAAGCCCAGTCGAGTACCTGAGTGCCGGCGACCAGAAACTGGTACGGGAGGTCGCCCTTCCGCTGATTGCGATGCCGCCGCGGTCCCTGGAAGAGATCGAACACGTCTGGGCCGCGCGGCTGGGGATTTGAAGATGACTGCAACCGCCATTCGCCGTGTACGCGGACGCCGCGTGTGGGATTCGCGAGGCCGTCCCACGGTGGAAGCCGAGGTGGAGTTGGAATCGGGCGCAGTAGGCCGCGCGATCGCGCCTGCCGGTGCTTCCACGGGATCTGGCGAGGCGGTGGATCTCCGGGATCGCGACGGATTTGACGTGCGCGGCGCCGTCGCGAATGTCAACGGCCGCATTGCTCAGGCGCTGGTGGGCGCGGACGGGGAAGACCAGGAGAATATTGACCGCCTGCTTCTGGACGCGGACGGCACGCCGGATAAGCGCAGGCTGGGCGGAAACGCTCTGATCGCGGTCTCGATGGCGACGCTCCATGCCGCGGCGGCGGCACACGGCCGCCCGCTCTGGTGCTACCTTGCGTCGGACGCAACCTGCCTGCCGTTGCCGGAGATCCAGATCTTCGGTGGAGGTGCGCATGCGGCGAGGCGCATCGACATTCAAGACCTGATGGTGGTCTGCCCGTCGGCGCGCTCCTTTGCGGAGGCGCTGGATCGGACCGCCGCCATCTACCGCGCGGCGGGCGTTTACCTGGCCGACCGGCATCTGCTGCAAGGCGTGGCCGACGAAGGTGGCTACTGGCCCGCGTTCGGCTCCAATGAGGAGGCACTGGATGCTCTGGTGCGCGCTATCGAGTCCGCGGAGCTGGTTCCCGGCAGCGATGCGGCCATCTCCCTGGACATCGCCGCTTCACAGTTCGGCTCAGCGGCCGGTTACCGCTTGGCGCGCGACGGGCGAGTGCTGGACACGGACGGGATGATCGAGTTGCTGGAGCGATGGATCGAGCGATATCCGATCATTTCCGTCGAAGACCCCCTGGCGGAGGATGATTGCGAAGGGTTCCGTCGATTCACGGCGGCGTTCGGAAGCAAAGTGCAGGTAATCGGAGATGATCTTCTGGTGACCAACGCGGCGCGGGCGCGAGATGCCGGGGTAGCACGGCTATGTACCGGGATATTGATCAAACCCAACCAGGCGGGCACGATCACGGAGACACAGGCGGCGCTTGCAGCGGCACGCGAGAGCGGATTGGAGACAATCGTCTCGGCGCGGTCGGGCGAGACGGAGGCAGTCACGATCGTGCACCTCGCGGTCGGCTGGAAGACTGAACAGCTGAAAGTGGGTTCCTTTTCGCGGTCGGAGCGGATGGCGAAGTGGAACGAGGCATTGCGGATCGAAGAAGCGATTGGGCCCGTCGCGACTCTGGCGCGCCCGTTTCGGAGATTTCAGGAGCTGACATGAGCACGGATGCCAAAGTGAAATACCGGTCGGCGGACTGGTTCGGCAAGGCTGACAAGGACGGGTTCGGGCATCGAAGCTGGATGCGGAACCAGGGCTTCCCGGGAGACGTCTTCGATGGGCGCCCAGTGATCGGGATCTGCAACACCTGGTCGGAGCTGACCCCATGCAACGCGCATTTCCGCGACCTGGCGGAGCATGTGAAGCGCGGCGTGTGGGAGGCGGGCGGCTTCCCCGTGGAGTTCCCGGTGACTTCCCTGGGCGAGGCAATCATGCGCCCCACCGCGATGCTTTTCCGCAATCTGGCCAGCATGGACGTGGAGGAATCAATCCGCGCCAATCCGGTGGACGGTGTGGTGCTCATGTGCGGGTGCGACAAAACCACCCCGTCGCTGGTGATGGGCGCCGCCAGTTGCGACATTCCCGCACTGGTGGTTTCCGGCGGGCCGATGCTGAACGGCAAGTACCAGGGGCGCGACATCGGGTCGGGCACGGACGTGTGGCGGTTTAGCGAAGAGGTGAAAGCGAGCCACATGAGTCTGGAGCAGTTCATGGAAGCAGAGTCCTGCATGTCGCGTTCGCCCGGCCACTGCATGACGATGGGCACCGCATCGACTATGGCGTCGATGGTGGAAGCCCTGGGGCTGTCGCTGCCCGGGAATGCCGCCATCCCCGCTGTCGATTCGCGCCGCGCGGTGCTGGCCCACCAGGCAGGCAGGCGGATTGTGGAGATGGTGGGGGAGAACCTGCAAATCTCGCGCATCCTGACGCGCGAGGCTTTCGAGAATTCAATCCGGGTGAACGCTGCCCTGGGTGGGTCAACGAACGCGGTGATTCATCTGCTTGCTATCGCCGGGCGGCTGGGGGTGCCGCTTTGCCTGAACGACTTTGACCGCCTGGGACACGACTGCCCGACGCTAGCCAACCTGATGCCGTCCGGACAGTACCTGATGGAGGATTTCTACTATGCGGGTGGTGTGCCGGCAGTGCTGCGCGCACTGGGCGAGCATGACATGCTGCATCGGGACGCGCTCACGGTGAACGGGAAGACCATTTGGGAGAACTGTCGGGAGGCGCCGAACTGGAATGCGGAGGTGATCCGGCCATGGGAGCATCCCCTGTTGGAGCGTGGAGGTATCGCGATTTTGCGCGGTAATCTGGCGCCGAATGGTGCGGTGATCAAACCTTCGGCCGCATCGACACGGTTGATGCGGCATGTAGGCCGGGCACTCGTGTTCGAAAACATTGAAGAATACAAGCGGCGAATCGACGACTCGGAGCTCGAAGCCGACGAAGACAGTGTGATGGTGCTGAAAAACTGCGGTCCGAAAGGCTATCCCGGGATGGCCGAGGTAGGAAACATGGGACTTCCCCCAAAACTGTTGAAGCGCGGCATCACGGACGTGGTCCGGATCTCGGATGCGCGCATGAGCGGTACGGCGTATGGGACGGTAGTACTGCATGTGTCTCCTGAGGCGGCGATCGGTGGTCCGCTCGCACAAGTCCGCGAGGGCGACCGCATAGAACTGGACGTGGAGAAGCGACGCCTGCATCTGGATGTATCCGACGAGGAGATCGGACGGCGGCGGGCCCATTGGAAACCGGTGCCGCCCCCCATGGCCGGAGGCTACCAGCGGCTTTACTTCGACCATGTCCTTCAGGCGGATACCGGCGCGGATCTGGACTTCCTCGTCGGTTGCCGCGGCCACGCGGTGACGAGGGAGTCGCATTGAGCGCCCGCCCGACAGGGACCCGCTTCGGCATTCTCGCTCTGTTGTCCCTCTCGGTGGTGATCAATTACCTCGACCGGGCCAACCGGTCCATCGCCGGACCGGCGCTCGAGAAAGAGTTGACGATTCATTCCATCCGGATGGGCTTGTATTTTTCGGCGTTCGGATGGAGTTACATGCTCTGCCAGGTGCCGGGCGGATGGATGGAACAGGGAGCCCTGGGAGTAACTGAAGACAGATCGGGCTGACATTTGATAAAACCATTTCATATGAGACGGCGCGATTTTCTGGCGCATTCAATGCTGCTGTTGGCGGCGCAGACGCGTGTGCGGGCTCAAATGGTACACAAGCGCGACTTATTGGTGTCGATGTGGAACGGCGATAAGCTGCGCACAGCCGCGAATAGGACGTTTCATCCGTTTCCTGCCGCTCGAGAGCGCGACGCCTGGGAAGGTCTGCCGGCCGATGCACGGTCTACGCTGGTAGCCTCCGGCGAACGTCAATTGAAGACGAATTGGGACGTGCTGCCCGCTACCGCAGCCCTGGAATTCGCGCGGAATGGAAACCGGTCTCATTACGAAGAGATGCGCGACCGCCGACGGCAGAAACTACAGGATCTGTTGCTGGCCGAATGCGTCGAATTCAAGGGGCGATTTGCCGACGAAATCGTCAACGGTATCTGGCTCACCTGCGAAGAAACGTTCTGGGGTGTCCCGGCGCATCTCGGCGCGCAGAAGGCCAAAGTGGGCTTGCCAGATGTTACCGAACCCATCGTCGATCTGTTCGCGGCGGAAACCGCCGCATTACTGGCCTGGACTCTGTACCTCCTCGAACCAAAGCTTCATGATGTATCGCGGCTCGTCCCTGACCGAATCCGCTTCGAAACGGCGCGCCGCATCCTGACTCCCTGCCTGGAACGCGACGATTTTAGCTGGATGGGTTTCCATGGCCCCCCGCCGAATAACTGGAACCCGTGGATCTGCTCAAATTGGCTGACGTCCACCCTGCTGGCGGAAGCGGACGAGAAGCGCAGGACTGGCGCGATTCAGAAGATTGTCCGCTGCCTGGACAATTTCCTGAATGGCTATGCCGATGATGGAGGATGCGACGAAGGGCCCAGCTACTGGGGCCGGGCTGGCGGATCGCTTTTCGACTGCCTGGAGTTGCTGCGCCAAGCGAGCGGCGGCTCCCTGAACGCTTACGACCAGCCGCTGATCCACCAGATCGGCCTTTATATCTGCCGGGCCCATATTGCCGGCGAGTGGTATACCAACTTTTCAGATGCCCCAGCGCGCGTGAATGCCGATGGCGACCTCATCTATCGCTTTGGCCGCCGCCTGGGCGATGACAACATGACCCTCCACGGAGCTTATGCCGCATTTGCGCGCAGCGATTCCGCGCTTCCCGGCGGCAGCATAGGGCGCGAGTTGCCGGCCCTGTTCAATCTCGGCGAGTTGCGCCAGGCGCCCCGCGGCCAGGCGCTGCTACGCGATGCCTGGATGCCCGGCATCGGCGTGATGACGGCGCGCTTGAAGCAGGGTTCAGTCCAGGGGCTCTATCTGGCAGCCGAGGCTGGCGACAACGGGAAGAGCCACAACCACAACGATGTCGGCAATTTCATTGTGTATGCTGACGGCGCACCCGTAATCATTGACGTGGGCGTGGAAACCTACACAGCCAAAACATTCAGCTCAAGACGGTATGAAATCTGGACGATGCAGTCCGCATTTCACAACTGTCCAACCGTTAATGGCGTTATGCAGTCGCCGGGCCGCCAATTCGCGGCCTCGGGAGTCGCCTGCCGGCAGGACGATCAAGTCGCCGAACTGAGCATGGATATTGCCGGCGCCTATCCAAAGGACGCAATGCTCGAGAGCTGGAAACGGCTTGTCCGTCTGGACCGCTTGCGGAACCAGGTCGAAGTGACCGATGCCTATTCATTAAATCAAGCGGTCAAAGAGGTTACTCTCACGCTCATGACGCCCGGCCGCGTTGAGCGGCGATCCGGAGCGCTGCACCTTGCAGACCGCGCTCAGGTGGCTTATGATGCAGCCCTGTCGGTCTCGGTTGAGGAAATCAAACTGGATGATCCCCGTCTCCGTGCCGTGTGGGGCGAGCGGCTCTATCGCATTCTCCTGCGTGCGGCGAACCCGCCGCGGCAGGGGAAGTGGAGTTTGCGGATCACTCAAACCTAAGCGACCTCGCCGGATCGGCCATGACCAGCTTGTCGGGGGCGACTGGACAAGCGTTTGGTATCATGATAATCCGCCGGCGAGAGCTCAATAGGTCCGACGATAATCAGATATTCAAGTTGCGCCGGCAACAGTCGGCTCCCACTTGCGGACGCGAATTTGGTCGACTTGTCGCTGGAACCATGCGCGTTACCGAGGCGGTTTGTCGATGGGGAACCCGTGAAGTGAGCCCGTCGGCGCGCTCTACAGCCAAAACACATCCTGCTCAGTCAGTGGGGCGCGGAAGACAAGAAAAATTCCGGCGATAGGAAGAATTTTTCTCTTGACTTTTCCTTTTATAGAACTTGTACGGTAACGTCTTTCGACCGGAACCGCCACCCTCACTACCAAAGTACCCCTCGGTAATGTCTCCTCTCTCAATCCCATCTGGCAGGCAACCCGCCGTAGCTGAGGCCTTGTGCGCGGCGATCCTTGCGCGATCGCCGAGGCTTGGCTGCAGAGTGATCCGTATCGGCATCCCTCAGAACTCACACGACCGCGACCTTGACGTTGTGAATCGGGGGCAGCGAATCGAACAGGCAGTCCCATTGCTCACCACCCTCTCTCCCGATCCACAACTGGCCGGTCGTCGTGCCGAAGTAGAGTGCCGGCGCCTTAAGCCGGTCGATGTCCATCGCGTCGCGCAGGACGGTGAAATAGCTCTGCTTTTTCGGCAGTCCCCGCGCGAGACGGTTCCACGACTCGCCGCCATTTTCGCTCCGCCACACCGCTGGCGCGCCGCCCGGACAGGAGCGCGTCGCCGGCTCAAGGGGCATGACGTATACCGTGTCTGCGCCGTGCGGGTGAACCACGATCGGAAATCCGAAGTCCGACGGCAATCCTTTGGCGATCGATCGCCACGAGTGGCCGTAGTCGTCGCTGCGCAGCACTCCGATGCCCGGCCGCGGCCCCCCAGGCCCGGTCCAATCTGCCCATCCGCCGTGGTTCTGCATGTAGAGCCGGCCGGGCGCGGCCTCGTGCCGCGCGATCTTGTGCACGCACTGTCCGAACTCTGGATAAGGATCGGGCGCGAAGCCGGCGCCGATGCCTTGATTGGATGCCCTGAATGTTTCGCCACCGTCCTCGCTCAGATAGTGACCGCCGGTCGAGATGCCGAGGTGCGTACGATTTCCGTCGCGAATAATCGTGTGCATGCAGAGCCCGCCATTGCCAGGTTGCCACTTTCGCGCGTGATCGTGGTTGCTGATTCCGGGCACGAGTTCCCACGAATCGCCGCCGTCATGACTCCTAAACAAGGACGCCGGCTCCACGCCGCACCATAGATCCTTCTTGCCTTCTCCGACCTCGAGTGCCCAGATGTTGGCAAGCGCGCGCCCATCTTCTTTGGGAAACGCCGGCGCCGACTTTGTTTCCTTGAAGCTCTTTCCCATGTCTGTCGAACGCAACAGTTTCATGCCGAAGAACGGATTACAGCTCGAGGCATATACGCGCGGTGCCCCGCGCGTGTCGATCAGCGTCGAGTACACAGGGACGCCGGGACCGAAGGGCCCGCGCAGCGCGAAGCTCCGCCTCGGCTTCGCGCTGTCCGCGACAAACACACCCTTCTTTGTGCCGATGGTGAGAATGACTCGATCCGCCATCTTCAACCTCCTGAGACCGCCGGTAGAATCGTTACCACGTCCCCCTGCGTGAGCCTTGTATCGACTCCGTCCAGGTCGCGCACATTGTCCAAGTTCACGAACACGTTCAGGTGCCGGCGCACCTTACCCGTTTCGTCACAGACATTGCGATACAAAGCGGACTGGCTCCGCTGCAGCTCCTCGAGTGCGCCGCCCACAGTGTACGCCGAGATCAAGAGTCGCGCTGCACCCGCACAGTACGTGCGCAGGGCGCCCGGGACATGGATCGTGATGGTCGGCGTTGCGCCCATCGTGTGAGACGAAGCTTATCATTGGCAGTTGGGATGACGCAACCGCGTCACCGGCATATGCGTCAGCAGCATCCGGCAGACAGTCGATCTGCTTACGACTCGTACCTGGGCCGAAACGGTATTCTGGGAACTGCACCCCCGGCAGCACGCGCATAGTTGTTGCGAAACCCTTTGCATCAGCAATCAATTCAAATCGTGAAGCGCGGTGACTCTCTAACAGCGCCTGCCTTTCTTCTCCGCCTCTTTGGCTTGGCTCCGCAGCCGTTCATATTTTCGCCGCTACAGCCGCGGCGGTTTTTCAGGAAACGCCTCACCCCATGGCCGCCGTGTTACAACCGTGAATTCATGCTTCAATTCCTTCCTCGACCTCTTGGCTGCTGTGCCCGCTCTCTTCCGGACACGAAGCGATGCTGCCCTGGAGGTTCTGGTCTCCGCCAACAGGTCGCGGCGATTGCGATATCGGTGATCGATCTTCTGTGTCAAACGCAGGCGGACCGATCGTCTGTCAAACTGCCCACCCAGTTACCCACCCAAATAGGTATTTTTGGTGGCTAAATTGAAGTTTACACAAATATATTTGCTGTGTAATCAATGAGTTAGGCAGGAGACCCTCCTTCACACGCAGGAGGTCACAGGTTCGAGTCCTGTCGCGCCCACCATTCAAATGGCTCTACGCCAAAAACGGGGGCACCCCCGATTCCCAAGAA
>Ga0126381_100004912_pt1 | contig 14617 bp, 14 predicted proteins | sample PanSoiMetPlot_28_FD_96465 | JGI IMG/M metagenome (GOLD analysis project Ga0126381, IMG submission 96465) | Tropical forest soil microbial communities from Panama - MetaG Plot_28 | ecosystem: Environmental > Terrestrial > Soil > Tropical forest > Bulk soil | place: Panama | collected 2016-02-17
TCCGTCGGCTCGATCATTAGCGCCCCAGGAACAATCAGCGGAAACGCGGTCGTGTAGGGATGAAAGCCGTAATCGATCAAGCGTTTGGCGATGTCCATGGTGTTCACGCCGTTTTTCTTTTGTATCGCGTCGCTGAAAACCACTTCATGCATCGAGGGCAGGGAATAGGGCAATTCGTAAACGCCTTCGAGGCGCTTTCGAATGTAATTAGCGTTGAGCACGGCGTCTTCCGTGGCCTGCTGAACACCGGGCCCATAGGCAAGAATGTAAGCAAGCGCGCGAACGAGCACCCCGAAGTTGCTGCAGAACGCCTTCACTCTTCCAATGGAATCCGGCCGCACCGGTTCCAGCGCCAACCGCCCTCCTTCTTTTTCCACGAGGATGGGCACGGGGCGGAATGGCTCCAGAATTTTCTTCATCGCCACGGGGCCCGCGCCAGGCCCGCCACCACCGTGCGGCGTTGAAAAAGTCTTGTGCAAATTCAGGTGCATCACGTCGACGCCAAGATCTCCCGGCCGCGTTATTCCCGCGAGCGCATTCATGTTCGCGCCGTCCATATAAAGCAGCGCGCCTTTGGCGTGCAAAATCTCCGCAATTTCCGGCAGACGCTGCTCGAAAATTCCCAGCGTGGAAGGATTGGTGATCATCAGCGCCGCAACGTCTTCCGTCACCAATTTGCGCAAACCTTCGACGTCCACCTGTCCGTGCGACTCGGATTTAATGTTTTCGACTTCGTAGCCGGCGATTACGGCGGTGGCTGGATTGGTCCCATGCGCCGAATCAGGAATCAGCACTTTTTTGCGCGGATTCCCCAGCTTTTGCAAGTATGCGCGGATCAACAGCAACCCGGTGAGTTCTCCCTGCGCGCCTGCGGCTGGTTGCAGGGTGATGGCATCCATCCCAGTAATTTCGAGCAGGCATTTTTCCAGCAGCCGCAGAATTTTCAAACAGCCCTGCGAAAGGTCCTGCGGCTGAAATGGATGTTCCGTCGCGATTCCTTCCAACCGCGCCACGAATTCATTCACGCGCGGGTTGTACTTCATGGTGCAGGAGCCGAGGGGGTACATGCCAAGGTCAATCGCGTGGTTCCAGGTCGATAACCGCGTGAAGTGGCGCAGCACTTCGATTTCGCTTACTTCGGGGAAGCCTTCCACGCCTTCCCGGCGATGATGAGCGCCAAGCGCCTTCGCTGGCTCTGCTTTCGGCACGTCCAGCGGCGGCAATTCGAATGCACGTTTCCCCGGCGACGATTTCTCGAAGATCAGCCCCTCGTTCTGATTGACGTGGCGCGACGCCTTTTTGATTTTTTCGTTCATCATCTTCTAAACCGGTTGTTCCAGCGCTCGCTTCACCGCGCTGGCAAATCGCTCAATTTCTGCGCGCGGAGTCGTTTCCGTGACGCATACGAGCGCGTGCTTGGTCAACTCCGGATAGGGCGTACCGAGCGCCAGGGGTCCAACAATTTTTTCGCGTTGCAGGTGCGAGTTCACGATTTTCACCGAGCGCGGCAGCTCGACCGTGAATTCATTGAAAAATGGCGCGTCAAACGTGCGCTTTACTCCGGGAATTTTCAGCAACTCGCCGAGCGCGAACTGCGCTTTCGCAAGATTCTGTTCCGCCATTTCGCGCAGACCTTCTTTGCCAAGAAGCGTCAGATGCACCGTGGCCGCCAGCGCGCACAGCGCCTGATTTGTGCAAATGTTGGAAGTCGCTTTCTCGCGGCGAATGTGCTGTTCGCGCGTCGCAAGTGTCAGAACAAATCCGCGGTGCCCTTCGGAGTCGGTCGTCTGTCCAGCAAGTCTTCCCGGCATCTGGCGCAGATACTTTTCGCGCGCGGCAACTACACCCGCAAAAGGCCCGCCGTAACTGGGCGGCAAGCCAAAGCTCTGCGCTTCCATTGCCACAATGTCCGCCTCTGACGGCGGCTTTAGCAGCCCCAACGAAACACCTTCCGCAATCGCCACGACAAGCATCGCTCCAGCGCCGTGCGCCGTCTCCGCCAATGATTCGTACGTTTCAATCGCCCCAAAAAAATTCGGTGATTGCGCTACAACCGCTACCACATCGTCTCTCAGCGCGCTGCGTAACGCTTTCGCGTCGACCGTTCCGCTCGCCGCAAATGGAATCTCTTCAATCCGCAGCCCGGAATTCTTGGCGTATGTCTTCAGCACGTCGCGATATTCCGGATGTACCGACCGTGCAACCAGCACGCGCCGACGGCCCGTAAGCCGCTCCGCCATCAACACCGCTTCCGTCGTCGCCGTCGAGCCGTCATACATCGAGGCGTTCGCCACGTCCTGGCCGGTGAGCTGACACATCTGCGTTTGGAACTCAAAGATGGCCTGCAGTGTGCCTTGTGAAATTTCCGCCTGATACGGCGTATACGAAGTGAGGAACTCCCCGCGTTGAATGATGGTGTCCGTCACAACCGAACGCAGATGGTTGTAAACGCCCGCCCCGAGAAAGCAGCTGTAGCCAGCGGCGTTTTCTGCAGCGCGCTCTTTAAAATATTGGATGACTTCCGCTTCCGAGAACGGCCCGGGGATTTTCAGCGCTTCGCGCAGCCGGTACTTTTCGGGAATGCTCGAAAACAATTCGTTAATGGAATTTTTGCCGATGGCAGCCAGCATTTCCTGCCGCTCGGCTGGGCTCTTTGGGAGATAGCGCATTAGGCGGAGGTTTCCTTGCCCTTCTCCGCGATGTACGCTTCGTAGGCGGCCGCGTCCATCAGGTCGCTGAACCCCGCGGCATTTGTCAGCCGCACCTTAATCAACCACGCGGTTCCGTGCGGATCGCTGTTGATGGTTTCCGGTTTATTCTGAAGCTCGCTGTTGACCTCAATCACTTCGCCGCTCGCGGGCGCGTAAATTTCGCTCACGGCTTTCACCGACTCCACCGTACCAAAGGATTTCCCCGTTTCAATTTTGACCCCGGGCTTTGGCAGCTCGACGAACACAACGTCGCCCAATTCATGCTGCGCATGGTCGGTGATGCCGATCGTGGCGAGGTCACCCTTCACCTCCAACCACTCGTGTTCCTTGGTGTAGCGCCGGTCTTTGGGATATCCCATCGCCTATCTCCTGTTGATCTTTCACGTGCAACCGACCTGTGACCGTCGAAAATCTAGAGGCCGATTGCTAATTCTTTCGCGATCCTGCGTCTTCAAGGGCCTTCTGTAGATCCGGGTGCTCCGCGAGAACCTCCATCATGGCTTGGCGCCCCAACTCCTGTCCCATGCTCGTGGCGGCCATTTGAGTCTCAACCGTTAATTGAGGCAGGACTGAATTCAACTTCTTCCCCAGGGGAGTCTTGTAAAACTGCGCGAGCCCGTCGATATCTTCTTTCGAGAGATACTTATCGTAGATCGGAACCATCAAATCCAGCAGGTTGTCTGGCTTCACCTTGGCCTGAAACTTTTCAAAAAAGAGGGGAATCAATTTGTCTTGATATTCTCCAGGTGGCAGCATTTTTGAGATCGTCGGTTTCATGTTCGCGCTCATTCCAGCAAATACCTGTTCCATGGACTTCCGCGTCCCTTGGATTTCGAAGAGTTTTCGGATGGCTGCCTCTTTTTCCGGTGCCACTTGTGTTGTGGATTTGGCAGCCTGCTCCTGCGTTTTTGCGGGTTGAGGCGTCGCGACGTTCTGGGCAAAAGCCATGGGCGCCAGAAGAAGAAAAACGAATGATGCTGCAATCTTCACAAATGCTCCTTAAACGGCCGCCTGCTTTTTGGGCCGCTTGTAAAATGGAGTCGCAACCACTTGGGCTTTGTACTTCTGCCCGCGAATCTCAACATAAAACGCAACGCCAATCGTAGAAAATACCGGGAGCACATACGCAAGCGCAATGTTTTTGCCCAGCGTGGGCGAAGGGGAGCCGCTCGTAACCACGCCGATGCGCTCACCCGCTTCGTTGCAACAACAGTACTCGTCGCGCGCGATCCCGCGCTCGATCATTTCGATCCCCACCAGCGTGCGCGTTACCCCGGTGGCTTTCGCCCGTTCCAACTCAGCGCGCCCAACAAAATCGCCCTTTTCCATTTTGCAGTAACGATCCAGCCCCGCTTCCCATACGTTGATCTTTTCGCTGATCTCGTGCCCATACAGCGCCATCTTCGATTCCAGCCGCAACGTGTTGCGCGCGCCGAGGCCGCAGGGAACGATGCCGAATGCCCTTCCAGCTTCCATCACTTGATTCCATACCCGCTCGCTTGTCGCCACATCGGACGGCACGTAAATCTCAAACCCATCCTCGCCCGTGTAGCCCGTGCGCGCAATCAGGGTATTCTTCAACCCACAAACCCTGCCGTGCGTGAACCAGTAATTCTTGATCACGCTTAGATCCGCGTCCGTCAGTTTCTGCACAACCTCGGCAGCTCGCGGCCCCTGAATTGCCAATTGCGTGTACGCATCGCTCAAATCTTCGACCACGCAATCGAATCTCTTGGTGTTCTCACGCACCCAGCTGATGTCTTTTTCCCGCGTGCCCGCGTTAATCACAAGCAGAAAATCATCTTCACCCAAACGGTGAACGATCACGTCGTCCACAAACGTGCCTTCCGGATAGAGCATCGCCGAATACTGCGCCTGTCCGATGGCCAGCTTGGACGCATCGTTCATGGTGATGTGCTGCACCGCTGGCAGAGCACCGCCCGGGGCTTTGCCGCTGTGAATCCGAATGTCTCCCATGTGGCTGACGTCAAAAACGCCCACGCTTCCACGAACCGCTTTGTGTTCCGCGATCAATCCGCCGCTCGATGGGTACTCGACAGGCATATCCCAGCCGCCAAAATTGACCATTTTCGCGCCAAGTCGGCGGTGCAATGCGTTCAGCGGCGTTTTGTGAAGCTCGCTCACAGGAGAAATTGTGGAGGAATCCATTTCCCATCTTTCAGGCAGAGACCGATACTAGCACGCGCCTCCCAAGCGGTCAAAGAAGCGCTGGCTTTTGCGCTTCATCGAGCAGATGCATTATTGACAGTGTCGCCCCACGTTCGCCTTGCCGCCCGCGCCTTGCCTCAGGTAAAGTTTTCTAGAGGGCACCCATGCAAGGTCCTACTGTTTGTGTGCAGTGCGACATGCCGGAATCCCGTTGCACCTGCGAGAAGTACTGCACCATTTGCAAAGGGCAGACCAACGTCAACCTTTGTGCCGACGGCCTCTATTACTGTCCCGATTGTCGTGAAGCCTGCGACGTCGCGCTGGCTACGAGCCGTGGCCACTGACCCCAAGAATCTGCACATGTGCATTGACGCCGACGCCCGGTTGGCAGCGGCGGCGGGTGGCGTAGCCCGTTTCTTGGCGGACGCCGCCGGTCTGGAGAGCGATGCGGCTACCAGGCTACAATCCGCGGTCATCGAGACGTGCCTGAAAGCCTTCGAGCATTTGGCTGGGCAACACCCTCACCTGGAAATTGATTTTGCGCGTTTCTCGGACCGCCTCGAAGTTTCCTTGTCCCATGAAGACGCTGGCGGCCCAGCGCTTGATATACACACCATCACTAGGTTTGCCGCAAACAAGCTGGGAAAAAACCCCGATTCGGCAACTCTGTCCGGTGTCGATCGCGTCCAGCACGAAACCCACGGCAACGAAACCATCACGCGCCTAACCAAGTACCTCCGCCAAGTCGCACCCAGCCTGTAGCTGCAGAATCTCCGCAGATTAGCCACAGCGACCAAGCCGGCCACTCCGTTCGGTCAATTTTAGAGTCGAGCTCCAACGCAGAAAGTGGGAATCTTTGACAACTACAGTCACTTGTGTCACAGTGCGCATGTGACGCTGTTTCAAGCTCACCTTCGGTCGGGCGAATCCATTTTCGACCAACTTGTCTTTGCTGCGAAGAAAGCGTTCGTCAGCGGCGAGTTCCAGCCCGGCCAGACATTTCCTTCAGTCCGGTCGCTTGCGGCCGAGTTCAAGATTCATCCGAACACCGCGCACAAAGTCGTTCAACATTTGATTCAGGAGCGCTGGCTCGAAGCGCGTCCAGGGATCGGCACCGTCGTCGCTGAAACACCACATCCGCGGCGCGGCGACCGGGAGCGCCTCTTGCAGCGCGAAGTAGAACAACTTGTGGTTGAAGCGAAACGCTTAGGCCTCGATATCCATGACGTGGTTCGCGCAATTGAGGATCAGTGGTCAGAGCTCGAGAAGTCCCTGGAGGTGAGCCGGAAATGATTTATGTCGATAATCTCTGGAAGAAATTTGGGCGTTTCGATGCCCTTCGTGGATTGAGTTTCGAGGTACCGGAAGGAAGCGCGTTCGCGTTGATCGGAGCGAACGGAGCGGGGAAGACAACGACGATCAAATTGCTGATGAACATCCTCACACCGACGCAGGGGAGCGCGACACTCCTCGGCGTGGATTCCCGGAAGATTTCGCCGCGGGAACTTGTGCAAATTGGGTACATCTCTGAGAACCAGGACATGCCATCGCGTTTGACAGTGGGGGAGTATGTGGCTTATCTGCGGCCGTTCTATCCCGCGTGGGATTCTGAGCTTGAAGTCTCGATCGCCGACCAATTGCGGTTGCCGATCGAGCGAAAGATCGGTGACCTATCGCACGGCATGCGCATGAAGATGGCGCTCCTTTGCGCACTGCCCTACCGGCCGAAGCTACTTATCCTTGATGAGCCTTTCAGCGGACTCGATCCGCTGGTGCGCGACGAATTCATGGAAGGTTTGCTCCAGCAGGCCGGCGAGATGACCATTCTGATCTCATCGCACGAGCTCGCTGAAATTGACGGTGTTGCAACGCACGTGGCATTTCTCGACGAGGGCAAGCTGCTTTTCCAGGAAGCCATGAGCGACGTTATAGGGCGCTTTCGAGAAGTGAGGGTGACGCTCGAGGCTGAAGCGAGGCAACCGAATCCAGCTCCAAAGGAATGGATGCAAATTCGCGCGGTGGGTCACGTGCTGACTTTTGTTGACACCCGGTTCGACAAAAACGGCTTGAACGAACGGATCCGTTCTCGAATGGAAGGCGTCCGTAGAATTGATGCGCACCCGATGGCCCTTCGGTCCATTTTCACGACTTTGGCGCGAGCGGCGCGTGACGGCGCGATTTGAACAGGCAGGTGAGAAATGATCTGGCATATTTTTAAGAAAGATTGGAAGTTGACGTGGATGTTTGTCCTCGTTGTGGTTGTGGTTCGTTGGATGTATTCCGCGGTTATCTACAAACTTGGATTGTTCGGTGAAGATCCGACACTCGGGATGCTCGCTCAGGTTTTTCCTATACTGGCTGATTTCGCGAGCATGTTTTTGATTGCAGCGATCGTTCATCTAGACGCAATTCCTGGCATGCGCCAGGACTGGTTGGTCCGGCCTGTTTCGCGGCTGGACCTAGTCATTGAAAAATTCCTGTTTGTCGTGCTCATGGTGGACGGCCCGGTCCTGCTGGCCGTTTTGTTTCAGGGACTGGCCAACAAGTTCTCGTTTCGCATGTCTCTTGTGGCTGCACTCTGGCAGGTTACCTTCCTTCTCTTCGCCCTCATTTTGCCTATCTTTGGCTTTGCATCGGCCACGGAAAACATGACGCAGGCGTTCATTTTCGGATGTGGCTGCACCTTCCTTATCAGTGCATTCCTGACGATTGCCAGTGATTTGAATGGACGCGCGCACGGCACGCTGGAACCGGTACCCTATTCTTCCGTTGGATGGGTTGGCGAGACGATGCGGTTCGCTCTCATTCTGGTTGCCGCAGGAACGATTCTTGGACTCCAGTATTTTCGGAGAAAGACTCTAACTTCAAGAGCCCTGGTTCTCGCGTTTGGATTCGCTATTCTTGCCACCGTGTTCCTTCCTTGGAGGCCGGCTTTCGCCATTGAGAAGGCTCTCTCACCGAATCCCAGTGTCGGCGCAAACGCGGTCTTGGTTTTGAATCCTCAAGGGCCAAAATTTCACTCGCCCTCGGGTCTAGCTGGATCGGCCAGGCACGACTACAGCACGAGTATATTCCTGCCGCTGAAGGTGACGGGTCTCCAAACGGACACTTTTTTGATTAGCGACCGTGTGCAAGTGCGCTTGCTGGATACCCATCAGAAGAACGTGTTTGAGGGAGTAGGGGAGGGACTGCAAGTTGCTAAAGAGGGGCCAGACCCTGTGGAGGAGCCTGTCTACCAAGAGATCCCGTTGCACTCGTCACTCTATCATGCTCTTAGCGGTGAATCCCTCCGGGCAGAGATTACTTATTCCCTCACTTCGTTCGCTATGAAAAGCTCTTACTCAATGCCAGCGTTGGGCGGGGATGAGCGAATGCCGGGTTTTGGCTGGTGCCAAACAAAAATGAATGAGGTGGAAACGGTCGTCGAACTTCGCTGCATGTGGCCGGGCAAGGGACCCACGTGTGCGATGCTATTCCTTGAAAATGAAACGACAGGTCGGAGAAACCCCACACGGTCCGCATGTCATGGCGAATATTCACCCTATTCAGGATGGTACACCGGTGACAACATGGCGCATTTCGGAGCGAACATACCCTTTCGTGATCCTTCGGGCTTGGCAAAATTCCCGGTGGACGGACCCCAGTTACCGCAATCCCGCCTCGTCATTCGAGTGTACGAACCTGAAGACCACTTCACTCGTTCGATCACCATTCCACAAATCAGGTTGCAAGATTGGCAAGCACAATAGGGAGAATGGAGGAGGCTCGAAGTATAACGCTCGAGCCTCCGGAAGAATTACATCTTCAGGGCAAACGTATTCTTTCGAATCAGCGAGGTCATCTGGTCATCGCTCAGCGACATGCGCAGAGTCACACGGTCCCCGGCGGGTACGATTTTCGCCTGGTCCAGCAGGTCCGCCAGCTCCGGATTTTCCTTCTGAGCCTGATAGCGCTTATAGAGGAATCCCGCCTGAAGCAGTTGGCCGAGCGTGTTCGCATCTTCCACCGACCCGCAGACCGCTTGGAACTTCCCGTCAATTCCGCTGCTTGCATCCACGTTGATAACCAGGTTCTGCATGCGTGAAACCAGCTTTGCTGCCTCGGGGAATTGCTCGACTTCCGGCGCAAGCTGCTGCATGGCCAGCCGCGTGTACGCGGGATTCAGCACTGCCCAAACCACGCCGTTGCCATTCGCCTCGTTGATCAGCGGGAACAGCGTGTCGTTCGTCAGCAAGCCTTCCTCGGCGCCAAAACGTACTTCCACCATTTTCTCCAGCACTTCGCGGTGTCCAAATGCCGCGGTGTTCGAATCAATGAACAAGAAGAACAAGTCGTTCGCGCCCGTGCCGCTGCCAAAAGAATAGAGCGTGTAACTCCGAGCCTTGAAGGTCGCCAGCTTCTGCTGCTTGAAATAGGCTTCCGTCGAATTTGGGTTGAACGTGCCGAGCGCGACGCCTACCACCTCTTCCCCTGTAGGAACTGCCGACGAGCCTGCGCCCTCGGTCTTCGAAGTCAGCCCTTCCGCCACGAGCCCCCACGCCAGTTCATCCACCTGCGAATTCGGATCCACGCCCGCGGACGCCAGGAATTTCTCGAATTGCTTGAACTTCTCCGGAATCATCTGCTGCTGCAACTGCGGGAACCATTTCTCGGACCGCGCTTTCTTCAAGTCCGCGTAGGCAAATTCGCCGATATTTTTGGGAAACAGCGCGATCACGTCCGTGCCAAGGCGGCCCGCCCGCGCGGGCTTCGGCGCCGCAAGCAAAATCGCCGTTACAAGTGCCGCGGCTGCGGCCTTGCCGATCGCCGTCATCACTCTCATGAAATGCTCCTTTCGGAAGGGGCCGAGGGGACCTTTATTTTACACGCCCTCTATTCTACGCCCTCTATCTCTATGTGCTCTTTGCTCGAGGGCAGTTATTCAAGCGCTTGTGGCGCGAGGCGCATTGTTCAATCGCTCGCGCAGCGCTGCGGCCTTCGCCCGCATGGAGGCCACGTAGGCGGCATCCTTTAAGCCATCGAGGTTGATCTCGACATTTGCCAGCGCGCCACGCGCTCCCGCATCAGCCATCATTCGTGCTACGTGCAAGTCTGAACGCATGGATGCGGCGACGATACCTTCCAGTTGTCCCAGGCGTTCGTAAAGGGCAACCGTCCGCTCGGCCACTTGCAAAGGCACTCCGGCTGCACCCTTGGTCGCCTTTTGAATCGCGGTTTCCCGTTGCGCTGTCTCTTCCGAGTTTCCTTGCGGCAGCTTGCACGCCGCCATCACCGCGTCATAAGACTCCGCATCGCGATCAATCGCGTTGGCTAGCTCGTCGGCTGTCTTTCGCATTTCATCCAGCGCCGTGGAAAGCTGGTCCACGTACGCGGCCTGCGATTTCTTCTTCCGCGAAAGCCCCGCAACCATCTGCCCGAGCGACGCGGCGAGCGCTGCTGCAAATGCCGAAGCACTTCCCCCGCCGGGAGTCGCGCTCGGCGTCGCCACGGCATTCAAGAAGGGCCGCGCCAGCCCTGCGAGCTTTCCATCTTTCGCCGTCATCAACGGCGTGCCACTCAGCGCATCGGCTAGCCTGTTCTCGAGCACCTGCGCCGGGGAAAAATTCTCCAGTTGCAGAAAAAAGTCCGCCGCCATTTCCATCGCCTTTTTCGGCACGAGCCCGACGATCTCGCTTCCCACGGGCATCGCACCGTACCGTTCTGCCTCCCGCTTCACCATTTCATAGACGCGGTGCATCGGCGTTTGCTCAAAATCGGTCAGGTTGATGGAAACCTGCGCCAGGTTGCGCGCTTTCAGCTCCACACCCATGGACTTCACATAACGCAGCCCGCCTGAAGAAAAACGTATGGCTTTGGCGATTTTGTTCGCGATGCTGATATCCGAGGTGTTCAGATTCACGTTGTACGCGATTAAAAATTTCCGCGCGCCAACGACTGTCACGCCGGCCGTGGGGTGCACTTTCGGCTCTCCGATGTCCGGCTGCCTGTCGAGATTCTTCTTCAGCTCTTCGCGCAGCCCTTCGAATTGTCCGCGCCGCACATTTTCCAGGTTCACCCGATCCGGGCGCGTTGCCGCCGCCTCGTAAAAGAAAATTGGAATGCGGTACCGGTTCCAAATCTCATTGCCCACCCGCCGCGCCAGCGCCACGCAATCTTCAATCGTCACGCCGTCAATGGGAATAAACGGCACCACGTCCGTCGCACCCACTCGGGGATGCGCGCCCGCGTGCTTCGTCAGGTCGATTAATTCCATCGCTTTGCCTGCGCCTAGAAGCGCAGCCTCAGCCACGGCGTCCGGTTCGCCCGCCAGCGTAACTACCGATCGGTTATGGTCCGCGTCCATCTCGCGGTCCAGCACATACACGCCCGGCACGCTGCTCATGGCCGCGACAATGGCATCTACTTTCCCTGGATCCCGCCCTTCGGAAAAATTCGGCACGCACTCAATCAGTCTTTTCATCGTTTTGGTTTTTTGCTGTCCTGTTTTTTGTCGTTCTGTTTCTTTTCCTTCAGGTTAGCCCAATTGTGGGGCAGCTTGGGCGTCCGCCCCGGCAGCGTTGGCCTTTCGTAAACGAACGCGCGCTTCTTCTCGTTGGAATTCGTAGGCGGCGCTTGAGCAGAGGATTCTTGCATTGTAGATGTCTGGATCACTTGCGGCTGCGCTGTTGACGCCTGCTGTTCCCTTTGCAATTTGGGCCAGGAAGGTTTGGCTCCTGATTTCACCGGCCATTTCAGTCCAATCATGGGCTTCATGCCTGGTGGAAGCGCCACGGGTCCCTTTAGCGTTTCGGTTTGCCCTTGCGGCTCTGCCTCGGGCGCTTTCCCATTTTCGGCTTTCGATTTCTCCGCAAAATACTCCTTTAACTGATGAGCGCTCCAGAGAATTGCCGTCACCCAAGCCCCGACAACCACTGCATTGTATGTGCTGAAGCCTCCGGCTTTCCCCAGAATGGTTACAGCCACAAAAACGATCGCTAGCAGTGCATAAAGATACTCTTCGAAGAAGTTTTTCGTCTTCGTTGGCCCGATTTTCGGAAGCTTCAGTCTCCGGACGGGCTTGCCGGTATAGCTAGTTCCTGGATTCTTTGGCGGCATGGATTAGGCGACCGCGTTTGATCGTGATCGAGCAGTGGTTCACTCCAAAATAATAAGGAATTTCGCGGTAGTCGGCCACCTCGAATACCGAGATGTCCGCTTGTTTGCCAACCTCCAGCGAGCCAATCTGCTTTTCGCGCCGCAGCGCGTAAGCGGCATTAATAGTTGCGGCGGTGATGGCTTCAGCCGGGGTCATGCGCAGTTGCGTGCACGCCAGCGAAAGAATCATCGGCATGCTTAGCGTTGGGCTCGTCCCCGGATTGTAGTCCGTTGCCAGCGCCACAATTGCACCCGCATCGATCAGTTCGCGTGCGGGCGCGTACTTCTTCAATCCCAGATGAAAGTCGCAACCAGGAAGCAGGGTCGCCACCGTCTCGGATTTTCCCAACGCCCGAATGTCGCTCTTGTTCACATATTCGAGATGATCGCAGCTCGCCGCGCGCAACAGAACCGCCAGCCGCGTTGCGCCGCTCCGTGAAAGCTGCTCGGCATGCATGCGCGGAGCCAGTCCCCACTGGCGTCCCGCCTGCAGCACGCGCTTCGACTCTTCCACCGTAAACGCCCCGCGGTCGCAAAACACGTCGCAAAACTCCGCCAGCTTCCGCTCCGCGATTTGCGGCAGAAGATTTTCTTCGAGCAACTGAATGTACTTTCTCGCTCCCCCAGTTTTTTCGCGAAACTCCTCCGGCATCACGTGCGCACCCAGAAAAGTCGACCTAATCTCCAGCGGCTGCTCCGCAGCCAATTCTTTGTGCAGCTTCAGGGTTTTCAATTCGCTCGCGACGTCCAGCCCGTACCCGCTTTTCGCTTCAATCGTCGTGGTTCCGTGTGCGGCAAATTCTCGCAACGCAGCCAGCGCGCGTTTTTTCAATTCTTCCGCGGTTGCCCCCCGCAGCTTCTCGACCGAATTGAGAATCCCGCCGCCTTTGCGCGCAATCTCCTCGTAACTCGCGCCCTGAATTTTCAACTCATACTCTTCCGCGCGGCTCGCCGCATGCACCAGGTGCGTGTGCGAATCCACAAATCCCGGCAACGCCACGCGCCCGCCCAAATCAAGTTTCTCCGTCGCCTGCGCTTCCGGGAGCGCTTCCACCTCCAAGCGCGTCCCAACCGCGGCAATCATGCCGTCTCGCACCAGCAGCGCGCCATTTTCAATCAAGCCCAATTCGGAAAGGGACTCGCCGCGTCGCGGACCGCTTCCGCGCAGCGTCAGCAACTGCGACGCACCCGTAATGAGCAGAGAATTCGCCAAAGTCCTCGTATTATGCCGGAAAGGCTTTTAGTAGCACAGGCTTTAGCCTGTGTCATCATCCACGCGGAGTAAATGCTCGCAGTTTGGTCCTGTCCTATGCTCCCGCGGCTTGACCCTTATACGCAGGCAAAAACACTTCCTGGACAAACGTCTTGTAGGAAGTAGGCGTCGTATTTCTCTCCGACCGCGGCTCCAGTGGGATTATGCGTCCATCATTCAGTGCGCCGGCCATTTCGCAGATGAGCGTCGCCACATTCTTGGACATACCCATTTGCGTCAGCGCCATAATCACCTGCTCGTCGGGAAGTTGGATGTAGGCGAGGGCTGGCTTCCCGATGGCGTTGCCAACAATCCGCGCCGCATCGGCATAGGTAACGTCCCCTTGCCCAAGCAACTCCCTCGATTGCTGCCCGTTGAAGTCAAAATGCAGCAAGTGCTGTGCGGCGACCGCTCCAATGTCCTTCGTGGCAATCATTGGTAGCGGAACGTCTACGCGGACTGGGCCGGCCATCATTCCAAACTCCTTGATGATGCTTGCCTGTGGCAAAGTGTTCTCCATAAAATATCCCGGGCGCAAATGCAGCACGTTAATCTCCGCAATGTCGGCAAATCGCGCCTCCATATAGTGTTGGCCGGCGATGGGTCCGGTCTTTTCGGCTTTGTCCGCGCCCACGCTGCTCAGCGCGACGACGTACTTCATGCCGGTCGCTTCGATCGCAGTGGCCATGGCGTCGGAGGTCTTGTCTTGAAACCCTCGGTAATCGTCGCTAGTCAAGTTCGGAGGTGTCATTGAATACAGGCCCTCCGCTCCTGCGAGGACTCTGATCATGGCGTCGGCGTCCGTCACGTCCGCGGCCACTGCCTCGGCACCGCGGCTCACCAGCGGCGCCAACTTCTTAACATCGCGCCCCACGACTCGCACTCGCTTTCCATGGTCGAGCAAGGTGTTCGCCACAACGGCGCCGGTGTGGCCGGAAGCTCCCAGAATGACGTACATGACTCCTCCTTGTCGGGCATTGAGTAGAGATACCGTCAAAAGAGCCGGTGTTCGCAGCTAGCCCATCGGAATCTTCACGCGGGTTTTCTCCGCGAACGCAATCGCTTCGGGATACCCCGCATCCACGTGCCGAGCCACACCCATCCCCGGATCATTCGTCAGCACGCGCTCAATGCGCTTCGCCATTTCCTTCGTGCCGTCCGCCACCGTGACTTGCCCCGCGTGTTGCGAATACCCAATCCCCACGCCCCCGCCGTTATGAATCGAAACCCACGACGCCCCGCTCGCCGTATTGATCAGCGCGTTCAGCAGCGGCCAGTCCGCCACAGCGTCCGAGCCATCGCGCATCGCCTCGGTCTCGCGATACGGCGACGCCACCGATCCGCAATCCAA
>Ga0126381_100004913_pt1 | contig 14616 bp, 11 predicted proteins | sample PanSoiMetPlot_28_FD_96465 | JGI IMG/M metagenome (GOLD analysis project Ga0126381, IMG submission 96465) | Tropical forest soil microbial communities from Panama - MetaG Plot_28 | ecosystem: Environmental > Terrestrial > Soil > Tropical forest > Bulk soil | place: Panama | collected 2016-02-17
AGATCCAGACAGCCCGGTAATGACCGTAAAGGTGTTGCGCGGAATCTCCAGACCGATATTTTTCAGGTTGTGTTGCCGTGCGCCCCGGATGACGATTTTTTTTAGACTCATATGGAGCCAAAGCACTTGTTACTAGCATTCATCAGCGTAAATGACTGTGAAGGGCTAATCTCTCAACATAGCAGCGTGAGAAAACGGGGTCAATGAACATCGCGGACTCTCTTATCCGGTGCGAAAGTACGTGTTGCACAGTTGCTCCGCTTCCGCAGTAAAGCATGGGTGCCGTCTTCATTTGTTTTCAAGGACATCGAATCGCTTCGATTAGGGCTGGCTGATAATCGGGCAAAGCCTGGAAAGCGGGGGAGCGATGAAAAAGCGAATGCGCATCGTCGTCCCGTCCACCAGAAGGGCATAACAACAAGAAATACTTTGTAGGAACCCACGGTGAAATCGATCGCAAAAAATAAACTTGCCATGTGAAATCGCAAATTGGCAAATGCGGCGATGGTGGAGGACTAAGGTGTTTTACCGATAAGATTTAGCAGTCCATTGAAACGCACTCGGAAAATTTACTTGGCGCATGGACTTTTTACGCGGGGGCGGGCAAGAAACGCCAGGTATTTCAGCGCCTTAGGTTTGGTTTATGGCGTGCGTTGCAAAAAAGTGTCAGGGAAGGAAAGCCGAGGATCCCTTCGGGGATTGAGGGCTGGGCCGGCTTCCTTCCCCGGCCTATTTACGGGCTTATTTTCCCACCCCTACTGAGTGCCAGTCGACTTTTTCGCCTTCGATTCGCCTGGAAGAAACGCCTTAACGGACTAACGAAATTCGTGTAAATTTATCAGGCTATCCGCAGCTGAAAATTGGGGCGTGGTCCAATCGGTAGGGCACCTCACTGTTAATGAGGACGGTGGTGGTTCGAGTCCACCCGCCCCAGCCAAACTCGGGGACTTATCCGCGCGAAAAGCTTCGAAACTAGTCCTTGATAATCGGGAAATTGGAACCGACCCAACCACGCCAGCCGCCGTCCATGGAAATTACGTTCGTGTAGCCCATTTTTTGAAGGTTGTCAGCGGCCAAGGCGGAGCGGAAGCCGCCACCGCAGTAGAGAATGACCGTAGCGTTCTTGTCGGGCACGGTTTTTTCGATGTCGCGCTCAATGACGCCTTTACTGAGGTGAACGGCGCCGGGAATGTGTCCGCGGGCCCATTCGGAACCCTCGCGCGTGTCGATAAGCAGAATCTTTTCACCCGCATCGATGCGCTTTTTGGTTTCGCGGTAGTCTTCCTGTTTGATGCGCTTCTTTGCATCGTTCACCAGAGCCAGAAAACCCTGCGCATGATGCGGCGCTGCCACGGTTCACCTCGCGCGACTTCGAAAAAACTCTATCACAACCAGCGCCTCTACTTCATATCGCGCCAGTTGTAGCCGACTTTAGTTTCCACCAGAAGCGGAACGCGCAGTTTGTAGACACCTTCCATGATTTCCTTCACCAGCTTGCGCAAGCGCGCAATTTCATTCTCGGGAGCCTCGAAGAGCAGCTCGTCGTGCACCTGAAGGATCATTCTGGATTCCAACCGTTCGGCAACGAGGCGACGGTCAACTTCGATCATGGCGAGTTTGATCAAGTCGGCGGCGGCGCCCTGCATGGGAGTGTTCATGGCCGTACGTTCAGCGAAATTGCGCAGGCTGATCTGGGGCGAGGTAATTTCAGGCATGGGACGAATGCGGCCGAAAATGGTTTTGGTGTAGCCGAGCTTGCGCGTTTCTGCAATCTGGTTCTCGAGGTATTTTTTCACGCCGCTGTAGCGCTCGAAATAGGCAGCAATGAACTTCGCGGCTTCTTTCGTATCGATGCCTAAGTTCTGGGCTAGTCCGAAGGGCGAAAGCCCATAAATGACGCCGAAATTAATCACTTTTGCCACGCGTCGATGCTCTCGGGTCTGTTCGAGGGGCAAAACGCCGAATACTTCCTGAGCGGTGCGCGAATGGATGTCCTCGCCGCGGCGAAAAGCTTCAACTAGAATCGGGTCCTCGGAAAAATGAGCGAGAATCCGCAGTTCGATCTGCGAATAATCGGCCGAAAGGAGCAGATAACCCGGCGAAGCCACGAACGCGGCCCGGATTTCGCGGCCCAGCTCGGTACGAATCGGGATGTTCTGCAGATTGGGATTGGCCGAGCTGAGCCGCCCGGTGGCGGTCCCTGTTTGATCGAAGCGCGTGTGCAGGCGTCCGGTGACCGGGTGGATGAGGCGCGGCAGCACGTCCGCATAGGTCGACTTCAATTTTGTGAGCTCGCGATACTCGAGAACTCTTTTGGGAAGCTCGTGCACGAGCGCCAGTTCTTCGAGTACTTCGGCCGCGGTGGAACGGCTTTTCACGCGGCTGCGACGCGGCGTTTGCAAGCCGAGGCGGTCGAAAATCACCTCGGCTAATTGCTGCGGAGAATTGATTTTGAACTCGAATCCGGCGAGATCGTAGATGCACTTTTCGAGGCGGGAAATCTCCTCCTGCGCTTCGGAGGAGATCAGGCCGAGTTCATTTTTGTCCACGCGAACGCCGGCACATTCCATGCGCGCGAGCACGTGGGACAGAGGGAAGTCGATGGTCTCGTAGAGATTCAGCAGATCCATGTTTTCGACTTCAGCTCGCAGCACGGGTGCGAGCCTGATGAGGAAGTCGGCGTGCTCGCCGGGGGTGCCGGAAAGAGTGCGGTTGAGATGGCGCAAAACTACTTCGGGGAAGCGGTGATTGGCAGTGGTGGACCGCGCTAAGTAGGAATAAAGAATCGTAGCTTGGCTGATACCCGCGATTGACGATGAGAAAGCGCCGCCGACGCCGGCGGCGCAGAGCACATTGAAAAGCTTCGCGTCGTGAACGATTTTGGGGCGCGTGGAGTCGGCGAGCCATTCGCCCATGACGCCGAGCGCTCGATTTTCCGAGTCGTTGGCAATGAAGCGCGCGCTGCCCGGTTGCATCGAGATTTCGATGCCCAGAACGCGCGACCCGAAACCTTGCTCGTCAGCTTCTTCGGAGTCGAGCGACAGCCACACCGCTGCTTCCTTCCCCTGGGGAATGGAATCGAGAAAAAATTTGAGGGCAGCGGGTGATTCGAGCGGGGAATAATCCGTGGTGCTGGTATCAATAACCGGCGCAAGCTCCTTGATCAGAGACGTGAACTCGAGTTCGGTGTAAAGCTCGCGAAGCGCGGCCGAATCGGGGTCGCGAACCTCCAGCGTCTCCAGCGAAAGCTCGACGGGCGCGTCGGTGGGAATGGTGGAAAGGTCTTTGCTGAGTTTCACAAACTCAGCGTATTTCTCGAGCGCCTCGCGATAGCTGGCGCGCTTCACTTCCGCGGCGCGCCGCAGCGTTTCCTCGGCGCTTCCGAACTGCTGGATCAACTGGCGGGCGCCCACGTCGCCGATGCCCGCCTTGCGGCGCTCGCCGGGCGCGGGCTTTTCGTTAGGATCGCGCGCGCCGGGAATGTTATCGATGCTATCGCCCATGAGCGCCATTACGTCTGGAACCTTTTCCGGTGCCACCCCCATGATTTCGATGACTTTTTCGCGGTCGATAACGAGATCGCCCTTAGCCGGATTGAGCAGCCGCACGGCATCGCCGACAAGCTGCATCAGGTCCTTGTCGCTGGTGACGATGATTACCTCCAGGCCGAGTTCGCTCGCTTGCCGAGCAAGTGAACCGATCACGTCGTCAGCTTCGTAGCCCGCGTATTCGAGCATAGGCAAACGCATGACCTGGCAGTATCTGCGCACGTAAGGAATCTGCAGGGCGAGTTCATGCGGCATGGGCGTGCGCTGGGCCTTGTAGGACTCGAAAAGCTTGTCACGGAAAGTAGGCGCGGCAACGTCGAAGACAACGGCAATGTAGTCCGGATGCAGGTCTTTATTCTTAAAAAGGCGCCGCATCATGGTGGCGAAAAGATACGGCACTTTGGTCGGGATGCCCGATTTGGTTTGCAGGCTCATATTGATGGGCACGTGGAAGGCCCGGTAGATGTAGCCCATCACATCGATGAGGAAGAGGCGTTTCCGATGCGCCATTGCTGGAGCGTTTGCGTGTGCGTCGTTCGTTATTGTTTTTTTTTCGGGCATTTCTTGGATTAGCGAGGCAGTTCCGCTCAACGAGTGCCGATGCATGTGGCGGGAAGATTTAGTATAGCAGACCGTTCGCCCTCCCGGGGCGGGTGCCCCTCGGGACAGGGCCACCGTCAAAGCAAGGTAGTCTGATACGGTGAAATATTGAGGCAGACCGCTGCGTATCACCCTATGGACGGGCGCAAGACCACCGGAGCGATGAACGACGCGGAATTGGCGCGGCTGCTGGTGCAAGTCCGGGCGGGCGACGCCGACGCCTGGGGCGAGCTTTATCGCACGTTTGCGCCGGCCATCTTCCGCTTCTGTCGTCGCGCGCTTCCGACCCGCGAAGATGCGGAAGACGCGACCACGGAAATTTTCATGAAAGTACGCCAAAAGCTGGGAACCTTCGATGCCTCGCGGCCATTCACCGCCTGGCTGTACAAAGTGGCCAGCAACCACTGCTGGGACATCCTGCGCCGGCGCCGCATCCGGCAGGATCTTGAGACCGAGGATGTGGAAGCTCTGCCGCTCGAACATCCCGAGCCCAGCCAGCTCGAACGGCTGCAAGCCGAACACGCCGGCGCGGAGGTTCGCAGGGGCCTGGCAAAGTTGCCCGACCGCGCGCGCATGGCGCTGGTGCTGCGCTATTTCGCGGAAATGAGCTACGACGATATTGCGGAAACCTTAGGCGTACAGCGCGCCTTCGTGGGAGTGCTGCTGCTACGCGCGCGGCATCAGCTACGCGACATTCTGCGCCAAGGAGGAGCCGAGGCGGCGTTCGCCGCACGAGGAAAGTCATGAGTCACTTCGATGAAATGACCGCGCTGCTCTATCTCGATAAGCAGTTAGATGAAGGGCGGGATCGAGAGATTGCCGCGCATATCTCTGCATGCGGTCCATGCCGGAATCTTCTGCAGGCGTTGCAGAAGGAGAACATCTGGCTAGAGGAAGCTCTAGCGAGCCCGGATGAACCGATTCCGTGGCGTTTGAGCGCACCGCCCGAATCCGAAAACATCTGGGCGTCGTGGGCCTGGACGGCGACCCTGGCGGCTGGAGCGGCGGGCGTTTACACGGTTTGGAGCGGGATGATCGATCCGTGGCTCACGCAAGCTTCTGACGCGGGTTTCAACCAGGGCAACGTGCTGACGATGCTGTTTTTCAGTGGCGCTTTTTGGAAAGGGTGGGACGCCATGCAAAGCATGATTGAATTTTTATCGATAGCTTCGGTAACGGTTGTGGCGCTATGGCTGCTGCGACGGCACTGGCGGCGATTTACGGTGGTCGCGGCTTTTCTGGCCGCAGGCCTGGGAATGCTGGCGTTCTCGCCGGCGGCGAAGGCCGCGGAAGTGGATCACGGCGACCCAAACTACACGCTCGAGGCTGGACGGGAAGTGAAGACCGACCTGATTGTGGCTGCCGAGCACACACGCATTGACGGCGATGTGGACGGCGATCTGATCGTTTCTTCACGGAGCATCACCGTGAATGGCCATGTAAAGGGGGACCTCCTCGCTTTTGGGCAGGAGGTCTACGTGAATGGCCCTGTTGACGGCAACGTGCGGACCTTCGCGCAAGCTCTCAATCTCAATAGCGTGGTCGGAAAGAATGTAATGGCCTGGACGCGCGAAGTCGACATGGAAGAAAAAGCGCGCGTGGGCGGCACGATGACGCTGGGCGCTGCCAACACGGAGCTCGACGGAGAGGTGAATGGCGACCTGCTCGCCTTCAGTGGCGACCTAGAGGCGAACGGAAGGCTAGGCGGCAACGCCCGTATCCGCGCGGGGCGCCTTCGAATCGGCCCCAAAGCCGATATTGGCGGGCAAATTCGATATCGCGGCGGGCGGCAGCCAGAAGTTGCTGCGGACGCGAAGCTGGCGAGCCCCATTCAAATTCTTTCCCGGGGCAGACCGCGTCCAAACTACGCGTCGCTGGGCTTCTATTGGCGGCAAGTTCTGGCCTGGGCCGCTGCGTTGCTATTCGGGATCGTTCTGTTCCTGATGGCCCCGGTGTTTTTCAGGGATGTGGAGAATTCCGGGAATCGCTTCGGAGTATCGCTGGGGCTCGGTTTGCTGTTCCTGGTGGCCACGCCTGTAGCGGCGGTCGTCGCGTGCTTAACGATTATCGGCTTGGGCGTGGGAATCACAGCGCTTCTCGTGTACATCATCGCCATTTACGCCGCGCAGGTTTTTGTGGGCGAATGGGTGGGCGAAAAGCTGCTGGGGGCAGGCGCCGGAACCGGGGCGGCAATTGGCCGGCTGGCGGTTGGTTTGGCCATTCTTCACGTATTGCGGCTGATTCCCTTTGCCGGGCGATTGGTCGGGCTCATCGTGGTGCTGTGGGGCCTGGGCGCGCTGGTACTGGCCATTCACCGAAGGCTGCAGCCGCAATTCGCGCCCGCAGCTTAGGTCAGCGTAAAAATCGCACTCGGTTGGAACTGCTTCCGTTACAATTTCGGCGTGTCGCAAGCACCCCACGAAATGGATGCTGCCGTTAGCCCCCAAGTGCATTCGCCAAGTCTTGCCAAGCGGCTGGGGGCAATACGTTCCGGCTTTGCCCCTGCTTTCTGGGTCGCTAATACCACGGAACTCTTTGAGAGGCTCGCGTATTACGCCACGGCGGCTGTCCTGGCAATCTATCTGAACGAGCAGCTTCACTTTTCGAGTGAGCTTACCGGATGGTTGATGGGGACCTTTGGGTTGGTCGTCTGGTTTCTGCCGATATTAGGCGGAACGCTGGCTGATCGGTTTGGGTTCCGGCGCGCGCTGATGTTCGCCTACCTGGTCATGACGCTCGGCTATTACTTGCTGGGCTCTCTCTCCGCGCCATGGATGCAGCCACTGCGCCAGGCGCTCTCGGACAAGTGGCTGGTGTTGGCAATTCTACTGGTCCCGGCGCTGGGGCCGGGCATGGTGAAACCGTGCGTTGCCGGGACGACGGCGCGCGCTTCAAGTGAAAGCGTGCGTTCGCTGGGCTATTCGATTTACTACACCATTGTGAATATCGGCGGGGCGATCGGTCCTTTTCTGGCGTTTCTGGTGCGGAAGCAACTCGGGCTCGGAATCGAAGCTGTGTTTCGCATGGCGGCGCTCAGCGTATTTCTCATGTTTTGGGTAATCCTGATTTTCTATCGCGAGCCGGCTAAGGCGGGCGAAGAGAAAGTTGCCAGCGTTTGGGAGGCGCTGGTAAACATGGTTGCGATTCTTCGCAACGGGCGTTTCGTGGCTTTCCTTTTGATTTCCTCGGGCTTTTATATCGTGTTCTGGCAGGAATTTATTTCCGCGCCGCTGTTTGTGCGGAAGTACGTCAATTCGCAAGCGAACGTGGACCTGTTGCTCACGGTAGATCCGATCGTGGTAATCAGCTTGCAGATTGTGATCGCTTACTGGACCCGAAACATGCCCGCCATCCGGGCTATTGCCCTGGGCTTTCTGGTGTCGGGGCTTTCCTGGATTCTTCTCGCGCTGCACCCAACGATTCCAATGGTTGTTGCGGCGTTCGCGGTCCTTGCTCTAGGGGAAGTTATACAGGCATCGCGGTATTACGAATACATATCGAGGCTGGCCCCCCCAGGACAGCAAGGCGTTTACATGGGCTATGCATTCTTGCCGGTAGCGATCGGCTATTTCATCGCGGGTGGCCTGGGCGGATATTTGCTGCACGAATTTGGGGATGTTTTTCAGCGGCCACAGGCTATGTGGACAGTCGTTACGGCGATTGGAATTGTGACAGCGGGACTAATGCGGTTATACGGCAGGATCGCGAAACCGACGGAGGTCGTTGCAGTTTCTTCTTAAGTGTGCGCGAATTCGAAATCTTCGCGGACTATCCGTCAGGTGGAAACCGTCAGGCGGCATGCTATGGTGTCTGCCCTGCGGCCATCCGCACGGCCTGGTCGGTTGAAATGAGGCGGGTGCCGAGCCGCTGCAATTCTTTCACAGCAGAATTCCCTTCTTCGGAGGCGATAGTTTCAATGGCGTCGCCCACAAGAGCGACTTTCGCGCCACGCTCGAGCAGGCCCTTTACCGCGCAGCGAACGCAATATTCCGTGACTACGCCGAATACAACATACTCAGTGTTTGGCCCCAACCTGCGAACCCACTCGTCTGCCTTGGGATTGTCGAAGACATCGAGTGTTTGCTTCTCAAAGACCAACTGCCGGTAATCCGACAAGCGCTGCGGCAACGAAAAGGAGCGATCGTTGGGGACCGTCAAGCGTCGGGGCGCCAGCCCTTCCGGGATAATTTCCGCTCCGGGAGATCCCTTCACGCAGTGTGGCGGGAAAAGCTGAAACTCGGCATCGTCCGGGGCATGCGCATCGGCACTGGAAACCAGAAAGGCGCGGCCTGCGCGCACCTGGTCCACCAACCGGTTGACGTTTGGAATGATTTTCTCCGCGCCGGGGACATAGAGCTTCCCCGCAGGCAGCATAAAATCCACTTGGGCGTCGACTTCCCAGAAAACGATGCGAACAGTTTCCATGGTTTGCTTTGGACGCTGATGCGGTCATCCGACCGCTATTTTACCCGCAAGGCGGGTGACTCGCTGGCGCACCTTTTCCAGCATTTTTTTCAGCCGTTCGCTGTAATGCACCGGATACGTCGCTTTGCGTTCGATTTGGCGATAGCGTTTGGGAACCTTCGCTAGGCTATCGATAGTGCGTTGGCGTAACCGTTGCACAGGCTCGTGGGGAACCAAGCGACGTCCAGCACGCATGACCTCGACGAGCAACGGTATTCCGCGGTTCGCGGCTTCGTCTTCGAGCGCAATTTGATCATGGTGGTACTCACCGGCAGCGGTTGAATAACGAAACACTTGCTTGCGTCCAGGATAAGTGACCTTGGCGTGGCTGAATTTTGCTGCTTCGTGGACCTTGCCATCTCGTTCCACCTCCACCAGCTTGTAAATCAAATTCAGATGCGGCGCGTCACCCGGGGTTCCCAGCGCCGTTCCTACGCCGAAAGCGTCGATTGCGGCACCCTTGGCGAGCAGATCGGCGATTTTGTATTCGTCGAGATCGCCCGAGGCAAATATTTGCACGTCATTCCATCCGGCGCGATCCAGTTCGCGGCGCGCCCAGCGACTGTCTTTTACCAAGTCGCCGCTATCGAGGCGGATTCCGGCCGGCTTCCGTCTCAGGGCGATGATTTTCTTCACCGCGTTGTGCACGCCATACGTGTCCACTAGCAGCACAGCTCCGGAAGGAAATGTATCGAGGAAATGACGAAAAGCCTCGGCCTCATCTTCGTGGGCCATGATCCAGGAGTGGGCTTGCGTGCCATAAGTGGCGATTCCATAGCATTCGCCGGCGAGCGCGTTAGAAGTGCCGCTGCAGCCTCCGACCACCGAGGCGCGCGCAGCAAGCAGGCTGGCTCCGGCCCCATGGGCGCGGCGCGCACTAAAATCAACGACGCTGCGGGCGTTAGCGGCGGTCACAAGCCGCGCAGCCTTGCTGGCGATCATCGTTTCATAACTCAACGTGGCGAGTAGGTAGGTCTCCATCAGTTGAGCTTCGATGATTGGCGCAACGACACGCATCAATGGCTCGCCAGGGAAAACCACCGTGCCCTCGGGCACAGCCCACACGTCGCCGGTAAACCGGAATTTCCTAAGGTAGTCGAAAAATTTCGGCTGAATCTGGCTTAACGTGGGATGCTGCTCAAGGTAGGCGGCTTCCTCAGAGGAAAAATTCACGTTTTCCAGGTATTCCAGGGCCTGTTCCAGACCGGCAGCGATCAGGTAATTGCGCTGTGGCGGGATGTTGCGTATGAAGAGTTCAAACGTTGCACGCGCGTCGAACCGCGTCTGGAAATAGCCCGCGGCCATGGTCAATTCATAAAGATCGGTGAGCAGGCCGGAGTATTCACGCATGCTGACTTAGGCGGAGTCGCTCTCGCCCGAGGTGAGACGCCCCAGGTGGTCGCAAAGTTTCCAGTCGAATAAGCCTTCGTATATCAGCAGGATAAGCGAATTGCCCCTCCCGAATGAACATAAGTAGCTGCTTCTACATGCCAATTTGCCAGTGAAAAGACAAAACCCCCAAGTGCCCGCGCCGTTCCGCGCTCAGACCTACCTTGGGGGTTTTGCCGCTAAGCTTTGCGCCGGGTCACGTTTACTTCAGAACGGCGTCTTTGAAGGCCTTGGCCGCTCGCAAGCGCACTACCGTCTTTGCTTTAATTTTGATTGCTTCGCCGGTGGCCGGATTGCGGCCCATGCGCGCCTTGCGATGCGCCTTTACCGCGCGTCCGATGCCGGGAATAACAAACTTGCCGGAACTCTTGGCTTCTTTTACCGCCAATTTGAAAAGCTCATCGAAAAAGCCCGATACCTGCTTTTTGGACACCGGTTTGTCGGGGGTGCTGACCTTGTCGGCCAGGTGCGCGATAATTTTGGACTTGCTCAAGGGGGTAGCCATCGAGTTTCATTTCCTCCTCAGATTGTAAAAAGCGGATTGGCCCCGGCGTCCGGGATGCCGCGGGGAACTATAGCCGCGCTGGTGCTGCAACGCAAGGGAAAACGTCAAAAATCGCCTGAAAAAATGGGCATTTCCACAATTCTTGCCGCTACAGTGCCGCCAACTGCCGATAGAAAAGCGCGACCGACTTGATCCCACCGAAATAATTTTCCAAGGCGATATGTTCATCCGGGGCGTGCGCGTTCTCGTCGGGGAGCCCAAAGCCCATCAAGACGCAAGGCACTTTGAACGTATCGTGCATTTGCGTAACGAAAGGAATCGACCCTCCTTCGCGAATGAAAACGGCCCGTTTTCCGAATCCTTCCTGAAGCGCGTGGATGGCTTTCTGGAAGATGGGGTGCGAATACGGGGCCACCCAAGGTTTTCCAGTGCTCATCAACTCGAACCGGCAGGATACGGACTTTGGCAGCAATTTTCGGATGTGCCGCTCGACGAGTCTGGCAATTTTCACGGGGTTTTGGTTGGGAACCAGGCGAGTGGAGAGCTTTGCGTACGCCTTTGAAGGAATCACGGTTTTTGCGCCTTCTCCTGTGTATCCACCCCAGATGCCGTTTAGCTCGAGCGTCGGCCGGGTCCAAAGCTGTTCGACGATCGAGTAGCCTTTCTCGCCGCAAAGCGCCGCTGCACCGACGGTCTTGCGAAATTCCGTTTCTTTCCAGGGTAGCGAGTTCAGCGCCTTGCGCTCCTGGCGAGAGAGAATGGCAACATCGTCATAGAACCCCGGTACGCTCACGCGAAAATTCTTGTCGTGCAGCTTGGCGATGGTTTCGGCGAGAATCGTGATGGGATTTGGAACAGCTCCGCCGAAAACTCCGGAATGGAGATCCTGAGCCGGCCCGGTGATTTCCATCTGGTAGTAGTCCAAGCCGCGCAGGCCATAGGTGATCGAAGGCACGCCTTTGGCGAGCATCGACGTATCGGAAACCACCAATGCATCCGCCTTGAGGCGGTCGCGATTCTGCTTCACAAAATCCCACAGGCTGATGCTACCGACTTCTTCCTCCCCTTCAATCATGACTTTGACGTTAATGGGAAGCTTGCCCTCGGATCGTCTGAGGGCCTCAAGAGCCTTGATGTGGATGTGTACTTGACCCTTGTCATCGGCGGTGCCCCGGCCGAAAAGGTTGCCGTCGCGGACCGCGGGCTCGAAGGCGGGAGTAGTCCACAACTCGAGCGGTTCGGCTGGCTGGACGTCGTAGTGGCCATAAAATAAAATTGTTGGTTTGCCAGGTTCGTGCAGCGATTCGCCGTAAACCAGCGGGTGCATTTTTGTGGGGGTGATGGCGACGTTCTCGAGGCCAGCTTGGCGAAGCTTCGCTGCGACCCACTGCGCGGCGCGTTCGATGTCGGCCTTGTGCTCGCTTTTCGCGCTCACGCTCTGAATTCGAAGAAAGTCCGTCAACTCTTTGAGATGCTCGTCCCGCCTAGAATCGATGTAACTAACTAGTTCCATTGAAGATCTCTCCTACGGTTCAGCAAGCCGCAAAGCGAGAGCAAAGGTGTGTAAAACTCCGTTCTCTGCACTGCCCTTTTGAGCACGGTCGAGCCCCGAAGCGTTGACTCGTCCTGCCCAGCATTGCACGATAGCTCTATTATGAATACGCTAGAAACGCAAGCGAGCGCGCAGCGCCGCAGCTCCCGGGTTTTTACCCGCATTCCCATTCGCGCGCAGGGAAGAGCGATTGACGGGCGCAAATTTCGCGAAAATAGCCAAACGATCGTCATCAACGCTCATGGGGGACTGATTTATCTGCAACATGAACTGGAACTGGGAGCCGAATTGGTCCTTGTTAATCCCGGCACCGAGGAAGAACAGGAATGCCGGGTAGTTTATCTGGGCGACACGTCCGAAAGAGGAACGCGCGTGGGTGTCGAATTTCTCTCGCCGAGCCCGCATTTCTGGGGTGTCGAGTTTGCCCAGCAGGACTGGACCTCTCCGCCTGTCCCCAAGCCGGTGAACTGATCTCGACGAATTGGCAAAATCGGTCTGGATAGCTCAAGTCAGTTCGCCGGTCCTCTGCCGCGGTTCACTCTGGCCCTTGAATCCCGCATCGTACGTGCTAGTTTGTTGCCACAAAAATTTCCAGAGCCCTACGCCATTGGAGCGCACTTTTGCCGCCTTCGTCTGCCGGACCGGGAACTACTGTGGGCGTTGAAAGGCCGATAGGAAGTCTCGCCCGAATGACCCTCACAGAGTGGGCTATCTGTGGTGTGGCCTGCATCGGATTTCTGTTCGACACATTCGTTTTGCTGGTTCTCACTCTGATCGTTCAGCCTTCACTTGCGGAATTGCTGAACGTCAAGCCTGGCAGCGCACTGTTCAACCACTGGATCGGCATGCTCTTTTATATTCCAGCCGTAGCTGGAGGGATCTTCGGGCTGCTGGGCGGCTACCTGATAGACCGTCTGGGGCGCAAGCGTGTTTTGCTGTGGAGCATTTTGCTTCCTGCCATCGCCACCTTTGTTACGGCGTATGCGAAATCGCCCTCACAACTGCTGCTGTTGCGGTCGCTTAGCTTTGTCGGCGTTTCCGTCGAATTCGTGGCGGCGACCGCCTGGCTGGCGGAGCTTTTTCCCGCGCGCGAGCGACGCGAAGCCATCCTTGGATACACGCAGGGCTTTTCGTCCACTGGCGGAATCGTAATGAGCGCTGTGTACTATTTGGCGGTCACTTTCAGCGAGCGGCTCCCGGCGGTGTACGGCGCGCACGAACCATGGCGCTATACCATGATGTTTGCGATTCTGCCCGCGGTCCCGGTGGTGTTCGTCCTTCCGTTTTTGCCTGAGTCTCCGGTGTGGCGCAAAAAGAAACTCGAAGGAACGCTGAAACGCCCGAGTGTGGCCGAGCTTTTCCAGCCCGCGTTTCGGAAAACGGCGTTGCTGACCTGCCTGATGATGGCGTGCTCCTACGCCGCATCTTTCGGAATGCTGCAACACTTCGCACGTATCATTCCCGGAACCCCCGGGGTGCGGATGTTGTCGCAGGCGACCCAGCAGCAGCGGGTTAGTTCGCTGCAGGCCGCGCAGGAAATCGGCGGGCTTGTGGGCCGCTTCCTGATGGCTTTTCTCGCCGTGCAAGTGTTGAGCCGGCGGCGGCTCTTGCGAGTGTTTCAGCTGCCGGGTTTGCTGTTGATTCCGCTGGTGGTGCTGTGGCCGGCTATCCGGGATGGCAATATGTCCTGGTGGGGGATTTTCGCATTGGGGCTGATCACTGTGGCGCAGTTCAACTTCTGGGGCAATTACTTACCGATGGTCTATCCTGTACATCTGCGGGGAACCGGCGAAAGCTTCGCGGCCAATATCGGTGGTCGCATGCTGGGGACATCCGCTGCTTTGCTGACTACCAGTGTCGTCACCTACATGCCGGGCGGCACGGCGGCGCGGCAACTTGGCTATGCCGCGGCCCTCGTGGGTTTTCTTGCTTACGCTATCAATTTTGTTGCCAGTCACTGGCTGCCTGAGCCCCGGCAGGACGTCGCCGCAGATTACGACTAGTTCGCGCGCCTCTTTTTGCCGTTACGCCAGCTTCAGGCGCAGCAGGCGCCGTGCATTGCCCTCGTAGATCTTCTGGCGATCCTCGCTGGAAATGTCTAATTCGTCGAGGCAGCGAATCGTTTCCCGAATAAAGCCTGGTCCCTTCTCCGGGTCGAAGGGAGAATCGGAAGCAAACAGGGTTTGATCAGGGCCGAAAAAACTGAGTCCGCAAGCCATCGCCTCCTTCGCGCCAAACAGCGCCGTATCGGCGTAAAACATCCTGTAGTAGTCGATGGGACGCTTCCTCAGCTTGCGGCCGACCAGGGCTAGGTTTTCATCATCGGTGCGGGAGCCAAGTTGGTCCAGCCCCGGGCCAATCCGGCCCGCAAAATAGGGAATCATCGCACCCATGTGGTGGGTGATGATTTTCAAATTTGGGAAACGATCGAAATAGCCGGCAAACAGAATACGCGACATGGCAATGCTGGTTTCGTACGGCCAGCCGAACACCCACCAAAGTTCATATTTGGATTTTTTCTCTCCCGCGTAGTCGGCGAAGGTGGCCGGACGTGTAGG
>Ga0126381_100004914_pt1 | contig 14612 bp, 15 predicted proteins | sample PanSoiMetPlot_28_FD_96465 | JGI IMG/M metagenome (GOLD analysis project Ga0126381, IMG submission 96465) | Tropical forest soil microbial communities from Panama - MetaG Plot_28 | ecosystem: Environmental > Terrestrial > Soil > Tropical forest > Bulk soil | place: Panama | collected 2016-02-17
CCCATCGAATCGGCGCTCGCGGCGCGCACATGCATCGCGGCCATGCCGGTGTAGTGCATGCCGCTGACCGCCACGCCCATGATCGCCGAGGCCCCGAGTGTCGCCCACATCTTGCTCAGCCGGAGCGTAAACCACAGTGCGACGGTGCAAGCGACGATGGCGATGACGACTGAGAGGACGAACAGCAGCGGGTCGTAGCTCATGTGGAACGGTCCCGTCATCGCGGCCATTCCGGTGTAGTGCATGCCCGCCACGCCGAAGCCGGTTACCACACCAGCGAGTACAAGCGCCCAGTTCGTTCCCGGACCAAACCCGACGATCATCAGCCCGAACGAGACGAACGCCACGGCGAGCAGCATGCTGCCGAGCGTGACAAGCACGTTGTAGCGGATCGTGTCGCCGGGGACGGAGAATCCCAGCATCGCGATGAAGTGCATCACCCAGATCCCGGTGACGCCCAGCGAAATGGCGGCGACGAGCAGCCAGCCTCTGCGTGCCGAGCCCGTGCTCGCACGGGCTCTGCTTGTGCAGCGCAGAGCCAGGAACGAGCCCAAGAACGACATCAGGTACGCCAGGGCTGGGGTCAGCAGGCCGTATGAGAAGTTATGGACAGTAAGCACCAGAGTTATCTCCGAGATCTCGGCGGCCGACTCGCTAGCCGACATCGGATCTTACTCTGGCCAATCACCTTGTGACCGGCTTACCTGGCAAGATGCGCGCGACAATCGCAAAACGGAAGTTGCGGTCAGCCGGCTAGCGGTTGCGGTCAGCCGGCGAGCAGTCGGGTCTCAATCTTCGTCTCTATTGCCATGCCGTTGCTGCCGGGCTCGACCAGGTAGCCCTGCGCATTCGGGCGATCGGCAACGACCTCGGCGAGCGAGTCGTCGATGAAGTGCGCCGCGGCGCCATCGTCGCAGGCCACACCGGCCGGCAGCGACCCGTCGGCCACCAGTGCCTGATACAGCGGACGCCGCCCTGGCTCTGAGTCGTAGTGGGGGCAGTAACTGCCAGGCAGCATTCGCAAGCCGTCGTTGAACGGCCTGAGCGCAGGCCCGAACGAGTCCGTCGTGCCGCCGCCGAACCAGCAGAGGGCGCCAGCGCTCACCCCGGTCAGTATGACTCCGGCGTGCCAGGCCCGCCTGAGTATGTCGTCGAGCCCGTGCACCCGCCACACGGCGAGCATGTTAGCGACACTGCCGCCGCCGACAAATATGATGTCCTGATTAAGAAGGAAATCGGCAGTATCAAGGACGTTTGGCATAGTGAATAGCTGCAGGTGGCTAATCCTGGTCGGCATGGCCGAGAGGACGCTGTACATCCGCACGTACCCAGCGGCGTCATCACCGGAGGCCGTGTTGATGATGCAGATCTTCGGCGTGGCGCGACCAGAAAGCTGCGCCGCGTAATGCATCATCAGCGGCACCCCGCCGGTCGTCAACCCAATGCCGTCGGAAGTTCGCAAGCCCCCGATGGCAAGCACATGCCGCCGTCCATCCGCTGCCACCAGGACACGCTACCGTGCGATGGTGACCGACTGCACGTTCTGTGACATCGCGGCAGGAAAGCACGCCGCGCACATGGTGCTCGCCAACGACATCGTCGTGGGCTTCCTCGACGCCAGACCCGTGTTCAAAGGGCATGTGCTCGTCGTTCCGAGGCAGCACTACGTCACCCTGGCCGATCTCCCGCGTGAGCTGCTGTCGCCCTATTTCGCGGCAGTTCAGCTGGTCAGCGCCGGGCTGCCGGATGCGGTCGGGGCGCAAGGCAGCTTCGTCGCGATCAACAACATCGTCAGCCAGAGCGTGCCGCACCTGCACACGCACGTGGTGCCGCGGAAGAAGGGGGACGGACTGCGCGGCTTCTTCTGGCCGCGGCACAAGTACGAATCCGACGACGAGGCCGCGCAGTATGCGAGCCGGATCAGGTCCGCTCTCGAGGCAATCGCCGCCGTAGGCTGACTTGCCGGCGGCCCATTTCTTACGCCAACGGCGAAATGTCAACCGCGTCATACCGGGTTACCCTGGACGGCATGGCTGAGTGGTGGTCGATCGAGGTGTTCGATTCACGCATCCAGGCGGCCTTGCGGTGGAAGGACTCCTACCGCGCCCAGATTGTGGAAGCCGCCATCACCACCGGCGCTGTCGACTGGAACTGGATCGAGCACAAGTCGGGTGTCGTATTCGAGGTCTGCTTCGCCGACGAGGCCAGGTGGGAGGCCTTCCGCAACTCCCCGGCCGTACTGGCCGCGCTCGACGCCGTGCCTGATCCCATGTACGGCTTGCTTGTCTATCGCGGAAGGGGCGGTGGCGCAGGGGCCAGGCAGCCGAAAAAGCCCAGGCCGTCGGCCGGAGCCGGAGCGCTCGAGTTGCATGAGCCCGCTGAGCAGCGCGGTTGGGACCTCACCCAGGCCGAGCCTGAGGGCCGCGCGGCTGTTCAGTACCTGTAGCATCCCCGCCGATCTGCGCCCGCTGCGCGAAGGACACCGTGCGGCGGTGCAGGATGGGGGCATGAGTACCACAGCCTCAGCCGACGAGATGGTGGCGGCGATCGAGCGAAGCGGCTACTACCCGGGGATCGTCGCCGACGCGATGTTCTCGGCAATAGGCGCGGAGCCAGTCGTCTCGTACTTCGTTCATCATGACGCGCACTTCGACCCTGGCATGGAAGTGCGACGCCATATGACCGTTCTTGCCCTGACTCCCACCAGGCTGGTCTATTCACATACCGACGAGTATCCGGCGGACGAGAATGTCCCGGACTCCCGGCCGCAGGCGGAATCCTCGACCGAGGCGATCAGCTGCTCGCGGGTCTCCTCTGTCGCGATCACCAGGGTCATACCTGATCCGGGGAGGTACAAGCGCGGCGTCACGATGCCGTCAGAGGTCGTGCTCACGATCGGATGGAACTCGCTGCGCCACCTGGAGCTCGAGCCGGCCCACTGCGGCGATGAGAGCTGCGAGGCAGACCACGGCTATACCGGCGCGATCACCTCGGATGACGTGACGATGCGGATCAGCGAGGCCGCCGACGGTGCCGAGGCAGTTCTTCAAGTGCTCACGTTTGCCCGTGCCCTATCCGCGGCAACGAGCTAAGCGTGACTGCCCAGACGACCGAGCCAACGCTGCCGAGGTACCACGAATCGTCTCTCGACGCACTTGCCACATCTGTGCTGGCCTCGCTTGGCGTGCCGAACGAGCCCAATCCGCTCCAGCTCACTCCGACCGAGCGAGCGTGCCTGCTGCTGATCGACGGGCTCGGCTGGGAATTGCTGCGAGCGCACCCGGCGGCGGCCCCGTTCCTATCCGAGATCGCCATGACAGCCGCGCCGTTGACCGCCGGGTTTCCTGCCACTACAGCCACAAGCCTCGGCTCGATCGGCACCGGGCGCCCCCCGGGCCAGCACGGGATATTCGGTTATCAGGTCGCGATTCCCGGCACCGGCAAGCTGCTCAACGCGCTCAAATGGAACGCGGCCGTCGATCCGGTCACCTGGCAGCCAGGCTCCACGATCTTCGAGCGAGCCGCCAGCGCAGGAGTCAGGGCGCTTCGGGTCGCTCCCGGGCAGCTCGACGGCACCGGCCTGTCGAGCGCCGCGATGCGCGGCGCCGAGTATCTGCCCGCTGGCACGCTCGGCGCGCTGGTCTCACGCGCCGCGGCGGCCCTTGCGGGAGAGACCCCGGCGTTCGCGCTGGTCTACTACGGCGACCTGGACGCGACGGGCCACGTGCTCGGCTGCAGCTCTGATGCCTGGCTGTATCAGCTAGCCCACGTCGACAAGCTCGCAGAGCAACTCGCGTCCGCTCTGCCGCATGGCACCGTGCTCCACGTCACCAGCGACCACGGCATGATCGACGTTCCCGATGCCGACCGTATCGACGTCGACGTCATGCCTGAGCTGAGGAACGGCGTCGCGCTGCTCGGAGGTGAGGGCAGGGCCAGGCACATATACTGCGAGCCAGGCGCCGCGGGCGACGTGATCGCCGCTTGGCGCGGCGTGCTACGCGAACGCGCCTGGATTGCCAGCCGCGAGCAGGCAGTGGCCGATGGCTGGTTCGGCGAGGTCGATGACGCGTTCTTGAACCGGATCGGTGATGTGATCGTCGCGCCTTGCGGTCCGTGGGCGGTGATCGCGTCGAAAGCCGAGCCACGCGAGTCGGCCATGGTCGGCCTTCACGGCTCGCTGACCCAATCCGACCAGCTTGTCCCGCTACTGACCGTTGCGGTCGGGTGATCCGCCGCTGAACCGGACGTTTGTCCACAGGCGGCCATGGGAACCGCACCGCCGTCGGCCTGCTTATCCACAGAATCTGGGAGGTTGTCCACAGTGAGTAACCAGAGCGACGCCATTCCTGGCGCTGTGGGCGCTGTGGGACCGCTGGTCAGCCGCGCCGAGGTCGCCGAGCTGATGGCCTCGGCGGCCCCGCCGGTCATACTCGACGTCAGGTGGCGGCTCGGCGGCCCGCCGGGCATCGACAGCTACCTCGCCGGGCATCTGCCTGGCGCGTGCTTCGTCGACCTCGATACCGACCTATCGAGCCAGCCGGGCCATCGAGGCAGGCATCCGCTCCCTGATGTCGGCGTGTTCGAGACGGCTATGCGCGCCACCGGGCTGCATGCGGGTCAGCTGGCGATCGCCTACGACGACGGTGACTCCACGATCGCGGCCAGGCTGTGGTGGATGCTGAGGTACTACGGGCACCGTCAGGTCGCCGTGCTCGACGGCGGATACCGCGGGTGGGCCACCGCCGGAATGCCGCTGACCACCATGGCGAGCCATCCGAGGCCCGGTGACTTCGCGGCGGCGACCACCAGCGGCATGCCGCTGCTTACCACCGAGCAGGCGGGACGACTCGCCAGATCGGGCTTCCTGCTCGACGCCAGGGCACCGGAGAGGTATCGCGGCGAAGTCGAGCCTGTCGACCGCGTCGGTGGTCACATCCCAGGCGCGATCAGCGCGCCGACCAGGGAGAACGTCGGTGACGACGGGCAATTCCTCGGCCCGGCCGAACTCGCGGGCAGGTTCGCCTCGCTCGGCTTGCCAAGCTCAGCCGAACTGGCGCCAGGCGACAGCGACGAGCCCGTCATCGGTGCCTACTGCGGGTCAGGAGTCACGGCGGCGCATCAGGTGCTGGCGCTCGAGCTGGCCGGCCTGCCCGCTGCGCTGTACGTCGGCTCATGGTCGGAGTGGTCGTTCGACCCAGCCAGGCCGGTGGCGACCGGCGCAGCACCCGGCTGAACGTGCTCACAAGGAACCAGGTCAGCATTCCTACGACCAGCGCGGGAGCCGCAGGCGCGCCCCAGCCAGCGGCAGCAGCGCCGAGCGCGGCCACGGCCGCGGCCACCGCCAGCCTGAGCAGCAGCCGGGCTGGCCAAGCCCATGTGATCCGCGCCGCGAGATCGAGCCGATCGGGCGCGCCGCCCCTCAGCGCCGCCCGAGCCTCGTTCCGGCCGAACCCAGTGCGGAGCTCGGTGTAGGCCGACGCTGCCAGCGCGAAGCCTTCGGGATCGCCGCCGTCGGCACGGTCGGGATGAGTGGCCGCAGCGATCCTGCGCCAGGCGATGCGTACGTCGTCGTCGGTGAGGTCGTCGTCGGGGACGAGGCCGAGCACGGCGAACGGATCGCGGGCGGATTCGCCGATGGCGGTCATCGCGGCCGCTCAGGACCGAACGCCGCGTCAAGCACCGCACTCACATCCGGCAGGGCCGCCCCAGCCAGGTCACGGCCGCTGGTCGGCATGCGCGCAGCTGCGCCCGCCTCCGTCAAGTCAGTGGCTTCACGGCCAGCAGGCGCCGCGAGCACAGGCCCCGCCTTGGAGCCGCCAACCGCGGCAGGAGCGCTAACTAGCCGTTTGACCTGGACATAGGTGACGCCGCCCCGGTAGATGTTCGCGGCTTGACCTACGTCGAGCGCCCTGATGAGTCCGGCGTCTACGACCGGCCGTTCGGCCACTCGCGACGACCCAGCGTGCGCCCAGAATGGGAACCGCGCCAGCCGACGTGTCGTGTCGACCACCTTTCTCGTTCCGGCGAACACCGCAATCGGCTCAGGCTCAGGCGTCCTGAGCAGCCAGATCCCTCCCTCAGCCGACGCGGCGATGCGCCGCCGCTCATCATCCGATGCGCCGAGCCCCTGCCACGACTGAGCTGAGACTTGCACGGCGAGGCCGAGTGCCCTGGCGCGTTCGTAGAGCTGCCAGATCGGCAGGCGTCGCGACACCGCGCTGAACTCGTCGACCGCGAGCAGGATCTCTCGCTTCACCGGACCGCGCACCGCGAAGCTGGCCAGCAGGTCGACCAGCGCCCGAGCCTGGCTCTCGGCGACCGAGATCAGGTCGGTGCCCTCGAGTATGCAATACCAGGCGTCCGCGCACTCGAAGCTGCCAGGTCCGTCAAGCCCGCCGCCCAGCCGCCTGAACAGCGTGCGGTACCGAAGTGCCACGTCGGCCAGATGCCCGGCGGCCGAGGAGATCATGGCGTGATCGGCCGCGGTTCCGGTCGAGGCGTAGGCCATCGATAGCCACCCGGGTTCGAGCCTGGCGAGCAGGTCCTGACTGCTGCCGGGCGGACCGCACGGCGCCTCGACGGCGAGCCCGACCAGCGCTTCCATCACGTCGGTGTAGTAGGCGGCGCCACCGGTTCCGTGCTCGATCAGGTCAACGAGCGTTGTCGTCAGCTGGCGCGGCGGCAGCGTCCACAGCGACAGGCTGGCCTCATCCGGCCAGACGGCTGTCGACCTGGCGCCCGCCTCGCGCAGCACCCGCCTGACCCGGTCAGCGATCCGGCGAGCGGCCGAGCCACCCTTGCAGTCGAGCACCACAAGCAGCGGCGGCGGGCCCAGGCCTGCCGCGTGCCGCCGCAGGCCGGTCGCCATGAATCCTGCCCACAGCCGCAGCAGCAGCGTGGTCTTGCCAGTTCCGGTGGTGCCGACGATGACCTGGTGGGAGCGCATCCGCTGGTAGCCGATCGACGCGAGCTGGCCGGCCCGCTGCCCGACTGTCCTGATGACCGCGCCCACGACAAGCAGATCGTCGCGCATCGTGAGCGGCACCGATCCTGGTGCCGCGATCCTCGCGCGGGCTGCGCGAGCCTGATGCCGCCATTGCCGCTGATCGAATGCGACAGACGACGCGGGGGAGAGCCCGCCCGCGCCGGCGCTCAGCGAGCGGATCCGGTAAGACCAGGCGAGGCCGCCGACCACCAGTCCGAGCGGCACCGCCAGCGGTGCTATCGTGGCGGCCGCCCTGGGAATCGCACCGGTGCGAGCCAGCCGCCAGAACGCCAGCCACGAGTCATAGGCCACGGCGGCCGGTTGGTGGCCGCTGGCCACCAGCCAGGTGACCACCATAGGCACACACCAGGCCGAGGCGATCAGAAGCCGCCGAGGCTGCCAGCCCTGATACCAGGCCGCGCCGAACCCGATGGCCGCGATCACGGTGACCGGAGCCGCCGCGATGGCTGCGGCAGCCACAAGTACCGCGACCGCTACCCGCACCAGGCCTTTGAGCACGGCCTGAGCCACGAGCAGGCCCAGCCAGCGCCTCATCTGGGGTCCCCATGAGCCGCGGCTGGAGGCGAGTGGGGGAAATACTGTGCCCCTTGGGGCAGCAGGCGGATCTCCACTTTGGCCGCCATGCCGCCAAGCGCGCCGCGCGCTCTGGTCACGACTGGCCAGGCAGCGGGAGAGCACAGGTAGATCACCCGCGCGTGCCTGGCTGGCCGGCCAGGGACTGCGATGTCCGCAGCCGGGCAGCCGTAGTCTCCGGTGCGAGCAAGCACCTCGCGCATGACGGCGACGGTCTTGGTCAGCGTCTTGGGCGTCAGCTCGGCTTCGATAGCCCAGCACTCACCTGCCCAGGCGACGCCCTTCGTAACGCTGCCCTCGTCAGCAGCGTCCGGCCAGTGAACCTCGCCGTCAGGTATATGCTCGCGCAGCCCGATTTTGCGCCCAAACCGCGCGCGCAGTCGTCGCTCGCTCCGCCAGAACGCCTTTCCCGCGCCGAACTGCGGGGTAGCCGTCAATGCCAGTCTGACCGCGGTGACCGCACGCAAGTGCGCGAGGCGTGATAAAGCCGGAGCGGCGGCCGTATATGGCAGCCCGCTGGTCGCCAATCCCGCCCTGGTCAGCCAGACCCAGCGCGGGCCAGGGCCTAGCCTGGCAGCGTCCGCGAGACCGGCGTTCGTCCACCTGGCTACCAGCGCGACCGCGCGTCGCTCAGGCGCGCCGACTGCCGCCGCGAGCTGATCAAGCTGGACGCCATACATCTCGGCCGTGAAGACTAAGCCGGCCGCGTGAATATCAGCACTAGGCACACGCCTATCTCACCATGTGTCACCAGTTATGGCAGCGACGTGTTTACGCCGCGCCCGCTAAACGGCGAGCCGGTGCTGGTATCGGTTGACCGCGTGCTGCACAATGTCTGTGGAGTATCAGCAGCACCGCTCCTCGCCGCCCGAGATTCGTTGGGGAAGACGTGTCTCGCCCGGCTGGCAAGGAGGTTTGGTGACCGCTCGCGGTGTGCTGCAGATTCACTCTGCGCCCCCGGCGCTTAGCCCGCACGTGGAGTGGGCAGTAGCGGGGATATTTGGTGTGCCTGTAAACCTGCACTGGATCGACCAGCCGGCCGCCCCAGGCAACATGCGAACCGAACTCGCCTGGCAGGGACGACCTGGCCTGTCCGGCGAGATCGCATCGGCGCTGGCCACCTGGAATCTGCTGCGGTTCGAGGTGACGGAGGAGGCGAGCCAGGGCTGTGATGCCATGCGCTATAGCTGTACGCCGTCACTCGGCATGTTCGCCACGGCGGTCAGCGCCAACGGCGACACGATGATCAGCGAGAACCGGCTGCGCGCGGTCATGACGCTCGCTGGAGCAGCCACCGGCGATCACTTCGGCGGGCTACGTGAGCTGCACGCGCCGCGGCACCCCGCGCTTGGCGGCTCGCTCGAAGCCGAACTCAAGCTGCTGCTCGGCGATGCCTGGGACGCCGAGCTTGAGCCGTTCAGGCATGCGTCCGCCGGAGCGCCAGTCCGCTGGCTGCACGCGACCGGCTAACCTGGCCCGCTTGCCCGCTCGTCGCCAGCTAGGGCAAGCGGAAGCTGCTCGCCCGGGTGGTTCTCCGATATCCAGACGTCGATGCGCTTCCACCACTCGAATAGCCACTGCAGCTGGGTCTCGTGATCGGCCTCGCGCGGCACCTGGCCGGCCGGCACCCGCCACCACTTGGCCCGGATGACCTGCCCGACCGACAGGTTGCGCCAGATATCGCCAACGCTCACCATGCGGTCAAGCCCGGCGTGCGCCACGAAGATCACGTCAGCCTCCGGGCAGGCCATGATCGCGGCGAATGCCCCTCCGCTGCGTGGCGGAAGCAGGTTGGGCATTTCACGAGCCTGGTCGGCGAGGTCGCGCCTGCCGATCTGCTCGAGCCTGCCGATCCCGCGCAGCCACCGGCTCGGAGTCCAGTTGCCGCCTTCGGGAAATATGACTAGCGCGCCAAGCCGGTCGAGCCCGCGGGCCAGTCGTTCAATTTGCTCAACGAAAATCCGGTCGCCGGTCTTGGCGTGACTTATGAAGACGTTCGGCAGCCGGTTGACCACCACGTCGACGCCGGGGTCAAGCTGCATGGTCGCCTTCATCACTACCCTCGGCCGGCGCTGGTAGACGCTCAGCAGCTGGCGCACAAGCAAGAAGGAATCGCCAGGACCGGCATGACGGCTGAGCACGATGATCGGGCGCGCGAGACGAGCGGCAAGCTCGTCCTCGGTCGGCGGCGGCTCATCGACCTCGACCCGCAGGCCGAATGCCCTCTTCGCGCCGGCGTAGATCGCGTCAAGGAACCACCGCATGACCGCGTAGTGCCGCGCCTGGAACGGCTCCGTGCGCAGCCTTCCGCCGAAACCGCTGGCAAGCCACATGCCCAGGCACATGAACAGCACGGCCGACTCGGCGAACAGCCAGACGAGCGCGAAGAACATCAGCCTCAGCACGCGAGTGCGGCGCTTGCTCCGGCCGATCCAGCCGAATACGACGCTGAGCAACGCAAGCAAAGGGAACAGCACCACCAGAGCCAGGGCGACAACCACCGCGAGCGGTGCGAGCACCAGCCTGCGGATCAGCCTCGGTGGCAGCATGACCCTCCTTGCGGCCCGCCAGCTTACGGCCCGTCCTCCGCCCCTAACGGCCCGTCTTCCGCACCAGCGAGGTAGCCGGCGGAAGCCTCGTACGCCCTATCAATGCTCTCTTGGACCATAGTCTTGTCGCGATACCGCAGTTGTGACAGATCAGGTGAGCGCTTATTTCCGCCAGTAGGGAGCACGTGCACGGTCATGTCGTCTGGCAGTTGGGACATTTCTTCGTGAAATCGGTGTCGGCGGGCAATCTCGAATGCCACAAGCCCGACTTCCCACGGGCGCTTCGGTGCGGTCAGCTCGGATTCGATCCTGCCCACCTGCAGAACGTAGACGGTGCTCGCGCCGAGCGCGACCGCCCGGCCGACCGGTATCGAGTCGACGAGCCCGCCGTCGAAGAAGTGCTCGCCGCCGATCTCGATCGGCGGCAGCAACCCGGGCACGGCGCAGGAGGCGAGTACGGCAGGGACGAGCGGCCCGCTGAAGAACCACGCCGCGGTGGCTCGTTCGATGCTCGCCGCCACGCAGTGGAAGGGCAGCTTCAGCTCGGCGAAGTCAGCCGCCGGCAGCATGTCGGAGAGCATCTCGTGAAGCGGCTCCATCGCGTGCAGGTGCGTGCCTGACCTCGCGAGCCTTACCGCGCGGCTCCATAGCGTCTCGCTGAAAGCATCGCGCAGCGCCTCGCCCCGCCATAGCTCGCAGAGCCTGGCCGCGGAACCAGCAGGATCGGCAGCGACGAACGCGCCGTTGATCGCGCCGATCGAAGTCCCGACCACCAGGTCGGGCCTGATCTCGGCCTCAGACAGCGCCATCAGCATGCCGACCTCGTGAGCGCCCAGAAGCCCGCCGCCGCCGAGCACAAACGCCGTGGTCACAGTATTGTCCCCGCTCGCCTCCTACTTACTGTCGCGGGGCCCCGAAGGATAGCCTCGCTTCACTGTGCGGTCGAGTATTCCGAGGGTGGCGCGGAGTGCGCCTTCTGAGATGACCGGGAAGATGCCGGCCTCGCGCCAGGTCGGAGCGATGTCGGACCAGTCGTAGTAGGAGGTGACCAGCGTCTCGCCTTCGGTCGGCTCGAGCCGGTAGCCGTAGATATGACCGATCTGCGGCCGGATCTGGCCGAGTATCTTCCAGGCGATCTCCCGGTCGGGCTCGAACGCCGATATCGTGACAGTCACGTCGTAGCGGCCGAGCGGGTAGTCGTTCAGCGCCTCGCGGTCCATGTGCACGACGAAGCTGTCACCGACCGCCGATACCGGCTCGCCGTCAGCAGACTGCAGCATGCCTGAGCTGTCGATGGCAACGTGCCCTTGCGGATCGCGCAGCACGCGAAATATTGCCGACGGCTCAGCCTCAATGGTCCGTGCTACTTCGATCCGGTCTGTCGCCATGCGGCCATTGTTGCATCCTCCTACAGCGGGATGTTGCCGTGCTGACCGCGCACCTGATCGGCAGCGGCAATCGCATCGGCGATGGCCTGCCTGGTCTTGTCCGGCTCGATCACCTCGTCGACTACGCCTAGTTCGATCGCCCTGGTGAGCCCGCCCGATTCGCGCTCGTGCTCGGCGGCGAGCTCGGCTTCGAGCTCGTGCCGCTGCTCGGCCGGCGCGGCCGCAAGCGCCCTGCGGTGCAGGATGCGGACCGCCGCCACGGCGCCCATCACGGAGATCTCGGCCCCCGGCCAGGCGAATACCCGCGTCGCGCCGAGCGCTCGTGAGTTCATCGCGATGTACGCGCCGCCGTAGGACTTCCTGGTCACCAGCGTCACCCGCGGCACGCTCGCCTCGGCGAACGCGTGCAGCAGCTTGGCGCCACGCCGGACCACGCCGTCCCACTCCTGGCCAACGCCCGGCAGGTAGCCAGGCACATCCACGAGCACGACAAGGGGCACGCCGAAGGCATCGCACATCCGCACGAACCTGGCCGCCTTCTCGGCCGAGGTGGCGTCGAGGCAGCCGCCCAGCCGCATTGGGTTGTTCGCGATCACGCCGACGGTCCGCCCGCCGAGCCTGCCCAGGGTGGTGACGACGTTCGGGGCCCAGCGCGGATGCAGTTCGATGCCAGGCGCGTCGAGTACGCCGTCGATAAGCGGATGCACGTCGTAGGCGCGCTTGGGCGAATCGGGCAGCAGCGCTCCGAGGTCGGCCTTGCCCAGGTCGGCCTCGCCCGCCTCGTCTCCGTGCTGGTCGCCGAGCAGCGAGACCAGCTCCCGAGCCGTCGCCAGCGCGTCAGCGTCGGTCGGAGTGACGATATGCACAACGCCCGAGCGCCTGCTGTGTGGCTCGGGTCCGCCAAGCCGCGCCATGTCGACGTCTTCGCCGGTGACGCTGCGCACCACGTCAGGGCCGGTGACGAAGATTCGGCCGCCGTCGGACAAGATCACCAGGTCGGTCAGCGCGGGGCCGTAGGCGGCACCGCCCGCAGCCGCGCCGAGCACGACCGAGATCTGCGGCACCTTGCCTGAGGCTCTGGTCATGGCCGCGAATACGGTACCGACTGCGTGCAGGCTCAGCGCGCCTTCGCGCAACCTGGCTCCGCCAGAGTGCCAGAGCCCGATCACGGGCGCGCCGATCTCGAGCGCCCGCTCGTAGGCGGTGACGATCGCGGCGCAGCCTTCGCTGCCCATTGCGCCGCCCTGTACTCGCGGGTCGCTGGCGAATGCGACCGCGGGCACTCCGTCGATCTCACCCTCGCCGGCCAGCACCCCGCTGGTGTCGGCGGGTAGCAGCAGGCTCAGCGTGCCGGCATCGAAGAGTGCGCTGAGCCTGTCCATCGGATCTCGGCCAGTCTGCCCGGGCGCCGGACGCCCTTGCGGAGCGGTCGTGGTCGTTGTAGTGGTGGTGGCCTGGGGGGATGGCCCGGATTCCGCGGTGTTGACCCGGGCGGACGACCCCCCGCTGTGCCCGTCCGGGGGACTACCCCCGGAGCCCCCGGCCCCCGCTGGTGTCCGCGTGTCAACCATCGTCATGTCAGGCTCCCTGCTCTTCAAGTGGCTTACCTCGTCAAGCCGCGGTGAAAACGACAGCGACGTTGGAGCCGCCAAATCCGAACGAATTGTTGAGCACAGCCATAGGTTCGGCGCCATGCTGCTGCAACTCGGTCGGCTTGACGGCGATCTCGACGCCGAGGTCGTCTTCGGGATCGTCCAGGTTGATGGTCGGCGGCGCCATCCGGTCGCGCAGGGCGAGAATGGCGGCCACGGATTCGACCGCTCCGGCACCGCCAAGCAGGTGACCCGTCATTGACTTCGTCGACGACACCACGACGCCGTCGGCCGCCTCCCCGAGCGCCTCGGCGATGGCCTTCGCCTCGAGCACGTCGCCCGCAGGCGTTGAGGTGGCGTGCGCGTTGACGTGGGCGATCTGGTCGGCGGCGACTCCCGCGTTCTCCAGCGCGCGCCTGATCGCGAGCACGGCGCCTGCTCCGTCGGGATCGGGCTGGGCGATGTGGTGCGCGTCGCAGGAGTAGCCAGAGCCGGCGGCGACGGCGTACACGTGCGCACCCCGGCCGACGGCGTGCTCTTCTGACTCAAGCACGACGATCCCGGCGCCTTCGCCGAGCACGAACCCGTCCCTGCCTCGATCGAACGGCCTCGAGGCTCGCTCGGGCTCATCATTGCGCAGCGAAAGCGCGCGCATCGCGGCGAACGCGGCGATGTTCAGCTCGATGATCGCAGCCTCAGTCCCGCCCGCCACGACTACGTCGGCACGCCCCGACTTGATCATGTCGATCCCGTAGCCGATCGCTTCGGCGCCTGATGCGCAGGCGCTCACCGGAGTGTGCACGCCGGCCCTGGCGCCAAGCTCGATGCTGAGCCAGCCAGCGGACCCGTTGGGCATCAGCATCGGCACCGTGAACGGGGAGAGGCGCTGCCAGCCTTTCTCCCTGAGCGTGTCGTATGCGGTCAACGTCGAGCTGATCCCGCCGATGCCGCTGGCGACCACGACACCAAGCCTGACCGGATCAACCTCAGGCTTTCCGGCGTCTGCCCACGCCTCCCGCGCGGCGATGAGCGCGAACATCTCACACCGGTCGAGCTTCCTCGCCTGGACGCGGTCGATGAGCGTAGTCGGCTCAGCGGCTGCCGGCGCCGCGATCTGGCAGGGCAGCCGCTGCACCCAGTCGTCCGTCATCGCCCGCACGCCGCTGCGCCCGGCCAGCATGTTCTGCCAGGTGGTCGGGGCGTCCGCACCGACGGGCGTGATCGCCCCAACACCGGTGATGACGACCCGGGTCGATGCATTGGCCACTGTAGAGCTCCTCTGATCTCGTGAACCTGCACTCGCCGGCGACCCGGTGCCGGACCGTAACGCTGTCAGGCCGTGACTCCGGCTCGCTCTACGTAGTCAATGACGTCCTGCACGGTCTTGAGGTCCTTGAGCTGGTCGTCAGGGATCTCCACGCCGAACTTGTCCTGCGCGGCCACGGCGATCTCCACCATCGAGAGGCTGTCGATGTCGAGGTCGTCGACGAACGTCTTGTCA
>Ga0126381_100004915_pt1 | contig 14608 bp, 25 predicted proteins | sample PanSoiMetPlot_28_FD_96465 | JGI IMG/M metagenome (GOLD analysis project Ga0126381, IMG submission 96465) | Tropical forest soil microbial communities from Panama - MetaG Plot_28 | ecosystem: Environmental > Terrestrial > Soil > Tropical forest > Bulk soil | place: Panama | collected 2016-02-17
CATGGTAGCTCGAATACTTATGTCTGTTTGTATGCTCCCAGACTGCTCTTTTGCCTCTCCAGCACTCTATAATAGTGTATATGTTTTCCTGGGGTGTACACTATCGTATTCACTATTACACTGGATCATGCTTGATTTAGACTCTTTCAGCATTGACTTTCCTTTGCTCTTCCTATGCTTTTCCTTGGATCAGAAAGTTGAGTGTACCATTGTCAAGTTTTCGGACTATTTTTTAGGTAGAACTTCTGTGATAATGATAGCTAAACCTCCAAGTATTCCAATGGTGGATAGTAGTACATCATCAGGAGAACGGTCTCTATAGTATACGATTATGGAGAGTACTAGCATCAAGAAGCAGATGATAAGCAGATAAAGAAGTCTCTTAACTCTCCAAGGCATAGTCAAGTCACTGGTGCTGTCCAACTAGTAGACCATGTGCTAGGACCGACCAAACCATCTACATTCAGTCCTTTTTCACTTTGAAACTGACGACACACTGAATCACTTTGTGGGCCATACTGACCATCTACACTGATTGACCATCCTCTTGCTGCCATCTGTGCTTGCCAAGTACGGACGTTCGTTGTATCCACTCCACCGTAGAAACCGGAATGACAATGTGGGTCGGAAGACGGTTGTCCAAGGTAATCTGATGACGGGTACGGAAAGGGAGGTGCAGCAGGTGGTTTTGGTTGTGGTGATGGTGGAGTCGGTTGAGGCTGTGTGCCACTAGCCATACTGATTACTTGGTCCATAGGAAATGCAGAACCACAGTCAGTATGTCCACCACCCCAAGAACCAAGATCAACATGCTCACAGATGCCACGACCGTTAGACTGTGCCTGTTGTGCTGTTAACCGTGTGAGAGGTATTCCAAAAGTTTTTGCTTCCTCAGCAATCCACTGTGCAGTGTTCTGTAGCATCTGACTATGCTGATTCCAGGTTGCTGTATCCCATGCAGCAAATGCACAAAGCTCTGCCTGAACTGCAACAGGATTTGCATTAGATGCCGTCCACGCTTTCGAGTTACGATCTACATACTCGCCAACAGTATTCGGTGTATCATCAATGCCCACATGACTTGAGACTTGACTTGCAGGATTTTGGAAGTAGCTGCCGAGGCTTTGATAGGTGGTAGCACCCTCTGCTGTGTGAACTACAATCAGTCTTACTGTACCACCACTCCGACTAGAGTAGTTAGGTGATAGTATTTGTACTCTCTTAAGGGTCACTTTACTCTATCCTCTAGCTTTTGAATCTCTACACGGAAGTGCAGAACAAGTGGACCTATCCACTCTTTAATAAGTTCTAATAGTGCTTTGCGTTGAGTACTCGTCATAGCTTGTAGACGTTCAATGCTTGGTAGTAGATGAAAGTCAAGATTCTCGCCGGGCTCTTGACTTGGTTCAGGAGTAGGCTTAGGAGGTGTAGGCATGTTAGTTAACCCTTGAGAAGTGGTATAGAACGGTAGATGAGTGAGGCACTACAAGTGACACCTAGAGTATTTGAAACATCTATTCCAACATTGATATAGAATATTGTGCTAGACCAAATCCATAAGCCAGCAGCCTGCGAATATGAGCCTATAAGAAAGGTTCCATTAGCAGCTTGAATACGAACATTACCTGTAGTACTAGCAGCGGTGCTTGGAGCCCAAACACTCATTTGTCGTACTTCATATTGAAACCCTGCTGCTGGTGAACCGATTAAATGAGTAGTTACACCGGTTGCACCGGACCACATTCCATAACCAAAAGGCCCATAAGCATCGATAGTTGCAATAGGTTCTTGTGATGATCCTTGTAGTACGTCGTCGGTTGCTTCTAGTAGTGACCAGCCATATGCTGTGGAGGCTACTATTGTAACTGTTATTGAGTTATCGACGGAGGCATAGACTGGACATACTACAACGGTTGGTAGGTTAAATGATGCATCTGGTTGTCCTGCCTGTGTCGCTTTTGCTGAACCGATGTTGATGAACTTTGACCAGTCTATTCCTGACGGACTGCCAATGATTGATGTGATATTGACGACGCCAGTACCACTGACAGGCCATATCATTAGAGTGATTGATCGAGTGGTTGGTGATAGATGAAAGGTGCCGAGTAGCTGTGTTGTGGCAGGTACGTTTGATGCTGTGCCTATAAGGTTTGGTCCTGCTGGTAGTGATGTTAAAGATTGGAATCTCATTAGTGTGAACTGCTGTAGGTTGTGCCAGTAGGATTCTCGTTGTACCAGACTCCTGCCATTGCCTGATCTCCTGGTTTTCCATCGGACCACATTATTGTGAGTAGATCAGAGGGCATGACTACAATATCTGGTGGTCCTATAGCACAGTCAAGTGATCCTTGTGCTGAGCCGCATAGGAAGAAACGATTGTGTTGTATTTGACAGGTACAGCCGTGTACTACCTGTCCTGTTTGTACGCTGATTTGGTAGATATCCCATTCGACACTCTCGATGTATGGTGATAGATCAATGTTGCCATTGCCATTAGTATCGAGAGTAACAGCGAATGAACGGAACATCAATCACCCCATTTACCAAGAACCCAACTGGTTATGTAGAAACCGACAATAGACATTACTATTATTAGTGCTATATTTCTGGGGTCTACTTTATGCATTATGCTATACCTACCCACGTGCCAGGATTGCCAGCAACAGTACAAATGTAGATACGTTGGTTAGCTGTACTAGGAGTGTCAGTGCGAAAATATAGGTCTCCGATATTGGCAGCGTAAGCCGGATTTGGAGGAGCGCCAGTATTACTATGTACGGTAGCTTGAGTAGTTGCAGAACCGAACTGTGTTCGTGGACCATTCAACTGAATAACATTAGGACCAGCCGTACATGAAATATAGTAAGTTGAGGCAGCTATGTGTAGAGGTATATCGCCTATACCATAGTTGGCAGCCTCTATATTGACATAGCCACCACCACTTGCATTAGGGTCAACTAACAGTGTACCTTTTCCAGCAGTAAAAGGTACATTAGTATCACCTAAGCTATAGATAGGGTGGTTTACGCCATCTGGAAGTACACCTATAGACCCTGGTGCTGCTGCACCGCTAGCAGTTGTGATAGGAAATACTGCTGCACCTCCACCACCACCAGTAGGTGTGTAAGCACCCATCAGTCATACACCCTTATAGCGCCATTAGAACTGTCAGGATTATATAGCCTTGGTGTGTACTCGGAGATACCAGTCACTAGACCGATTTGTAGATCGAAACGGAGTGCCGTATTCGCTGGCAAACTATCAGCCAATACAATCACAGTCTCACCAGCATTTAGATGCGGTGCAGATAAGCGACCCTCAACTATTTGAACAGGTGCAATAGCACCAGATATAGGAAGAAATGCTATTACCTCGCCAGAGGTTTGCCCGACCAACATAACCTGTCCAGTTGTTAAAGGTGCTTTAGGTGATGCTCCTGGCGATGTGATAGTGATACGGTGCAGCCATGCCTCGTGGCTCATTGGACAACGGTAGATGTGTGACTGTGGGACACCGCCACCACCACTGAGCCCACCACCTATCACACCGCTAGCATCCGCTATTTGCACATTGGATACTTTGACTGGTGTCGGTACTCGGAGAGTATTGATAAGCTCTCGATGATGACCGGTGAATAGTGTTGTTACACCTTGGAATAAGTCTTGTATTATATCCGATATTTCCATCTACAGGGTCTCCATTCCTGGCTGTTGCATGGATGGTGGTGCAGCCTGAACAGGTATGTTTGGCTGCTGATAGTCCTGTCCTGGTGTACCTTGATTTGGTGTATATGTTCCTTGAGCGATTTGGCTACGAATATCACTCGCTTGTTGTTGATCTAGCGCACACAGTTGGTCTTGATGATAGAGACCACTCACAGGATTTTGAGCACCAGGATTCCAGACGATTTGATAATAGGTGCCGTCAGCTTTGGTGAACGATTGGCGTACTTGTCCAATACCACTTTCGTCACTGGTTGGTAGTTTAGCTCTAGGATTTTGGGTACTGACATTGTATTGTACCCATTGTCCTATAGGGAGTAAAGGATTCTGTGTTGCCATCAATGCCAAGTGTTCACTAGATCGTTGTAGGACTTCTCCATAGAAATCCCCCATGAACCGATATGTCGAGCTAGGTTTTGCAGGCAGCGAGTAGTGATGTGATAGAAGTATGCTCTCGTGGTCTCGTCTGTCCATAGCCAGTAACAGACTAAAGTTAGATAGCCTATTGAGAGGGATCGGATTGTCCAGGCTGCCCAATCGACCGTACTTTCTTTAGAGTCTGTATTGCGTTCAGGTGAAGTTGGTTCATCTTCTCCTGGCGACCCTGGCAAGGGGTGCATGATTTGACTCCTAGCTTGTTAGTGATTTGGGCTATCCAATCTCCAAGTAACATTACCATTGTCTCCATTGGTTATTGAGAGTGCCATTGGCTCTCGGGGCAGGAGGATATTCAACTGTCGGGATATATTCGCCTCGCAAGTGTGACCAGTGTTCACCAGGATTCAAGCGTCGCCACCACATATATGCAGTTTCGTCTAGTATTATGATGCTTGCTATTAGGAGAATACCGTATACTATATACTTGGTTGGTATCATGCGAGTGTCGTGTTTGATGGTGGTTGATCAAGAGACTGATAGCTGGCAGGCTGTGCGGTAGCGCAACTGTGCTGGCATGATGCACGAAAACGAGAAGCCTTGGTATCGGGTGTCTGCTCCTTGGCAGGAGTTAAAGTAGCAACAACAATAGCGAGAGTGAAGCCTACAGCAAAGACGCTAGCTACCTCGTCGTTTGCTAGAGAGAGTAGATCAATCATTCCGAAGACGATGCCAGCACCTATAATCCTGGGGGGCCAGGGTGCTTCTTTACAGGTAGCTATCTCTTGGTAGGCGATAAAGCCGAGTGTCACAGCGAAACTGCCAGCGATGATAGCTCTCGGATTCATTTATGACCCGCTGTTCTGTGGGTTGATTTGAACTGGTGTACCAGGAGTCATATTAGGAAAGCCGAGCAGACACCACAGACTGTAGCGACTGTTACGGTACTGTGGCATATGATGCAATCCCCAATAGAATACGGCATAGCCTATAGCGAACAATGCGAAACCGAAAACCATTGCTATTTGTTCCTGTCTGCTAGACGAGCCCGCTGTCTCGCTCTGGACATTTTCTGCCTATGCGCTTGTCGTTGCCGTTCGGTCATAGCAGCTTGCCGTGCTGCCTGTCTGGTTGCCGATTGTTCACCAGTCTGTACTTGTCGATAAGCGTAAGCACGTTGGCGGATATCCTCACGCTGCGTTAGCTGCTGTTGACGATAGACTTCACGTTGTTGAATGGCTTGTTGCTGTGCTTGTTGTCTGCCTGTCATCTGTCGGCCTTGTGCTGCTTGTGTCGCTACCCTTGTCAATCCGCCAGCCTTAGAACCACCAGCAGCCATAATCTCTGGCTGTCCGGTAGCAGCACCAGCAGCAGCAAGGCCCATACCAGTAGCTTTCTGACCAGCCTGTGTCTCGCTGATCATTAAATAAAGACCAACGATCATCATAGAAGCGCCAGCAGAGATACCAAACATGCCAGCGATAATCTGTATGAGAGGATTTAGAACCATACCGATGACACCAAGTACAAGCTTGCCAGCAAAGTTGTTAGCACTACCAGAGACTCCGCTAGCGATGCAGAGTGCAGGACTGGCAATGCATTTAGCTGTACCTCCGATTGATCCCCAAAAGGAATCTTCGGTTGCTGTGTCACCACCTTGATTAGCAGCAGCATTAGTAGCGTTAATAGGTACGCTCATATCTGGTGCTACACCGGTTTGTAGATACCTACGATAAGCTCCATTTGTGTAGGTGACCCAAGGTGACCAGTTAGCTCCATTGTTAGAGATTGAAACAGCAGCCCTTGCATTACCCATAACATCGTAGGTAGACTGAGCACCATGTACGCTGTTAATCTGCCAGAGTCCTCTATCAACGGAGCCATTAGAGTCATTGTCTGTAGCTTGACTATTTCCTCCTGATTCGGCCATTGCGATGGCAGCAGCAGTAGGTGCAGCCTGAGGGTTACCACCAGCCTGTATCCATAATCCCTCTAGTTGTGCATATGTAAACTGAACTGTACCTGTCGATGTACTACCGTTGCCCATTGAACCACCACTAGTGAGTAAGCGCCGAATAGCGTTGATAGGTCCGTAGCCATTGAGCGATCGTTGGCCTACTGTCGTACCGGTATGAGGTGCGTCGATCATCTGGTTATTACCAACATAGATACCAACATGATGTGGTTCACCAGGAGCAATAGCACCAAAGAAGACAAGATCACCAGGAGCAGCATTAGCGATACTTGCTATAGGTGCGCCCATACTTACCTGTGTGAATGTGTTGCCTGTTACACCGTAGACTTGATCTATAAGACCAGAGCAGTCTACACAGGTTCCTACAGGCACGGCACCAGAATGACCGCCACCCCAACAGTAGGGTGTACCGATCCAAGCTCTTGCTCGTTTTACAGCATCAGTAGGAGAGGATACAGCTAGTGCCATTATTCTTCTGTTGTTGTCGTGGTCTCTGATTCGATAGGAGCGGTACCTTGTTGGCGACTACGACGGATATAGAAGTATACTAATACTATCAATACAATGAGTACCATTATTGTAATCAGTTTGCTATTGGTAGGTTTTGGGGTACTGGTAGCGGTACTGGTCTCCGTGGCGGAAGAGGCGCCAGTACCGCTACCAGTCGGAGCGGAACCGATGACATTGTATGATGCGGGGCTCAGACGTTGACCTAGTGATGCGAGAGCATTGGACCCATCACCAAGGTAGGTACCGTTGTTCTCGCCACAGTTGTTGTCACTCCAAGTGACGCACCATTGAGACCAATCAGTTCCGTTTTGAGAAAGTTCGATTGCGGCTCTTGCGTTAGCCATAGGATCAGTAGAACCGGTTGGCATCCCATTTTTCGGGATGAGCCACAGTCCGATAGACTCTGTTCCATCTGGATTGCTACGAGAGCTTGCTGGATTTAGTCCACTACTAGCATCGGCAACTGCTGCTGCCATTGCTGCTGCTTGTGGATTGCCACCAGCTTGTATCCAATAGTTTTCTACCTCAGCGAATGTTAACCCGCCAGTAGACTGGTCTGTCGGCTGTGTAGTATTGCTACTGGTATTACTCACAATCTTACCCTCCATTTATTGCCTGCCTGGTTGAATCTCCAAGCAGTACCATCATTCTCTACAATGAGAGAATGACGTTTGTCTATGAGTCTGACATATCGGCAAGACTCATTACGACAATAGATACGATTCATTGTTACCGTTGTGTCAGCATACTGTGAGAGTTTGCCACATGCCTCGCACTTCCACGGACCTTTGATCACGATGGGTAATAGATCCCTTGATTGAAGGTGATATCATCTAGGTAATGTACTTCACCACTAATAGCTGCCTGGACGGCAGGAATGAATAGAGCGAAAGCAGCGTTAGGGTCGGATACAGTGTTCCAAATGATATTAGTCCATGTGCTAGTAAGTTCGGCTTGTGGAGTCATGGTAGCTTGAATGATAAGGCTACCAGTGCGGTCAAGCCATTGAATAGCAAAGTATCCTTGATGCGGGGTAGTAGTGTACCACCAGCCTTGAGCCGTGTATGGAGTATTAGGTAGTACAGGTATGGCAGCTAAACCGCCAGCTGTACCAATACTCATATTACCGTTAGCGTTACAAGTCATAGCTAATGAATGGGTACCACTATGAGCTTGTGCCGTGGAGTTAGCGATAGTACAGCCTGCTCGCACCACCCATTGGCCTGTGCTACCGTCTTCTAGTGTACTGCTGGCTGGTGTAATCATCAGCGGTCCTATATTAGCTACAGGACCGTAGGACATAACTCCGGGTGCTATCCCATTCATGGTCTATGTCTCCGTGCCGATACCGGGATTACCAAGTCCGGCTTGTATAGCATGATGGTATTGTATCCAGAGTATTGTGCTGGCGATACTGACTCCTACGATTGGAGGCCAAGTGTCCTCGTCAAGAAAAGCACCAAGAAGACCAAAACCTGCTGCCTGTATCAGCCCAATATAGACCCATTTCATCAGAGTAGGAGCACGCTTCGTTGCGTTAATCTCTGCTGTCTGTGGACTACTATTGGTAGCTGAGATAATATCGTAGGTCAAGGTTGCATACACAGCAACTTTGAGTGCCTTATCACCATTCCTAAGATCAGTGATATCAGGCATCAGGGTATCACCAGCACAGTACCAGGATGAATCAGATTAGGATTAGACCCAATCTTACCCTTGTTTGCATTATATATCTTAGGCCAATCGGCACCGTTACCGTAGTAGTGTTGTGCGATTCCCCAAAGCGACCCACACCATTGAGGCCAAGCACACACAGTAGTAGTTCTTTGTGTTGCTGCTTTAGGTGGAGGTGGTTTAGCAGGAGTCGGAAGTTTCTTAGCTGGTGGTTTCGGTGTAGTGATTGGAGGTTTAGGAGGTGGTGGTTTGCCTGGTGGAGTAGGAATAGGTGTCTTAGTTGGATCAGGGTCATTGTCAGTGACATTAGTAGTCACATCTGGTGACTGAACATCCACAAAAGTATCGCCCATCTGTATAGGCATAGGTTGAGCAGCAGTTGTTAGATTGCTAATCGGAACTGTGCCAAGATTGGATGAGCTTAAACCCTGATTGTCTGCATTAGCTTGGTCTGCTTGAGCCTGAGCATCTTTGGTTCGCTGGTGGTAGAGATAGAGGCCGAGCCCTCCGATTCCGAGACCAGTCCATGCCCATACAGGTAGCGGACCCATTCGTGTTGTTAGTGTCTCTGCCATGCCAGCCATTACTCTATCCTTTACTGTGTACTAGGTGTAGTTGGATATGTTGGTGGCATTGTTGAGTAGCGTGGCACCGTTTGTACTGCCTTGAATCGTGGTGCAGCGCCCATAGTGCTACCGGTCGGACCACCGCTAGTACGGGTTGGAATCTGATCGACTCTCGTTGAGAGTGCTTGATTCCGTTTACCACCATTCATAACAGTAGCAGCAGGATAAGCAATGTACCATTTGCTTGTGAGGATATAGTCTACTTGTGGTCCAATGAGCCAGTCCTGAAACTTGGATGAGTCAGGAGGGTCCATCACTTGTGGAGTTACCAGTTTTATAGACTGGCGTCCTCCGGTAGCTATCATACCATCACGTTTATTAGCTCGTTGTACTACTGCTGCTTCCCATTGCGGGGCTCGTACCGATGGATCGTTCGTAGAGCGGAGTGCTGTTGCTGACGTAGCAAATGCTGTGGCAGGAATCGGCATCTGTCCATAGCGATTACTATAGACAGATGACGCTTCCTGTGCGCTCTCACTATCTGGCGAGGGTATTCGCTGAAATCGGTTAGCTCGTTGGAATGGTAGAAGTGCCATTACGATACACGCTTATAGACCCACCAAGCGCCAAAAGCGATAACAACCAGCAGTACCAGTGATTTAACGTTCATATTCATAGCTCCTAACTCCTTATGAGGTTTTACCAAGCATACCGTTGACACCGATTTTCCAGAGGTTAGCAGTACCGCTGAACAGAGCGTTGGTACCGCCAACATGGGCGACAAGATCGGCAAGGATGATACCGATTGCCATGAGGACAAACAGATTCATTACCTGTCCAGCCATGTTGTTATGTCTCCTTAGGGGAATCGTGCTGAGGGTGGGACTGCCCTACCGAACATGCGGATATGAAATCCCATGATGATGAGTACGGCAAGGATGAACCAAATCCATGACCAAATGTGAGGTTGTGCTAGCGTTCCTACTGTTGGAATCACTGGTGAGTTATTCACATCAATCGAGGATTGGACTCCTGCCGATGCCGTAGCAGTAGCCATGTGGGCTCCTTTAGGCTGCTAGGTGTGTATAAGGAATGCCGGAGACAGGAAATAGTTCTCCTGTAATAGCATACAACTGTCCGGTACCTGTGAATGTTCCCCATGTTCCTGCTACCTCAAGGAGTGTGGCAGGTGTGGTTGGAAGCAACAGATCATAGGTGTCAGCAGAAGATACAGCCGTCTGGACGCTGTTACGGAAGCTGTAAGCGATGACCCCGGCCGGACCCTTTTGAACAGCAGCGGTTACCGGGTTGAATGAGTATCCACCAAACTGACCGAAGAGAATATCTCGACGTTCTGAGAGGTATTCAAACATGATCGGCACACCATCAATCCAGAGTGACAAGTCAGTAGTTGGGAACGCTTCTACTCGCTGGTTAGCTGGTGACGTGCCGGTGTCTCTGAGGACGAGAATCAGTGTGTGAATGAATGTGCCGACTCTTGGCAGTACGATCCGTTGGAACGCACTGGACGAGATAAGGGTTTGGGCTCTAGTCACTGACCATTGTCCAGATGATCCAATATCGGGAGGTGCGATTTGCGGATTGTCTACCGGTGCCATCCAGAAAGGTTCATTGATGACTGCTGTAATAGTTCCAGGTGTAGTTGGTGGAGTAGCATACACTGAACCGACAGGATTCAACTGAACTTGCAACTGTGGTTGCGATGCTGCGTTCATTGAGGCCAATGAGCAGTAGCCTGACGAGTCCATCTCCAATGGCAAGTCAAGTCTGAATGTAAATGGTTGTGAACCTGTTGTGAGAACTGGTGTGACAAAGCTAGGAGAGCCACCAACATCGCTGTTGAATCCAAGCATTCCAATCTGACCGCTGTAGAAGTTGATCAGGTTGATAGAGAAACCATCTGCTTGGATGATTGGTTGTCCATATGGGTCTCGGAGAAACAGGTTTTGGATCACATCGTATGGAGCATCTTGTGTGAGTACAGATGGACCGGTTGATGATTGGCCTACTGCGGAGACAATAAAGCTAAGGGATCGGAGGTATCCACCAACAGGTTTCAGGGTTGGTGTCCACAGCGATCCATAAGCATTACCAGCCTGTGCCGGACCAAGGATTTGACCTTGACGTGATAGTCTGCTAAATGGTGCAGCACCAGCAGGTGTGGTAGGCTGTGCAGTTGTTTGCGGCATCCGGCTTACAGTTGACTGTGCCGGATTCGCTACTTGAAGAGTCTGGACGGCGCTAGGCATTAGGTACCTTTCTATACGAGTGGTGCAAGACCAGCAGCGGCAGGGTTATCAGCATGATGAGCTAAGAATCCTCGTATGAGGAAGTTTAGGACGATCATCCATGCGAGGAAGTAGATTCCGATTCCGAGCATTAGTGGTACTCCGTTTCAGTTTCTAATACTGTTATTGGTTCTTCTTGTGGCTCTTCTACTACAGTTTCTATTGATCTACGTCTTCCTCTCCTTGATGGTTTGGTCTGTTCAGCAGGCTCCTCTTCTTCTTCATCGGTGCCGTCGTCTTTAGGTTCCGGTGCGAGACCAAGATGTGCTTCTATTGTATCAAGTCTTGCTTCTATAGCTTGGAGCCGTTCCTCGACAGCATGACTAATATCAGTGTCCATTATTCTCCTTTGGTGGTTTCATCCATTGTTGCCATTCTTTATAATGCTCATCGCATAGGTGTACGGGATCATCTGTGTCTACTATTATGCTATGCATGAATGGAGTATCATCAGTACCACAGTGATCGCAAAGAGTTTTAAGCATGACTTGGTACTCTGGTGATTGCAGTATAATCCCCACCATCAGCGACTACCAAAAACTCTCGCTTCTGTAGTCGCTGAATGATAGGAATATGGATTCGTCGTAGTCCTCCTATCTCTCTTAAGCGTTGATGGGCTCTTTCATCATTGATTCTGCCAATCCAAACAAATGAAGGTTGGTCGTAGAATGATGATGGTACCCATCTAGGAGCTTGTGTCATTGATACTAACTCTACTCCCCTACTCCTGCCACGCAACCATATTTGCTCAACATAGTTGCGTAAGTTAAGCGACGGGACTCTTGGATCAGTAAGGTGTCGGGTCTCGTCAACAAAGATTGTCCAGTTGCCTTGACGATATACATGGGCGAGTGCTGCTTTGACTTGTTCCCTGGCTCGTCCCCAATCGTCGTATACATCTAGTCGATACCAGGAATGATCAGGATGATCCTCGTTCTTAAACCAAGGGTCACGACGAGGAAGTTCCCTGACTCTTTTACCTACTTCTCGAAGCGTAGGATCATCACCTTTATTGTCAATGATGAGAGCCTTACGCCAGCCACGCATAGGTAGAAGTCCTCTGGTAGCGAGGTAAGACTTACCACCACCAGTGAGACAAATGATCGAATGGTGTGGAGAGTCAGTAGGCCGCCATCTCTTGTGGATATCCTGTCCAACCTCACTCCAAGGTTTTCGAGGTATCCGATCACTAAAGAGTAGTTCTTCTAGCTCTCTAGTTTCAGTGATGGTAGGACTACTGGACTGTGGCATAATGTGGTGGTGGAGCAAATCCGTTGTTAGATACTGTACTGTTATCACTAGGAGATTCACTACCATATACAGCATTAAAAGCGCGTTCTACTCCGAGTCTCTTCGACATTGTACTATGTGGATCGGCTTGCTGACGATCTACTTGGAAAGAATAGAACAGTCCGCCAGCGGTCTTCATAATCTCGTAGCCAGGAGCAATGCTTGCCATACGATGCATGACTCGCATAGCTCTGGCATTGTTCTTAAAGACTTGTAGTATTGCAATCGTAAATGGATCAGCACTATCGAACATATAGAAACCGGTAACTGGATATAGAATACCAAGCCCGGCACCGATTAGACGCCAATCGTCTGCTAGTTCTTCTTGGACCCGTCGTAGTTGAGATTCCAACCTTTGAGCGTTGGGTCCATCTTGCGGTACTGAAGCGTGCGGGGTGTGCAAATCGCAATACTTAGGTGCTCGCTTCTGCCTGCCAGTCTTCGTAAGACCCGGCGGTCGAAAAGTAGGCGCACCACAAGTGGCACAGATACCATCCCCTATAGGCGTAGTTATATCACCAAACAGTGACTCATCTATCGGCCGAGTCCTACCATCTGGCGACTCGGACATATATCCTGGTATATCTTCTTCCGTAATATTAGTGTATACAGGAGAGGATATGTCAGTAAGATCACTACCAGTATCACTAATATCACCAAGGAAACTTTCTAAGTCTCCTGGCTCTATGCGTACTGGTTCCTCAGACATTATTAAAATCCGAGTGCTTGTGCCAACGCAATATCAAAAGCTGAACGGCGCCGTGGGCGAGGCTGCTGGTCCGATGGTGGAAGAGGTTGGGATGATGTAGCTCTACGAGGCTGTTGTTGTGCCTGTGCATTTTGTGAAGCAAGTTCAGCCCATTCCAGAATCTTACGATCTATTCGTGCATCAAGTTTGGCGTCAGCGTGCCTATCAAAAAGTTCGCCAAATCGCATATCCACAATCCGTTCACGATCCTCTGGCGTCACATTAATGTCACTCATTTTATGCTCCCTCTGATACTGAATCTTGTACTGTAAGCTCTGGTGGAGACTGTTTCAACATATGCATTAGACCACGAATACCGCCACCAGATTGACCCATTTGGTTAACGAAAGCAAACAACGATTGGAGATTTTCGGTCATCCAGTTAAGCTGCTGACCGATAATATCCAACCGCTGTGCAATGTCGTTTAAGGTGACTTCCGGTACGTCAACTACCGTTGTCACGGCTCCATTAGGATCAGACATACTCCGTGTCCTTTCCGTTTGGTTATTCTATTGTGCTGTTACCGAATCACTACCATTACTGGTGGACTCTGCCGCCACAGCTTGAGTCGCCACCGCAAGTGTAGCACCCGTCACACCGGGCGAGCAAGGGATTGTCGTGTGGGAGGTGCCGGGATGGGCTAGAATGAGGGTGCAACCGGCTGCGTATCTACTCCTGCCAGCGGAGCCAGTCAACCCGCTAGCTACGGGACGCTGGCTCCAATGGTAGGGAGTGCAATCGGTTGCAATGGAGCAGGATACAACAGTAGATACCAACAGAATAGAGGAACATTGTCAGAGCAAACCTCTGCCGATGAGACCGCAATCGCCACACTAGCGAACGCTGGTCTCACTGGTACTGTCATGCAATCAGACGAAAATGCCGTACCGGCATACGTCGATCCCAACCAGGCATCAATGGACGTTGATGCCGCAATGGCATCACCACAACTAGCCAAGATGATGGCTCGTGCTGACCTTGACATTGTTACATGGGTCGGAGAGAAAGTAGGCGATAAAGTCTACGGTACTGTCATCGATATTCGTCCAGTAGAACCAGACGAAACCGCTGGCAGCAATGCCAACGGTGAAAACAGATTCGGGCCATACAACCTGATTGTCATTCAAGCACCCTCCGGTACGCTGCGAGGGTTTCACGCTTTCCACACATCGGTAAAGAAGAACGTGGAAGCGAAAATCGCCAACGGGGAGCTACGAAAAGGATCGCTGATCGTAGTCAGCTATCGGGGAGAGGGACAGAGACAGAAAGGAAAAAATCCTCCTCGACTGTTCAATATCGAGATAGCACCACCAGCCTAATGTTTAAGGTAGGCGACCGGGTTCGGTACGTTGGTGTCGGACCCGGTACCTACTACAACCGGTTGAGGCAAGCACCCTCACTGGAAGTAGTAGGACACACAGCAGCAGGGTGCATACAG